>Ga0256840_1001044_pt1 | contig 26980 bp, 24 predicted proteins | sample 355202metaG_FD_185969 | JGI IMG/M metagenome (GOLD analysis project Ga0256840, IMG submission 185969) | Hydrothermal vent microbial communities from Mid Atlantic Ridge, Atlantic Ocean - 355-202 | ecosystem: Environmental > Aquatic > Marine > Hydrothermal vents | place: Atlantic Ocean: Mid... | reverse complement strand
CCTAACACTTCTAAGTTATCTGAGTACTTGTGTTCACAGTATGGCTCATAGCTTGACTTGTAGACTGCGTAGTGTGCTGAAGCCTTATGTCCATCAAGTGCCGCTTCATCTTCCCAAGACTCATACGCCATAAACTTTCTAGGGTTGTCTGCATATTGGAATATTTCATAAAAGATCACGCCTTTTTCTGCCTTACTTGGTACTACCATCGCTGAGAGTAATTCTTTCATCTTCTCTTCCGAACCTTCTTTTGCTATGAATGTTACACGTTTAGTGATTGTCATTGTTCTCTCCGTATTTGTTGTTTTGTTTATTATACATAATTATTATTTTAAAAATGCAAATGTTGCACCCCTCCTGGTATATTCCCATCCACAGGTTCAAGATGAATAATATAATGAGGAAACTTATTTTCATATTTCATTCGAATTTTATCAATCTTTTGATATCTATTAGTATTTAAAAGTTTAAAAAATAAATACCAAACGAAAAACCAAAATGCAAAAGGAATCAACCAATATTCTTGTCCGATATCTGTAAATAGTGAGATTATAGACGCAATCGTTATCCCCCAAGCAAGCAATCCAATTTTATCTACAACCTCATAAAACTTTATATTATTTTCACCAATTTTATTAACCAGACAATTCTGATATTCTAGATAATCTCTAAGCTCATATGTAAAAACTGATGCCCTATAACTACCAGATTCAAAACAAATATCATTGTCTATTTTATTACTTTTCCATTCGTTTTCTGTACATAAAACAAGTTTTCCCGAAGTGATATTAATACCAAAATAACCATTTTCTCTTTCATAGAATTTTTCTATCATTGTGCTATTCACTTCACTTACAACACCGATATCATAAGGAAATGCACCTTCTCCATTAATTAGATATAAATATTTTCTTTCACATGTATCTTTATTTATATCTACAAGTTCTACATATTTTAGGCTTGAGTCACATAAAACCAATCTACCATTACTAGCAAGTATTTCAAATCTTTTCATACTACTCCTCTCTACAACGCATCTGCTTACGCCGTCTCATATACCAATACACAAGTCCACCACCAAGTAACAGTCCACCCAACACCTGTACCCAAGCTGAGAGTAAAATACTTTTATGCACAATAGTCTTATGCATCTCATTGTCTATATGCACGCCTGCATACTTCGCAGTATGCACCATAAGAGAAACGGCTAAGTCCTTACTAGGCAATTCTTGATGACACGCCAAACAAGCCCCTTGTCTGTCTAGTTTGTCCAGTGTTTTTTTATCAAGTGCTTGTGAGAGTTTCCAGTGGTTGCCTACGGTTTGTACCTGTGTGCCATTTTCGTCTATCATCACTGAGTAGTCGTGCTTTAGGTTTGGTATGGAGGGGATTTGTTCATCTACCTGTTTAACAAGCAGTTTTTTATTTGCAGCCATGAGGTCAACGATGCTGGTTTTACTTTGGTCAGAGAAATACTTCCCGCCGTTGATACCCTTACCCTGTGCTTTAAGACTCGTGTGACAACTCTCACAGGTACGTGACTTTTTACTTACAGTATGGGGCTGAACGGGTGACATAACGATGGAGTTTACGCCATCATCTGGCACCTTTACTGTACCGTTATTTTCTACACCTTGCAGTTTAAAAATGTGGTTTTGTAAAAGTGTATTCCCCTCTTTCCCTATGACTGTCAATGTCACTTGACATCCAGGTATAGTAGGAGAAACTCGCCCTTCACCATTTTGACTAAGAGCTGGGTCTTCCCAACGTAAGTAGCTACGTGTTTCTGTAACTTTACCGTCAACCAAAAAGTCTTTGAGGGTGTCAACATCTCCTGTTTTACCATTGACATGATGCTTTGATGCTTCCAAGAAGTCGGGGTTTTGTTTGCCTCCTGAGTAGTCAACCTTTACATGACAACCATAACACTGAGGAGCCCATGTAGCATGACAGGTGTAGCACTCTAGTTTGTCGGTATGGGCTTGTATCTGATCCATCGCGACAAGCCCCTCTTTAGAGATTTTGTTTTCTTTTTTTAGTAGCTTTAGGGGTTTTAACTCTACATCTTTCCCTGAAGAAAGGTGCATCATGATTTTGTCTCCATGACGCACCGCTTTGGTTAAAGGGTTACCTCTAGCAGAGAGCAAGAAGCCATCCCCTTTATCTGCAGGGATAGCTCCTTGTTCTAAGTACTTAGCAAGCGTTTTAGTTGTCCCTCTAGCCTTACCCTTTTTAGGGGTAGTGGCGAACTCGTCTGAGTATCCAAGAGGGAGTTCCCACGGGTACTTTTGTGTCGTTCCATGACAGTCTTGACACTCTATCTCCACGGCTCCTAAGTTTGCTCCTCTTGCAAAACCATCTCCATGCATGTCGTTTGATGTATGGCAGTCTTGACAGAGCATCCCTTTAGAGTAGTGTATGTCTTCAGTAAGATGCAAATAGCGTTTGGTATGTAGTTTAGGCTGCCCATTGCCCTCTGCATCAAAAGTTGCTTTGTACTCAGTTTCCATCAGTCCTTGGTAACTCACTCCTATACGTTTACCACGGTTATGACACGTGGTACACGTCTCTACTGGTATACCCGAGTAGTTGACATCATTTACCTCAACTTTAACTTCACGCGAAGACTGTATGGCATGGACTAGCATATGTCCATGCTCCATTGTCGGGATGCTTTTGTCCTTGCCTTCATAAAGCCCTGCGTTAGAGTAAGGCACATGACAAGAGGCACAACCTAGCCCACGGTAGTCACCTCTTCGCTCACGTCCTTTGCCTCCCGTGTGACAACGTAAACACTCTTGACGTAAATAGGTGTAAACCGAAAGTGTAGGATCAAGTTCTACTTCTTCTGCTGTAGGAGCAGCAGGTAGTTCTTTCGTCTCATCTAAAAATCCTTGAGGTTCCAAGGTTTGTAGTTTTGCCATGTATTCTTTGTAAACCTCTGTTCCTATGCGTTCATGTATAGACTTAGTCCCAAAGTTTGTGTAGGTGTGCTTGTAACCCTCTTTTGCACCAAAGCCCCACAATGCACCATGGATTTTACCTTGCTCTGTAGCCATAAGGTTGTTTTCTTGGGCTGCTACTTGCGTGGCGTGGCACATACCACAGGTGTTTTTGTTTATCCATGGGCTAGCAGGGTAAGGATAATAGGCTTTAGGACCGTCATGGTTTTTAAAATATGCCAATGTTCCTTTATGTGCTTCTTCTTTACTAGTCGCTGCTGGGTTTCCACCATGACAAACTACACAGTCGTTACCTTTTACTCCTGCCTCTTCTGCTTTGGCTAAAATGGCTTGCATCATGCCTGAGTTTTTGTCACGTATGTCTTTTATGCCTTCATGACATACGATACATTCATTTGCTGTTTGAGCAAATGAAAATACCCCTATACACATAAATAAAATGATGATTTTCTTCATTTTCACAACTCCTACACGAAAGTTTTTTATTATAGCACTTATTCATATTACCTTTACACGAATATGTTATAATTTACACACTTTAATATAGAAATGGACATACAAATGATAAAAAAATTATTTTTACTTAGCTTCCTGACACTTATTACATTTTTAGAAGCGAAGATGGTTGATGGCATTGCTATCATCGTTGAGGGTGAGCCTATCACCACTGCAGAGATTCGTGCCATTCAGACACAACTCTCTGTTTCTAAACAAGAGGCGAGTAGTATGCTTATTCAAGACAGACTACAGCAAGCTGCCATGAAAGACATTGACATCGATGAAGCAGTAATAGACAGTAAAATATCAGGCATTGCGGCACAAAATAACCTTACCGTACCTAAAATGCAGAAAATCTTAAAAGAACAAGGCACTTCTTGGAGCAAATACCGTTCGAGCATTAGACATGCTATGAAAAAAGAGAAGTTTTTTAAAGAGAAGGTGATTAGTAGCATACCTGAGCCTTCTCAAGATGAACTCAAGCTGTACTACAACAATCATAAAGATGAATTTCTCTCTCCTGCCAGCTTAAGTCTTATCGAGTATTCTGCCTCAACAGAGAGTAAAATGAAAGATTTTCTGCAGACTAAAAAGAAAAAAGGCATAAAAAGCCGTTCCGTCACTAAGAAAACAAAAGACCTAAACCCTACACTTTTAGGAAACATACTACAAACCCAAGATGGCTCCTATACACGCCCATTTAATGCAGGGGATAAATATATCTCCTATAAGGTACTTTCTAAAAACGGTAAAGTCACTATGCCTTTTGAAGCTGCATCTGGGGCGGTAGCTGCACGATGGAAACAGCAACAACAAGGCAAAGCACTCAAAGACTATTTTGAAAAACTAAAAACAAATGCTGATGTGCAATACATCAGAAAATAAGGAAAACCATGGGATTAAAATCCGATAACTGGATACGTGAAAAATCAATCAATGAAGCTATGATTAGCCCCTTTTGTGAGGGCTTAGTCGGAGAAGGTGTGGTAAGCTATGGACTTAGTTCTTATGGCTATGACATTCGTGTAACAGATGAGTTTAAAATCTTTACAAACATCAACGCTGAAGTGGTAGATCCCAAAGACTTTAATGAAAACAACGTCGTTGACTTCAAAGGTGACATCTGTATCGTACCCCCAAACTCTTTTGCTCTGGCAAGAACAGTTGAGTACTTTAAGATGCCAAAAGACACCCTAGCTATCTGCCTAGGTAAAAGTACCTATGCACGCTGTGGTATCATCGTCAATGTCACACCTTTTGAGCCTGGCTTTGAGGGACATATCACCATAGAGATTTCAAATACTACGCCTCTCCCTGCTAAAATTTATGCCAATGAAGGCATCGCTCAAGTCCTATTTTTACAAGGTGACGAAGCCTGTGAAACAACCTACGCAGACAGAAAAGGTAAATATCAGAGTCAAACGGGGATTACACTTCCTAGGATATTGAAAAAGAGTTAAGCTCTTTTAAGAAAAACCTATTATAATTTATTACCATACATTCAATATATTAGGAGAAAGAAATGGCATTTTTTGATTTTTTAGGTAACGCAGGGAAAAAACTGCTTGGTAAAGGTGATGACAACGAAGCCATCAAAAATGAGATAGAGTCAAGTTTCTCAGAACTACCCGTTCAAGGACTTGTAGTTGAAGTAGATGGAGAAACTGTTGCGTTAGGTGGGGTAGCCACTGATGTAGCTACTAAAGAAAAAGCTATCCTCATTGCAGGTAATGTTGAGGGGATTTCTCAAGTTAATGCAGATCAACTTGTTACTCTCACACAAATATCTGAAGAAAACGTGAGTACAGAGGAAATATTTGATCCTGTATTTTACAGTATTCAAAAAGGTGATACACTTTGGGGCATCTCGTCTGAGTTTTATGGGAATGGAAGTAAATATCCACTCATCGTTGAAGCAAATCTCGAAGTCATCAAAGATGCAGATAAGATTTACCCTGGTCAGTCTATCCGTATACCTGAACTCGTGGTATAAACAGTTTATTGTTCTTCACTCTCTTGATACACAGAGAGTGAAGGAAATGCAAACTCAAGATCATTCTCTTCTAAAATCTCCATCATTTTATACATCACATCTTCTTTCACCTTTAGCCATTCATTCCAGTCAGTCGTTTTAGTAAAACAATACACTAAGATATCAATACTTGAATCTGAAAACGCATCGAGATAGACTAGCAGTGTACGTTTAACCCCTAAAGAATCTTGTTCTGAAACTAGTTTAGCAGTTCTTTGCATACGTCTGTTATAACTTGTGTTTTCAGTAGCTATACCTGTATGTTCTTTTAGCATTTCTCGTATAGCGAGTACAGCCCTGTGAATATTATCTTTCTTTGAACTGTATTTAATACCTAGCTTTATCTTTATTCTTCTCCCAATAGTACGTCTATTCCAGTTTTTGATATCTGCATTCGCAAGTACCCCATTGGGGATAGAGATAAGTGCATTATCAAAAGTTCGTAAGGTTGTCACCCTTAGACCTATCTCCACTACGGTACCTTCTTTCCCACTAGCTTCTATCCAATCTCCTTGGGAAAAAACATCACTCATCAGAATAGATACCGTGCCAAAAAAGTTAGCTAAACTCTCACGTGCCGCCAAGGCTATAGCAAAGCCCCCTATCCCAAGTCCCGATAAAACAGCAGTAAGATTAACACCCGCTAAATATAAAACCAATAACAAGCCAAAAATAATAATCAAAAAGTTAACAATTTTAACCGTAACATTAATCATTTCACCTTTAATTTGAGTATCTGTATGATTAATATTTTCTATGCGTACTCGTGCTATAGAGTTAATAATTTGATAAAAAATAACTGTAAAGAAGATGCCATAAATAATGTTAAGTATTTTACTTATCAGAGGGAAAGTACTAAAATCATGATAAATATACATGGCTAATTCTAAGTTAATAACAAGCAATAAAGCGGTGATGGGCATACGAACATCATCGAGTATTTCTTCTGCATATTTTTTTACGTATCTTGTCTTAAGTAGCACTCTTTCAATCAAGGCATACACAACCTTACGGATGAAATAAATGATAAGTGATACACAAATAATCAGTAATAATTTAGCCATATTTAATCCAATATGCTCAAGTACTGAATTTATACTTTTAACAAGTGGAGATTTACTCATAAGCAATACAGGATAAAGCACATTGTATTGTGCATATTTATTTAAACGGTACATCTTTCTATCTGATACAGATAAATAGGTGAGAACATCTATATTTATGTCAATAAGTGTATAAAAATTTTGGATGTTTTTCTTTGCCTCCTCAAATTCTTTACTTTGTTTATTTTTATTCAAATACGTTTTGTACTTGTCATCTTCGAGTTGATGTATTTCTATTTGATTTTGGGCAAATAAATCATTCATTTTAATTTCAAATTCATCTATACTATAATAATCTAAAGCTTGAAATATTTCTCTTACCATATTATTTTGGGATTCAATCAGCTTATAGGACTTCACTAAAACTTCATCACGAAGTGCTGCATCTTTATTACCCATGCGTTTATTTGCACGTATCATACGTTCTAGTTCAAATATCTCTTTGTCAAATGCTCTAGGATGATTTAAGAAGTCTGTTTTGTTTAAAAATATATCTTCCAATACTTGATTATAAAACTGTGTTTCTTTTTTTGTAACCTTTGTTATCTCATCTTGTGTAAGATTACTATCTTCCCTCTGCTGTGTAAGCTTGATAAGATTTTGTGTCCAATCAGGAAATACAGCTTGTACCTGTGTGACAAGCAAGACATACATACTCAATAGTAGTAAAAACTGTTTAATCATAAACTTCCCTTGGCGTATATAGTTAACTTTTATACCATTATATATGATTTTCCATACAAATGTGCTACAATGCCAAAAATTCTATAGTATAAAGTAAGCATATATGAAAAATTTAATTATCGTCGAATCACCAGCAAAAGCACGAACCATTACCAACTTTTTAAGTAAAGACTATAAAGTTATCGCCTCCAAAGGACATATACGTGATCTGCCAAAGAGTACCTTTGGTATCACTATTGATGATGAGACGGGGGATTTGATACCTAAGTATTCCATCCCTAGAGATGTCAATGCTACTGTAAAAGAGCTCAAAAAACTTTCCAAAGAAGCTGAAGTCATCTTTATCGCGACCGATGAGGACCGCGAGGGTGAGGCTATTGGATATCATATTGCTAAGGCTATAGGTAAAGAACCTACAGAGCTTCCTCGTATCGTTTTTCATGAGATTACAAAGTCTGCCATACAACACGCATTAGAAACACCTCGGAAGATAGACATGGATTCTGTTGATGCACAGCAAACAAGACGTCTACTTGACCGTATAGTGGGGTATAAACTTTCTCCTTTACTTGCATCTAAAATCCAAAAGGGTTTAAGTGCTGGAAGAGTACAAAGTTCTACACTTAAACTTGTTGTTGAAAAAGAGCGTGAGATAAAAGCATTTAAGCCAGAAGAGTTTTGGACGATTGTCGCACTGTTTCAAAAAAATATAGATGCCTCTATCTATGACTATAATGGTCTCAAAATAGACAAACTGACCATAAAGAATGAAACAGATGCCACAGAGATAGTAGATGCTGCAAAAACTGAGTCTTTTACTGTTACTTCTATAGATAAAACGAAGCGTAAAACAAAAACACCTTCGCCATTTATGACATCAACACTTCAGCAAGCAGCATCAACACAGTTAGGTTTCTCTCCTAAAAAGACTATGATGGTGGCCCAAAAGCTCTATGAAGGTGTCAAGACGGACAAAGGGACGATGGGTGTCATAACCTACATGAGAACGGATTCTATGAACCTTGCTAAAGAAGCTGTAGCGTCTGCACGTGAGTACATCAAAGCTACCTATGGTGATAAATATTTACCTGCAAAAGCAAAGTCATACGTTACTAAGTCAAAAGGGGCACAAGAAGCTCACGAAGCCATACGTCCAACCATGGTAGACTTTGATTCTAAAATGGCAGCTGATTACCTTTCAGTAGATGAGCTTAAACTTTACAGACTCATCTACAACCGTTTTTTAGCCTGTCAAATGACAGAAGCTGAAATGGAATCACAAAGTATCATGTTTAAGGGTGATAAATGTACCTTTAAAGCAAGTGGTAGAAAACTTCTTTTTGATGGTTTTTACAAAGTTACAGGACACGGGGACAAAGACAAACTTTTGCCAGACCTTACAAAAGGTCAGGCAGTAAGTCTTGATGCCATCACACCAGAACAACACTTCACCGAGCCACCTGCACGCTACAACGAAGCAAGTCTCATTAAAAAGCTAGAGTCACTGGGCATAGGACGTCCAAGTACCTACGCTCCAACTGTCACTACTTTACAAACACGTAAATACATAGAGCTAGAGAAAAAACGTATCCACCCTACAGAGATAGCCTTTACAGTCATAGAAATGCTTGAAGCACACTTCCCTGAGATAGTGGACTCAGGATTTACCGCAAGTATGGAAGAAACACTAGATGAAGTAGCTGAAGGCAAAACATCTTGGCAAACTATCTTAAAAGCTTTTTACACACCTTTCCTCAATAAAATTGAAGAGGGTAAAAAGAACATCAAGAGTTTAAAAATCGCCATTCCTACAGGGGAAAACTGTCCAAAATGTGAGTCTGAACTTTTACTACGTAAAGGACGTTATGGAGAGTTTATCGCTTGTTCTAACTTCCCTAAATGTAAGTACACTAAAAATACTGATGGCACAGAGATAGAAGGTCCAGAAGAGACAGACCAAAAATGTGAAAAATGTGGTTCTATGATGGTCATAAAGAACTCTAAACGTGGGAAATTTCTTGCCTGTTCTGCCTACCCTAAATGTAAAAATGCTAAGTCACTTGAACCTACCAAAGAACTCACAGTACCTTGTCCAGAATGTGGAGGAAAACTCCAAGAAAGAGAAGGTAGACGTGGCAAATTCTTTGGCTGTGTTAACTACCCTAAGTGTAAATTTATAGCCAACTATGAACCTGTAGATAAAAAATGTCCAGAGTGTGACTACACCATGGGGATTAAGCATCTTAAAGCTGGTGATGTGTATGAATGTTTCAAATGTAAAACAAAAGTGGATGCTACGAAATAAGGTAGTTTTCCATTTCAAGTTCTAAACTTTTCCATGCCTCTCTATAGGGCATGATATACTCTACAAGAAATGCATATTCATCTTTCTTCATTTCCACCAACATTCCATGCAATAACTTGACAAACTCAAGTGCTCCAATAGTACCAGATAGTCCTATGGCATCGACACAAAAAGCCCGTAACTCTGTCAACTTTCCTTTGTAAATCATTTCCTCAACTAATATGTCTGAATTATGTAAAGCAAGCAATACTTCAGATACAATTTCTTTGTAAAATTGCTCATTACGTACATAGGAAATACCTTTATCTATATCCAATATATCGTTCCCCCTTTGTCCCTTAAATACACTTTGTTTCACATTAAGCTTAAGTTCTTTATCTGAGTCAAAAAATCGTTTAAACACTGTATAAAGTTGACCTATTTTATATGGCTTGATCACACAAGCATCAAGTCCTGCAAAGACCATCTGTTCTAATTCATTATAAAATCCTAAACCTGTGACTGCAACGACTGGTATATCTTTTAATAATTCATTTTCACGTATTTTTCGGGTAGTTTCATAGCCATCCATTACAGGCATGTTTATATCCATCAATACAATATCGACATCAGTATTATTACCTAAAAATATTAATGCTTCTACCCCATTCTCAACATGATGGATATTAAAATCTCCTGCACTTAAAATACTTTTTGTAACTTGTTGACTTACAATATTATCTTCAACTAGGAGTATTTTCTTTTTTCCAAATATTCTAAAATCTTCTCTAGAAACCTTGATCTTATCCGTAATAGAAAAATTTTGTAATTCTTGCCTAATATTTAATTTTTTTGCCTTGCTAGCCTGAAAACATAATTCTTTTAATACCTCTTCAACATCACCAACAATTAAAGGAGAATATAGCTCAGCATCTGCTATATGCACTGCCCTGTCATCGCGTGTTACATTTTCAAATATATCAAAAATAACCACAACTTTAAATGTATCTTCATCTGAAATCAATTTTAGATAATCGAATACTTTTTTACTTATATCATCTTCTTTTATGATAATGAAACTGATGCCATCCATATTAGGTCTATAAAGTGCTAAATTTTCTGAATCTTTAAATGTAACCTCTATGCCAAATGATTCTAAAATATTTTTCAGTGCTTCTATCTTCTCTATCTTTGTATCTATCAATAATGCTTTTTTACCTATAAGCACATTCTTCAGTGCTTCTTTTTTACTTCTGTTGTCTCCATCTTTTATATAGGGAAGCGTCAATACATATCGAGTACCTTGCTTATGTGCACTTTCGACAATAAATTTCCCTTCCATATTATCAACCAATTCGTTAATAAAGAAAAAGCTAAATTCTTTATTGCTTTTTTGAACATCTTCCCAACTAATTGGCACAAAAAGGTCTTCAATTTCATTCATCGTAAGATATTGCTCTTTATTTTCTATACAATAAATAATTTTATCTTCGGCATCTAGATAAATACTTAACGTAACATCCCTTGCTTTTTCATCTTCAAAAACATCGATAAGTATATTATGTAATACTTGAAAAATTCTTGTGGTATCACCTATAATGTAACGTGTTAAATTTAGATCAATTTTATATTGTAATGTATGTTCATTATCTTTAATATATGGTGCAACTACATTTGTTAGTTTATGCAACATATTACTTAACTGAAAAGGCTCTTCTTTTATGACGATATTTCCCGATTTTATTTTCAAAAAATCAATCATTTCATATGTTGCATGAAGTAACTCTTCATCATTCTTTTTTAAATTTACAATCTGGGTAACAATTTCTTCTTTATCTATATTAGCTAATGACTTTTGGAAAAAAAGATTTTCTTCATTTACGGTTTTCAAAGCAACTGTCTGTATTTTTTCACCCATTTTTTCTAATAACATACTTTGTGTTTTTTCTATTTCTACTTGTCTTTTTTGTATTTGTTTATGTTTAAGACGAAGGTTTTTCAGTTGATCAGAAGAAAGAAATAAAGCAAAAATACCAATAATTCCTAAACCAAAAAGTGCTATCCATAAGGATTGGTCTTCGTGTTCAATTATTATTTCTTTTTCAATATATTGAACTTTATTTTTAATCACAGTTTGTACAAAAGGTTCATCTAAAAGAAATGCTTGAGGGAAGTTGTCCCTTAGTATAACATACGTAAGTGCCGTCATGTCTCCATGCAACAATGGCCCTATTTTTAGTACATAAATACCTTTCGACTCTTCTATCTTAAGCTCAAAATGTTCATTTTTCTGTGTAGCAGCAAGATCACTATCTATACGTAAAAGTTTAGTATATGCGTCTTTTGTTTCTAGAATCTTGGACATATTCTCATCCACATCTAATACAATAAAAGTCTGAGGTAACTGAGCATACACATGCAATGACATACCTAGGATTATATAGATATACTGTTTTAATTTATTCATAACTTTTTCCCATCGATTACACCTTTGTGTTCATATTCTGCTGATACTCCTCTACTTCCTGCTGAAGATGTTTAATTTTAGAAATTTGTTTTGCACTCCGCAAGATAAGTACAAAACCAACAAATGCTAAAACCAAAAGTCCAATCCATTCACTCTGTAAGTTTTTCCATAGAGTACTAAAAAATGTTATATACGTATTCTCAGTTTTATGTGCATTTACAATACTTCTTTTCTCCGGTAATTTTTCTACATTGATGATAGGCACTGAGCTTTTCTTTTTTACTAGAGTACTAGTTGTGTGCATAGCTATATTATTTACACTAAACATATTTGGAAACTTTTTGTGTAAGAAGTAATATAATTCATGTTGATTACTCATCTTATCCAGAGGTCCCAACGTATAAAAAATATACGGAGAAACTTTTCGAGAAGTAACGTGTATTTTATGCTTGGAAAGATACGCCTGAAGCTTCTCTTGTGTACCAATATAGGTATTGATATCATCAAACATTTTTTTTGCTTCACTCTTAGTTGAAGACACATCTAATATCAGATACTTATTAAATGTTTGTGCTTCCACTATAGAGTAGAAACATAAAAGTAAAATAAAATATTTCATTGCTCCATAAACGTTACTCCCTAAGATAAGTATTAGTTTTTTATCATATCATAAATATGTATTATTTAATAAACCTAAATCTTCTAAAATAATCTAGATACAACCAGCTTCTGCTATAATTTTCGAATGAAACAAATATTTTTATGTGCCATTAACAACATCCTTTCAGGCACTTGCCAAGAAGACTGTAAATTTTGTACACAGTCTGTACGATATCATGCTGACATAGAACGCTATAACTACAAAAAAATAGAAAAAATTGTAGAAGAGGCCATACAAGCAAAAGCAAATGGTGCCTTAGGTTACTGTCTTGTCACAGCAGGTAAAGGGCTTGATGACAAAAAAGTAGACTTTGTTGCTCGCACTGCACAGGCTATCAAGAAAGAGGTTGAAGGCTTAAACCTTATCGCTTGTAACGGGACAGCCAACAAAGAACAACTTCAGTACCTAAAAGACCATGGACTTGACAGCTACAACCATAACCTTGAGACTTCAGAACGCTATTATGCAGATATCTGTACGACGCATCCATGGCGTGAGCGTTATGAAACTTGTGAAAACGTAAAGTCAGTAGGACTTTCTTTATGTTCTGGTGGTATCTTTGGCATGGGAGAAACAACACAAGACAGAGCTGACTTACTCAATGCTATAGCTTCTTTGTCCCCAGAATCAACACCACTTAACTTTTACCACCCTAACCCAGCCTTACCCATCAAGACAAGAAACATAGAGCTTGACGAGGCTCTAAACATTATAAAAAGAGCTCGTACCCTCTTAGGTGAAGATAAACTTCTTATGGTTGCAGGTGGACGAGAGCTTCTCTTTACTGGCAAAGAGAACCTTATGTTTGAAGCAGGAGCAAATGCCATGGTTATAGGTAACTACCTGACCACCGAAGGTATTTCCGCACATTCAGACAAAAGTATGCTTGATACTCTAGGCTATGAGGTGGCAACTAGCTGTGATGGACGCTAATATAACCCTTATCTTAATATTATCTTTTCTTATTTGGGGAAGTCCATTTATCTCTAGGTTTCTACGTATGCCTATACCTCCTGTAGAAATTATACTTGGAGCTATATTTGCCTACATAGGATTCATAGAACATAATGAATATTTTAATCTTATCGCTAAAGTTGGATTTTTATACCTTTTATTTCTTGCAGGTATGGAAGTTGATTTAAAACAAATTACTAAAGAACCTAAAGAAGTTATCCAAAAATCTATTCTATTTCTTTTACTCATGACCCTATTTTCAATATCAAGTGGTCTCATATTTGGTCTGCATCCCATTATTATCATTTCAATGCCACTCATCTCCATTGGTCTTTTGGCATCTTTATCTAAAGTCTACGGCAAAGAACAACCCTGGATACGTCTTGCTCTGATTGCTGGAGTTATAGGAGAAATCGGAAGCATTATTGCACTCACTATTTTTAATGCCACCATTACTACAGGCTTTGGCTTTGCACTACTCATTAAACTAGGCTACTTGGTACTCTTTATTCTTGCAGTTTATCTTATCTATAGGTCTCTGCAGCTACTCTTCTGGTGGTTCCCAGAATTGAAAAATATACTTATGCCAAAACTTGATACTTCTGATCAGGATATACGTCTTGCAATGGCTCTATTTTTTATTTTAATTGCTGTCATGTTGAGTCTTGACCTAAAACTCGCTCTAGGTGCATTTATTGCGGGTGTGGCAATCTCAGCATTTTTCCATCATGAGAAAGCTCTCGAAGAAAAAATGTCAAGTCTAGGTTTTGGATTTTTAGTACCATTATTCTTTATAAATGTTGGAGCTTCCTTTGACCTTGCAGCCTTGCCTCTTGAAGGAGTTGTCTCAGGGGCATTACTTATTACCGTACTGATGATAGTCTCAAGATTACTTGCAGCTATCGTATTAAAGGGGATTTCTGGATCTAAGGACGCATTACTCATCGCCTTGTCTCTCTCTATGCCATTAACCCTGCTTGTTGCAGTTGCAACCATTGGGTACGAGACAAAACTATTAGACTTGTTAACTTACTATCAACTTATTCTTGCGAGTATCTTTGAAATACTTATTTCTATGACTATCATAAAAATACTTCAAACAAAAAAACACATACCTCTAAAAAAATAAGAGCTAAGAAGAGATTTTCTCTTCTTGACTCATCTCTTTTACTGCTTCTTCATAGGCTTTATCTGCAGCTATTTTAGCTTCTTCTTTTTCACGTTTTACATCAATAACTTTGATAGTTGATTTTGCTTTAACTACATTTTTTACTGTTTCTATTTTAGCTTTTTTTGTTACCGAAGTTGGTTTTTTTTGCATGGATGCTTTACTCACTTGTTTGGAGGCTGTTTCTTTTGCATTTACCGCTTGCTTAGCTGCTGCTTCAGACAAAGCCTTTGCTTTTGCCTCTTTCTGTACTAATGCTTCTTTTTCTAGTGCTGCAGCTTCAGCTGCTTTTCTTCCCAGTCTTTCCGCTCTTTTTTTCTCATAGGCTTCAACTTCACGCTTTTCTGCTTCTTTTTTGGCTTCTGCCACTGTTAAGGCTTCTTGTTTTGCTTTCTTTAACTCTGCTTCTTTAGACTGGACAGCTTTTTCCAATGCCTCTTTTTCCACTGCTTCTTGTTTCAGTGTTTCTTTTTTTATTGCTTCTGCTCTACTTGCATCTAAAGCTTTTTGACGCATTGAATTTAGATTTTCTTCAGAAGAAACAACAATCTCATTAGGTACTACTGCTTGCTTGCTTTCCTCTTCTACTTCCTTAGGGAAGTTATCTAACTTACCATCAGGAGAAGTAACAATATCTTCAATCTCAACAGTAGGAAGGTCTTCTCTTGGCAGCTCTATCTCTACTTCACTATTTGCTAGTTCTCTCGCTTCCTCTTCTGCCAATTTATGTTCTTCTGCTAATTCTTTTAGATCAGCAATCTTCTTTAATTCAACAAGTAACAATTCTTGATCTTGTTCTAGTTGTCCAAAGTTTTCTTTTAAATCAAATGGGTTTTCCGATGCCGTAGCACTTACTACCAATAATGCCATACCAGTTAAAATATATTTCTTCATACGCTCACTCCTTGTCCTTGGGTTTTATGGTTAGAATCTTTTAAATAATCTAAAGTTATTTTAAACTATTCAAATCATTCTAAATATTATATCAAAAAATTACTCTTTTGGCTCTAACTGCTTTAATTCAAAAAATTCTTTTTGAAGTCTTTGGTTTTCTACCATCAATACTTTTTTTTTCTGCGTTAAACTTATTTTTTTTTCTTTAAGTTGATTAAGCACGGTCAATGAATTCTCACCATACATCAACACACCTACGTAGATACCAAAAAGTAAGATGCCCAAGGCCGTCACTAAAAAAGTTTTTAGTGAAAACCCCGCTAAGCCTTCTTCCTGTCTAGTTTCTACCATGTGCTATTTCCTTACTTAGTAAAAGGTGATGCACCAAGATACTCAAACTGACCTAGTTCGGCTTCTATCTCAAGTAATCTGTTGTATTTTGCGATTCTGTCTGAACGTGCAGTTGAACCTGTTTTTATCTCACCTGTGTTTAGTGCCACAGCGAAGTCTGCGATGAAAGTATCTTCACTTTCACCTGAACGGTGTGACATCACACAAGTGTAGCCTGAACGCTGTGCAAGACGTACGGTTTGCATCGTTTCAGAAACTGTACCAATTTGGTTTGGTTTGATGAGGATAGAGTTGGCTATATCTTTTTCAATCCCCTCTGCTAAAATAGTCACATTGGTGACAAACAAGTCATCCCCTACAAGTTGTATTTTATCGCCTAAGACTTCTGTTAAGTGTTTCCACCCATCCCAGTCGTCTTCATCTAGTCCATCTTCTATAGAAACTATAGGATACTTTTCACACATGTCAGCATAATACGCTGTAAGCTCAGCAGAAGTTATTTCTCTGTTTTCAGACTTCAAAACATAGAGTCCTTTGTCATTAAGAAGTTCAGACGCAGCAACATCTAGTGCTATGGCTATCTGCTCACCAGGTTTGTAGCCAGCTTTTTCTATGGCTTTTACGATGACCTCAAGAGGTTCTTCATTTGAGCCTAGGTTTGGAGCAAAGCCACCTTCATCCCCTACTGCTGTGCTTTCTCCCATTTCATCGATGATTTTCTTAAGGTTCTGATACACTTCAGCAGAAGCTCTGAGTCCTTCAGAAAATCTATCGAAACCTATAGGGACAATCATATATTCTTGAAAGTCTACAGAGTTGTTTGCATGTTCTCCACCATTGATGATATTTAACATCGGTACAGGCATAACCACTGCATTTGCTCCACCTAAGTAACGGTAAAGTGGCATTTTCATAGAGCTAGCAGCTGCACGTGCTACGGCCATAGAAACACCAAGTACTGCATTTGCTCCTAAGCTTCCATAGTTTTGCGTACCATCTAGTTCTTTCATGGTAAGGTCAATCTCAGCTTGGTTAAAAGGGCTTAATCCAACAAGTGCATCATAAATCGGTGTATTTACATTTTCACATGCTTGAAGCACACCTTTACCCATGTACCGATCACCCCCATCACGAAGCTCCAGTGCCTCACGCTTCCCTGTACTTGCACCGGAAGGAACAATAGCATTTTCTACTGTACCATCACTAAGACTTACGGTTACTTTTACTGTGGGGTTTCCTCTAGAATCCATTACTTCTGTTGCCACGATTTCATCGATAAAAATCATCTATTTACCTTTATATATTATTAATGCTCTTATTTTATCGAATTTTACCCTAGTTTTGAATGAGTACTATGTTCTAAATGAATATATATCAACTTTATAACAACACTTATATTAAACCGCCTAATCTCTCGCCATCGCATATTTACCTGAACCCAAAAGTGCTATCGATACTGCAGAAAGAAGATAAAACATTGCTACTTCCATAGCCCATGCACCATGAGTTCCCAATTGCATAAACGAAGCCATCTGTGTTAAGTAAATAGCTACTACCATGTTCAAGGCTATCACCCCTGCCCAAAGTCTACTCTTCCATCCAAGTATTAAAAACAATGGTGCGACTATTTCCCCTACAAAGACGCCATACGCAACCCATTCAGGCAAACCCTGTCCATGCACAAGCCCTTTGATAAACCCTACCCCATGTAAAGCTTTGTTAATCCCATGAAATAACATCATCCCACCAAGCATCCAACGTAAAAGTAGTTTTCCCATATTTTCTGACATAGTACTATCCTTATAATAATGAAGTATATGATTATAGCGTGTATTTGAAGAAGTTATTAGTAATAAGTTTATGATTTAAAAAGTATGGCCGGGAGAGGGGGATTCGAACCCCCGGAGGTATAACCCTCACCGGTTTTCAAGACCGGCACATTCGACCACTCTGACATCTCCCGGTAATTATGAAGAAATAGAATTTTATCTAAAAAAGATAAAATCTAGTTGATAACATGGAGGAGCCAACCAGACTCGAACTGGTGAATAGCAGATTTGCAATCTACGGCCTTACCAACTTGGCGATGGCTCCAAAACTTATAGTAACGATGGAGGAGTCACCCGGAATTGAACACGGGGACTTCAGCGTTGCATCGCTGCTGCCTTAACACTTGGCTATGACTCCATTGATGTAAAAATTATGACTTAATTTTAATGGTGCCCGAGGCCGGACTTGAACCGGCACAGTCGCAATGACCGGGGGATTTTAAGTCCCCTGTGTCTACCAATTCCACCACTCGGGCATATTGGCACCAATCTATATTTTAAATGTTAATTTAAAACTTCTGAACCATACGGTGAAGCTTTAGTGAGATGAATTGATTTGGAACTTTGTTCCGTATCAAGAAGACCTCTATTATGGAGCGGGCGAACGGGTTCGAACCGTCGACCCCAACCTTGGCAAGGTTATGCTCTACCGCTGAGCTACGCCCGCATTTCCATATCCGCATTCAAGTATTCACTTAAAATTGGAGTGCGATTATAGCCTAAAATACTTTGAATGTAAAGAGATAATAGGGCTTTTTCGCTATAATCACTAAAATAATAAAAATTAAAGGCTTTTCCATGCGTAGTAATGAGATTAAAGAAGGTTTTGACAGAGCACCTCACCGTTCTTTGTTGAGAGCCACAGGCGTAAAAGATGAAGATTTTGAAAAACCATTTATTGGGGTGGCGAACTCATTTATCGAAATCATACCCGGACACTTTTTCCTAAATAAAGTAGCTGAAATCATCAAAGAAGAGATCCGTGCAAATGGCTGTGTTCCTTTTGAATTTAATACCATTGGTGTAGATGATGGCATCGCTATGGGTCATGATGGGATGCTGTATTCGCTTCCGAGTCGTGAGATCATCGCTAACTCTATAGAAACAGTCATGAACGCTCATAAGCTAGATGCGATGATAGCCATACCAAACTGCGACAAGATAGTCCCAGGGATGATTATGGGTGCGTTACGTGTTGATGTGCCTACAGTCTTTGTCTCAGGTGGACCGATGGAAAAAGGCTACACAAAAGATGGCACACCTATAGACCTTGCAACTGCATTTGAAGCAGTAGGAAAACATGAAGCGGGTGAGCTGACAGATGAAGAACTACTTGACATCGAGTGTAATGCTTGTCCAAGTGGTGGTTCGTGTTCGGGCATGTTTACCGCAAACTCTATGAATACACTCATGGAAGCTATGGGTATTGCCCTTGCTGGTAATGGAACCATACTTGCATTAACACCTGAACGTACAGAGCTTTACAAACAAGCTGCACGTCGCATCTGTGAGATAGCGAAATCCAAAGCATCTGAACGTGAAAAATACCGCATGAGAAATATACTTAATGAAAATGCCGTGCGAAATGCTTTTGCAGTAGATATGGCAATGGGTGGTTCTTCAAATACAGTACTACACATGCTTGCCATTGCCAAAGAAGCAGAGGTTGACTTTCAACTTTCAGACATAAATGCTATCTCAAAACGTGTGTCTCACATTGCTAAAATTTCACCGTCACTGTCAACCGTACATATGGAAGATATCAACAAGGCTGGTGGTGTTAATGCAGTTATGCATGAGATGATGAAACGTGGTGATGATATTTTATTTGACAACTTAGCAATCACAGGTGAGACACTCTATGAAAAAGTCAAAGACGCTAAGATTCTTGACACAAATATCATTCATACTATTGACAATGCCTATTCTGAGGTAGGTGGGCTTGCCATACTCTATGGTAACTTAGCAGAACAAGGTGCTGTTATAAAGACAGCAGGGATTACTGGAGACAGAGTCTTCACTGGAACCGCTGTATGTTTCAACTCACAAGATGAGTGTATAGAAGGCATACTCGCAGGTAAGGTTAAAGCAGGAAATGTTGTAGTTATTCGTTATGAAGGTCCTCGTGGTGGTCCGGGTATGCAAGAGATGCTTAGCCCTACTTCGCTCATCATGGGTATGGGGCTAGGAGCAACCGTTGCTCTTATCACCGATGGTAGGTTTTCTGGAGCTACAAGAGGTGCGAGTATAGGACATGTAAGTCCTGAAGCAGCAGAAGGTGGACTCATAGGTCTACTTGAAGATGGTGATGAGATACATATAGATGTAGACCAATACATCTTAAAAGCCAACCTAAGTGATGAAGTCATCACAACCAGAAGAGCAAACTTTACACCGTTGGTGAAACCGCTAAAAAGTAAATGGTTAAGACAATACAGAGCCTTAGTAACAAATGCAAGTGCGGGTGCTGTTTTAGAAGCTGAGTAAGTGGGGAGAGAAGCATAATAAATGGCTTCTCCTATAGAGTTTTATTTAACGACTAAGAAGGGCGTCTTGCCCCTTTATAACGTTGTGAGTAAAACTTTTTGTTTAAGCTTGTGATCACCACTTTCTTTTTTGCAGAACTTGCGTGGATAAATTTACCATTACCAAGGTAAATACCTACATGATTGACATATCCTTTACGTCTTTTCGACGTGTCAAAAAATATCAAATCACCTTTTTTAAGGTTTTTTCTCGAAATATATTTCCCATACTTAGATTGGTTAATAGATGTTCTTGGGATATTAATACCATTTTTCTGATAGACATACTTAGTAAACCCTGAGCAATCAAAGGTATTTTTCTTTCCTGTCGCACCCCAAACATAACGACGACCCAGTTTCTTTTTCGCCATAGCAGTGATTTTTGCACTTTTTTTACTTCCTTTACTCGAAGAGGAAGAGAAAATATCTGCAAAAGAGAAAGAAGTGCTTTTTTTGCTTTTGATTACTTTACCTTTCTGCAGGGTAATCGTTTCAAGTTTAGAGAGTGATGCAACTAGTTTTTTATTTTCTTTTTTACTACGTTTAACTACTCTTATTTTATTCTTTTTTGTAGTCTTTTTATTTGCTACTTTGGTTTTAGGTACATTATATGTATTTGTAGGTACTTTGAGCACTCTACCTATCTTTAGTCTTTCATCTTTTTTAAGCCCATTGGCTTTTTTCACTTCGGCTATAGTCGTATGATGTTTACGTGCAATAGCAAAAAGTGTTTCTCCACTTTTAATGCTGTGCTTAACGACTCTTACTTTTTTCTTGTTTGTAACAGGTTTTTTCGCAACTTTCGTTTTAGGTACATTATAGGTATTCGTAGGTACTTTTAAGACTCTACCTATCTTTAGTCTTTCATCTTTTTTCAGTCCATTGGCTTTTTTCACTTCGGCTATAGTCGTATGATGTTTACGTGCTATGGTAAAAAGTGTTTCTCCACTTTTGATGCTGTGCTTTGCCACTTTTACTTTTTTCTTGTTAATCGCAGGTTTTTTTGCAACTTTTGTTTTAGGTACATTATAAGTATTTGTAGGTACTTTGAGCACTCTGCCTATTTTTAATCTTTCATCTTTTTTAAGTCCATTGGCTTTTTTCACTTCGGCTATAGTTGTATGATGTTTACGGGCTATGGTAAAAAGTGTTTCTCCACTTTTGATGCTGTGCTTTGCCACTTTTACTTTTTTCTTGTTAATCGCAGGTTTTTTTGCAACTTTCGTTTTAGGTACATTATAAGTATTTGTAGGTACTTTTAAGACTCTACCTATTTTTAGTCTTTCACCCTTTTTCAGGCTATTGGCTTTCTCTACTTCAATTATGGTTGTATGATTTTTATGGGCAATAGTATAAAGTGTCTCGCCATTTTTAATTGTGTGTTTGACCATTTTACTGGTGGCATTTGCAGACATTGTCATCATAAGACAAGGTATCAATAGTGCATAGATTTTTTTCATAGTTACTCCTAACATACATGACTCATATAGAAGGATATAGCCTTCCATACTAAAAAATATGTCACCATTGTAACGGGATACTATTAATAAAAAATAAATGCGAATTTAAATTTAACTTAAATACCGCACTAAACCTTAACTGTTTTGTAGCGTTTGCACAATATAGTCAGCCACTCTAAAGGCATTTGCATAAATAGTCCAAGTGTATGCCACGGAACCGCCTGTAGGCATAAAACTTGCATCTGCTACAAATAAGTTACTCACGTCATGTGCTTGACAGTACTTGTTAAGTACCGATGTTTTAGGGTCATCCCCAAAGCGACATCCACCAGCCACTAGGTTCTGAGCAGGAGCAGAAGAGATACCAGAATAAATGTTCTTAGCTCCCATTTCTTCTAATATGCCTTCACATTTTTCAGCTATATATTTACCCACCTTTACATCTTGAGGATGTCCTTCAACACGCAGTTTTCCAACGGGCATACCATATTTGTCTTTATGGGTAGGATCCAAAGAAACGAAGCAGTCATCATTGGGGAGCCAATCATTGAAAATCTCAAAACGTATGCTTTTTTGCTCCGTCATACGCTTTACTACTCTCTCCCCTAACTCCGTACCCCATACCAGCTTGCCTTCTTTATGGTTGTTTTTACGAGTACGCGTAATAATGTTTTGATGTTCAAACATAAACTCAACTGACCCTCCTTTAAACTTTCCGTCCCACCAGTGGTCAACAAAATACCAGTCAAGCACAGAACGGTTGACAAAAAGACCTGTTGTCATAAGCTCTTCAAACTTTATCTCTTTGAGTGAATCTTTATGTAATTCACCTTGTCCTGAACCTCCACCTGAGAAAAGTAAGTTTTTACCAAGTTCTCCTGAAGAGTTTGCTAAGCCATCAGGGTGATGTTTGTTTGCCGAGTTTAAAAGGAGTCTTGCACTTTCATGTGCTTGTGCTGCCACGACAAACATCTTACCCTCGATGCGTTTTTCTTTTCCCGTAAGAGTATCAACAACCACAGCATAACTGACCTTGTCTTTGCTATCACTATGTAAATACTTGACATGAGAGTTTGTCAACAGTGTCAAATTTCCTGTGGCAAGTGCAGGTTTTAACAATGCTTCTCTAGAACTACTCTTTGCCCCTGAACTACAGCCATAACTTCCACAAAAGTTTGAATAGTAGCAGGCATCTCGTCCTGGCTTACTCTGGGAAAGTACTGCACGTGGTGTGACAAGTGGAGCGATGCCCAATGCTTTACATGACTTGTCAAGTAACTTTACAACTGCATTTTCTTTAGTGGGAGGTTGTGTAAAGTTAGGTGTGCTTCGTTTGGGTTCATATTTATGCTTTTCATAATATCCAGAGATACCCACTAACTCTTCTGCTAAGGCATAATAAGGCTCTAGCTCATCATAGGAGATAGGCCAGTCCACGACATTGGCACCTTTGATCTCTCCATATTTACTTTTCAACCTAAAATCATCAGGATGCAAACGATGTAGCATCCCTGACATAAGATTTGAAGATCCTCCGACAATGTTTCCATTCCAAAAGCTCCATCCTGACTCATGTGTAGGTGTTGCTACCCATTTACCCTCTACTTTTTCTTCTATGGTATGGTACTCATCAAAAAGGTTTGGGGTCACTAAGTCCCTACGACAGTAGGCGAGTTCATCTTTTGTAAACTCTTCACGTTTGACTAAGCGACCTTTTTCTAAAACAGCTACTTTGTAACCCGCTTTACATAAAGTATACGCAACTGCACCACCTGAGGCTCCCGAACCGATAATTACAACATCATACATCTTTATAGTCCCATATACTTTATTTTTGCTCTAGGGTAACCACCATACGCATCTACTGACTTCCATCCTGCTTCTTTTATGTTTGACCCATAGATAGGGTCTGAAAACATCCCTTCCATAGTAAGTGTCATAATACGAGAAAGCCATGAGCTTCCATAACTTGTCTTTTCATATTCTCTTAAAGCATGCTCTTTTTCTTTTTTCTGCATGGACACAAAACGTCCTTTTTCTCTTAGCTCTAATTCTTTTGCACCTTCTAAGACAAACGCCTTGATATCTTTATCAAAACTTTTATGCATCATCGTTTCAAAGAGAAATTTTGTGACACTTGTAGACTGAGCAGAAGGTAATTTACTCGAGGGGGGAAACATATGTTCTTGTACAGACTTAATGGTATTTTCTACCTCTTTAAACTCTTTTTCATAACGAGATACTGCCTTTGCACTAAGATAAGGAGAGATCCCTAACAGAGAACCTAGTATTAAAAAATTTCTTCGTTTGAGTTGTCTCATTCTAGCCTCTTTTTATTATCTACAGTGATAGTATCATAGTCTCTCTTTGTGTACTTTAAGTGCAAGGGATTTAACACTATTTATTCTTATATAAATGAGTACACGCACGTTACACAAAGTATACACTATACTTATAAGGTCAAATAAAAATTCACAGGAGACAAAGATGAGAAATTTAGTGTTTACAGCCTTAGTTGGTTTAGCGATGGTAGGATTTACAGGATGTACAAATAGTTCCGATGCAGAAGTAGCAAAATGTCAATCAGGAAAATGTCAAGGTGCCAAAAAATGTGATGGCTCTAAAAAGTGTAAAGCTTCTGGAAAATGTGGCGACTCAAAAAAAGCAAAAAAATGTGCTGCATCAGGTAAATGTGGTAAATAAGTTTTACGCATAAAATCAAGATACATCTTTATGTATCTTGATATTCAATTACTAGTCTTTTCTACTCACCTTCTAACATATTATCTCCATAAGGCATCTCTACATTAAAGACTTAATAGTAAAAATAATACACAGGGACTACACGTAAATCATATTATACTAACACTGTTACAAGAAATAAACAAATAGTAATGAAAGGATTTTCTATGCTAAAGATTATCTATCCCTTTACAAAAAATATTTTGAGCCAAGGGCAAAGTATTTCTCTGTTTTTTGCCCGTATTGCGGTTGCCTATGGGTTTTATGACCCTGCGATGCAAAAGTGGTCAGACATTGAAAGTGTCGCGGGTTGGTTTGGCTCCATTGGCATCCCCTTTCCTACACTCAATGCCTATATGGCTGCGAGTACAGAAATGTTGGGAGTGATACTCTTAACCTTAGGTCTTTTTACGAGGCTCATCTCTATTCCACTTATCATCATCATGGTAGTTGCCATCGCAACGGTACATTTAAGTCATGGTTTTGCTGCTGGAGACAATGGTTTTGAAATCCCACTTTACTATATGCTGTTTTTAGCCCTCTTTGCTTCTTTGGGAGCCGGAAAACTTAGCTTAGATTACCTTCTATTTGGTGAAGAGCAATAAATATAACAAAAATTCAAAAGGAAATAATCATGAAAAAATTACTTATACTATTAGGGGCGTTGGCTTTATCATTTACACTTTCAACTGCATCTGAAATGAAATGTGAATCAGGAAAATGTGCTGGTGCTGACAAAAAAGAGATGAAATGTGAAGCTGGTAAATGTGGTACAGCTGACAAAAAAGATATGAAGAAAAAATGTGGTGATGGAAAATGTGATAGCAGTAAAAAATCAACAAAAGAAGCACCTAAAAAAGGTAAATGTGGTGAAGGTAAATGTGGGTAAAACTGCACTAATCCAATACACATTTTAAAACTCTTATAACATTTTTATAAGAGTTTTATCTTTCTATTAGAAATCATTGTATACTATGCCTAAAATAAAAAGGTTACTTATGCAACATATCTTATTTATCTCTCTATTGCTATTTATGTTTACTGGCTGTCAAGACAAAGAACAGGCCAAGCAAGAGCAAGCTACGCATGATGCGAAAATAGCTGCACAAGCCAGAACAGAACTTCTTGCAGAGTTGCACGCCAAACGCATAGCCCAAAATGAAACTAAAAAAGCAACCAAACTTAACACTATGGGTATTGATATGCACAACGGTACCTTGACGATAGACACAAATAAAACCAAAAAATTTTTAAATACTATGGGCAAAAGTATTGAGACCCAAATGCTACAAATCTCAAAAGATTTAGAAAAAGGGATACTTGAAACAAAAGAAGCAGGTATTCAAATTAACAATGAACGCATCAATATTGATTTAAATAAAACCAAAAATTTTCTTGAAGAATGGGGCAAAAAAATACAAGTTTTTGCAAAAGAGTTTGATAGTATCACTCACAATTTAGACAATAACACAACAATAAAAGGGAACTAATGCAACAAATAGATATGAATTCAGATGAATTTCAAGCAGAACTAGAAAAAACGTCAACTTTCGTCGACAAAGTATACAATCAATTTGGATGGGTACCAAACCCAAATGAAGAGGTCAATGAAGGTGTCACCATGGGGCTTGCCAGAAACAAGCTCATTTATGGAAAACGTTACTGTCCTTGTTTTATGGTGATAGGTGAAACAAAAGAAGAACAAAAAGCAGCGGACAACCGCATCTGTCCCTGTAAACCTGCTATAGAAAAAGAAATACCCGAAGATGGTCTCTGTCACTGTGGTATCTTCTGTACACCAGAATACGCAGCAGAACAAGCCCAACATGATGAGATTGAAGAAGTTGTACATGCCCATTCGAAAGGCCTAAGCAAAGAACAAGCCCAAACCTTACTACAAGAAGAGCAACTAGATGGTGATGAACTAGAGGCACTCATAGAAGCAAAAAAACTGGGTATGGTAAACTTTACACTAGTAGACACTAGAGAGCATATGGAGTACCAAATGGAACACATAGTAGGCACAGACGTTCTTGTCCCTACATCTCAATTTTACGCCAAAGCAGAAGAAGAACTTGCAGGTAAAAAAGCAGAAAATATCATAGTCTACTGTCACTCAGGAAGTAGAAGCTACCAAGTACAACACGCCATGAAAGGCATGGGTTTTGAAAATGTCTGTAACTTACGCCCAGGGATTATCGGATATGCTGGAGAAACACAGAGAGGATAGCCTTGTATAAATGAGAAATTTTGACATATTCTTGTTCTCCATGTCAAGGAAATCTGAAGTCGCGACAGTGGTTGCGTTTTTTTCTTTTTTGGTTACTCTTTTCTATTTTGTCGCAGTACAAAAAAGAAAAAAGTA
>Ga0256840_1001043_pt1 | contig 26991 bp, 28 predicted proteins | sample 355202metaG_FD_185969 | JGI IMG/M metagenome (GOLD analysis project Ga0256840, IMG submission 185969) | Hydrothermal vent microbial communities from Mid Atlantic Ridge, Atlantic Ocean - 355-202 | ecosystem: Environmental > Aquatic > Marine > Hydrothermal vents | place: Atlantic Ocean: Mid... | reverse complement strand
GTCCAAGAACGTGCAGGCAGTAAACCAGGTTGGTAGGCAAAATGACAGCTGCCACATTCTTCTTTATACAGTGCATTCTTTACGGGAGCAACATCGAGTTTTTTAGAAAAAAACTTACCCAAATAGCCTTTTTCGTGGCGCTCATTTTTTTCATATCTATCATCATCGGCTATGACAATCGCGGTGGTTAATAAAATTCCAGCAATGCCTGTTGCTGTAATTATTTTCGTTAAGCTTTTCATCGTACTTATCCTCTTATTTTGTATCAAAGTTTTTGTAGATAGCTAAGAATATCAGCTTGCTCTTGCGCACTGCATTCTCGTCCTACAGTCCATTTACAGTTTCGTTTAAACCATTTTTTTATCTTCTTAACATCTGTTAGGCGTTTGTTATAAGCACTGGGCGCCATAGGTTTAATTTCTTTACCTGTTCTAACGTGTTTTCCTGTTTGGGTTAAATCATTACCATGACAGTTAGTGCAGCTACGCATTTTTCCTGTTTTTTGATTCTTAAATTCTTTACTCCACATTGCTTGCCCAGATTTTGCATCAATGCTGGTGACACCTTGGGCTTTATATTGCGTGAACATGTCACTGATAGCATCTGCAAATATTACTGTTGATGCAGAGAAAAGAACCACTGTAATACCTAATCTTCGTATCATTTTTAACTCCTTAATTGTTTAATGTTTTTTGGTTTGTTTATAGCCTGTGATCATACTTTTAACTAAATTCTCATTGTGCTGAAGGCTAGTTAAAATAACGCCAAGCACATGAAAGATGATTAGAATCAGAGTAAAATTGGCAAAAAATTCATGCACTTCTTTAAAAAGGTTTGCCACTGAATCATTAATATTATTTGCTAGTCCTGCTAATGGACCTGAAAATTCTGCTACGCCGTATGTAAGTAAACCAAACCATAACGTCATCGTCAGGCTAAGCAATAGGGCAATGACCATTGCCCCACCTGCAGGGTTATGGCCTAAATAACGCTTTGCCCGAAATTGATACACTTCTATGATGTACGCAATTACGGCACTAGGCCTAATAACAAAATCACTAAAACGAGCATAACGAGAGCCAATAAAGCCCCAAATTAAACGTAAAGCAATTAAAGCCATCATGGTGTAACCGGTATACACATGAATAGTAGGGAAATCATCCTCAGTGAGATAAGAAATGGTGAAAGTGGCGACCAGACTCCAGTGAAACAGTCGGATGAAAATATCCCATACTTTTGTTTGTTGCTGAGTATCCATGAGCATTTCTTTACTTGTTTAACTGTAAAGAGCATATAACGAGCAACTGAAGTCAACCTGAAATCTTCGTCAATCTATCCCAAATCTAGCCCAGATATTTTATGAAGGCGATTGTGAAATTGAAAATAAGATAATCTATTCAAATAGTTACACTAAAAAATAATAGGTTTTAAAAATTACAGTTTGTATCTGAATGTCTTTATGAGGAATAGAGCTTCGAATAAGTGAGTCTTAAGAAGAAAAAGGGGAGGAGGGGGTTAATAATGCGGTGGTGGTGCTTCGTCTTGTGCTTCGGAAGCAGGTATTTCTTCTTGGCTGATTGAGTCGATTTTTTCTTGTAAGAATTTAAGCTGGACTTCTAATACTTGGATTTGTTGTTGTTGAAGGTGCACTTCTCTGCTGAGTGTTTCAATGGTGCTTTCTTGCTCCATTGATAAGATTTCTAGGTTTTCGATGCGGTTGTTCATTGCGTATAACCCTCATATGGAAATAGTATAAAAGCCTTGGGTTGTATAATACTTAGCAACCAAACAAAGCATCACCCATTGGGTGCAAAGGTAAAGGTTATATACCAAGTATGGATGATACTAGTTTGTCCAAGTTAATGGGCCTCGTGGATGAAAACTAAAGGCTCTATCGTTTCTAAATACATTTCCGTCAGTTTTTAACTCAGAGGTTTTCCCTGATTCTATTTCAAAGAAGTTTATTTTCTTATCGTATCCCAAAGTGGGGTTATCATAAGAGGTGCTAAAGTAAGCAATATATTTTTCGTTTGGAGACCATGTCGGATCTTTTAACCTACTGTTTCTTTTAGTGATGAGCCGTTTTAGCCCAGAGCCATCTATATTCATTATCCATATTTGGAAATTATAAACAAAAACTAATTTTTTTCCTGAAGAGCTGATATCGACATAATTGACCGATGATCCTAGAGGCTTGTTTTTTATTAGAGTCAGATCATTTAAAGAATCATCAGTAATAAACATTTGATCACCATTCCCAAGGGTGCTTACGACTAAAAGCCTGCCATCCGGTAACCAGGCAGGGTTAAAAGCATCATCATATCGGTGTTGAATAGTACCGCTCATATCAAAAACAAGGATAAATGTTTTATCTTCGAGGCCGTCGTCGCCACCTCTGTAATCAATTTCCACAGCAATTAGCGATTCATCGGGTGAAAGCTTTGCTCTTCTGTAATAAGGCAAAGATACATAATAGGGTAAGGTATTTTGTAAAATCGGAGCTAAGTCAGTAATACAGGGCGTTACTGGGGTAATGATGCCATCAGTCTTAAGGATCGCGATTTCATTTTTGTTAACACCCCCACATTCCTTTTTAAAAACTATTTTCCCTTTAGGGTGACGAGAAGGCTTTCTGCCCTCGGCTTCTAAAACTCCTTTGGAAGTAACGCTTCCATTGGATAGCCTGAAAGAATAAACCCCTTTGTAGTGTCCTAAGTCAGTGGAATCAAGAGTGATTAATCCTGAAAGCCCAGAGCTAGTTCCTTCACTATTAGGGTTAGAGGATCCTTTATCAGCTCCAGAGCCACCACAAGCGGTTAAAACAAGCAGTACTGATAAAAACATTAGCCTTAATTGAGTTGGATTAATCATCTTCTGTCCTTAATCTATCAGAGTTGTTTTTACGGTGTATATTATTGCTATTATAGCAGGTCGCGCCCTTTCTGCGAAGCTATCCGCAAACGCAAGGCATTTAACTTAATAAACCCTTCGGCATCTGCCTGATTATAAGAGCCTTTATCATCTTCAAAGGTGGCAATGTCTTCATCAAATAGTGTGTTGTCAGATTTTCGGCCTACGCAGGTTACAGCGCCTTTATACAGCTTTAAACGAACCGTGCCGTTGACGTATTCTTGTGACTCATCAATCATCTTCTGCATCATTTGGCGCTCGGGGCTCCACCAAAAACCGTTGTAAATCATCTCAGCATATTTGGGCATCAAAGCATCTTTTAAATGCGCGACTTCGCGATCTAAGGTGATTGATTCGATTGAGCGATGCCCTTGTAGCATGATGGTGCCACCGGGGGTTTCGTAACAACCGCGTGACTTCATGCCGACGTAGCGGTTTTCAACAATGTCTAAACGACCAACGCCATTTTCGCCACCAAGTGTGTTTAACGTTTCTAGCATTGTTGCAGGGCTTAATATTTTGCCATCCAGTGCCACCGGATCGCCTTTTTCGTAAGTCAGTTCGATATAAGTTGGTTTGTCGGGCGCATCTTCGGGAGATACCGACCAACGCCACATATCATCTTCAGCTTCATTCCATGGGTCTTCTAAAATGTCGCCTTCGTAGGAAATGTGTAAAAGGTTCGCATCCATTGAGTAGGGTGACTTTTTACCTTGCTTTTGGTAGTCAATTTCTATGCCGTGTGCTTCGGCGTATTCCATTAATGATTCACGTGAGCTTAGCTCCCACTCTCGCCACGGTGCGATAATTTTCACTCCTGGTTTTAGCGCATAGGCTCCGAGCTCAAAACGTACCTGATCATTACCTTTACCGGTAGCGCCATGACAGATGGCATCAGCGCCAGTCTCGTTGGCGATTTCGATTAATCGTTTGGATATAAGCGGGCGCGCGATGGATGTACCGAGTAGGTATTCACCTTCGTAAACCGTGTTGGCGCGGAACATGGGAAAAACAAAGTCTTTTACAAACTCCTCACGTAAATCATCAATAAAAATTTCTTTAACGCCGGCTGCCTTTGCTTTGGCACGTGCCGGTTCAACCTCTTCACCTTGTCCGACATCGGCGGTAAAAGTGACTACTTCACAGCCGTAGGTTTCTTCTAACCACTTGATGATTATGGAGGTATCTAAACCGCCAGAGTAGGCGAGGACGACTTTTTTGACGCTTTGTTTTTTTGCAGATGACATGATGATTAAACCAAATAAATTAAAACAGGTGAACATTATACCTTTCTTGTTAGAATGCGCGACATGCAAATACACAAAAACACCTCATTAAAAGCATTAAATACCTTTGGCGTTGATGCAAATACCAAATATTACTGTGAAATTCACTGTCGCGACGATATTGCTGCACTGCTAGATTGGAAGGCGGCCAATAAGGTTACTGAAAATATGCCCAATTTATTGGTAGGTGGTGGCAGTAATCTATTGTTTAAAAGTGATTACGAGGGATTGGTCTCTCAAATTTGCCTTGCCGGTAAAGATATTGCGGATGAAAATGAACAGTATGTTTACGTCACCGCAGCTGGGGGTGAAAACTGGCATGATTTTGTACGCTGGTGTGTGGCACAGCAATTTGCAGGCTTAGAAAACCTATCGCTTATTCCAGGTACAGTTGGTGCTGCACCTATTCAAAATATAGGTGCTTATGGGGTGGAGCTGGCTGATTGTTTTGAATCATTACAAGCGGTTGATTTAGAAACAGGTGAAGTTTTTGAGTACCACAAATCAGCTTGCAAATTTGGTTATCGTGAAAGTATTTTTAAGTCACAAATGTTGGATAAATTGTTAATTACCTCAGTCACCTTTAAGTTGATAAAGGAAGACAAAAATCCAGAATGGAAAATGGATTATGCCGGTGTGCGCGAGTTTCTGGCGGGCAAAGAGCCAACAGCCGTTCTCATTAGCGATGCGGTGATTGCATTAAGGCAAAGTAAGTTGCCCGACCCTGCGGTTATTGGTAATGCCGGGAGCTTTTTTAAAAATCCTGTATTGAGTTTGGGGGAGTGGCAAGCGTTGAAAGCTGATAACCCTAATGTACCGGGCTGGGAACAAGCTAATGGTTTAATGAAAACCTCAGCTGCTTGGTTGATTGATCAATGTGGTTTTAAAGGTTATCGCCAAGGCGATGCTGGAGTATCAGAAAAGCATGCGTTGGTGCTGGTGAATTATGGCAAGGCGAGCGGGACTGATCTTTGGGGTGTAGCGCAGGAGATTATGGCTTCGGTTGAAAATAAGTTTGGGGTTGTTTTGGAGGCTGAGCCTCGGGTGTTGTAGAGTTTTTCTGCAGAACCATAAATGTCGGACTTCCTGCTCTATTGTAAAACTGGAAAAACTCTGTGTATAGAATCTATGTTTTATTGTTATAATATACATACGGCCATATTTAATAGTTTACGGCCGTATGTGTGATATAATCGCTGTAGCATGAAAAAAACATCAGATAAAATGGCCGTATTAAGTCAGTTGAAACAAGCAGAGACTGCAATAAGCCTACCAGAAATATCCCTACTTATTGGGCACTGTATACCCGAGCGAACTTTGCGTCGTTGGTTGGTAGCATGGGTTGAGGCGGGTGATCTTATCCGCATTGGTAAAAAGCGGGGAACACGTTATCAATTTGTAGAAAATAAAAAAAAAGAAACTCCTCCACTGTTTCTTGCTTATTTAGCTGAGCCTAAACGCTCTGCTGTATTAGAACAAATCCGAAACTTATGGACGCACACTTCTACCGCATTAGAAGGTAATACCCTAACGCTGGGTGATACGCATGCGATACTTGGGCTTGGGTTGACGGTATCTGGCAAACCGCTTAGGGAACATCAAGAAATTATCGGTCATGCTAAAGCTATCGACTTGCTTTATCAAAGTGTTCAACATCCATTGGATAAAGAGCTGATTTATAATTTGCATAAAGCAGTTCAAACGGAAGTTGTTAATGATATTTATAAGCCAATGGGTGCTTGGAAAGTAGAAGTTAACGGCACTAACGCAGTTACATCCAGCGGCAAACAGTTATTTATTGAATACGCGCATCCATTAGCTGTTGATGGTTTGATGGAAGAGGTGATTGAATTTATTAACCAAGTTGATGTAAACAGCGTTACACCAGAATTAGCCAGTAAAGTTTATGCGAAAGTTCATATGGCAGTTGTTCACGTTCATCCCTTTTGGGACGGCAATGGACGAATAGCCCGTTTGCTTGCAAATATTATTTTGTTAAAAGCAGGTTTGCCACCATTGCTGATAGATAAAGAAAAACGACGTGAATATATTGAGTGTTTGGCTGACTATCAGGTGAAGCTGGGAAAGCTCAACGATGTTACGGGTGTTTGGCCAGATGAGAGCGCATTAAAAGATTTTGAGGCGTTTTGTGAAGAGGCTTATGAGCTTACATTATCCTTATTGAAAAGCACTTAACAGTGTGAGGTAAACTTTTAGATGATTAAAGAACTCGATGAATTTAACTTTCATTCCTTTGTTTTCGATAGTAAAGGGGTCGTGCTGGTATTCTTTACCGGGCCACACTGCGCCTCTTGTCATCACTTACGAGATTTGCTTGAGAAGGAAGCACAAATTTTTATAAAATTCTTTGGTGATTTTCAGGCGGTTGAAATTAAAGCCGACAAAGCTACAGCATTGGTGAATGAGTTTAATGTGTTTCACTTGCCTAGTCTTTTTTTGTACAAGGATGGGCAGTTTCATTGTGAATTACAAAGCGAGGCGCACCCCAAAAAGCTTATTGATGCAATTTGTGAGGCATTAGCTAAGCCCGCAGAAGAGGAGCCTTAAACGCTATCAATCTAGCACGCAAAAAAAAAGCCACAGAGAAACTAGATTTTCTGTGGCTTTCTCGTATTAAGATTATAAGCTTTTAGAAGCGGTAACCTACAGAAAACTTGATGGTATCGTTGTCAGAATCCTGAACAAAAGCCCTTTCTTCTATTTCAGTAATTTTTTCGTCAAACTTACTGGTATCGACATACATAATGTCAGCGACTAAGCCTTTGTTACGTGATACAAAGTAGCCTGCCCCTAGATAGCGACCTTTGAGCGTTTCCATATCAAGATTAGTAGCATATGAACTATCTTTAGTGAGTAGGCCGCCAATCGTTCCGTATCCCGCCATTAAGCGAATATGTGGCGCCACGTAGTATCTTGCTCCCAATGAGAAGGCAGGAGCTGCAGCATATTTATCTGTATTATTAATATTGGCTTTGCCGATAGCTGCACCAAGGCCTGCAAATAACTCGACATTGTTGCCAACGTCAAAGTTTGCATTGCCTCCGAAGTGGCCATTAGGTAGTCCGTACCCTAGTTCAAATTTGACGTTATTTGAAAATGCAGGGGATGATAAGCCTGTTAGAGCGATAATCATTAAAGGGGTGATCAGTCTTTTCATTGTAATAATCTCTTAATTAATCAATCGTATATCTATCAATTATAAGCTATAGATTAGCATTAGTAATGGTGAATTTCTGCATAAAACTTACTCGTTATGAACTAGTTGAACGAAACCTTTGCATAGGCCGTTATTGAAAAGAAAGAGTTTGGATTGAAATCAACCACTTTTACTCGTCATCCGACTCGTGAAAAGGTCTCAGAATGTATTAAATCGAATAAAGGAGTCCGACTCGGTAGGCTGGTGTTTTTGACGTTTTGGTCTTGAGTTTTGATAGCGATCAAGACGAAAAGTATTTTCAAAGAAGTCATTATTGATGCGACTATTATTTTGCTTATAACTACCTTGGTTATATCCACTATTTTGATTAAAAGCTCCTTGTTGTTCCATTACAAATAGAAGAGCAAATACCGCAGCAGCAATAGCGAGCATAGCGAAGCCTATTTTAACGTAGCTATAGGGGCGCTCACCTTGAATGGTTCCATTTCGTCCATTAATTACATAGCGGTAGGTTTTGTTGCGGTATTTAAACGCGGCTGACCAGACGGGTAAGAGTACGTGTTTAAAGGTGGTGTTTGCATGCTGGGTGTTGACCGCTGAGATACGCTGGTGATCCCCGCCGATGTCATAACGGACTGATTGATGAATCTTAGTTTCCATGATGTTTTCGGCTTGTAAAAAACCTTGATCCACGGTGACTTGATAAATCTCACTCCGAAAACCACTAATGTATTCTTCGGAATAGGGAACTAGGTTTTCTAAATCCCAAGGCTGTAAGTGATTGATTATTGTTCTGGGTAAGGTTTTAGTAGCGCCGATTAAAACGTCATCGAAGTGTAAGTTGACTCTGCCAGCTACGGGAGTCCAGCGGATCCGCGCGACGGTTCTTACTTGTTGTACGCGACGCCCATTCACTACAGTTGAATAGACTTGTCGGTCATAATAAGTGATGCCCCGTTGACCACGATAGTGACTTGTTGTTTGGCTGTCGTAAGTCCAATAGGGTAGGAATATACCGACTAACTTATCATCGCGTTTACTGTGGTTTTTAAGTGCAGAAGGCGCAAACCATCGACTGCCAATCCATTCATCATAGATTTTAATGGCTTGTTTTTGTTCGATTAAAAACGGCAGTAAGGAGCGCGGGATAATAAAACGGGCATGGGCTGTACCTGCAATAACCGGTGTGGCGCAATAAGGGCAGTCACCAGCGTGTTCATTATCTTTAAAGCTAAATTCAGCACCACAGGAGGGGCATTGAATAATAGCGATTTCTTTAGTTTTAGGTGCGTCATGGCGTAGCCGAGAAAGTTCTTTTACTGCCTCTTTAAAGTCATACTCGTGGATTGGCTCGTGCGAGGTGTCTACGGGGTAATGATGTCCACAGTTACGACACAATAAATCTTGTGAGGTGGGGGAGTAGACCAGATGGGAGCCACAGTTTGCACAGGAAAAGTGAGCCTGTGTGATAACATGCTCATCTTCCCTTACTTTATCCTCTGTAGCGTTTATTGGCTCAGTAGATAGTGAGGTAAAGCGTGTTTTTTCATCAAATAGCCGTGACACGATGGGGTGCTTTATTTATTGTTCGGTAGCGTTGGCGGAGTCGCTGTACTATTGTCGGCATCATCAAAAAGCCCTTCTAGCGCTTTGATGCTTTCAATGGCTTGCCACTCTTTCATGCCATCAATCCAAGCCAATGAGCCGGGTGAAATTTGATGATTTGATGCAAGTTGTTGTAGTTGGGATAAGTCTAACGGGCCAACTGTTTTACGGTCAATAGCAACATGCCAATTTGTGTCAGGCAGGGGTGGCGGGCTGGGAATGCTGTTAGTAGTTTGTGATGCTGATGTTGCAGCTGAGCCGAGTGCTGGCTTATCAAAGTCATGTGCCATTTTATTTGCCATCGCAAAACCTAAGCCCATTTCAATCGCGCTGCCTGTGCCACCGCCTCCGGTATTATTGATCATCGACTCACCCGCACCGAACTGGATGTATTTATTCAAATCGCCAATCATGCCCATGCTGGTACGTTTGTCTAAAGCTTTTTCAACTTCAGGAGGCAATGAGATATTTTCTACTAATACTTGGGTAAGTTCTAAGCCGTAATTTTTAAATTCTGGGCCTATGCGTTGGGTGAGTAGCTCACCAAGTTGCCCTTGGTTGCCGGCTAGGTCTAACACGGGGATATCGGCGCTACCTAAAATATCGGTATAGCGGGTAACGATTAAATTACGTAGCTGACTACTGATTTCATCGACAGTGAAGTGTCCATCGGTGCCAACAATTTCACGGATAAATTTGCTCGGGTCATCAATGCGGATGGTGTAAGTACCAAAAGTACGTAGGCGAACCATGTTAAACTCTTTATCGCGCATCATAATTGGGTTTTTAGTCCCCCATTTTAGATCCGTAAACTGGCGCATATTAAAGAAGTAGACTTCGGCTTTAAAAGGGCTCTCAAAACCATGATTCCAGTGCTGCAGGGTGGATAAAACAGGAAGGTTCTTGGTTTCAAGCTCATATAGCCCAGGGCCTAAAATATCTGCTATTTCACCTTCGCTGACAAATACCGCGACTTGTGATTCGCGTACGGTAAGTTTGGCGCCAAATTTAATCTCATTTCCATAGCGTTGAAAACGGTAAACCATGGTGTCTACGCTTGAATCTGTCCATTCGATAATATCGACGAATTCGCCAAATAGTTTGTCCCAAATGCTCATGTTTTCTCCTTAATACTTTATCTATCGACAGTTATGACTCAAACAGTCAGTCGATACGCAATAATTACTTAATCGCTTTAGTTGCTTCTTCTGCAATTTCTTGCACAGGGTTATCAGCACGTGATTTTGCGGCAACTAATGCGGCGCGTAGCTCACTTTCCATGTGGGTTAGCTCTTTATCCGCTTCGGCACGTTTAGCTTTACCCTCTTCGGCAATTTTTAAGCTATCGTTGATGGTTTCGATTAACTGGTTGTTGGCTTTGCGCACTGATTCAATATCAAACACGCCACGCTCCATTTGCTTGCGTACTTCTGCATTGGCAGTGCGTAGGTTATCTGCATTGCTTTCTAATAAGTCATTGGTTAAGTCGGTGGCTTTTTTAACCGTGTCGGCAGTATCACTCATGCGGTAAATGGTTACTGCTTGGGCGAGTTGATTTTTCCATAAAGGTACGGTGTTAATTAACGTCGAATTGACTTTATTGATGAGCATTTTATCGTTTTCTTGCACCAAGCGAATGCTGGGCAGGCTTTGCATCGCAACTTGGCGAGTGAGACGTAAGTCGTGTAAACGGCGTTCTAAATCATCACGTGCGCCTCGCATATCTCTTACCGCTTGTGCAGGCAGTAGGTTTTCTTTATCGGCCTCAGCTATTTTTACAAGCTCAGGTAATTGGTTTTCATCAAGCATACGAAGTTTTTCATCACCAGCGGCGATGTAAAGCTCTAGTCGGTGAAAGTATTCTAAATTCGCATCGTATAATTTATCCAATGAAATAATATCGGTTAACAACTGTGTTTTCTGCTCCTCCATTTTGTCAGTAATGTTATTGATTTGCTTGCGCACATCATCGTACTTACTTAAAAAGACAGAGACTGGTTTTGCTTTGCCAAATAAACGCGCAAAGAAGCCAAGTTTACGATTCGGGTTTAGTTCATCAATGTCAAAACCACGAATAGCGGCAATCATCTCATTTAGCGGTGCGCCTGTTTTGCCTAAGTCTTTATTGCGTACACCTTCAAGCATATTTTCAGAGATTGTGCTCATTTCTTCTTGTGCTTTACTACCAAAGAATAAAATGCTACTGCGATCTTCCAGATCAATTTCGGCAATTAGCTGCTCCATCGTTTTTTTATCATCGGACTCCGCTTTACTGTAAGCAATAATCTCATTGGAAAGCTCTTTGTATTTCGTGAGCTCAGTACCAGGAAGTAGTTCGACTTCAGTTGTGGTGGTAGTTTCAGACATTTTATAAATCCTTTTTAGTGTTATCTAATGGGCGAAAGGCTATTGATTACAGCCCTTTTAATTGTGTTTTAAGTACTTCAATTTTAACATCCAGATCAAGTTGGTCATTGCGCAAGAGCTTTTGGTGCTGCTCATCAAAGGTTGACTCAATAGAATCCAGAACCTCTTGAAAATTAGTATCTAAAACCTTCGTGGTTGCATCGCGTCCGTGGGTTTTGGCATAACTTTCTGTGACGCGCGCGGTACCTTCTAAATAAACTTTTAAAAACTTACGTGCACGGTTTAAGTCACGCGGATCCTCCTCTATTAATGTAAGAATGTCACGAGCCTTTTTAATGATGCGTTTTAAGTGTTGATCAAAGTTAATATTGTTAATATTTTCACGCGCTTTTTCAATGGTGGCAATTTTAATTTCAGCTTCCTCTAATGCTTCAAACACCTCGTCGGCACTGACGCCTAATGAGATATTACCCGTTTTATCGCGTCGGGGGTCAACACCGTAGGCAAGGTAAAAACCCAGTAATGTAACAAAGCCTATTAATAAGCTTGAAAATAAACCATAGTCTGAGAGTAAAAAAGCGGTTAAGCCAGTTGTGCCAGCGAGTATTACAGCAGCAACTGATTTAAACGGTGTACCTGGTGCGCGGGCGAGTTTCTTCTTTTTAAATCGACTTTCTAATTTAAAACCGTGCCGAGCAATCATTGCCGCAATCATAAAGCCTGCAAATAATGCACCCGCGATGATACTAGAGAATAGGTGACCTTTAACCAGATGGATGACAGCCGCAATTAATACCGGTAAAGGCATTAAAAATAGTAGCGTGCCTTTAATACCTGTCTTTACCGTATCAAGGACTTCTGTGGCGGGTTCATAGCGCTTTGCTTTACTCATGCTAGAATTAACTCATTAATTTATATGGAATAAAACTTGTAAGCAGACTAAACCGACAGTAGCAGAAAGTAAAATAAATCCAATGGTTTTTTGAACGATATAAGGCATATATACTCGAAAAATTATAGTGGCATAATCAGTATATAGTGTTTCGCACATGGTTTATCAAGTTTGACTTATTTTAGGCAAAAAAAAACGGGCCACTTTAAAAGTTAGCCCGTTTGTACATATTGCTATCAACAGTACCCCCGTAAAATTGATAGCGGCCATCATTGTTAGCCCAATTAACCAGCTCCCCAATTAGATGCCGATGTCATGGTTGATGACATATTCAGCGGTTAAACTTTGGAATCCTTGATCATAGAGTGTATGAATGATCTTTTATTATTTTTAGGATTATCGGATTCCTTAGTTCAACGAAAAGTCACGACACAAACCCCTTTGAAAAGTGACTTCTTGCTGAAGTTGTTATATAGATTACGCTTATATCCCTGAATCGAAGCTGAACAGCTTAAATTAACAATTAATTATTTCTGATAATTTGTAATAAGTATTTAATATCAATAATATACAACTCTTATTTAATTTAACTATTTTTGTAGGGATTTAGTGTTATTGTCTTTTTTCTTCAAGAATAGAGCAGGGTCAACGGTATTTCCATTAAGATAAACGGACCAATGTAGGTGAGGGCCAGTGACTCTTCCTGTGCTCCCGACTTTGCCAATGACTTGTCCGCGTTTTACCATTTGACCTTTTTTGACATTAATTTTACTTAAGTGCGCGTACAAACTGAGTAGGCCATTTCCATGATCTAAATAAATAACGTTGCCAGTAAAGAATAAGTTGCCAGTGTATAAAACTGTGGCTGATTCAGTCGCTTTAACTGAGCGACCCCGAGGTGCAGCAATATCCATACCGCTGTGAGGATTACGTTTTTGTTTGTTTAAAATGCGTTTAAGTCCAAAGCGACCGCTATCTCGACCCGTAGTAGGGCGCATAAAATTTAGTCGGGCTTGTTTATTCGAATAAGTGTTTTGGAGCTTTTTCTTTAAGAGAGATTCACGGTTGATTCTGGAGCGTGATTTTTTATTCGGGTTTACCTTATTTTTGTTAGAGATTGTTAAACGCTGGGTACGATAATGATAGTTTCTAACCCGAAAGCTTTTGAAATGGCTTTGCTTATTGGTATCGGTTATTTTTACCTTATGTGAGCCTGCTTTGGCACTTAATGAAATGCCAATAAGTGCCAGCCAATTATGCTTACCCTTAATAACTGCGACGGGCTTTTTTCGATAGCTAACCTGTGGTTTTTCTTGTGTAATAGGCGCAACATTAATAATGGCAACCCCACCGGGCTTTAAGTCATTCCTTGGGAAGGCATAGCTCGGTTGGCTGATTAAAAATGTCACTACTACCGTTATAAAAAACCGGTTAAAAGATAGAATTTCACTCATCATTTATGTGATATAGGTTTAAAGCGCACCAAGAAAGTGCATCAACTCATTAAAGGCTTACAACGAGCATACCAAGCCGCAAACTCTGTGTTATGCGCTTCAGCAAGTGCCACAGTGCCGAGTTTATCTACCGAGTTAAGTACACCGAACACACTACAATCAACAAAACCTGCTTGCTCACCGCTGTAAAATTTTTGCCCTTTCAAGGCATTATTTGTCCAATGATCAATGGCTACTAAAAACTCTTTTTGCGGGTTTTTAATATTGTGTTTATCTTTCATTTTACGGGCAACTTTTGGCATGATGAGTGCGCCAAAAAAGGGAATAATGAAACCTTTAATGCCATCCGCAGGGCTGATTTTTTTAATATTATTAAACGATGTTTTAAAGTTAGGGTGTATCAACGGTGGCAAGTAATGCACTAAGGTTTTATCGAGCCACTCAGTCCATTCTTTATCATTTTCAGTCACTGCTAGTTTGGCGTACTTAGTATTAATATGTTCGATGATGGTGGCAGATTCTACAATCACTTCATCACCATCTTTTAAAACCGGTACTTTTTTATGATCGGTAATGCCTTCTAGCTCTTTCATGCTGCGTGGCGTTACTTCCACGATTTCGTAAGGCTGTTTGATAAAGGTAAGCAGGGCGCGAACTTTGCTGCAAAAAGGGCAAGCTTGAAACTGGTAAAGAGTGATCATAGTGAGTACCTTTAAAAAGCAAAAAGGCATCATACCTTGTTTAGAATAATGCCTCAAAACATCTGTGATTTTTTTCATAGCGGTTCGCTAATCGTTTGTTGATAATAGATGTTGGTAACAGATGCTTGATAATAGTTGTTTGATAGAAACTATGCTGTAATGCAATACCATCAGATTAAGGATTTTCTTAAAATGGCAATCAGCTCCACCATCATCAAACTCACTTTAAATATTGCCGATATGGATCGACATTATTATCAAACGCATGAACTAACAGTCGCGCAACATCCATCAGAAACTGATTTACGTTTTATGACAAGGGTAATCGCTTTTGTGATTAATGCTAATGAGTCATTAATGTTTACCAAAGGTTTAAGCACAGATGATGAGCCAGACCTGTGGCAAAAATCACTCACTGATGAGATCGAATGCTGGATAGACCTAGGTCAACCCGAAGAAAAACGCATCCGCAAAGCCTGTGGGCGGGCTAAAAAAGTTATTATTTATACCTATAATGAGCGCAAAGCACATAGCTGGTGGGAGCAACAAGCGAGCAAATTACAACGCTTTGATAATCTCAATGTGCATCATATTGATGCTCCCAAGGCAGAGGCTTTAGTTCAGCGCAATATGGAATTGCAATGTAATATTCAAGAAGGGGAGTTTACGCTGAGTGATGATACAGTCACGGTTGAGGTTACGGTGACCTTACGAGGGTGATTAGATTCTACCTTTGATTCAAGGTCGGTGATTAAGCGTTTGTTCAGCGGGTTTATGCAATAATTCACTAAAAAAAGAATTGTTATGAAAATACATGCGGTATCTACAAGTGGTTCAAAGATAATTAAATTCATGTCACTTTGGCCATTGATTGGTTTGGCTTTTTCGCTATCGCTTTGGGTCAATAAATCCTCCATATTTTTTCTAATTCCGATAGTGTTGTTTTTATTCCTGTTTATATATACGCTATTTTTTGCATGTTATGAGCTTTATATTGATTCTGAAAACCAAAAAGTCATAAAAAAAATAAAATGGTTATTTATTAATAGCAAACTTGAATTTCCTCTTTCGGATTATAAAGGTATTTACATTTCATTGGGGGGAAGTGTCGCCAAAAATAATTACGGATCTTTAAAAAGCATTCAATTATATGATGTTGTTTTAGTTCACAAGTATTCTGCTACAGATACGGCTTACGGCACAAATATAATGGAAAACTTTGTTCTTAGTTACTTTATCAAGAGCCCTGAAGAAGCTAAAGAAATTGCACTAGAATTTAGCAAACAGCTAAATATTGAGGTTTTTGTTGAAAAGCAGGTAGCTAAAACGCATCCTAATTTATTAAAATATGCTGAAGGTTTTTAAGTGGAAGCTGAAATCGTTTACAAAATGCCGTTTTGGGGGAGATATTTACTAATTCTATTGGCTCTAGTTATTTCAAGCTGCTTTTTATATTTAGGTTTAAGCTTTGATACCTTAATGCCAGGTGAGCCTAAAATTATTAAAGTTTTTTTCTACCTTGTTGTTTTTATTGGTATAGGGTCAACGTATCGTCTTTTTACATGGAAAACAATTACTTATTTTAAAGCGTCAAAACTAGGCATGTATTTTCCTTGTCCTTTACTGAAGACTTGTAATCGTAAGTTTTTATTTGTACCTTGGGATAATATTGAAAATATAAAAATAGGTACATTCATTTCTGGTGGTTCCGGCACTACAAAAGGTGTTTCAATTGACCTAAGAATATCGTTAATCGATAGAAATCAATTCTTTCCATATCTATTCTTAGAAAATGAAAAAGAATGGCAGACGGTGGGTTTTACAGATGTATTTCTGAGGAAGAAAAAAGCAATTGAACAGTTGAATAAAATAAAGAACAAAGAATAATTTCACCTTCAAAACAAGAACGCTGACTAAAGAAATACCCCTGAACACATCATTTAATTGCGTTAACCGCTGTGTCGTCGTGCCTTTCTATGTGGCGTGGGTGATAGTTACGAGCATCGTCGAGGGTGGATTAGCGATAAAATTAAGTCACGCTTGAGTAAACGTATAATTCTTTTAAAAAAGCATCCCAAAGGGTACGGCAAAGTTTTGCGAATCAATTTCTAGCAGGTGTTCACCCATGTAGAAAACGATACCGGTTACGTCTTTTTTGGTTCTGTTCTGAAAATCTAGAATTTGTTTAAAATCTTGTTTGTTAACGCTGTTTGAAGCTTTGACTTCTATTGCTAGTAATTTATCACCACGGCTGAGGATAAAGTCTATCTCCTTATTATCGCTGGTTCGGTAGTGGAATAAATCGGTATTCTCAGGTGAGTAACTGAGGTGTTTTCTTAATTCGCAAAAAATAAAGGTTTCAAATATTTGTCCTTTGTAGTGTGAATTGTTTAAAGCTTGTTTGTCATTTATATGTAATAAATGACAAAGTATTCCGCTATCCAGCATATGTAATTTAGGGGCTTTCACGAAGCGTTTTCCGATATTTTCTGAATACGGTTTTATTAGTTCAATCTGGTATAGCAGGCTTAATATGGTGATGAAATTATCTACCGTATTTGCCTTTAGGGAGGCACTATTGGCAATTTTTGATTTGTTCAACAGCGTACCAGAGCGTGGCGCTATCACATTAATAAATTTAAAAAAGTTGTTTATTTCTCTTATGTCGCCAAGGTCTCTCGCATCTCTTTCTATGTAGGTAGAAATATAGGAGCTAAACCAGAGTCTTTTTTCTAATTCATTCTCTAGTCTTAATAATTCGGGGTAACCGCCGTTGATGATATGGTTGGTGATAGTGTCTGTTTCTACCTGTGAGAGCGTGAAGTCTTTAGCAAAGAGTTGATCGATTATATTTTCGTTAGGCTTGTCATTTATTTCTTTCTTTCGCACTGAGTGGGTATAAGGTCAGTTCAATAATTCGTCCCGCGAGTGTATCTTTGGTCTTTTTCATGTCCAGAAGGTTCGCTGAACCTGTTAGCAGGTAGCTGCCATTTGTTCTATCTTTATCCACGACTAGCTTTATGGATTCTAGTAAGTTTGGGACTTTTTGTATTTCATCAATACAGACAGGTCTACCAATGCTGTTTAAAAATCCCTTGGGATTTTCTGTGGCATTAATGCGTAAATCCACGTCATCTAAAATGGCATAATTATCAAATAGGCTACCAGAAAGGGTTGATTTACCGACCTGTCGGGCACCACCAAGTAGTACGACGGGTGATATTTTAAGTGCTGTTTTTAAAATTGCAGAGGAGCTTCTATGTTTCATTCTTGTAATAATACCATCATAAGGTATAAATTAATACCTCTATAGTTATATCTTTACAATATAAAAACATGGTTATTCCTTTAGTGGAATTCAACCATATGTACTTCTCCCGAGTCGTGCAAAGATCCTATACTAACTCCGCAAACCATCCCGCAATGTTTTAACACCACTCAAAATAAAGTTAGGAAAATAGGCAATTAAGTAGGCAGGGACTCCCGTTATAGTGTCTTTAGCCAAAAACTCTTTAGCGTGTTGTTTGGCGATATGCCCATTACCGCCTAGTTTTAAACCAGCTAAATGCAGCCATGCATTTTTTCGCATATAGGCGAGTAGATCTTTATTGTTGGGGTTACAGCTGTCTTCTTTCAGTTTGTTGAAAAAGTAGCGAAAGTAGTAGGGCAAGTCCATTTTTTCAACACGTACATCAGAGCGATTCTCTGTCACGCGTGAATAACGCATGAGAATTTTATTGGAAAAAACCAACTGCGTGTTCATTCCATAAAGCAACCATAGATAGACATCTTCACCGAGTTTTTGCCCAGCAGGAAAGCCGCCTAACTCTAAGCAGTAATCACGCTCTAAGCACACGGCAGATGAGTGAATAATGCCGTCGCTGCTAGTGTAAAGCGGGATGAATTTAGGCACTATGCCGCGAAAATCATCCGCTAAATCAACCGCAGGGAAAATGATCTTGTCACCTTCTTCTTTGATTTCATGGCGTACTGAATAGATTTTGTAATCAGGAAAGTCACGTACCAGTGAGTCCATTTCTTTTAGGTAGTCGTCTTTCCATTCATCATCCGCATCAAGCAAACAAACCATAGCGTGTTTGGCATTTTTGATGCCGGTATTTCGGGCAACCGATACGCCGCCATTGTCTTGATTAATAAGGCGGATTTTTCCTTTAGGTTGCTCATTAGCAATCGCTTCAACAATTTTTTCGCTACCATCTTGTGAGCCATCATTGACCACGACGATCTCATAGTTACTGTAGTCTTGCGCTAACACTGAATCCAGCGTGTCTTTGATATGACTTTTTTTGTTATACAGCGGAATAACGATAGAGAAGGCTGTGTTAGTTGAAGAAGAGGTAATCATTATTTTTCTCTGTTATTTGTATTTAGCATCAAGCTCAGCAAAGTAGTCTTGCCATTTTTTATTGATCGCTTCAGGAGTGAATGCCTTTACCGATGCTTTGCTGTTAGCGGATAAGTTTTGTCGTAAATCCGGTTCGTAAATCATTTGATCAATTGCTTTTACAAAGCCTTCAAAATCTTGATTATCCACTAATAAACCATTCACTTTGTGCTGCACAATTTCTTTCACACCCGTTGGGCAATCATACGCCACAATAGGTTTGCCTAGGGATAATGCCTCCAGCAATACCATCGGGAATGCTTCTGTTTTACTCGTCATAAGGTAAAAATCAGCCGCCGCAAAAACAGGGAAGGGGTTGGACTTCTGACCGATTAAATGAACGCGGTCATCATCAGCTTTAATTCTTTGCTCAAGTTCGGCGCGACTATCACCCTCACCAATAATCACTAAATCATAACGGTTATCAGGGTCTTGATAGGCTTTAGTTTGGTAGAACGCTTCGATCATCACATCAAACTGTTTCACATCAGCAAGCCTACCAGCGGCGATCATGAACTTTCGCGGATGTTGGTAGCTTTCTAATTGAGCTTTTTGCTGAATTTCAGCAGGGTCGGTGGCGTTTTTGATAACCGCGACATTTTTTAAACCATGATCTTGTTCTAAAATAGTTTTTAAACCATCCGATACGGTGACAAGGTTGGGGCTAAAGCGCAGAATTTTTTGCAACATCAGCCGGTCAAAACTTTCAAAAATGATGGGGTTGCCATGAATCGTTAAAATACTTTTTTTGCGGTCGCTTAAAAAAGCGCAGAGGTTGGCAGACTCTAAAAAACTCACAATAACATCGTACTGCTCTTGTTTAATCAGCGCTTTAAAGGCTTTAACACGATCAAAAATAGTTTGTAGCTTGCCAATAAGTGAGTCGCGTTTTTGACAGTTTAGACTGATAATTTTTAAGTCTGTCTTAAAGTGCGGCGTCTCGTTACTCATCATCACGATATGCACCGTATCTCCCGCGTGATCAAACATCTCGGCCATATTCATGGCAACACGTTGACCACCGCCCAAGGCAAGGTCAGGGACAAAAATAGCTATTTTTCTCATGGGTTAATTTACGCTAGACGTAAGCAATTATAATTAAGCATATTTTAACGCTTTTCAGGTTAATCAGGGATGAATAAATGCTACAACGGATTTTATCACGTCTTTTTTCATAAGAATCTTACGGTGCCCCAAGCCAGTGGTAGTTATTGTTTTAGCGTTCGGTACGACCTGCTGTAAAAGCTTAGCTTGAGAATAGGGTACTTCGTGGTCATCTCTATCATGAACTAGCAGTAATTCTGCCGTTAAAGATTTAACGGTTTCAGTGGGTGAAATGCTTTCCCAATCCCAGCTTATATCGTATGTTTTGCTGAGGCTTGATAATGCACGTTGTTCCATCGCTTTAAGTGTGGATGCTTTAAGATTAAATAACTGTCCAAACAAGTTGGTTACAAAATGAATATCGGCAAAATAGGCAATTAAGACGACTTTGTTCGCGTTAACCTTAAACTTATCCAGCGCTAAAAGAGCTGTGCCTGTACCGAATGAATGACCAATAATGGCATCGAAGGTGTTGTTGCTTGTCTCTGTTTTAGCAATTTCAGCAATAATTGAAGCGACATCCAGCATATTTGAGAACTTGCCTTCTGAATCACCATGCCCCGGCGCATCAAAACCAATCACACGGTAATTAGCATCAAGCAGTGGCTGAATAAAAGCCTGTAATTGTGTGCATCGCCCACCCCAACCATGTGATAACAAAACGGTAGGGTGGTTTTTATTGCCCCAACTGCGTAGCGATATTTTTCGATCGCGAATAGTTAAATGACTTAATTGTGCGCTATTACGCCATTTGTGCTCGCGTCGAGGAATACCAAAACTCGGAGGTTGCATAAATAAGCGTAAAGCCAGTCGACCCGCTAAAGTCGGAGAGACTGCTTCTAATATTTTAAAGCTTGCCGACACGCCCCCAAAATAGAGCTTCATCGGCAGTGGCATTTTATGATTTTTAAAAGGGTGATCTTTGTTTTTGGATTTCATTTTTTGATGATTACATGCTTGTTATTTATGTTCTATAACATAAGTAAAATCTTTCTTTCGACACCGACTCATTCAGTCGTCCTTAGTGGTTAGGTTTTGATAATCTAAGCTAAATCCCATTGTTTTTCTTGATTAAGTTCTAGTGCAACTGACTTAAGCCCAAAGGGTTCAGGGGTGATATTCTGTTTAAAACTTAATACTTCCATACGCTGTGGCTCTACTCTAAGCACGACATAGTCTTTAGACTTAAATCCACCGGGGAAAAACATCTTCCAGATTTTTTGCCAATATTGACGCTTCACGTCAATTTCAGTTTCTATAAAAGCTTTTCCGTATATGACTAAACTGGCATCTTCACGGGTATTTTCGAAGGCTAATGTCACTTTATTATTGAGCCAAAGTTCTTGCACTTTTTTGCTCTCAGGGTGAGTCCCAATACCGATAGTAAAGCTTGAGTGATTTTTTTTAAAAATAGGTTGCACAAGGCGTGTACTACACCAGCCGTCATTACCATTACTAATCAAAAAGCAGTATTTAGCTTTGTTTCGCAGGTGTTGAGCAACATTGATACAGTGATCTAAAGTGGTATTACAACGCTTTTGTTTATAGCTTTTGTATCGCGCTATCATGTAGTTGAGTACTTTATTTGTTAAGGTATTTATCATGTTCTAATCCGTAATGTTAGAGGAGTTTTCAACCGATTTCTGCAAATTTATGGTAATCAAATCGTACTGATGCCCCCATTTTTTCAAAAATTTGTAATAAACCAAAATAAGTGCGGTTGTGAAAAATAAATTCTTCGGCTACAAAGTCAACTTTAAGGCGCTGGGGAGCGTATGGCAAATCTAGCTGAACAAGGCTCATGGGTTCCGGGAATTGTTACTTTTTTGATTGCTGTGGTTCTATTTATCTGGGGTTTATATGCATTTTCTGGTGCTAAGCTGATAGTGTATCTGCCATTCATAAAACCTATATTAATATTGGTTTCTATCACTTATCTTGCTCGGGGTTTAATTTTATTCCCTGCATTAATTATAAGACCTGATTTGGTGGATGGGTTTGCCGTATGGAGCTCGTTAGCAAGCTTAGGCTTTGGTATGTGTTATGCCGTGGGTACTTGGCAAGAATGGGGGCAGTTATCTTGAGCATATTTGCGTGTTAAACTCACCTAATGTTAATCATCTCCAACAGCGTCAGCATCCCGGATAATGAAATCGAGCTAAGCGCAATTCGCGCTCAAGGTGCGGGTGGGCAAAACGTTAATAAAGTTTCATCGGCGATTCATTTGCGCTTTGATATAAATGCATCATCGCTCCCTGAATATTACAAAGAGCGCTTGTTAAGCCTTAAAGACAAGCGTATTACCAAGGAAGGCGTGCTGGTGATTAAGGCGCAGAAGCATCGTACTCAAGAAAAGAATAGGGCGGATGCTTTGCTGCGTTTACAAACTTTGATTAAGTCTGTGTCAACCGTGCAAAAAGCGAGACGACCAACCAAGCCCAGCAAAGGTGCTAAAAATAAACGTATGGATAAAAAGACCCTGCGTGGTAGAACCAAATCTTTACGGGGGCGAGTAAGTGACTAAGGTCTTGTAATATTTTTCTTTTTCTTTTTCTTTTTCTTTTTCTTCCTGAATTACCTGCTTGTCATGATAAAATAGCTTTTTATTTTTTAAAAAGTAGCTAACAATGAAACACGCTGACGCAAAAACAATATTCCTTAAAGATTACCAGCAACCTGCCTTCTGGATTGATACGGTTGATTTGGTGTTTGATCTTGAAACCGATCACGCTATTGTTACTGCCTCGGTTGACTATAAACGTAATGCTGATTCTGCCTTGACGGAACTGGAGTTGTTTGGTGCTGAGTTAGAGCTACAACGTATTGCCATTAATGGTTATGAGTTAGAGGAGGGTGATTATCAGCTGACTGATTCAGGTATGATTTTATCCAATCTTGCGGATGAATTTAGTTTGGTGATAACGACCAAAATTTACCCACATAAAAATACCTCGTTGGAAGGTTTGTATCAATCCAGCGGTAATTTTTGTACCCAGTGTGAGGCGCAGGGTTTTCGTAAAATCACCTACTTTTTAGATCGCCCCGATGTGATGGGCAAGTTTACTACTACAATTCGGGGTGATAAAAAATCCAATCCTGTAATGCTCTCTAACGGTAATTTGATTGATTCTGGTGAGCTTGATAATGGTCGGCACTTCGCAAAATGGCAAGACCCGTTTGATAAACCCGCTTATTTATTTGCGCTAGTTGCGGGTGATTTGGAGCATGTTAGCGACAGCTACACGACTGTTTCAGGTCGAGAAGTCACGCTAGAAATTTATACTGAAGCGCACAATATCGACAAGTGCGATCACGCCATGCAATCGCTTAAACGCGCGATGAAATGGGATGAAGAACGCTTTGGCTTAGAATACGACTTAGATATATTTATGATTGTCGCAGTCGATGATTTTAATATGGGTGCGATGGAAAATAAGGGTTTGAATGTGTTTAACTCTAAGCTGGTTTTCGCCAGCCCAGAGACGGCCACCGACAATGACTATATTAATATTGAAGCCGTCATCGGGCATGAATATTTTCATAATTGGACAGGTAACCGCGTCACCTGCCGAGATTGGTTTCAGTTGTCACTAAAAGAAGGTTTAACGGTTTTTAGAGATCAGGAATTCACCGCTGATTTAAACTCACGCCCTGTCAAACGCATCGAAGATGTGCGCATGTTACGCACCCATCAATTTACCGAAGATGCTAGCCCGATGGCGCACCCGATTCGTCCTGCGTCTTTTATGGAAATCAATAATTTTTACACCATGACAGTGTATGAAAAGGGCGCAGAAGTGGTGCGTTTATACAATACCTTGTTGGGGCAAGATGGTTTCCGCAAAGGTATGGATTTGTACTTTGAACGACATGATGGTCAAGCCGTTACCACCGAAGATTTTTTAAGCGCAATGGCAGATGCAAACGACAAAGATTTGAGCCAAATGCAAAACTGGTATGCCCAAGCGGGCACGCCAAGTTTAGATGTACGCATGGATTATGATGCCGATGCGCGCAGCTGTACTTTGCATTTTGAGCAACACTATACCGACACGCCAGAGGCAACAGCAGCGGATAAAAAGCCGTACTTGATTCCTTTGAAAATTGGTTTATTAAACGCGCAGGGCGAAGAGATGTTAGCCGAAACGGTGCAACTCACTGAGCAATCACAAAGTGTAAGCTTTAATAATATTAATGAAAAACCACTGCCGTCTCTGTTGCGAGATTTTTCTGCTCCGGTAAAGCTTAACTATAATTACAGCATTGACGATAACATCTTTTTAATGCAACACGACCAAGATGATTTTAACCGCTGGGAAGCCAGCCAGCGTCTTGCTAAAAGTTTGTTGCTCGGCATGCTTGCTGCTAAAAGCCAAGACGAGGGCGGTGCGTTTGGTGTAGAGCCCAAAGTGATTGATGCTTACCAGCAGGTATTAGAAAATGATGATTTAGATTATGCATTGCGCGCCGAAGCACTCACGCTACCCTCTGAAACCGACTTAGCTGAAACTATCGATCAAGCCGACCCCGAGACAATCCATGAAGTACGCGAGTTTTTAGCCAAAAGCATCGCGCAAGGTTTGCGACTTTCATTGGAAACTAACTACGAAAAACTGCAAGACTTGGGCGACTATAAAATTGACGCTACGAGTATCGGTAAGCGCCGCCTTAAAAATGTTTGCCTAAACTACCTCGGTAAAATCAGCGATCCAAGCATTCACGAACAATGCTACCAACAGTTCAGTACTGCTAAAAATATGACAGACACACTGTCAGCCTTAGCTGTGCTGGTCAATATAAACTGCCCACAGCGTGAGCAAGCGTTGGCTGATTTCGAACAAAAGTGGCAACACGATACCTTAGTGATGGATAAATGGTTCGCCATGCAAGCTTCATCGAGCCTGCCGGATACTTTGGAAAACGTAAAAAACCTAATGCAGCACAAACTGTTTAGCATTAAAAACCCAAACAAAGTTCGCTCATTAATCGGCGCGTTCGCGATGGGTAGCCCCGTCAACTTTCACAAGGCCGATGGCTCAGGCTATCAATTCCACGCAGACCGTGTGCTAGAGCTGGATAAACTGAATCCACAAGTCGCCTCAAGAATGGTACGCGCTCTAATGAACTGGCGACATTACGAAGCAGGGCGCTCGGGCTTAATGCGTGCGCAGTTAGAGAGAATTAAGGCAGTTGAAGGCTTGAGTGGGGATGTGTTTGAGATTGTTAGTAAGGCGTTGTAATATTTATAATTTATTTGCTAAAACACTAAGCTTGTTAAAAAAGGAATGACATGCTGTCCCATAGCATAGCCAATAGGGATTCCAATTAGAGCTGAAACTAATGCTTTTACTGCTTTTTTTGGGAACTTTTCTCTGTAAATAAAGTAAAGGATAAAACCAATTGGTGGAATAATGCTTGATAATATTGTTAGTGGTTTACTTAACTCGTATTCGGTTTTCATATTGTAATTCTTTAATTTATAATTTCAGAGTATTTGATAAATTTCATGGCTCTAAGTGCCGGCAGTGCGTACTTTAATACGCTTAATTTTTAATAATAGGCAACTTCAGGCACAAATATTCCATGAAAAGTCGCGGGTATTGGGTGGTCAAACCATAGTTTTGCTACTGGCCCATCTTCAAAAGTGATTGAATTAAATACGGCTAGATAACTTTTCTGTTTATTACTATCTTGAATGAGTTGTAGTAACCAGCCATTATCTTCTTTGTTGTTATTGGGTTTGGGTACAAAGATTGCTTCGGAGCATAAATGATCATCAGGTGCTGACCATCGTTTTGATTTATCTGTGTGAGTGTCATGCACTGCGATGCCTTCATTACCGTTGGTGTCTTGGTAATGTTGCATCCAAATATAACGGTGTTGTTTGCCAATAAAATTGGGGTTTACGATGGGGAACTCTGCAATAACATCTGAGAGTGCTTCGTCGGTAAAAGCTTTCTTTTTTGTGTTTACTGTAAAGCGATATAATTCAGGTTTAGGGATGTCATCATCAAGCTGGGTGGGCTTGGTGAGTACATCGATATTTTTGTGTCGGAAAGCATCAATAATAATTTCATCACCTTGTTCATAGGCATTAGCGAAGTGCCAAACTCGAAAAGGGTCGACGGTAATTTGGGTTCGTGATTCAGGGTCATTAAGTGGAATAACGATGATATGCGTGCCTTCTGTTTGATCCCATTGGAAATATTTCGAAAAATCTTTTAAGCCGAGCATGGCGCGCCAGATGATAACTTTTGCGGGGTCGATAAAAAACAGCACATGTTTTTTAGTGACTATAAAATCATGAATTAGGGCTATCCAAGGTGCCTTAAAGCGTGTGAGGATTTTAATATTACCGTTGTCGGGTAATGCAAAAACCTCAATCATATTGCCATTAATGCCAAAGTTGAATGTTGTTTTTAACTGTTCCACTCGATGTGGGTGTGCTGAAAACGAACCTTCAATGATGCCTAAATTATCTGTGCCTAATGTGGCTAGGTCACTTTCGCTAAATCTAACGGGTTTTCCTTGTTCCATTAAGGCGTACAATTCACCTTGCCAATGAAGTACTTGTGTATTTCCGGTATTTTTGATACTGCGTGTTACCCCGTTGTATAGTCGACGTAATAATGGAGCATCAGGATCGTAGAGGGTTTTCCCTGCTCTTTCCTCTTCTAAAAATGCTTCTGATTCAACCAGCTTGCATGCGCCTTGAGCCGACTCATTGATACGAACCGCAGTAATTGCCCCATCTGCCATAAAAGGGTGCTTACTTTGACCAAACCGTTCAACAAGTCCTGGGCCGACACGATATAAAGTTCCTTTTAAGTCTTCAGGTATTTTTCCTTCCACGTGCAAATTTTCAAAACTATGAGTGCGTTTAATATTGTGGTTTAATGATGGCATTGTTTTGCTCTTAATTAGTTGACACTATCAACAATAAAGAATTAAGTTGTTAGTGTCAACTAATTAACCCATAATCGGACTAATCTAATTAGAATGCATTGCTACAATGAACAACAACACACAAAAACAACTCTTTGATCTACTTTTTATCATTCAAGCACGTATGCAAACTATCGTTAAGGA
>Ga0256840_1001042_pt1 | contig 27012 bp, 24 predicted proteins | sample 355202metaG_FD_185969 | JGI IMG/M metagenome (GOLD analysis project Ga0256840, IMG submission 185969) | Hydrothermal vent microbial communities from Mid Atlantic Ridge, Atlantic Ocean - 355-202 | ecosystem: Environmental > Aquatic > Marine > Hydrothermal vents | place: Atlantic Ocean: Mid... | reverse complement strand
GATGAAGAGCATAAGTTTGGCGTTAAGCAAAAAGAGAAACTAAAAAGCATGAGAGAAAATATACATATACTCTCCATGAGTGCTACTCCGATTCCAAGAAGTCTAAATATGGCACTTAGTTCCATAAAACAGTACTCCAAACTTCTAACACCTCCAAGCGATAGAGAGGATGTGAGAAGTTTTGTAAAAGTGTATGATGAAGTTGTCATAAAAGAGGCGCTTTTGCGAGAGTTGAGAAGAGGAGGTCAGATATTTTTTGTCCATAATCGCATCGCTTCTATAGAGAATAAGAAAAAAGAGATTTTAGAGATATTGCCTAACTTGAAGATTCTAGTTCTTCACTCAAAAGTGTCGCCTAGTGTTAGTGAAAAAGAGATGTTAAGATTTCAAGAGGGTGAGTATGATATGCTTCTTAGCACCTCCATAATAGAATCAGGTATCCATATACCAACAGTAAACACGATAATGATAGATGCCGCAGATAACTTTGGTATGGCAGATTTGCATCAGCTTCGTGGAAGAGTCGGAAGAGGTAAAAAACAGGGATTTTGTTACTTTTTGGTGCAAAATAGAGAAAAATTAAGTGATACTTCAAAGAAAAGATTGGTGGCGTTAGAGTCTAACTCCTATCTAGGAAGTGGCTCTGTGCTCGCTTACCATGACCTTGAAATAAGAGGTGGCGGAAACCTTATAGGCGAGGCACAAAGTGGGCATATCAAAAATATAGGCTACTCTTTATACCTAAAAATGCTAGAAGATGCCATAAATACTCTTTTAAATAAAACCCCGGTTCAAAACAGAAGTGTAGATATAAAACTAAGTATAAATGCTTATATAAATAGTGACTATATCAGCGAAGACAGGGTGAGGCTGGAGATATACAGGAGACTAAGCAAGTGTGATAGCTTAAGAAGTGTGCTAGATATCGAAGAGGAGATGGTGGATAGATTTGGAAAGATAGATGAGATTACGGCACAATTTTTGCAAATCATAAACATCAAGATACTAGCAGCGAGCAAAGATATAGAGTCGATTTCAAATTATGGGCAAAATATTACGGTAAAATATACAGACAATAAAAAAACTTTGCTAAAGTCAAGAAGCAAAGATGACGATGACATAGTAGGTGTTATACTAAAATTTCTAAGGCAAAAAAATTGATAGCAAATAGTTTTGAACTTTTAAAAATGTTGAAAAATGCAGGGTATTTAAAAGAGTTAAGAGATCCTCTTTGGTGGCCAAATAGTGGAACTTATGAAGTTGTGGTTGGAACTATTTTGACCCAACAAACAAAATGGGAGAAGGTTGAAAAGAGTCTCAAAAATCTAAAAGAGGCAGGAGTTGACTCTCTTGAAGATATCTCTAGATTGGATAATAAAACCTTAAGCCTGCTTATAAAACCTAGTGGATTTTACAATACAAAAGCAAAGTATCTTTTGGGAGTTTGTAAAAATATAACCGAATATTTTGGAAATTTTGAAGAGTTTTGCGATAGAGTGGATAGGGAATGGTTGCTAATGCAAAAGGGAATAGGGCAGGAGAGTGCTGATTCTATTTTGTGCTTTGGATGCAAACGAGATATTTTTGTGGTTGATAGTTACACTTCTAGGTTGCTAAAAGCTTTTGGATATGAGTTTGAGAGTTATGACGAGCTAAGTGAGTGGATGAGTAGTGGAATTTTATCAAATCTGGATAAAGTTACAGATTTATACAAAAAAGAGCTAAGCATAAATGAGATATATGCAAGATTTCATGGAAAGATAGTAGAGTATTGTAAACAAAATAGTAGAGGAAAGCAGATAGAAATTAGTGCTCTTTCCCAGTAAGTAGTCATGAATATTATAGGTCAAAATGGAATAAAAAATTTAACTGCAAATGGGCAAAACAGTGCAGTTAAAACTGGGGAAAACAGGCAAAGCGACAAACCAAAGATAAACAATGAGTCTGTTCAAAGCCTTTCTAATCCTCTCTTAAAAGATATAAATCTAAAATCAAAAAATTCTCTTTTAAGAGTTTTAAAAGAGAATGGCGCTTTAAATCTCATAAAAGAGACGAGCAGAGAGTTAAAAACTATTTTTGAGTTATTGCAAAAGAGCTCATTGGATAAATCATCAAGTAAGTTGCTTGAAAATTTACCGCTACATGTAGAGCAACTTGATGGAGATAAAATAAAAGAACAGATAAAAAACAGTGGTCTATTTTTAGAATCCAAGTTGGCAAAAATAGTCAAAAATGGCATAAATAGTGAGTCTAATTTGGTGCAAAAAATTCTATCAAATGACATCAAAGCCTCTCTTTTGAGCTTAAAACATAGTCTATCTCAAGACAATTCGCAAAATTCAAAAGTTATTTTACAAAAAGTTGAAAATGTTCTATCCCAGATAAATTACTATCAACTCATATCCTATGCAACAAACAGCATCTTTATATATCTACCACTTTTTTTTAAAGATATGCAAGAGGGGCAGTTGAAAATAAAAAGGTTGAAGCAAAAGAGATACTTTTGTGAGATAAATCTAAAATTAAAAGAGTTTGGTGAAATCGAACTTTTCATTATGCTTTTCGATGATGTTAATATCAATATCTCATTTTTTGCGTTGAATGGGATATTTTTAGAAAAAGTCAAACAAAATCTGACACTATTGAAAAAAGGGATAAAAAGTGTTGGGTTAAAAATATCAAATATCTACATGTACGATACTCTTAAAGATAAAAAGAGTAAAAAAGAGATGCAAAAGTATGTTCAAAATATGCAAATAGGTCAAGGTATCAATATACATGTCTAAGATAAAAAAAGCAGTAGCTCTAAAGTATGATAAACAAAAAGATTGTGCACCAAAAGTAAAAGCAAGTGGTAGGGGAGATGTAGCAAAAAATATCATAAAAATTGCCAAGGAGTACAATCTGCCTATAAAAAAAGATGAAGATTTGGTAGAGTTGCTAAGTAAAGTAGAGATAGACAAAGAGATTCCGCAAAACCTATACAAGGCAGTTGCGGAAGTCTTTAGTTTTGTTTATAGGGTTACGAATACTAACGATTGAACATTTTGCGATAGTATTCGTCTACCATTCTTCCTGAGTCGAACTCTATCTCTATTTCTGTCATGGCGTTTTTCATGATTGTTAACCACTTTTTGCTGTCGTAATAGTATGTTGGTAGTATGTCATTTTCTAAGATATCCATCATATGAAGATTGTCAAGCCTGTCTTGCTCTTCTAGAGGCAAAGTGTGGTCAACTGCTGGAATTGTAAAGGCATTTTTGCCGTCTCTTGCAAATTCAGGATGCCAACCATCATCTACTGAAAAGTGAATGGAGCCATTCATGCTAGCTGTCATACCACTTGTTCCACTCGCTTCTCTAGTGATTCTTGGAGTATTTAGCCAGATGTCACTTCCTTGCTTCAGTATTCGTGAAAGTGTCAACTCATATCCGATGAGTACAGCCATATTTTTGTAGTAGTGGCTTATGTTTATGAGTTCGTTAAATATCTCTATTGCTCCAATATCTCCGGGATATGGTTTTCCTGCCCAAATGATTTGCACAGGCATGGCACTGTTTTTCATAAGCTTTTCAAATCTTTCAAAATCATACTTTAAGAGCCCCGGTCTCTTGTATTCTGCAAATCTTCTAGCCCAAACGATTGTCAAGACTTCTGGGTCAAATCTTTTTCCTGTCTGATCAGCTACCACATCAAACAGTAGTTTTTTGAGGTGTTTCTTTCTTGCGATTAGTTCATAATCTTCATGTTCATCAAGATTTCTTATGAGAGTTTTATCTGTCCAATACTTCTTGTTTTGAGCATTTGTGATAGAGATGATGTCACATCTTCCATCTACTCCTGACCACATCTCGTTTGAGACTTTTTCATGTATCTTAGATACTGCATTTGCTATTTTTGCACTTCTCAAAGCTCCGACAGTGAGGCTAAAATCATCACTATTTTGATATCCGCTTATCTCTCGTACGGTTTGCAAGTCTAGTCCGTTGAAGAAGCCCATATCGTGAAGAAAATTGATATTGTGTATCTCATTTCCTGCAGCTTCAGGAGTGTGTGTAGTGAAAACAACTCTCTTTTTTATCTCATTCACATCTCTTAAATCTCCATATAGTTTATAAACCAAAGGCAGTGCGTGACCCTCGTTCATATGGTATATGTCAACTTTGTGATTTAGCGCTTCTAAAACTTTTGTGCCACCAATTCCCAAAACTATCTCTTGAGCAACTCTGGTTTTTTCATTTCCATCATATAGCTTATGTGTGATTGTTCTTGCTAGATAGTCATTTTCATCTATATCAGTCGAAAGCAGTATAATCGGCGCAGAGCCAAAGACATCAGGTTTAACCAAAAACGCTTTTATCTTTACATCTTTGTCGTGCACTTTGACTTTGACATCAACCTCAAGCTCTTCTAAAAAGTAGTAAAATTTTCTTGTATATGTTGGTCTTAGCGTTCTATCTTCATTTCTGACTTGATCATAATATCCAAAACTCCAAAGAAGTCCGATACCTACGATATTTTGTCTGAGGTCATATGCACTTCTCATGTGTGAGCCTGCCAAAAAGCCCAAACCACCCGAATAAATTTTCAGTGATTGGTCGATTGCAAACTCCATTGAGAAATAAGCTATGGATTTTTTATATTTTTTGTTTATATCGTACGAAACAAGTTTCATCTCTATCCTTGTAAATTTTTATATAGTATTTGCTTGCCTAGTTCGACTCCAGGCTGATTGTATGTATTTATGTGCATCATCACTCCTGTCGCTGAAGTGAGTAGCTCAAAATACGCAATCAGTGAGCCGATATTTTCAGGACTGACAAAATCAAGTGTAATTATATCTGTACTAACTTTTGTATCTATTAAACTCTGCATTGTAGCGTCACATTGAGCATTTATGAGAAGGTTAAATTTTTTATTATTTATAAAATTTGTCTTCTCTATGCCAAAAAGCGTGATATCGGGCACACTTAAATCACTCCCAAAATCCTCTATTTTTATAAATGTAACACTTTTATCTCTAGTTCCCTCTATGATGAGCTGTAAAAACGAATGTTGATCAACCGCACCTATCAATCCCACTGGCGTTAAGCCAACATGATTTGCATTTTTATCTATCTTTCCAAGTGATTCTGCCCAAAGCTGAACGAACCATTTGGTAAAATTCTCCAATCTATCGGCATAAGAGAAGAGAACATTTATAGGCAGTTTTTGAACATTTTGACTCGCGTAGTAGGCTTTTTCGATCAAATGAGCCTCTTTGCCATCAAAAAAACTCTCTATAAAATCTCCAGCTCCTTTTAGTAAAGATTTAACATCAAATCCAGCCATCATCAAGGGTGCAACTCCAACTGCACTTAGAACAGAAAATCTACCCCCAACATTTAATGGAATGTTAAACTCTGTGATGTCATAGTGTTTTGCAAACTCACTCAATGCAGAATTTTCATCTGTGATAGCAAAAATTCTTTTAGCATCATCACCCTCTAGTTTCAAATCACAATAACTAATCACACTCTTAAACGCTGAAGTTGTCTCTATCGTTCCGCCTGATTTTGATATGACAAAAAAGAGAGCCTCATCTTTTTTGATTTTTTTAAGCGTAAGAGATATGCTGATGGGGTCTGAATTTTCGAGATATAGTATCTCTTTTATATCTTTTCCATAAGGTCTAAGTATCTGCTCTATTGCTTTGATGCCAAGGTTTGAGCCACCGATACCCATGATAACAATTTGTGAATAATTAGGCAAATCCAGATTTTCTATCTTTTTTATAATCTCTTGTGAAGTTTGGGGCAGTTTATAGTAGCCGATTTCATCACTATCCATCTCATTTTTAAGACTGCTCATAGTTTCGTCCATATTTTTTTGAGCATCCTCTGTCAAATCTACGCTAAAACTTCGTTTAAATTCTAACACTTCCTCTCCTTTTTAAAATACTTTACGCAAAGCGGTGGAATATCTACCTTCAAAGTAAAATCCCTGCCATGTGTTGTCTCTTTTTCTGTTTTTACGGTTTTTGTCTCTTTTTTATTCCAACCTACAAACTTTTCATCTTGTGAGTTAAATATCTCTTTATAGTTTCCACTCTCATTTAAACCTAGCCTATATCCGCAATGTAGGGTATCTGAAAAGTTACACACTACGATGATATCATCCTCTTTTTCCTTTGATTTTCTGATGTATGAGATGACATTTGCTCTATTGTCATTTTCATCTATCCACTCAAACCCCTCTTTTTCACAATCAAACAGATGCAAAGCTGGTTCATTTTGATATAGCAGATTTAACTCTTTTATAAGGTTGCTGACTCCTTTGTGATCTTTATAATCCAAAAGATGCCAATCCAAACTCTGCTTATAGTTCCATTCGCTAAATTGTGCAAACTCTCCTCCCATAAAGAGAAGTTTTTTGCCAGGATGAGCAAACATGAGTGAATACATGGCTCTTAAATGTGCAAATTTTTGATTATTGTCACCTGGCATCTTATTTATCAAAGAGCCTTTCATGTGGACTACTTCGTCATGACTGAGAGGAAGTACATAATTTTCATAGTACATGTAAACAAAACTAAATGTCAAATCATGATGATGATGCTGTCTGTGAATAGGATCAAATTTCATATATTTTAGTATGTCGTGCATCCAGCCCATATTCCATTTGTAGCCAAAACCAAGACCACCATTACTCACTTTTCCTGTAACTTGAGGGAAATTTGTGGACTCTTCTGCAAACATCATGATATCGTCAAAAAACTCATATACTGTCGTGTTTAACTGTTGTAAAAATTTGATAGCGCCTAGATTTTTATTTTCTCCAAACTCATTTGGTAGCCACTCTTCCTCTTCTCTTCCATAATCCAAATAGAGCATAGATGCGACAGCATCGACTCTGATACCATCTATATGGTACATTTCAAACCACATCATAGCAGAACTTATCAAAAAAGCTCTGACTTCATTTCTCTCATAATTAAATACGGCGCTTCCCCACTGAGGTTGATACCCAAGTCTAGGGTCTTTGTGCTCGTAAAGGCAAGTTCCATCAAAATTCATCAACCCATGACCATCAGTCACAAAATGTGAAGGAACCCAGTCTAGGATAACTCCTATACCATTTTTATGCATCGCTTCAACAAAACGCATAAAATCTTTTGGAGTACCAAATCTAGAAGTCGGCGCAAAATATCCACTTGTTTGATACCCCCATGAGCCATCAAATGGAAACTCTGTGATAGGAAGAAGTTCGATATGTGTAAATTTCATCTCTTTGAGATAACGAGCCAACTCTAGTGCCGCCTCTTCGTAACTTAGATATCTGTTGTCTTGTTCAACTTTTCTTCTCCAAGAGCCTAAGTGAACTTCATATATGGAGATTGGACTTTTGTGGGAGTTCTTTTTTGCTCTATTTTTCATCCACTTCTTATCTTGCCACTTAAAATTATCTATGCTAAAAACTTTTGAGGCAGAATTTGGAGGAGTTTCAGTGTGAAAAGCGTATGGATCTGCTTTGTATGGATTGTGATTTGTTGCTTGAGTGAAAATGTAGTATTTGTAACTCTCAAACTCACCTATGTCTTCTATAAAACCCTCCCAAATCCCAGAGTCATCACTCCTCTTCTTTAGTTTGTGAGCCTCTATATCGTAACTGTTAAAATCCCCAACAACACTAACGCCTTGCGCGTTTGGAGCCCATAGTGCAAAGTAAACACCATTTATGCCATCAACACTCATAAGGTGAGAGCCTAAATGTTTATATAGTTGTGAGTGAGTGCCCTCTTTGAAAAGATATATATCTAGTTCGCTAAATCTGGTTGTATCGTATCGTATGTTGTGTTTTCTTATTTTTATATCAGATTGCATATCTTTTCTTTCAATTGTTTTATTTCGTCAGAAGTTAATTTTCCGATGATGCCTTTTTCTAAAAAAATATGCTCAAAATCAATGGTACAGATCCAGTTTGCTATGATAAAGCTATCTTTTTTCAGTTTGTCCCTTTTGTGGATAAAAATTTTATATTCAGTCAATATATCATCAGAAGTTAATGGAACAACCAAGATATTTTTGTATTTTTTATTTTGTAGCATTTCATTTAAGAAATTATTTTGCATTATCACAGCTGGTCTAACTTTTCCAATTTCAGAGTTATATTTTTTGCCAAACTGTACGAGATAAATATCTCCTTGTCTCATAATCTTTCACCAAGTTCTTCTATGGCGACATCAAAGAGTCCATCAAACTCTTTAGGAGGATGTTCTAGCCCTTTGTTTCTTTTATACCACTTTTGATACTCTAACTCTTTAATCATATCTTTTACATATGGTAGATCTTTTGCAGATATAAATATACCTTTTATCTCATCTGTTTTTTTATTTACTATTTGTGCTACATCATCTAAATTGTCTAAGATTGATGGTTTTCTTGATATTTCTGATATGGATATGGTTTTCATTTTTAATCTCCTATATTAATGTATGATAATTATATCATACATTATATTTGTTTAAAGCAAATCTATATACTTCTTCGTAGGACTTCGCAGATTTTTCCCAGTCAAATCTCATATCCATGGCTCTTTTTTGCATCTTTTTGAAACTTTTTTTATCATTTTTATATATATCTATCGCCCATTTCACGGTGTTGTATAGTGCGTTTGCTGTTGCATCGTAAAACTTAAAACCGTTACTAGTAGAGTTGTTTTTATCAAAATTTTCTATCGTATCATCTAATCCACCAGTTGCTCTTACTATCGGTAGAGTTCCGTATCTTAGTGAGTAGATTTGATTTAAACCGCAAGGTTCAAAGAGTGATGGCATCAAAAACATATCGCTTCCTGCTTCTATCTTATGGGCTAACTCTTCGCTATATCCTACATGTATCCCAAAATTTTCAGAGTGTTTTGTTGCTTCATCGCTAAAGAGATACTCTGCCCACTTTTCACCAGTCCCTAACATAACTATTTGAAGAGGCAGGTCTAAAAGTCCAGGCAGTGCTTGGGCGATTAACTCTATCCCTTTTTGCTGTGCAAATCTACCGACAAATCCTATAAGTGGTATATTTGAGTCAACTTTTAAGCCAAAGAGTTTTTGCAAATCTTTTTTACATGTATCCTTATCTTTTAAACTGTTTTTGTCATATGTTTTGACTATTTTATCGTCAATTTCTGGATTCCATTCGTCATAATCCACACCATTTAATATGCCAAAAAGCTTATTGTTATGTGCTTTTATATGGTTTTCCAAACCAAACCCAAACTCTTTTGTTTGGATTTCATTGGCGTATCTTTTTGAGACAGTAGTTACCGCGTCAGCTTGTGCGATTCCACCTTTGAGTGGATTTAGCCTATCAAAATCTTCAAATTCCATAGGGTTAAAATGTTCCCAGCCAACTTCGAGAACATCGATAGCGCCCTTAAAACATTCGCCTTGGTGCTGAAGATTGTGAATAGTCAAAACAGTTCCAACATCTCCAAAATCATGCTTGAATCGAGTTTTGCTAAGAAGCGGCATAGTAGCAGTATGCCAATCATTTGCATGTATGATGTCTGGTTTGAAACCTATCTTTTTGCAGAGCATAAATGCTGATTTTGACAAAAATATAAAGCGATTGTCATTATCTCTGTAAGCTTCGCCATTTTCATCATATAGCCCACCTCTTCCAAAAAACTCTTCATAGTCTATAAAATAGATCGGAACTTCACTGTTTGGAAGAGTCGATTTATATACTCCTGCCCAAAGCTCTCCCATAGAACCCATCGGTACTCCTAAGGCTCCGTGGATATGCTCGAGTTTGGATCTGTCTATTTTATAATACCTTGGCATCACTACTATTATGTTGTGCCCTAGTTGGCGTAGAGCCTTGGGAAGTGCGCCGGCAACATCAGCCAATCCACCAGTTTTTGCAAATGGAACAACTTCACTTGCTACAAATAAAATATTCATGTTTATCCTTTTGGGGTCAGGTATTTACTTTTTACTTTTTTTATTCAAAAAGTAAAAAGTAAATACCTGACCCCACTATTTTGCAATTTTTAAGCGATGTTTTCAGACAAAATTCGCCGACTCTTGAGTTTACCAAATCTATCAAATATGGATTTGCTTCGATTATGCCACCTCCCAAAACTAATGTGTCGGGATTAAAAAGTGTTATGGTGGTGCCGACCGCGTATAGTAGCGCAGTTTCAAAGTTTTGCAAAATCTCTTGTGATTTTTCACCTTTTTTTAGTGCTTCTAGTGTTGGTTCGCACTCTAAGCCATAGTACTCTATCCACTTTTTTATACCACTTCCTGAAGCAAAAATCTCTAAGCAGTTATCTCGACCACAACCGCACTTTAGAGGAGTTTTTAGGTATGGAATATGTCCTATTTCAGTTGCCATATTTGTTGAGCCTCTTAGGATTTTTCCATCTTCAATAACCCCAAGTCCTAAACCCGTTCCTATATAAAGAGCAGCTATATTTTTACTTTTTAACTTTTTTGCCTCAGCGATAACCGCGCATGTCAAATCATTTTCAATTTTTAGAGGAATGTTATGCTTTTTCCTAAAATACTCACTTATGTTGGGAGTATCAACTTTTATATTTGGTGAGTCTATTATACAGCCGTCTCGCACTTGTCCGGCATAAGATATGTCGATAGATTTTATCTGTTTATATTTTTTTAGTATCTCTTCTATGAATTTTACAAGCGGTATTTTACTGCTCTTTTCTTTGAAAAAATCTACTTGTTTTTCATCTTGGAAGAGGGCAGCTCTTAAGTTTGTTCCTCCCGCGTCTATGGCTAATCTCATTTTAAAATCTCTTTATAAATGGTGATGTATTTTTTGGCACTTTCATCAAAAGAGAGATCACAATCCATGTTAAATTTTTGTAATTGTTTTATATTTTCAAGTTTCATTGCTCTATCAATCGCTAGCAGAAGTGACTTTTTACTAGGTTTTGCAAAGACGATGCCTTTTCCACATCTACTTGATTTTTCGTGTACACTATCTTTGAGTCCTCCAGTGCCGTGAACGATAGGAATGGTCCCATAAGCCATGGCTATCATTTGGTTAAGTCCACAAGGCTCAAAGAGTGAAGGCATAAGCAAAAAATCAGCACTAGCATAAAGTTGATGAGAGAGTGACTCGTTATATCCAAAGATGAGACTGAAATTTTTACTCTTTTTTGCGATTTGCATCAGAGGCTCTTTGAATTTGCTCTGCCCATCAACCAAAAGCAAAAGATTTAACTTTTTTTCTAAGATTTTATCTATGCTCTCTAATAAAATACCAAAACCTTTTTGCTCAACAAGTCTGCTTATCATCACAAAAAGAGGCAATTTTATATCTGTTAAATTTACTTTTTTGTATAACTCTTTTTTGTTTTTCTGTTTTAGATTTAGTGAGTTTTTGTCATAATTTTTAAAGATTAATTCGTCAGTTTTAGGATTGAAAAAATCTCTGTTTATCCCATTTAGTATTCCGTGAAGTTTTCTTTTGTATAGATTTAAAAAGCCATTCAATCCACAGCCATATGTTGGTGTCAAAATCTCTTTTGCATATGTTGGACTTACTGTGGTTAGGACATCACTATATCTGATACCGGCTTTCATAAAGTTACATTTCCCATAAAACTCCAAGTCATCCATGTTGAAATGTTCAAACCCAATGCCCAGTCTGCTTAGACTATCTTTTTCAAAAATACCCTGATATGCCAGATTGTGTATCGTAAAAATGGATTTAATACCTGTATCTTTTAGCCAAAATGCACTCAAAGCACAGTGCCAATCATTTAGATGAACTATCTCTGCATGTAGAGCTTTTGCAAGTTGGACTATGGAAGCGCTAAATATGCCAAATCTTATGTCATTGTTTGCATAAGCTTCTTTGTCTCCATATAGATTTAAAGTAGTGCTAAGAAGTGGGGCTTTTATAAAGTATGTTAAAAAACCATCCACTTTTGTGAAGAGGATTTCGATTTTATACTCTATGCCACCTAGATTTATCTCAAATGATATATCTGCTTTGTTTAACTTTTTCTCATCCATGAAGCCATATAGCGGCATAACAGATACTATATCGATTTGCTTGCTTAGAGCTTTTGGAAGTGAATTTGCAACATCAGCTAAACCTCCACTTTTAGCAAAAGGAAAGATTTCACTAGAGGCAAAGAGGACCTTCATACTTCTCTTCTTAATGCTTTTGCACACTCTTCAGGAGATACCGGGTTTATAAACATATCGTTTGCTAGTTCAAATCCAGCCAATCTATAGATCCTAGGAACGATGCGTAAACTAAACCTGAAATTTTTCTCTATAGTGTTGAGATATGACTCATTTTGAAAATTGCTATTTAATGGAGCTATTTTGAAGTATAGATTATAATCAAAACTACCCAATTTAAGATATAGTTTATCAAAAACGGCTTTGATGATAGTAGATAGATCCTCTAAATTTTTCTCGCTACAATGAGCGATAGTGCTTATATTTTTATTTGGAGATATGATTACTTCAAAAGGAAAACTGCTTGCATATGGGCAGTATGCTGTAAAATCATCTGTTTTGTCCAAAATTCTCTCTTTATAGTCAAGTTCGCTTTGGAGCAAATCTTCTTGTATGCCTCTACCATGTTTTTTGTAGTATTTGAAATTTTGTTTTAAAAAGTCAAGCTCACTTTGTGGCAAGATAGGCAGTGCTAAAAGTTGGGTGTGAGGATGTTTTTGTGTTGCACCTGCATTTAAACCATTGTTTTTAAATATACTTAAATGTACCAATCTTATGTCATTTTTGAGATCATTCACTCTGGATTTTAGGGTTTGCAGCCAAAATTTTGTCAGCTCGCTACTCTCTTTTAGTATATCTTTTTCATGGCTTGGGGAGTCGATAAGAACTTCGTGAGCACCAACTCCTAAGAATTTCTCACTCATACCATCTCTTTTGGAGCTGTAACTCTCCTCGACGCTAAGAGCTTTGTATAGGTTTGGTACAACTCTTGTTTTCCAGCCTGTGGAGTTTGCGCCATTTTCTCTTATAGCAAAAATTTCACTAGGCGTAAGTGCTTCGTTTCCTTCGCAAAATGGGCACTTTTTAGTTGATAAGGATTTGGTTTTTTCAGCTTCGAAAAGGTCTGGTCTGTGCAATCTTTCAGGAGCTATTATGGTGTATCTGTTATGTAGTAAATCAAATCTTATCTCAGACATTTTGCACCTCTATCATTAAATCAAAATCTTTTATAAATTCGCTCGAAAGTATAAAAGAGATTTGTTGAGCAACTTTATCAAATCCACTCTCACTTTGAGAGATTGTGTTGAGTATATAAGCACTCAAATCCATCTTCTTATCCATTTTTATGATGATTTTTTGGTTTGTAAAGTCATCATAAATCTCTAAAGTTTTTATCTCTTTTAAGTTTAGTCCATTGGTGATTAAATTTCCATTAAAGAGGACGCTTTGAGGGTGTGCAAAGTGTAGATTAAACTCCACGCCATAGTATGCTTTTTTGTCAAAATTACTTCTACATGTAAGGTTTAGTGAAAAAGAGTCTTTTTGAAAAGTGTATCTTTTTTGGAGTGAAGTTTTGTGCGTGCCATCGAGATAAATTCCGCCATCTCTTTTAAATGTAGTAGTTGTTTTATCTAGTTCAAACGGCTGATTTGCAAAATCCCCTATCTCTTTAAAGCTTACATTTTTGAAGTTTTCTAAGCTAAAAGCAGAGTCACTAAAGTGGTCTATGAAGGAGTATTTTAAGTGCCAATCGTAAATAAGTTCACTTTTTAACTCCTCATCAAATGGAGTGCTTATGTCGTGAATGGTCTCTATCTTGTTATCTTCGCTTTGCTCTTTTACAGTCGGATTTGAAATCTTTTGATGATACGCTTCTTCTCTTCTTGTGAGTGTATTTTGCCAGTTAAAGAGAGATTTTAATGAGCCAAACTCTATCATTTGAGCACCATTTTTAGATGAAAACAGCAAAGAGAGAGATTTGCTTAAGACTTTTAACTCGTCATATCCATCCATATCTATATCTTCCGCCTCTATTGAAATCCTGTTTTTTGCAAAGCTTTTTTCAAGTTCAAGTAAAAATCTGTAAGCATTGTCTCTTAGATTTGGAAGATATAATCCGCCAAAAACACCATGCCAAAAGACATCATTTGTTTGGAGTTTATAGAGATATTCTAGTTCATTTTTACTCATCTTTTTCTGTTTTTTTGACATATAGAGCATTCTCTTATGCAGGTAATTACTCTCTTTATACTTTACAAAAAAATTGTGCCAAATACCACCTTTTATAAAAGCGATGCCAACATCTTCAAAATATTTATCTCCAACTTTTTGCTTTAACTCTTCAAGAGCCAATGTCTGTTTCGCTTTTAAACTCCACTCACCCATCTCTATATATGAAGTGTTGCCTAGATATGCGATACCTTTTGATCTATTTTGTTTTGCAAAATCTTCAAAATGTGCAGTTTGGATAGTTTCACTTTTCAAAACAGCCTCTACAAAATCTTTGAGCCACCCTTTTTCATATACCCACTCATGAGTCTTTGGCCATAAGCCAAACTTTTCTGCATCATCAAAGATGATAGCTGCTGAATTTTCAGAACTGTTTCGGGCTTCTATGCTTTTAATAGCATCGTTTACGCTATAAAATGGAAGAGCATATCTCAAAGCAGTAGAGATAGGAAAGAGGTTGATTTTTTCGCCACTCTCTTCAGTGGTATAGTAGCCGTTCATTTCATTTTTATCAAAACCGCTACTCAAAAAATGATAATCATCAACAAGAGCAAAATCTATATCTGATTTTCTCAAATCAGGCACTATCGCCGAGTTCCAAACTCTCTCAGTTAGCCATAACCCTTTGGGGGTGGAGTTGAATTTTTTATCTATAAATGAGGTTAATTTTTTTATCTGTTTTACTCTGTCGCTTGAGGGAATGGAGCTTAAAATTGGCTCATAATATCCAGCACTTATCCACTCTATAGTGCCAGAATCTGTGAGTTTTTTTATATTTGTATAGATTTCGGGCTGCTTGGTTACTATTTGCTCAAACAGCCAACCACTGCAATGAACTGAGAATTTAAACTCAGGATATTTTGCCATCGTTTCAAAAAATGGCTTATAACATTTTTGGATCGCTTCATCTACTGCTTCACCAAAGTTATCAACAGGTTGGTGCATATGAATGCCAAATAGTAGTGAGATTTTTTTCATAAATTTTTACTCCATTTTTAGATTTATCTTTGTTTGTCTATTTCTTAGAGACAAATCCTCCCTGCGGTCTGAGTCTCACGAAACAGACAAACAAAGATAAATCTAGATAAATCAACTTAGATAAACCAATTTTGAACATAATCTTCATCCAAATCTATCTCTAAATCTCCAAAGCTTGGCAGGATTTGGTTAGGTTCATCATTGCTTTTAAATTCAAATTTTAGTTTTATATTTTTTTGTTCAAAGTAGCTTTTTTTTATCTCTATTTCAAGCCACTCGTTTAGTGCGTATTTTATCTCTTTGTTTATATCAACAATCCCTTGTTTTAGAGGGATTTTTATCTCTTTTTGAGTTTCATTTGTATATAAAGTCAGAGTATTCAGTTTTAAAGGCTTGTCTGTTTCAAAAGCAAAGTATATGCTTTGTTCATCTAAGCCATAGTATATCTTTTTGATAAGTCCAACTTCTCTGTCCATTGCTCCATTACTCTTTGTTTCGTCTATAACTCCAGAACCTAGCCACTTAAAAAAGAGGTATCTTTTGCCATCTATCATGGGGCTCATCTGAGTGGTTGGTGTGGTGTGATAAGAGATGGGATTTTTTGTTTTGCAGATAGGCAAAAAGAGTTCACCCGGAGGTGCGATTTGCATCAAATCATATATCTCTATCAACTGTTTTCGAAAAAGTTTGTCAAACTCTTCGGCAAAGCTTGTTTGATGGTCATCTCCATACCACCAAAACCAATCTGAACACTCTGCTGCTAAAAAGTGCTTGGTTATTTGCTCTTTTATGGATGTTTTTAGGTTGTTTTTCTGTTTTTCAAACTCATCTTTACATTTGAAGATAAATTCCCATGCTTTTGTCTTTTCGCTATCTCCTACCCAAGTATTAAACTCTCCATTTATCCAACTTCCTGGTGCTAAAGTGGTTAAATTTTTTGGTTTTAATCTGGAGACTTCATCCATAGTGACGCATCTGCACCAACTTAGAGAGTCAAGTTTTTCATATAGTGAGTTGAAAAAATCAAAGCCGTTATTTTTATAAAATTCCCATGCGTTTTCACCATCTAGTATAACGCTTACTAGAGCATTCTGATTTTGTTGGTTGATCTCATAAAGAGAGTTTATAAAGTCATCACTAGCCTTTGACTCTTCCCAAAATCTGTAAGTAAAGCCAATTTTATCACTTAATCCATGGTCTCTAAAGGCGATAATCATATCTTTATATTTGTATGGATAGTATAGATTTTCCTTGTTTGAATTTTGAAGGGATTTGAAAAGTATAGCCTCATCTGTTGCTATCCATTTTATCTTAAAATCTTCTAAAAGTTTTATACTTTTTTCGTCAACTGCACCCTCTGCTGGCCAAAAACCTTGAGGTGTGAAATCAAATGTCTCTTTAAAAAGAGTTATAGCTCTTGATATTTGCAGTTTTGCATCATCGATTAATGGTTTGTGATTGTTTGGTATATTTGTGCTTGGATTTGCCTTTTTTGCATTTTCCATATCCGCAAGAAGTGGTAAAATAGGGTGATTAAAAGGTGTAGTGGATATAGATATCTTTCCACTATTTTTTAAATTTTTATAAAAACCAAATATAGTTTTTATAAAATTGCCAAGCTCTTTTAAGAGTTCAATCTTGTCAAACTCATCATAATTTTTGCCTTTTGAGATGAGTTTGGATACAGTTTGTGAATTTTCTCTAAGATAAACGCCACACCAGCTAAGCATAAAAAGAAGTTGTATATCTACAAGTTCACGATCACTAAGATACTCTTTTTTGTAGAGGATTTGATACTCGCTAAATGGTTTTACCATTGTTTCAAATTGCGTACTTTTACAAATCTTTACCATCCACTCTCGTTCAGTTTTCTCTAGGTTTCTAGGGTTTTTAAGCCATAAACTCAAGAAATAGTCCTGTTTTTGTGGTTCATCATAGTAGAGTTTTATCTGCTCTATGAGAGGAGGAGTTATGTTGAAAGTGGCTTTTATATTTTGGTGCCTTGAGAGCATCCACGGCATATCATAATAATCTTTTATGCAGTGCAAAAATACCCAGGGCATTTGCATCATGCCACTACTATCTCTGTAGTCTGGCTGATGCATATGCCATATCGTGTTTAGATTCATTTTGCCCAAATTGCTATTTTTTTGCTGTATTCGTCATATATCTCACTTGCACTATGTTTATCTTTTGCTTGGATATATATATTTAAATGGTCACTATATTGATCAGGAATCATCAAAATCCAATCAGTCTCATTTTCCCAGATTTTGACTCCATCTGCTGTTGATGATTTTTTGCCTTTGGAGTCTTCTAGGAACTTTCTCATCATCTTTCCTTTGAGAGCTTGGGAGCACTCTATCTTCTTGCTTGAGTAGTAAAAATCGTCAATTTTATCAGCTAAAGTAGAGAGTTTTACACTGTGGCAACTGAGCATCTCCATGATTTTAAGACTTGCATACATAGCATCTCTAGTAACTCCAAACTCTGTAAAAGCAAAGTTTCCATCCATTGTGGCAATCAAGTCATACTCTTGCAGTTGTTGAGTTGTAAAGTTTGAGTATTTTCCTCTGCTTATCTCTAGATTTTCAAACTCCATCATATCTGGCGCCCATGTCGGTAGAAAGACTTTTGTTTTTCTATCTTTGGATTTTTCCATATTTAACATCTCTAAAACTGTTAATAAGCCTTTGATTTTATCTAAAACTTCACCTTTGTCTGTAACCAAAAGAAGTCTTTGGGCATTTGGATATATCATAATACCCATATCATACTCTAAACTTTTTACGATATTTGAGATATTTCCTTTGGCCCTGTTTTCTAGAATCTTGATATTAGATAGCTTTTTCTCATCATAATATGCATCAAGCACGATATTTTCAACGCCTAAGTCATTTAAAAGAGTTGGAAAGATACTAGCTGTACTGCCGTGCATCACATCTACTGCCACTTTAAATCCACCACATTTTATGATGCTGTGGTCGATTTTTTGCTCTATATCATCCATGTATTTTTTGGATTGAGACTTTTGGTGACCATCGTTGATCTCACCGATTTTTGTGTAGTCAACTCTTCTAAAATTTTCAGTAAAAAATGCTTTTTCAACACCTTTTATAGAGTTTGAGTTGATTCTGAGAGCCTCTTCGTCAAATAGTGTAATTTGTGAGCTAGTGGTATCTACGATATCTCTTTTGAAGTGTGCGCCACCCATGATTTTTTCATCTTTTGCGATTGCATATCTGAGGATTGAAGGCGGTATGCTTCTCATATCGACCACATCGATTCCAGCACTTAAAAGCCCGCCTAAAAATGCTCTTTTTAACATTCTTGAACTTTTATCTTCATCTCTTCCAACTGCTACACTAGAGCCGATTGGAAGTTGAGATGCAAATGCTTCTGCTAGTTTTGTTGCCATTTCACAAGATAGTTCGACATTGCTCTTTCCTGAAACACTACCTCGCTCAAAAATGGTATTTTTATACTTATTTCCTAAAACCAAACTATGGCTGACTATAGAAGCAGGTTCTATCTTTTTGTTTGGCCATATCGTCACATCTTGTTCAAAAACACTCAACTCTCCAACTTCACATCCTTGAGCTAAGATGAGACCCGCTTTTGCAGTAACATTTTTGCCGATTATATTGTCATAGCAGATAACGCATCCGTCGAATTTTGCATTTTTGCCTACTTTTATATCGCTCCATAAAACGCTGTTTCTTATGTTTGAGTTGCTTCCTATCGTTACATTGTTTCCTATGACTGTATTGTTTAGTTTTGTATTTTTGCCGATAGTTATGCTATCTCCTAGCACGACTGTACCTATAATCTCCACGCTTTTATCAAGTGTACATGTAGAGTTGCAATAGAGTGTTCCATCAGGGTACTCTTTTTTGATTCCAGGGATTTTAAATTTTACTCTTTTGTTTAAAATGTCATCATAAACCTCACGGTAACTCTCAGGATTTCCTACATCTCTCCAGTATCCCTCAAGTGCATAGCCCATCAGTTTTATATCATTTTTCATCAGAGTTGGAAAGAGATCTTTTGCAAAGTCGAAGTTTTCACTTTTTGGTATAAAGTCTAAAATCTCTGGTTCGATTATATAGATGCCAGTATTTATAGTATCGCTGAAGACTTCACCCCAACTCGGTTTTTCTAGAAATTTTTCTATGACAAAGTCATCATTTGCGATAACTACGCCAAATTGTAGGGGGTTTTCAACAGAAGTCAGACCGATGGATAGTTTGGATTTTTGAGAAGCGTGAAAGTCAAATAGTTTTTGAAAGTCAAAATCTGTAACCAAATCACCACTTATAATGATAAAATTATCATCTCCAATGATATCTTGGGCAAGTTTAACTGCTCCCGCTGTTCCATAGTCATCATCAGGCGTTACATAAGTGATTTTTATACCAAAATCACTACCATCTTTAAAATACTCTTTTATGATTTCTGGTTTGAAGTAGAGTAGCACGATAAACTCTGTGATGCCAAGATCTTTTAGAGTCATCATGGTATGCTCCATCATAGGCCTATTTACGATAGGCAACATCGGTTTTGGACAAGAGTGGGTGAGTGGCTGAATTCTTGTGCCAAATCCCCCTGCCATAACTACTGCTTTCATTTTGTGTCCCCTTTTTTAGGAGCAAAGCTCCTGAAAAATTCCTCGCGACTAAAGCTACGGCTTCGCCGAGAGTAACTATATTTTATTTTTTTACTAAAGCTTTGGCTATCGCCAAGAAAATTTAATGTTAGCTCCTGAAAAATTCCTTACACTTATGCTACGACTGTCGTCGAGAGTAACTATATTTTTATTTTTTTTACTAAAGCTTTGGCTATCGCCAAGAAAAATGTAGCAAATCTACTGAAAAACTTTCGCATTTATATTGTTGGTTTGCGAATAGTAACTATTTTAACTTTCAATTTAAGCTTATTGTGCGCAAGGTCAGTTGCAAATAAATTTATACTTTTAAAAGTGAATTTTGTGAATTAAATGGTGACATTACTTTTTGAGCACTGTCATCACAAATCCATCTACCATCGCTTAGTTTGTAGCCAAATTCATAATGTTCTCCAGATTTGACTACTTTTGTTATGTAAAACTCACCGTTTTTCTTTTTTTTCATAGGCTCACATATCCAGTCGTTCCATTCGCCGGAAATCTCAACTCCATCAATGCTTTGTGGATTTATAGTGAAAGTTACCCAAGACTTTTTGCCCTTATTTGTTATTTTTATCATATCTGTTCTCCAAATTTAGTAAGCATAGTAATATGCTTACACATTATATCAAATATATAGTTACAAAATAGTTACAAACTTTGGATTTTGGGGTAAATTGAGGGATTTTAGGGTAAAAATTACCCTAAAATTTATTTTTTATAGATTATTCTCTTTTTTATATTCCATTATCATGGCATATGCTTCATCTTTGAGTTTTAGCTTCTCTTTTTTTAGAGTATCTAGCTCGTTTGCATCCATGAACTCTCGTCCTGCATCAACTGCATCTATCTTTTTATCAAGCTCATTGTGTCTCTCAAAGATCTTTGCAAAGTGTGCATTTTTGGTTTTTATCTCAGAAATTATATCTCTGTATTCGTGTAACATTATCTCTCCTTGTTGGTTTTAAAAGTAATTTTATCTAATATTTGCTTTAAGTTCTATAATCCGCATTTATCTCTACATATTTGTAACTCAAATCACATCCGTAGGCCCTGTATGAAAAGTTGCCCATATTTAAGTTGCAAGTGATTTTAAAAGACTCTTTTTGCATCATTTTTGTAGCTTTTTCTTCCGTATCTTTATCTAAAATTGGATGATCTTTGGAGTATATGAGGATATTGTCATAATAAATCTCTAGTTTTTCTTCACTACATGTAGTCTGTGCAGCTCCTATAGTAGAGGCAATTCTGCCCCAGTTTGGGTCTTCTCCAAAAAGTGCAGTTTTGACAAGCAGAGAGTTGCTTAGTGCTTTTGCAGCTCTTTCTGCCTCTTGGTGGCTAACCGCTCCATTTACCTCAAATGCTACAACTTTGTTTGAGCCTTCACCATCTTTTAGTATCATAAGGCTTAAGTTTTTTGTGATAAAACCCAAAGCCTCTTTGAAGGCTGTTTTGTCATAAGCTTTTTTTGCATGGTTGCAGAGTAAAAAAACCGAATCATTTGTAGAGGTATCTCCATCCACGCTGATCGTATTAAAAGAGTTTTGAACTGAATCTTCTAGCAGTTCATCCATCTCTTTTTTTGGAATGTCTGCATCAGTGACTATGAAGCAGAGCATCGTAGCCATAGCAGGGTTTATCATGCCAGCTCCCTTGCAAATGCCAGCTATATGGAAAAAATCTCCATTATTTAACTCTACTTTTAAGCATAGCTCTTTTGCGAAGCTGTCAGTTGTCATGATGGCTTGTGAGCAGTTATGTGAGTTTTTAGAGTTGAAGTCAAATCTATCTGCAGCTTTTATGATTTTTTCTTTATCTAATGGGTAGCCAATCACACCGGTTGAGCTCATTACTGGATTTAGCAGGTTTTTATATTTCATGTGTTCAAATATAAAATCTATATCATTGATTCCTTTTTCACCTGTGATTGCATTTGCATTTTTGGAGTTCATGAGTATAAAATTTGTTTTAAAATCTTTTGGGTATCTTTTGTAATGTCTGATTGGAGCTGCTTGAAATCTGTTGGTAGTAAAAACGGCACTAATGTCGCACTCTTTATCGCTTCTTATAAAAGCCACATCTAAACCGCCATTATCTTTAAATCCGGCACTTACGCCACCACTAAAAAAGCCTTCTACACTGTCTATGCCATTTTTTAGCGAAATCAAATCAAACATATTTTAGCTCCACTGGTTTATAATTTTTTTTGATGATATTTTTTGCATTTCTTATACCTTCTCCTGTTCCTATGAGTAACAGTTTAGAATCACTCGTTATGAGTGTGTCACCTTTTGGCATCGGTGTAAATCTTCCATTTTTCTCTTCTATGCCTACGATGCTGACATTTGTCATCTCTCTTATGTGTGCTTCTCTTATCTTTTTATATCTAAGCCAGGAAGTTTCAGGGATTTGCACCTCTTCCATATCTATTGGGATATCTCTTCTGTAGAGTATATTTTCAAGCATATTTTCCATATCAGGTCTTACACTCATGGCGCTGATCCTTTGAGCCATCAACTTGGTGGCACTTACAACACTATCTGCTCCTAATTTTTTCAGTTTTGTAGCATCATTTTTATTGTTCGCTTGAGACATTATAAAATATGGCTTCTTGAGACCCAACTCTTTTTCAAAGAGCCTTGTTGTAGCGATTTGAGCTATATTGTCAGCTAGATTTTCACTTAGAGTTATCAACCCTTTTGCACTGGATAATCCAGATTTTAAGAGTGCCACTTCAGTGTGAGGCTCCTCTTGGATAAAATATGGATATCTGTATTTTTGTGCAATTTTATCTAAGTTACTATCTGGTGCAACAACTACAAAAGGTATATGGTTTTCTCTAAATTGTTCGGCTAACTCTATGGTGTAGTCATTTTGATAACAAATAACAAAATGATTTTTGAGTCGAGCGATTTTATATAACATTTGGCGCTCCTTAAATATTCTGATGAAATCACCCTTGTTTAATACCTCTATTAAAATACCGACTGAAAATGAAAAGACTCCAAATCCAAGTATGATAAGAGTTAAGGTAAAAATTCTACCGGTTTCGGATATAGGTGCAATCTCACCAAATCCGACAGTGGTAAATGTGATGCCTGCTTGATATATAGCGTCACTAAGGGAGAAGTTATCGATTATGATATATCCTAGTGCTCCTAGCATAATCATAAGTACCGTCAATATAAGAGGGAGACGGAAAGGTTTTAGTTCTTGATAAAGTTGTGTGTCTAGATTGATTTCGGGGACTTTTCTATCACTCCAATGTAAAAGTTTTTTGAATTTTTGAAGTAAAGACACTTAAGTCACTTTAAATCCCCGTTTGTAGGGGTGAAATTAAGCGTTTTTCTTCATCGTTCTAAGCGTAGAAGCAGCAACTTTTATCTTTCTTGTAGTGCCATCTTCTAGCGTAACTCTTACAGTTCTTAGATTTGGAAGAAATCTTCTTTTTGTTTTATTGTGAGCGTGGCTTACATTGTTTCCAACCATTGGGCCTTTGCCTGTTATTGCGCATCTTTTTGCCATTTTTAATTCCTTGAATTTTGTTTAAGGACGACATTATACCAAAAATTTATAAAGGTTTTATGAAATTAACGATAAAATCTAAAAATTTCCAAAAATAAGGATATTTTTTGCTTAGTAAATCTGACATTGATAACCATTTAGATTCTATTCCGCCAATTCCTAAAACTCTCAAAGATACACTTTTTCAGCTAAACAAAGGAGATATGAAAAAAGCTGCTGAAATTGCTGCAACAGATAGAGCTTTTGTAGAGTATCTCTCAGCTATAGTAAATAAGCCGATTTTTGGTTTTAGAGAAGAGATTAAAAATGTACACCAAATTTTTGGTATATTGGGTTTAAGTAGATCAAGAAGTATAGTTTCAAGCTACTATATGCAAATTATGCTACCAAAGAGGTGGGAAGTTTTTGATTTTACAAACAGAGAGTTTCAAGATTTGCAGGCAAATTTGATAATAGGATGGGGTAAAATTTTAAATTTTTTAGGAATAAAAGATGCAGAGATAGAGCAATCCGTTGTGCTGATTCCTGGAGCACTTATCGTTTGTGAAATGTTGTTTGCTGACATAAAAGATACCATAGCTATTTTGCGAGCGACAAAGCAGATCGGATATGATGAGATACTTTCTAAAATGAGTGGGATGAATCTTCTTGATATTGTTTTGCAAATTTCAAAGAAATGGGAGTTTAGTGAGAAGATAAATCTTTTTTTAAGAGAGTTTATGCAAGATGGCAAAATGGATAAAAAGATAATTTTTTTAAGACTTTTAGTAAGCTATGAGATGAGTAAGCCATATGCTATAAAGAGTGGTTTAAATGATTTTTTTGATTTTCCTATGGAGTTTAGTGAAGATGATATATTGAAATTTAATCATATCATGGGAGAGATGAGTTGAATCCTATTTATAAAAATGGTGTAGCGATCTTTTATCCTAACGGTTTTTTAGATGGAAATAATGCTACTTCTATATTGGCACCACATGATGAGAGCGAAATTATCTCAAAAAAACCAGAAGCGGTATTTGTATCTTTAAGAAAGATTCTATTTTTTAATAAAAAAGGTATGAACTACTTAGCACAGAGGTTAAATGCACTTAAAGATGAGTGCGGGGCATTTGTTGGTTTTTGTGATTATGATACCAAGAAGTATGAGTTGATTTTAAGTATGTTTCAAGATGGAATTAATTTCTCTCTAATTGAGAGTGAGGATATAGTATTTTTGTTTGCTGGTACAAATAACTTTGAATCAAAAAGTGTTATAATTTATTCTGATGACAATAGTCAAAAAAATCAACTTGCTATATCTCTTATTGAGAGAAAATTAGAGGTAAAAATCGCACAAAATAGGCAAGAATTTGAAAAAGAGAGAAAAAAGTTTGATTTTATAGTTTATAACTCCTATATAGGAAATATTGAAAAAAGAGTCTCTATCTCCATAAGAAATAGTGTTGTTATCTATACGCTTAGAGATTTTTTAGACTCTACAATTGTAGATATATTTGATATGCGTTATCATAAAAATTCTATCAAGGTTGGATTTAGGATATTTTGTTTTGATGCAACGGGGGTATCTTCTGTAAACATACACGGAGCAAATTTTCTCTCTAAGATAGCTATTGATGGTGCTGAATTTGGTGTAAATATAGTCATATGTGGTCTTCATTCTGAAAAAATTACAGAAGTATTATCTCAAGATTTAGAAGATGCAGGCATACTTATATATGATGATTTAGAGAGTTTTTTTGAAGAAAAAGAGATGATAAAAGATGTAAAAATCGAAGCAGATATGAGTAAGAAAAGCATTCATATAGATAAGAAAATTATCTCTATTTTACCAAATATAATAGAAGTAGCAGTCCATACTATAGAGGTTTTATCCGGTAAAAAGGCAGTTAAGACAGATGTGAAGATTCAAGAGCTAAATATAAAAAATGATAAGTTTATAGTCTCAATTGTCGGAATTTACGATGATGTTGATGCAGTTTTTATGCTTGCAATGCATAGAGATGACGCAAAAGCTGTGTGTAAAATCTTGCTTCCTGAAAAATTTACAGATGAAGAGTTGTTTTATGCTTTTAGCGAATTTTCAAATGTGATAGGCGGTAAGATTAAGCAAGTTTTAAAAAGTTTGCATATAGAGATAGAGACAACAATGCCTAGGATTTTTGATGAGGTTTCAGAGGTCCAAAAACTAAAAAGTGCAAGCAAGGGCATTCAGGCAAATTTTAAGATAAAAGATAGAGATATGATACTATTTCTATCTAACTAAAGGGAAAAAATGGAAATTGCACCGAGTATATTGTCGGCTGATTTTGGGATATTGGATAGGGAGATTAAGGCTATTTGCGATGGGGGATGTGATTTTGTACATGTAGATGTCATGGATGGACATTTTGTACCAAATCTTACTATCGGACCAGTTGTGGTGAAGGCGGTGAAAAAAGCAGCTACTAAGCCACTAGATATACATCTTATGGTGGAGAACAATACTTTTTTTGTAGAACTTTTTGCGCCTTTTAAGCCGGAGTTTATCTCTTTTCATATCGAGGAGGAGAAGCATGTTCATAGGTTGGTGCAAAAGATAAAAAGTTATGGTATAAAACCAGCAGTCGTGCTAAATCCCCACAGCTCTTTGAGTGAGATCGAGTACCTTTTGGAGGATTTGGATATGGTGCTTTTAATGAGTGTAAATCCAGGTTTTGGGGGGCAAAAATTTATACCCTCTGTGCTTGAAAAAGCGAAAAAACTCAAAAAAATGATAGACGAAAAAAATCTAAATGTAAAGATAGAAGTTGATGGTGGAGTGAGTGATAAAAATATAAAAGATCTGAAAGATGCAGGCGTTGATATCGTAGTTGCTGGTAGTTATGTCTTTGGTAGTTCATCATACAAAGATGCGATAAGTAGTCTAAGATAGTGAGAGTCAAGATTTGTGGTATCACTAACCTGAAAGATGCACTTAGTGCCATAAGATTTGGAGCAGATGCTTTGGGATTTGTGTTTTATAAAAAATCGCCTAGATATATAGAGCCAAAATCTGCAAAAAAGATCATAGAGAAGTTGCCACCATTTGTTCAAAAAGTGGGTCTATTTGTAAATGCAAACTCTGATGAAATAAACTCTACATGTAGAGAGTTTGGGCTAGATTTGGCTCAAATTCACTTTGATGCAGATGAGTCCTTGTTTGATGCCTTGGAAGTACCTTTTATCAAAGTAATAAGAGCCACGAGTAGAGAAGATTTGCTAAGATATAGTGATGAGTATAGGCTAGTAGATGCCTTTGTAAGCAGTTATGGCGGAGAGGGAAAGAGGGTAGAGACAGATTGGTTTGATGGACTAGACTGCTCCAAAATCATACTCGCAGGCGGATTAAATGCTCAGAACCTTGATGAGGTAAAGAGATACAATTTTTATGGTTTTGATGTGAGTAGTGGTGTTGAAAAAAGCAAGGGTATAAAAGATAGCTCCAAGATAGAAGCTTTCATAAAAAAGGCAAAAGATTGAAATATTTTGAACAGTTAGTGCAAAAGATAAAAAAAGGAACTCTGAAAAAAGATGCTTTTATAGATGAGATGAAAAAGATAAAATCTCTTGAAGATGTAGTGGTGGAAGATTTTGAAAATTTGAGGCTTTTGGGGCT
>Ga0256840_1001041_pt1 | contig 27037 bp, 14 predicted proteins | sample 355202metaG_FD_185969 | JGI IMG/M metagenome (GOLD analysis project Ga0256840, IMG submission 185969) | Hydrothermal vent microbial communities from Mid Atlantic Ridge, Atlantic Ocean - 355-202 | ecosystem: Environmental > Aquatic > Marine > Hydrothermal vents | place: Atlantic Ocean: Mid... | reverse complement strand
TTTCAAAAACATTATGAATTAATGCGTTTAACGGAATTAATTTTCAGAGAAGGAAACCCAACAGGAATTAAAACAATATTAAAGCAAAAAAATATTTGTGAAACAGTAGTGCGATTACCATTAGTAGAAGCATCAAATAAAATACAAAAAATAATAGAACAATCTATGCTAAAACTAGAAAGCAATTAAATAATAATAACAGAATAAAACACCAAAATAGACTAATTTAACAAAGATTTAGCACAAAAAAGAGCAGTAATTTTGAATAGCAATATACTTTTGTTTTTTAGTTTTAATAATCCATTAATTAATATTACTTTTGCAGCATGAAAAAAATAGTTTTCTTATTAGTTGTTATAGTTTCTTTATCAGCATGTAGTGAATACAATAAAGTGTTGAATAAAGGAGATGTAAAATCTCAATACAAAATGGCAGAACAAATGTATGAGGCTGGTAAATATACAAAGGCAATGGCACTATTTGAAAAAGTAGCACCAACCTTTAGAAATAAGCCGCAATTACAGCGAATTAGATACATGAGCGCAAAATCAGATTACGCACTAAAACATTACGATTTAGCATCATACCGATTTAACAGATTCATAAATAATTATCCAAAAAGCTCAAAAATAGAAGAAGTATATTATTTGGCAGCACAAAGTCAGTATAAATTATCACCAAATTCAGGCTTAGATCAAAAAGATACACATAAAGCATTATCATCATTACAAGATTTTTTAGATAAGTATCCAGATTCAGAATATGCAAAAGAAGTAAATAACCAGTATAAAGAACTAACATTAAAGTTAGATAAAAAAGCATTTGATGTAGCATATTTGTACTATAAAACAGGAAAATACAAATCAGCAATAGTAGCATTTGATAACTTTGTATCCGAATATTTAGGAACAAAGTATAAAGAAGATGCACTATATTATAAATTTAAGGCAGCAGCAAAATTAGGACAGAAAAGTGTAATTTATAAAAAAGAAAAACGATTAAAAGAAGCAGTAAAAGCACATAAACGATTTGTAAAGTATTATCCAAAATCAAAATTTAAAAAAGATGCGGATGATTTGGTAGAAAAAATAACAGAAGAATTAGAAATAACAGAATCATTAAATATTAAACAATACGATGGACTATAAAAACTCAAACGCAGCAGCATCTACAATAACTTATGATAAAAATAAGATTGAAGAGCCAACAAATAATATTTATGAAGCAATAGCAATAATTGCAAAAAGAGCAACTCAGATTAATGGAGATTTAAGAACAGAATTAGTTGAAAAGTTAGAAGAATTTGCAACGCATAATGATAGTTTAGAAGAAATATTTGAAAACAAAGAGCAAATAGAAGTATCTAAATTTTATGAGCGATTACCAAAACCAACAGCATTGGCAGTAGAGGAATGGTTAAATAATAAAATTTACCATAGAAATCCGTTAGAAGATTCACCAAAAGAAAACTAATGTCAATATTAAGTGGTAAAAAAATACTACTTGGAATAAGTGGAGGAATAGCCGCATACAAAACAGCAATATTAGTAAGAGGTTTTGTAAAAGCAGGAGCAGCTGTTAAAGTAGTTTTAACACCAGCAGCAAAAGATTTTGTTACCCCATTAACATTATCAACACTATCAAAAAATCCAGTACATTCAACATTTTTTGATAAAAATAGCGAAAATGAAATGTGGAATAATCACGTGGATTTAGCACTATGGGCAGACTTAATGGTAGTAGCACCAGCAACAGCAAACACCTTATCAAAAATGGCAAATGGCGCAAGTAATAATTTGTTGCTAGCGTGTTATTTATCAGCAAAATGTAAAGTGTATTTTGCACCAGCAATGGATTTGGATATGTACCAACATGCCTCAACAAAAAAATCAATACAAGAATTACAAAAAATTGGAAATATATTAATACCAGCAACAAGTGGCGAGTTGGCAAGTGGCTTAGTAGGAAAAGGAAGAATGGCAGAGCCAGAAGATATAGTCACATTTATAGAAAATGAAATATTATCCAAATTACCACTAAAAGATAAGACCGTATTAATAACAGCAGGACCAACATACGAAGCAATAGATCCAGTACGATTTATAGGAAATAGGTCAACAGGAAAGATGGGCTATGCAATAGCAAATAGAGCAGCAAGTCTAGGCGCAAGAGTAATATTGGTATCAGGACCATCACATGAAGAAGTAACGTATTCAAAAATAGAAAAAATAAAAGTAGAGAGTGCAGCAGAAATGTATGCAGAAGTGCATAAATATTTTAAAGAAGCAGATATAGTAATAGCAACCGCAGCAGTAGCAGATTATAAGCCAGCAAAAATCGCAACTAAAAAAATTAAGAAAAAAGAAGCAACATTACAACTAGAATTGCTACCAACAAAAGATATATTAGAATCAATAGGAGCAATAAAAGAAACGCAATTCTTAGTAGGATTTGCATTAGAAACAGATAATGAACTAGAAAATGCAAAAGGCAAATTAGAACGCAAAAAATTAGATATGATAATACTAAATTCATTGCAGGATAAAGGAGCAGGATTTGCAACACAAACAAATAAAATTACAATAATAGATAAAACAGCGCAAATAGAAGAATTTGAACTGAAATCAAAAACAGAAGTAGCAAAAGATATTTTCGATAGTATAATGCGTAAAATATAATATAAAAACTATTGTAACGTTCAAATAATTACTACATTTGAAACGAAAGAAAAACCACAAACAATGAAAAAACTGATAGTAGCTTTTTTTGTATTTATAATAATCAGTGCAAATGCACAAGAGTTAAAATGTAAAACAACAGTAATAGCAAATCAAATAAGTGGTTCAAACAAACAATTATTTAAAACCTTAGAGAAGTCCATCAATGAGTTTATGAATAATACAAAGTGGACAAATAAGCAGTACAAAAAACAAGAAAAAGTACAATGTGTAATCACAATAAGCATTACAGAACAAGTAGGAAGTAATCAATTTAATGGAAACTTGCAGTTACAGGTAGTAAGACCAGTATATAATTCAACTTATCAAACACCAGTACTTAATTATAAAGATGAAGATATAGCATTTACTTATGAAGAATTTCAACCATTAATATATAATGAAAATAGTTTTGAATCGAATTTAATATCATTACTATCGTTTTATGCATATATAATATTAGGGACAGATGCAGATACATTTGCAAGAAATGGAGGAAGTGAATATTTAAAAAAAGCAGAAAGAATGCTACTGCTAGCACAGCAAGGAGGAGCAAAAGGATGGAATAGCATCGATGGGAGTTTTACACGTTTTAAACTAATAGATGGTATGCTAGATACAACATACAAAGAATACCGTACAATGATGTATATGTATCATTTAAAGGGGTTAGATATGATGGCAGGAGATAAGACAAAGGCAAAACAAAATATAGCAAATGCGATAACAAATTTAAATCGAATATACCAAAAACGACCAAGTGCATATTTACTACGAATATTTTTAGATACAAAAGCAGATGAGATAACATCCATATTTAAAGAAGGACCAAAAGTGAATACAAGTAGTTTATTAGAAACATTAATGAGAGTATATCCAGCAAGAAATAATAGTTGGAAAAAGATTAATTAGAAGATAAACAAAATCAAATACCAAACAAATATGTTACAAAGTCTTGTAATAAAAAACTTTGCATTAATAGATAATTTAAAAGTAGAATTTACGACAGGATTATCTATAATAACAGGAGAAACAGGAGCAGGAAAATCAATATTGCTTGGCGGATTAGCATTAGTGTTAGGGAAAAGAGCAGACCTATCCACATTAAAAGATAAAGAAAAAAAATGTATAGTAGAAGCAGAATTTTCAATAGAAAATTACGGACTTAAAACATTTTTCGCAGCAAATGATATAGATTATGAAACGCAAACAATAATAAGGAGAGAGATATTACCAAGTGGAAAATCAAGAGCCTTTATAAACGATACGCCAATAAACTTATCCGTATTAAGTGCATTGAGTAAGAAATTGATAGATGTACATTCGCAACATCAAACATTGCAATTAGCAGAAGTAAAATACCAATTTCAACTCATAGATTCATTAGCAAAAAACAAAAAATATTTAGGCTCGTACACAAGAGGATTAAATATATATAAAAGGTTGCAAAAGGAATTAGAACAAATAGAAAAATCACAAGAAGAAGCAAGACAGCAATACGATTATAATCTCTTTTTATACGAAGAGTTAGAAAAAGCAAATTTTCAATTAGAAGAACAAGAACAGTTAGAACAAAAAATAGAGCAACTAAATAATGTAGAAGAAATAGATAAAAGCCTGTCAGAAAGTTTATCAATAATAAACACAGAACAAACAGGAATATTAGATGCATTGATATTGATAAAAAATAGTTTATCAAAAATAAACACCTATTCTACAAAATATAAAGAACTATTTGAGCGAATAGAAAGCCTTAGAATAGAACTGATAGATATATCGCAAGAAATAGAAAACCAAAGTGAAAAAGAAATCTCAAACCCATTAGAAATAGAAAAATATAATAATAGATTACAATTATTATATGATTTGCAAAAGAAACATAAAGTAGCAACAGTAAAAGAACTACAAGAAATTAAAGAAAAATTAGAAACAAAAGTTCAAAAAGTTGAAAACGCAAAAGAGATATTAGAAACCAAAAAAGAAGAAATAAAAAAAGTAGCAAAACAGCTAGATGAATTGGCAGAGAAAATTCATGAAAATAGAAAAAAAGCAATACCAAAATTCATAAAACAATTAGAAGAAACACTGCATAAGTTAGAAATGCCAACAGTAAAATTTAACTTAAAATTAAAAAAGACAGAAGAATTTTTAGCCAATGGAAAAGAAGAGCTAGAGTTTTTAATAGCAACAAATAAAGGAGGAGAATTTATACCAATAAAAAAAGGACCATCAGGAGGAGAGATGTCACGGATAATGTTGGCAGTAAAATATATACTATCCAAATACACAGAGTTACCAACAATAATATTTGATGAGATAGATACAGGAGTGTCAGGAGAGGTGTCAAATAGAATAGCAGAGGTAATGACACAAATGAGTAAAAATATGCAAGTAATAGCAATAACACATTTACCACAAATAGCAGCAAAAGGAAAACAGCATTACAAAGTATATAAAACAGAAAAAGAAAGAGAAATAATAACAAATATTAAAGAATTAAAAGGAGAGGCGAGAATAAATGAAATAGCAGAAATGTTAGGAGGAAAACAATTAACAAACTCAGCATTAACACATGCAAAGCAATTATTACGTATTCATTAAAAATAGAAATGAATAAATTAAATTAAAAAACTTAAATTTGTTTTTTATAAAAGACTAAGAACTTAACCAAAAATAGAAAATATGTATAATTTACTAAAAGGGAAAAAAGGAATAATATTTGGAGCATTAGATGAGAATTCAATAGCATGGAAAATAGCAGAGCGAGCACATGAAGAGGGCGCAGTATTTGTATTGACAAATGCACCAGTAGCATTACGAATGGGAACGATAAAAGAATTAGCAGAAAAAACAGGATCCGAAGTAATACCAGCAGATGCAACATCCATGGAAGATATAGAAAATTTGGTAACAAAATCAATGGAGATATTAGGCGGAAAATTAGATTTTGTATTGCACTCTATAGGAATGTCAGTAAATGTTAGAAAAGGAAACCATTATACAAGTCAAAATTATAATTTTACACAAAAAGGATGGGACATATCCGCAGTATCATTTCATAAAGTAATGAATGTATTGTACCACAAAGACGCAATGAACAAATGGGGGAGTATAGTAGCATTAACATATATGGCAGCACAGCGAGTATTTCCAGATTATAATGATATGGCAGATAATAAAGCATATTTAGAATCAATAGCAAGAAGTTTTGGATACTTTTTTGGAACAGAAAAAAAAGTAAGAGTAAATACAATATCACAATCACCAACACCAACAACAGCAGGAAGTGGCGTAAAAGGATTTGAAGGCTTTTTTAATTATGCAGAAAAAATGTCACCGTTAGGTAATGCAACAGCATTGGAGTGTGCAGATTATACCATATCGTTATTCTCCGATTTAACAAAAAAAGTAACACTACAAAACCTATTTCACGATGGAGGATTCTCAAATATGGGAGTGAGTCAATCCATAATAGAAAATTTCTCTAAAGACTAATAAAAATCAATTAATTCAAAAAAAACACCTAATAATTAGGTGTTTTTTTTGTTAAAAAAAATAATTCATTTATTAATATTTTGATAATTGAAATAATAATAATAAATTTAGCATCTTAAAATACTAACATAAAGCCTTTTTCATGAAAAAAATTACCTTATTCCTTGTGTTCATTATGTTGTTAGTAACAACAGTACAAACACAAGGACAGATAGACATCTCAGCTAACTGGCCAAATACGGATTGGACAATTACAGGAACATATACAGTGACTGGTTTTACAAACGACCCAACAACAACAGCAGCAAATTTTAGTTTTAATGATGATGCGGCAGGGTCAGGAAGTTTGTTTGATAATATAGCAGCAGAATCACCAACAATAGATATAACAGCAGCAACAACAGCAAATCCAGCACAAGAACAGCTTGTAATTACAGGTGATTATGTATTTAATCGAGTAGGAGATACACTAAAGATAGAATGGTGGGATTCTGCATTTGCAACATGGGTAACTTGGGATACATTTGGTGGAAACTCATCAAATGGAGATTTTGCAACATGTGCAGGAATGATGACTTATACTAGTCAACCATTAATAATAGCAGCTTTTTCGCCATCACAATTAACAAATTTTAAATATAGATTATCGTATGTAGATAATGGACATTCATTTGGATGGTGTTTAGGTTCGCCAACAATGCAATCTGAAGTAACACCACTTTGTTTTGATGTATCAGCAATAAATTCAGATACAAATTTAATAACATCGGTACAAGCAGTATTAGCATGGTCAGATAATAATGGAGTAACACCACAAGATGGATGGGAAATAGAATATGGAAGTACGGGTTTTACACAAGGAGCAGGAACAACAATAACAACAATACTAAACCCATATACAATTTCAGGATTAACGCCAGATAGTTGCTATGATGTGTATGTGAGAGCATTATGTAGCAGTACCGTGCTTAGTACATGGACAGGGCCATATAATTTTTGTACACCAATACCAGGTATTGAATGTGGCGGAGTATATTTAGATTCAGGAGGGTCTTCAGATTATTCTAGTGGAGAAAATATAACAACAGTGATGTGTCCTGATGATGTAGGAGATGTTGTAACTGTAATTTTTACATCATTTAGTACAGAAAACTCAGGAACAGGTTGTTATGATGGATTGACAATATATAATGGAGGAGATACATCAGCACCAACAATAAATCCACCAAACGGAGGTACAGAATGGTGTTGGGATAGAGCAGATGCACCACCAAATGGATCAGGAGATTTAGAAGGGATGACCATTACATCAACAGCAGCAGATGGATGTTTAACATTTGTATTTACTTCAGATGGATCAGTAACAAGACCAGGATGGGAAGCGAATATATATTGTTCACAGCCACCAACATGTTTTCCACCAGAAAATTTAGTAGTAACATCTACAGGAATAACAACAGCAGATGTGTCTTGGACCGATACAAATACGCCACTTGCAACTAGTTGGGAAATAGAGTACGGACCAGTAGGCTATACCCTAGGAACAGGTACAGTTGTTGCCGCTACATCAAACCCATTTACAATAACAGGGCTAACAGCAGCAACAGAATATGATTATTATGTAAGAGCAAATTGTGGAGCAACTTCAGGAGATGATGATAGCTTTTTTGGAGGACCAATGACATTTTTGACACAATGCGATTCGTTTGCAGCACCATATACAGAAAACTTTGAAAGTAATGGAGCAACACCATTATGTTGGGAACAAGATACAGTAAATAGCGAAGATTGGCAATTTTCAAATGATGTAACAGCGCCAGGACATTTAGGTAATGCAGGTAATGTAAGTGGAACAACAACATTAAGTGGAGGTTATTTTGCATGGGTAGAAGATTCGCTACCAAATAGTTTAAATACAGGCTTATTATCCCCTTTTGTAGATCTTGCAGGAGTAACAGCACCAACATTGGCATTTTATTATATAAGTAATGATGAATTCTTTTTTAGACATGTAGATTTTTCAGTAGATGTATGGAATGGAACAACATGGACAGATGATGTGTTTACAAGTAATTCAAACACCAATGGATGGGAACAAGTTTTTGTTGATTTATCAGCATTTACAGGGCAAGTAATACAAGTAAGATTTGTCGTAAATGAAAATAATACAGGAACAAGAGATGATTTTGCAATAGATGATGTGTACATAGGAGAAATGCCAGCCTGTGTAAATGTAAATGCAATAGCAATACAAAGTGTAGGAAGTAATAACATGGTATCAACATGGACAGATGGAGGAAATATACCAACAGCAACAGCTTGGGAAATAGAATATGGAGCGCCAGGCTTTACACAAGGAACAGGTACAGTAGTATCAGTAAGTACAAATCCATTTGATTTAACAGGCTTAATGCCACAAACGGATTACGAGTTTTATGTAAGATCAGATTGTGGAGGAGGAGAATTTAGTTTATGGGCAGGACCAATACAATTTACAACACTATGTCCAGTATTTGATGCGCCATATACCGAAGATTTTGAAGATGGAGGAACAATAGATTCCTGTTGGACACAAAATACCAATCTTGACCCTTGGGAGTTTACAGAAAATATTGGAGCAAATCATATTGGAAATGATGGAGATGTAGAAGGGACATCTACAGCAAGTGGAGGATTTTTTGCGTGGGTTGATGACTCTGTTGCACATACCACAAATAATACAATAACAACACCATTAGTAAATTTAGGAACCTTAGGAGGGGTGCCAGCAGCATTGTCATTTTATTATATCAGTAATAATGAAGGAAGTACAAATGTAGATTTTTCAGTAGATGTTTGGGATGGAGCACAATGGAATGTGGGGGTATTTACTAGTAATACAAATACAGCAGGATGGACAAAAGCATATATTAATTTAGATTTACTAACAATAACAGGAGCAGTACAAGCAAGATTTATAGTAGATGAAAATAATGGAAATGATTTTAATGATGATTTAGCAATAGATGATGTAGTATTTGATGCAGCACCAGCATGTTATCCAATATACAATACAGTAGTTTCAAATGAAACAACAACAACAATAGATCTTGCATGGACAGATACATTAAATAGTGTACCACCTACGGTTTATATAATAGAGTATGGGCCAGTAGGCTTTACACAAGGAACTGGTACAATAGTAAATGCACCAACAAACCCATTTACAGTAACAGGATTAATGCCAGATATAGATTATGAATTTTATGTAAGAGCAAGTTGTACAACCACAGATTTAGGCGATTGGACACCTGTGGTAGTAGGAACAACACTACCTACATGTTTACCAATAACAGGTTTAACATCACCAAGTCAAACAACAACATCAGTAGATATAGTATGGGCAGATACTAATGCACCAGTACCAGTAGGTGGTTGGGATGTAGAATATGTAATCTCAACTTTTGCACAAGGAACAGGAACTGCCACTACAGTATTTGCAACTACAACAACAATAACAGGATTGTTACCAAGTACTTTTTATGATATATATGTGAGAGCAAATTGTGCATCAGATGATTCAGATCCAAGTAGATGGGTTGGACCATTTACAGTACAAACAATTCCTGGACCACCAATAAATGATTTATGTGCAGATGCAATAGAAGTAACTGTCAATACAGATTGCCAACCAATATTAGGAAATAATATACAAGCAACGCAGACAAATCCAATATTAGAAACAGAGTGTAGTGACCCAGCAGTAGATGGTCTTGAACCAGGATTTGCATTAGATGATGTATGGTATAAGTTTACAATGCCAGCTTCAGGTACGGTAATTATTCAAACAGCTTTTGCAGGAGGTATGGAAGATAGTGCAGTATCAGTCTATTCAGGAACTTGTGGTAATTTAAGTATTGTACAGAATGCAAACGGTAGAGACTCATGTAGTGATGATGCAGATGCAGATTTAAGTGCAGGAACAAATGCTGATAATAATGAATTTGGAATTGTTCAACTACAAAACCAAACACCAGGAGAAGAATTTTATGTTAGAGTGTGGTCAGTGGATAGAACAAATATAGGACAAGGAAATGTACATGGGCAATTTACCATTTGTATATTTGGACAGCCAAGTGGAAGATTTGACCAACAACAACTTGAAGTAGAAGAAGAAGAAATTAATTCAGAAATGGAATTAACATACTATCCAAACCCAGTAGAAGACACTTTAACTTTAAAAACAAATGATGGCGAAAAAGTGGATGCAGTAAGTATATATACAGTACTTGGGCAAGAAATGAAAAGAAAAACTTTTAAAAACCCATCAAATAATATCTCAATTGATTTACAAGATTTGCAATCGGGAACATACTTTATAAAAGCATCTATTGGAGATAAAACTAAATCTATAAAAGTGATAAAAAAATAAGATTTTTTTAAAATTTAAAAACCCATTTTAGTAACTAAAATGGGTTTTTTATGTTAAAACAACTTATTTTGTTGTATAATGTGTTTAATTTTATTAAATTTAGCAATTATTAATCAATTTATTAACCTAAATTTTATTTTATGAAAAAAATTACATTATTTTTTTTAACGCTTTCCTTTGCACTATTTAGTTGGCAAAGCAATGCACAATTAACTGAAGACTTTGAAGCTGGTATGACCAACTTAGCAAATGCTACAGGAAACACAGTAGATTTTATTATTGAGACTACCATTATTCATGGTGGAGCACAGTCCGTGAAAAATGTTTATACAACCAATAATAATAGTGTGTTAGAACAAACCGTAGCAATGGATTTATCTGCTACAAATAATCCTATTTTAGATTTTTGGCAAATAGCAAAAACAGAAGGAGGATGGGATAAATGTTTTGTAGAAATTTCTACAGATGGAGGTACTACTTATGTCGTATTGCCTGCAGCATCTTATTTGGGAGGAGCTGTAGATTATGCAACAAATGCCTATTTTCATGAAGATTCGTATGCAGATTGGGGAACAACAGCTGTACCAGCAGAGAATACATGGTGGAAAAAGGAGAGTTTTGATTTGTCAGCATACAGAGTAGCAAATGTAAAAATTAGATTTAAAATCACATCAGATAGTAGTGTATCAAGAGATGGTTGGTATATTGATGATGTAACTGTAACCGACCCTACGTGTATGACACCAAACGCACAAACTGTAGCAAATATTACCAATGCAGCAGCAGAATTAGGATGGACAGATAATGCAGGAGCTGCACTATGGGATATTGAAGTTGTAGCAGGTGGAACAGCTGCATCAGGAACACCAACGGATACAGGAGTATCAAACCCATTTACCAAAACAGGTTTAATGGCAAATACAGCTTATGACTTTTATGTAAGAGCAGATTGTGGAGGAGGCTCCGTAAGTGATTGGGCAGGTCCTTTTGCTTTTAGTACATTATGTAATGTATTTGTAGCACCATATACCGAAGATTTTGAAGATGGAGGAGCAATTGATAATTGTTGGTCTATGACCGGAGGAGAAGATTGGTTATTCTCTAATACAGGAGGAGTAAATCATTTAGGAAATAGTGGTACATTATCAGGTACAACGACCTCTGGCGGATATTTTGCTTGGGTTGACGATTCAACACCATCTTCAAACGATGTTACATTAACATCGCCATTTATTGATGTATCTGGTTTAACAACACCATCACTTTATTTTTATTTAATAAGTAATAATGAGGGGCAAGCAAGTTCAACATTAAATGTAGAAGTTTTTGATGGAGCAGCATGGGTTGCTGTTGGAACTTATACAGGTAATACTATGAATGGATGGGAACAAAAAATTGTAAATTTAAGTGGATTAACAATTACAGGAAATATTCAAGTAAGATTTATAGTAGTAGAATCTGCAAGTTTTTATGATGATATAGCAATTGATGATGTAGCAATTAAAGAAGCACCTACTTGTTTAGTACCAGATAGTTTAGTAGTTTCAAACGAAACAACAACAACAGTAGATTTAGCTTGGACGGATAATGCAGGAACTGCAAATTATGAATATGTTGCGCAAACAGTAGGAGGAGGAGTGCCAACAACAGCAGGAACAGCAATAAATACGAACCCAGCAACAATTTCTGGATTAATGGCATCTACCGTATATGATATGTATTTAAGAGCAGATTGTGGAGGAGGAGATTTTAGTGATTGGGTTTTAGTTTCAGCAACAACAATTTGTGGGGCTTATGGAGATTTTACAGAAAACTTTGATACAACTGCAGTAAATACGCTACCACTTTGTTGGAGTTCTGTAGTTACATCTACATCAGCAGCAGCAAGAGTAGAAGTTAGAAATAATTTAGCGAACTCAGAGCCTAACAGTATGGAACTTTACAATGGAAATGACACATCAGCTAATTTATTATTAATAACACCACAATTAACCGATTTACCAAATGACACACATCGTATTCGATTTATGGCAAGTGGAGGAACAGACTATGGTTTATTAGTAGGTACTATGTCTGATCCAACAGATGCAACAACATTTGCACCAATGGCTGGTGTTCTTATAACAGCAGGTTTTAATCAATATATAGTTAATTTTACAACAAGTACAACAAACCAATATGTTGCAATGAAACATGCAGCAGGTACAATTAATGAAACAATAAAAATTGATGACTTTGTATGGGAACCAATTCCATCAGTAGCACCAATTTGTGCTACAAATGTAGTAGCAGATAATGTAGATGCTACATGTGGAAATTTTGGTATGACACTAACTTGGGATGCAGCTGCAAATGCAGATGGCTATAAGTTGACAGTTGGTACAACTGCAGGAGGAACAGATGTGTTAAATATGGAAAATGTAGGTAATGTATTAACATATCAAGTTACAACTTTACATAATACACAATATTATTATACATTAACACCATACAATGCGGCAGGAGATGCAGCAGGTTGTACAGAAGCAAGTTTTACAACAGCAGCAGATGGTTGTTACTGTAGTTCAGTACCAACATCTAACGATGCTGATGGAGTTTCAAATGTACAATTATTAACTACAGATTACGCTTCGCTAGGAGATGTTACTTATGAAGATCATACAGCAGGAACTATTGTAGATTTTCCTCAAGGACTTACAAATAATGTACAAATAACATTTGCAACAGGTTATACTTACGCTACGCATATATGGGTTGATTTAAACGATGATTTAGTTTTTGATGATGCAACAGAGTTATTATACTCAGGAGAATCATTAGCACCAAACCCAACTACGCTAGATGCATCATTCCTTATGCCAGCAGCAGCTACATTAGGAAATCATAGAATGAGAATAGGTACTGCAGATACAGGGCAAGCAACAGCGAATGCATGTTATTCAGGATCTTATGGAGTTACATTAGATTTTACAATTAATGTTGTAGTAGCAACATGTGCACCAGCAATTGTAACAACTACAGTTGTGCCAGACTGTGCAAATACACAGTATAGTATTGATGTAGATGTAACTACCGTTGGTGATGCAACCGAAATTACAGACGGAACAACTACATGGGCAATCTCAAGTACAGGAATTATTAATATTGGTCCTTTTACAGATGGGGCATCAGTAAGTTTATCAATAACACATACAGATGCAACTTGTGATTTCTCTTTAGGAACATTTACAAATGTATGTCCGCCAGCAAATGATGAATGTGCAGATGCAGATGCGCTTACAGTAAATACAGATGCTACTTGTACAAATGTAATAGCAGGAACAATATATGGAGCAACAGATTCAGGAGTTTCAGATAATGGTGCAGGTACACCAAACGATGATGTATGGTACACATTCGTAGCAACAGAAACAGCACATAAAGTTAGTATGCTAAATGTAGCAGGAACTTATACAGATTTGGTACATGAAGTATTAAGCGGAGATTGTACAACATTAGTAAGTGTAAATATAAGTGATCCTAACGCAAGTGTAGTTACAGGGTTGACAGTAGGAGATACTTATTATCTAAGAGTATTTGGATATTCTGCTACAGCAGGTAGAGATACAACTTTTGATGTTTGCGTAACAACATTACCACCACCACCAGCAAATGATGATTGTGTAGATGCTGATGCACTTACAGTTAATACAGATGCTACTTGTACAAATGTTATAGCAGGAACAATAGCAGGAGCAACAGATTCTGGTGTTTCTGATAATGGTGCAGGTACGCCAAACGATGATGTATGGTACACATTCGTAGCAACAGAAACAGCACATAAAGTTAGTATGTTAAATGTAGCAGGAACTTATACAGACTTAGTACACGAAGTATTAAGTGGAGATTGTACAACATTAGCAAGCGTAAATATAAGTGATGCTAATACTAGTATAGTTACAGGGTTGACAGTAGGAGATACTTATTATGTAAGAGTATTTGGATATTCTGCTACGGCAGGTAGAGACACAACTTTTGATGTTTGTGTAACAACATTGCCTCCACCACCAGCAAATGATGACTGTGCTAATGCAATTGTTTTAGTAGGAGAGAATAGCATACCAGATGCTGCATCAGCAACACAAACAGCAGGTACTATTGAGCAAGCAACCGATTCAGGTGTAGCTGCAGGAAGTTGTAATGGAACTGCTAACGATGATGTTTGGTATTCATTTGTAGCAACAGAAGCAAACTATAACATTACACTTTTTGATGCGTTTGATGGTGTAGTTGATTTATTTTCAGGAGTATGTGGAACATTAACGCATATGTCTTGTCAAGATTTTGGTACAAACCCAGAGATAGCAGCAACAGGTTTAACAGTAGGAGATACCTACTATGTTAGAGTTTATAATTACAGTGCAACAGCAGCTACAACACCAACTTTTGGTATCGCAATTTGGAGAACAGAAAATGCTTTAAGTGTATCAAGTAATACAATTGAAGGATTTAGTTATTATCCAAATCCAGTTTCAAATGAATTAACAATGACTGCAAAAGAGAATATTACTTCTGTAAGTATTTTTAATATGATGGGACAAGAGGTTAGAAATATTAAACCTTCTGCATTAGAAACTAAAGTAGATATGTCAAATTTATCAACAGGAACTTATTTTGTGAGAGCACAAGTAGGAGAATCAGTAGGTACATTTAAAATCATAAAACAATAGTTTTAATAGAATAAAAAATTAAAATTTAATTTTAAGACTCCGAGAAATCGGAGTCTTTTTTTATGTAAAAGAGAGTTCTAATAGGTATTATCTTATCTTTGTCAAAAAAATAAATTTTGCAATTATTTTATTCTTTTATTATTCCTGTCTATAATAGACCAAATGAGATTAGCGAGCTTTTACGAAGTTTTTTAAGTCAAAGATATTTAGATAATTACGAGATAATTATAGTCGAAGATGGCTCTACCAATAGATGTGATGATATTGTAGTAGAGTTTCAAGATAAATTAAACATAAGGTATTTAGATAAAAAAAATAACGGAGCAGGACAGAGTCGGAATTATGGGATGTTACATGCAAAAGGAAATTATTTTATTATTTTAGATTCAGATGTAATCTTGCCTAATCATTATTTTGAAGTAATAAAAAATACCATGCAACAAAAATTTACAGATGCATTTGGAGCACCTGATAAAGCACATTATTCATTTACAAATATTCAAAAGGCAATAGATTTTGCAATGACTTCTTTTTTAACAACAGGCGGATTGCGTAATAATAAAGGGTCTCAAAAGTTCCAATTACGAAGTTTTAATATGGGATTGTCTAAAGAAGCTTTTGAAAAAACTAAAGGATTTTCCAAACAGCATTTTGGTGAAGATATTGATTTATCATTTAGATTAGATAAATTAGGATTAACCAAACAATTTATTCTGGATGCTTATGTGTACCATAAACGTAGAACAGATTGGAGTAAGTTTTACAAACAGACATTTAATTTTGGAGCTGCACGACCAATATTAAATATACAGCATCAAAAAACTGCTAAAATTACATATTGGTTTCCTTCTATATTTATAATTAGTTTTCTATTTTCTTTGGTTGCATTAACCTTTGGATATTCTATTTTATATTTTCTGTTTGTATTATATTTTTTATTACTATTTATGAATGCTTTATTAATCAATAAAAATATTCAAGTTGCATTTTACGCAGTTCAAGCAACATTTATTCAGTTTTTAGGCTATGGATTTGGATTTATACGCTCGCAATTCCGTTTGTATATTTTAAAAAAAACAAAAAAAGAAACTTTTCCTAAGATGTTTTCTCAATTATAATATCTGTCATTGCGAACGTAGTGAAGTAATCTGTTTTGAACAGTTAAAATATTATCTAAAACATTTACATCTTTTAATCTTTTAATCTTTTAATTAAATCTTATTTTTGCATTTTTAAATAAGATGATGAAATACTATAAAAATATATTGGAAACTATTGGTAATACACCATTGGTTAGGTTAAATAAAATTGTTGAAGGTGTAGATGCTTTAGTTTTAGCTAAGGTAGAAACATTTAATCCAGGAAATTCTGTAAAAGATAGGATGGCACTTAAAATGATTGAAGATGCTGAGGCTGATGGTCGATTAAAACCAGGAGGAACAATTATTGAAGGAACTTCAGGTAATACAGGTATGGGCTTGGCAATAGCAGCAACATTAAAAGGATACAAATGTATTTTTGTAATGGCAGATAAGCAATCTAAAGAAAAAGTAGATATATTACGAGCAGTAGGAGCGGAGGTTGTAGTTTGCCCAACTGCAGTTGAACCTGATGATCCAAGATCTTATTATTCCGTATCAAAACGTTTGGCAGAAGAAATACCAAATGCATGGTATGTAAACCAATATGATAATCCATCAAATACTGCGGCACATTACGAAAGTACTGGACCAGAGATTTGGGAACAAACGGATGGAAAAATTACACATTTTGTTGTTGGTGTAGGTACAGGTGGTACTATTTCTGGTGTAGGTAAATATCTAAAGGAGCAAAATCCTAATATTAAAATTTGGGGAATTGATACTTATGGTTCTGTTTTTAAAAAATACCATGAAACTGGTATTTTTGATGAGGATGAAATTTACCCTTATGTTACCGAAGGTATTGGAGAAGACATTTTACCAAAAAATGTAAACTTTGATGTGATTGACGCTTTTGAAAAGGTGACAGACAAAGATGGTGCAATATATACACAAAAATTAGCTATTGATGAAGGAATTTTTGTAGGTAATTCTGCGGGGTCTGCAATTAAAGGATTATTACAATTAAAAGCGCATTTTACAAAAGAGGATGTTGTGGTTGTTTTATTCCATGATCACGGAAGTAGATATGTTGGAAAAATGTTTAATAATGATTGGATGAAAAAAATGGGATATATTGATTAAATATTTTTTAAACAATATAAATGTTAACTATACTGAATAGGAAAATTATAAAGTATATTTATTATAAAATTTATTTATGATTTTATATTTCATATCAATATAAATTATAAAAATAGCTTGAAAAAATCTTATTTTTAAGCTATTATTTTTTAGATTGAATAATAATACCTATCTTTATCAAAAAAACAGAATAGAAGCTATTTATTTTGATAAATAACTTTTTTTGGTTGTAATTGCTAATTTATTTTATTTTGATACAAGAATATTTTTTGCATTATTTATGGAAGCATAAATTGTTTAATGTTGTTAAATTACAGACAACAAATAGTGAAGATGTCCAGATTATTAACTCAGGAATCCATAATATGAATTCTGGACCAGATTTTTTTAATGCTCAATTAAAAATTAATGGACAATTATGGGCAGGAAATGTAGAAATACATATAAAATCATCAGATTGGTATGTGCATAACCACGAACAAGATTCGGCTTACGATAATGTAATAATTCATGTTGTTTGGGAAGATGATATGCCTATCTTTAGAAACAATAATTCATCATTAACAACTTTAATTTTAAAGAATTATGTTAATGAAACTCTCTTGAATAATTACTATAAGTTATTTAACAAAAAACAATCTTGGATTAATTGTGAAAATGATATAAAAAACATGGATACTTTTCTGTTAAATAATTGGAAAGAGCGTTTGTATATTGAACGGTTAAATAATAAATCAACACAAATATTATCACTATTAAAAGAATCTAAAAATGATTGGGAAGCAGTATTATTTAAGATGTTGGCAAAGAATTTTGGGTTAAAGGTTAATGGAGATTCTTTTATGGATATGTCTAATTCTTTTGATTTTTCTATAGTCCGAAAAAATCAACATAATATTGTACAATTAGAGTCATTATTTTTTGGGCAATCTGGTATGTTATATAAGAATATTGAAGAAGTTTATTATATAGAATTACAAAAAGAGTATCAGTTTTTAAGCAAAAAATATAGTATTACAGCAATAGCAAAAGATACAGTGAAGTTTTTTAGATTAAGACCTAATAATTTTCCAACAATAAGATTATCACAACTTGCCAATTTATATGTTTTACATCAAAATTTATTTTCAAAATTAATTAATATTACAGTAGTTAGTGATTACTACGATTTGTTAAAAGTTGAGACATCTAAATATTGGGAGTCTCATTATTCTTTTACAAGTTTATCTTCTAAGAGAAAGAAGGTGTTAACAAAGCAATTTATTGATTTATTGTTAATTAACACAATAATTCCTTTAAAGTTTGTATATCAAAAATATATTGGAAAACTAAAGGAGGAACATATTTTGCAATTAATACAAGAAATAAAGCCTGAAAAAAACAGTATAATTGATAAATTTAATGCGTTAGAAATCAGTTCTAGTAATGCTTTTGAAAGTCAAGCTTTATTGCAATTAAAAAATGAATATTGTACAAAGCAAAAATGTTTACAATGTGCAATAGGTAATAGTTTGTTGAAAGTTTAGATTTAATATAAAGCTTTATATTTATTTGGATTACTCTCATGCATTATAGCATAAATTTTTTCAAAAATATCCATTATATTTGGTTTGGAAAAATAATCACCATCACTACCATACGCAGCCCTGTGTGCTTGTGCTGATATTGTAATAGGTTTACTATCTAAATGTTTATATGCGTTTTGTTTATTTAATATTTCATTTAATAAATAGCCAGAAGCACCTCCATTTACATCTTCATCAATAATTGCTAGTCTATTGGTTTTTGCAATACTTTTTACCACATCCATATGAATATCAAAAGGCAGTAATGTTTGTGCATCAATAATTTCTACATTAACAGATACTTTATTAAGTTCTTTTGCAGCTTCTTCAACAATTTTAAGAGTAGAACCATAAGATACTACAGTTATATCTGTACCTTTTTTAATAGTTTCTACAACACCTATCGGAGTTCTAAATTCACCTAAATTTAATGGTAGTTTTTCTTTTAGACGGTACCCGTTTAAGTTTTCAATTACTAGCGCAGGCTCATCCGATTCTAATAAGGTATTGTAAAAGCCAGCAGCTTTGGTCATATTACGAGGAGTAAGTATATACATGCCACGTAATAAATGAATAAGAGCTCCTAATGGTGATCCTGAGTGCCAAACACCTTCTAGTCGATGCCCTCTTGTACGTACAATAAGTGGTGATTTTTGTTTGCCAAAAGTTCTCCATCGTAAGGTAGCTAAATCATCACTCATGGTTTGTACAGCGTATAATATATAGTCTAAATATTGAATTTCGGCAATTGGTCTTAAGCCTCTCATAGCCATACCTATTCCTTGTCCAATAATTGATGCTTCTCGTATTCCTGTATCTGCTACACGTAATTCACCATATTTATCTTGGAGACCTTCTAACCCTTGATTAACATCTCCAATTTTCCCTGCATCTTCTCCAAATATTAATAATTCTTTATGTTTGGAGAATAATTTGTCAAAATTATTTTTAAGAACAAGTCTAGCATCTACAATTTCTGGTGTTGCTGCATAAGTAGGTTTAATTTCGGCAATACTAGTTGCATTATTATCTGTTTCGGAATAAAGATGTGTACTATACTTTTGTTGTTGTGTGGTTGCATAATTTTTAATCCAATGCTGTAAATTTAATTTAGCTTCAAACTGTTCCTCTTTAAGATATATTAAACTTTTACGAGCCGTGTCTAAAACGATGGCTCTATCAATAATATCTAGGGCTTCTAAATCGTTTTTTAATTTGCTTATAAAAACATTATTACTCTGCTGTATTACTTGGTTAAGAATAGATATTAGCACTGTACGCTCTTCTTTTATTGGATTAAGGTATGCGCTCCATGCATCACGTTTAGCTTTGCTAGCTTCTTTTTTTGCATCTTTTTCTATTTGTATCAGTTCATCTTCATTATCTACAAATTTAAAAATTTCATCTTCGTTTTGTAATTCAAAATTTAAAATCCATTCACGCATTTTCACATTACAATCATTTTCTCTTTCCCATTGCAAACGTTCTTTAGATTTATATCTTTCATGTGACCCTGAAGTTGAGTGCCCTTGAGGTTGCGTTAATTCATTTACATGAATAAGTACAGGTACATGTTCTTCTCTGGCAATTTTTGTTGCCTTATTATATACATCTATTAGTTGTGAATAGTTCCATCCATTTACTTTAAAAATCTCAAAACCTTTTTCTTTCTTTGTACGTTGAAACCCTTTTAGTATTTCTGAAATACTCTCTTTAGTAGTTTGGTGCTTTGCATGTACAGAAATTCCATACTCATCATCCCAAACACTCATAACTATTGGTACTTGTAGTACACCAGCTGCATTTATAGTTTCAAAGAAATGCCCTTCACTGGTACTTGCATTTCCAATAGTACCAAATGCAATTTCATTTCCATTATTAGAGAATTTATTTTCATTTTGTAATTCACTAACATTTCTATATATTTTTGATGCTTGTGCGAGCCCCAATAACCTTGGCATTTGCCCTGCAGTACAGCTAATATCTGCACTTACATTTTTAATGTTTTTAAGGCTTTTCCAAGAACCATCTTCATTTAATAATTGTGTAGCAAAATGACCATTCATTTGCCTTCCTGCGGATGAAGGCTCATTTTTTATATTAGCATCTGCGTATAAACTTGCAAAAAATTCTTGAGGAGTTAAAGCACCAATAGCAAACATAAATGTTTGATCTCTATAATAACCAGATCTAAAATCACCATTTTTAAAAGCTTTTGCCATTGCCAGTTGTGGTACTTCTTTACCATCTCCAAAAATACCAAATTTTGCTTTTCCAGTTAAAACTTCGCGTCTCCCTAACAAACTAATTTCTCTACTCAATACAGCTATTTTATAATCTCTTAAGATTTCATTTTTAAAATCGTTAAAAGATAATTTAGTTTGTTCTTTAGTTTGTTGGCTTGCCATAGTTTCTAGTTTTAACTTGTTGCAAAGTTACAATTTTTCTAGGTTATTTTTTTGAATTACTAAATTCTTAAATCACATAAAAATATAATATTTTAATCTAGTGACAAGAATAATTACATAAACAAAAAAAAGTCTAAAAATTATTTAATTCTTAGACTTTTAATTATTGTTTTAGATATTTTAATTTCTTAAATCAAATCTTAAACTATATTTTACTGGAACTGGTATATTGTTTAATAAACCAGGTTTCATTTTTGGAGTGGATTCAATAACTCTTTTTAATTCTTGTTTTGAGGCTACAGAAATATCTTTTCCAATAACACTAATTACTTGTGTGCTTCCATTTTCTTTTACAATAAATAATACACGTACTTTTTTATTAATTTTAGGTGCATTATTTGCGTTATAATTCTTATTCACATATTTTGCCATTTCTGTTATCATACAGTTCTTTTTATCAAACTCATCTACTTTGTCTCTGCATGAATGGAATATGGGAGATGTAGTAACATCATTAACATTTAAAGCATTATTCATTGCGTCATTTTGATGTGTTATGTTTTTCTCATTAATATTTTTAATTAATTTATTGGGGCTTGATTTTGGATTACTTGTTGTATATTTCTTTGGAGTTATATTAACTTTAGTTTCTGGTTTGTTATCAATTTTAGTTTTGTTATCGGGACACCCATCATTTGTATTGGCATACTCTCTTGGGCACTTATCAAACACATCTTCAATACCATCACCATCCGTATCAACACCAGTAGGGCATCCGTTAGGTGTATCAGCAAACACATTAGGACATCGATCCTTCTTATCTTCAATACCATCACCATCTGTATCTATTTTTTTATCTTCAGGACATCCATCTTTTGTTTTACCAAATACATTAGGGCATTGGTCTAGTTTATCTTCTACGCCATCTTTATCTGTATCAATTATTTCAGGACAACCTGTTTCAGTTTTCCCAAAAGTATCAGGACATTCATCTAATTTATCACTTATACCATCACCATCCGTATCAGGGCATCCGTCACTTGTTTTAGCATAAACAGTTGGACATCTATCTAATTTATCTGCAACTCCATCTTTATCACTATCAATTATTTTAGGACATCCATCATTAGTTTTAGCGTATGTGTTAGGACATTTGTCAATTTTATCTGATATACCATCACCATCAGCATCTATTTCTTTAGGACAGCCATTTTTAGTTTTTGCAAATAATAGAGGGCACTTATCTAATCTATCAGGAATTCCATCTTTATCTGTATCATATTTAATTTTTTTAGGACATCCATCACCATTTGGTGCAAAAATAGTTGGACACTTATCTAGTTTATCTGATATTCCATCACCATCAGTATCTACTTTTTTAAGACAGCCGTCACTTGTTTTAGCATAAATAGTTGGACATTTATCTTTACTATCAATTATGCCGTCTTTATCAGTATCTATAACTGTTGGAATAGACTTCTTATTTGTTTTAATAAAATTACTTAAAGGAGTTTTGTCCTTATAGTCTGGTATGCCATCTCTATCTGAATCTATTGCAATTCCATTACCATAAACAGTTACATTTTTTGGAGTGTTATTATCTTTGTCAAATCTATCAATAACACCATCACCATCCGTATCTTTTAATACTTTGTTTATGATTTTTTCATAAGCATTTTCATTAAAATTATTAGTCAAATCGTCCTGCCAAATAAAATTATCGTGTTTTTTACTATTAAGTTTAAACACAATTCCTAAATCAGTTTTAAAGAAAAAATCTAAAGATTGTTTATTACTTACAGCAGCATCTAAATGATCTTCTTCATTTAAATTAAAACTTTGTCTTAATTCAATATCTATTTTTGGCGTTAATTTATATTTAATACTCAATGCAGAAGTATAATACATGGAACTTGTACTACCGTTTTTACTAGGGCTGTTTCCGTAATCTAATAATAGTTCATTAGAAGTAATGTCGTATAATTTAGAATCATATCGATGCATACCAATACCAACAATTCCTGCAAAATTCAATTTTCTTTTTTTCATTCTGTAGGGATTACTAGCAAAACCACTTAGGTTTATTATGGTGTTTATTTCTCCACCATAAGAGTTTCCTTCAAATCTAGTTTGATTTAGTGGAGTGCTGCCAGCAACTAAATAGGTGCTTGAAAGCTCTTGACCTGTACCAGCCATTTTTGAATAATTGAATTTCAATTCAAAACCAAAGGCGGGAGTTAACATTTTATCTGCATAAATGTATGTTCCTAGATTAAGTAAATTACTTTTTGAGTTAGATACGCCAGTCTCAATAGATCTAAGGTCTCCGTGCATGGAAAAGTTACTTAATCCAACACCAAATGACCAAGATTCTTTGTTTTTTGTTTGACTAATAATATTTATCGAAGATAAAATTAGAAGTAGGGTAATAATTTTTTTCATAAATGGAGGGTTAGAAAGGATATTTATTGTGGCTGCGAATATATTAATTTTCAATCAATTTTAATGAGAATTACCATAATTAATACATTCACTTAGTTTTCTTTTTCTTTACAAAGGTATTAATTTTAATTTATATTAGGTTATTTGTTACCTAATAAAATCCTCTTTTTACAAAATTATAAATTTTACCAAAACTTAATGTAAGTACAAAACGTATCTTTTCTGGATATTTAACTTGGTTTGGCTCAAAGCCGTTACTAGACTGTAGAGGTAAATATACTTCTAAAAAATTATGAACAAAATTTAAACGAATACCAGTATCGTATTTGAACTGTGAATTACTATTTTTGTTTTGATAAAACCCAGCATCACCGTATAATTCTACCCATCTCCATACACTAAAGCTACCATTTGTAGTTATCATCCATTTATTAGCGGTATTATTTTCGAAAAATGATTTGAAACCACCTTCTGAAATAATTATTTGCTGGCTTAGAAAGCCAGTTTCTTCAGAGCGACCAAAGTAACTATAATCAAACATATAATCTGAAGGTCTATTTAATGAAAAATCAAAAAAACCACTAGTTGTTTTATTGTGTAAAAATGTTCCAGCATAAAGTCGAAAATCTAATTGCCTGTTTTTATCAGTTAATTTTCTGTACTGAAATTCTAAAGCTAGTTTGCTAAAGTTACTCGCTAGTTGAAAATCAAAATTATACCTTAGATCTTTAATTATATCTGGTTTAAAGTATGAAAATCTAGTATTAAAAACTTTATAATCGTTAGCTTCTAGTTTTTCTGCACCTTGCTCTGTTTCTTTTTTTATAATTATATATCTAGATGACAGGTATTTGCCGCCAACATCACGTAAGCTCTTACGTTTAAAGTCAATGGAAATAAAAGGAGATACTCTTTGGTATGATAAATTTGGAGCGTAATGAAAACTGCTGATACTAATACCAGATCTAAATTTGTAAATATTAGACTTTTCAGGGTAAGTAGAATAAAGAAGGCTAGCAGATCCATTTAGTTGTTTACTGTTAAAACCATAAGTAGGTTTTATTTTATAGAGCCACTTTTTTTTGAGAAGCGTTCTGTTAGTAAGACTAGCGCCTAAAATTATACCATCATAATAATTATAATCATACTCAAGGCTATAAAAAAACTGATTGTAATATGGGTTGTCCACATCTTTTAAAAAGCGAAATTGTAAAGGTCTATTAAATAAACTAGGTTTTGTTTTTTTCCAATTGTTATTCAAATTTATTTCAGGATAAATATTTTCATAGTTTAAATTTACACGATTAAAATCACCTTTTGGTATTGTTATCGTTGTGTTTTTGCTAGTAGTATAAAACCATTCTTTATATTTTATTTTTTTATTTTTAATACCATAGATTGCAATTGGAGCATTAAAATTTCTTTTGTTTTTTATAGTGATTTTTAAAGAGTCATTCGTTTCTTTGACTTTTTTAATAGTATAATCTAATTTTTTGTTTGTTTTTAAATAGTCTCCAAAAAACCAATTCAAATCTTTGGTAGTTTTAGAAGTAAGTATTGTTTCAAAGTACTTACTAGAAGTTATTTTTAAATTATTTTTTTGATAAAATTGTTTTAAACTTTGTTGTACAATATTATTTTGTAAATAACCATCTAGATATCGCAAACCAATACCTGCTTTATATTTGTTTACTATTTTCCGATTAAAAGTTGATAAGGAATCTGTACGAGTAGTTAGTGCTTGGTCTAAATTTTTTCTCGTAGCAAATTGATGTACAAATAAGTATTTGTCGTTAAAATTTAATTTGGCTAATTGATAACTTTTTATCCCCCAAATATTTGAAATTTTACCCATTACTTTAATCTCAGGGTAGTATTTATCGATATAATTCATCATTAAAAATGTTTGAATTCCATCATTTAGCCAGGTATCTTCTCTTCTGTCAGTTAATATTGTAGTATTAATATATTTTTTTGTTAAAGCTTTAAACATTGTAATATCAAATTCAAAAATTTTATTGAAAGGACTTAAAATATTTGGTAATTGATTAAAACCATATACTGGGTTTTTATCATATAATATTTTATTAATTAATATTTTTTTATGAGGATATTTTCCTAAATATTGTGCAATAAACTCTAACTGTCTATCTAAGATAGTAGTAGTGTTTTTATTTTTTAAACCTTCAGTGTTAAAATCACTAATAATATTGGTCTCTTTAATTTTAAAGTGTTTGAATCGTTTGTTTTTACTAATATTTAACTCAATATCAACTCTATTTTTGCCACTTAATTCATAAATGTTTTGGGTTTTGTTTTCAGTTAAACTATTAGTATCTAAACTGCTTTCTAAAAAATAATTTTTTGGTATTTTAAAAGTAACTTTAAAATCTGTAGGAATAATAAACTGATCATCCATATTATAGTTACTCATTGTGTGCCATTGTTTGTCATAAACAGCTGGTATTAAATACCAATATCTCAGATTGTATGTGTCGTTATTTCTGCCGTAATGGGTATATTCATCTTTTGGAATTTGAACAATATAAGTAGCAAATAAAGAGATGGAATCCTTAGGTCTTAAAACTTCGGAAAGCTTAATTTTTATAATGTCAGGTATTTTTTCATCTATTTCAAAAGGAGTTGAGTTAAAATCGCTAGAAATATTAATAATTTTAGAGAAACCTCTATTTTTTTTTCTTGCAAAATATAAATTTTTGTTATAATCACTTAATAATCTTTTTGATAATGGAGTATTCTTGTCTTTAAAGCTATTAGCCCAATTATGAAGAAATAAAACCTTTAATGAATCATTAGTATTATTGTGAAATATAATCTTTTGTTGAATTTTTAATTGGTGTTTTTTTACATTAAGCTCAACAGTGATATGAGTCGATTGTTTTTGTGAATACCCACAAAAAAACACTAAAATTAATAAGGTTAAAAAATTAAATTTCATATAAGTTTCCCCGATATAATCAATTTATTTGAAAAATCTCCTACAAACATAATTACTTTTTTTTGCAATCAACTATTTATTAAAGTTAATATTATTATAATTTAAT
>Ga0256840_1001040_pt1 | contig 27061 bp, 20 predicted proteins | sample 355202metaG_FD_185969 | JGI IMG/M metagenome (GOLD analysis project Ga0256840, IMG submission 185969) | Hydrothermal vent microbial communities from Mid Atlantic Ridge, Atlantic Ocean - 355-202 | ecosystem: Environmental > Aquatic > Marine > Hydrothermal vents | place: Atlantic Ocean: Mid... | reverse complement strand
GAATAGGGTACTACTTTGATTTGATGGATACAGGGTAAATTTGTAGATACCCATCCCCCCTGTTTTTTGTATTTTTTAGTAACGTAGAGAACCGCAGAGCTTTTAATCGTTTCCAAGCTTGAGAGAGATTACTTGGCTGGTAGTGGCTTAAATCTGAGATTTGTAGGTCGGATTAGCAATAGCGTAATCCGACAAAGTGCGATAGTTAGTTGGGTTAAGGAAAACCTAATCAAGTCCAATTATTTTTAGTTCTCAGGCAGCCTCCCTTTGTCCGCATTAATCTCACAGATTCAGATTATGGGCAATGAGTAGGGACAACCTTTTCAATAATTATTCATAAAATAGGCAGTAGATACTTATGCGTTTTTTACTTCTCTTAACTTTTTTATTTTTTAATGTCGCTCTTATTGCTGATGAGCCTTCTGAGAAACAAGCAGTTTCCCTAGAAAGACCACCCGAATCCCTTAAACAGTGGTACAAACCTACAAATAAACGTAATGTTTGGCATCATAATATGTTTAAACTACGCCGTGAAATGCAGGCTGTTAATGAATATATGCACGAAAAAGATCAGCCACATACCGAGAAATGGGCAGCTGAGCTGGTTACGCATTATAAAAAAATCATTGATATGGTTCCAGAGTGGCAAGATGAACTAGAACTTGAATGGGCGGATAAGCTACAAACAGCAGCAAGCAAAGGAGATTTTAAAACACTAAAAAAGGCAATGAAAAAACTAAAAAGTAGTTGTAAAGGTTGCCATAGTGATTATCGCTCACAAGTAGCGGCAATTTATCGTGCACCAGATTTTAGTAAAATCCATGTCACATTAAATAAAGAAAAAACCACTTATCTAGATTTCATGAAAATTCTAATGCGTGACATTAACCGTATTAAAATAGCCACAGCAGATAATAACCTCGCTAAAGCCAAAACATCGTTAAAAGCAGTGAGGGCGGGAATAAATACCCTACGCTCAAGTTGTGATAACTGCCATAAAACAAATGATGCAAAAAATTATTATCTTGGTGATAAAACAAGCAAGTTACTGAATAAATTAGAAATAGCTATAGAAAAAGGCAAAAGCGGGCGAATACTTGGCGAGTTTGCCGTGCAAGCCTGTGCGCATTGCCATGGCAGCCATCGTATTGTTTATGACTTAAAGAGAGAGATTGAATAGAGCATTTATGCCATCTCTGACTTGCGACTTAATCTTAGGTAATGAGTTTAAATATTGTGTTCCCTGAACTTTTTTATCCACTGGCTGAGTTTTTCGACTTGCTTTGGTTTATACAGTAACCCCAGTTTAGTACGTCTCCAAAGTATGTCTTCAGCGGTTATCGCCCATTCTGTTGAAATTAAGTATTCAACTTCATGCTGATATAGCCCGTATCCAAATGATTCTCCTAGGTCTTGATGAGTGCTTGCATTGTCGAGAAAGTCTCTGGCTCTAGTGCCATAGAGTTTTGTGTAGCGTTTGGCTTCTTCTTTGCTTAAAAAGCTATAATCTTTATGAAGCTGTTCGCAGGTTTTATCAAATTCATCAATGCCAAAGTTGCCCCCGGGTAGAGGGGCTGTTTCTGTCCATTTTCCCTTGTTTTCATCATTAATTTGATCATTACTTTTTTCAAGCAAATCTTCAATTTTTTCTAGCGTGGTTTCCGCAAGGCAACGATAGGTTGTGATTTTTCCGCCAAAGATATTAATCATTGGGGATGCTTTGTTATTGGATCTATCAACACGCAAGACATAATCACGGGTGGCTTCTTGGGCTTTTGATGCACCATCATTATAAAGTGAGCGCACGCCTGAAAATGTACTTACAATATCATCAGGTGATATTTTTTGTTTAAAATAGCTATTTGCCGCATCACATAAATAATCTATTTCTTCTTGGGTGATGTGCGTTTTGCATGGATCACCCTGATATTCGTGGTCAGTTGTGCCAATTAGGGTAAACTTGTCGTGATAAGGGATAGCAAAGGTAATGCGATTATCTTTATTTTGAAAGATATAGCATTTGTCGTGTTTATAAATTTTAGGCACAATAATATGACTGCCTTGCACTAGACGAATATTTTTACTGCTTTTGCTGGGGTTTAAGGTGCTAAGTACTTCATCTGCCCAAGGTCCACTGGCATTAATCAGAATTTTTGCGCTGATTTTGCTTTGTTTGTGGGTGAGTTGGTCTTCAATGGTTAGCAACCAGCAATCGTCATTTCTTTGCATCTCAATGCACTTGCTTCGAGTGTTAATGCTAGCGCCATGTTCAGCGGCATCAAGTGCATTGAGTAGCACCAAACGTGAGTCATCTACCGCACAGTCAGAATATTCAAAGCCTTTTTTATAGTTTTGACTTAATGGCTTCCCCGTTTCATCCGTGCTTAAATCTAAAGTAGAGGTTGGGGGCAAATGCTTTCGACCGCCAATGTGGTCATATAAAAACAAGCCTAAACGCAATAGCCAAGCAGGTCGCAGGTCTTTATGGTGAGGCAGAATAAAACGCAAAGGATGAATAATATGGGGGGCTAACTTCCATAAAATTTCACGTTCAGTTAATGCCTCACGAACCAAACGAAACTCATAGTATTCTAAATAACGTAAACCACCATGAATCAATTTAGTTGATTGTGATGAGGTGCCACTGGCAAGATCATCCGCTTCGCACAGATAAACTGAATAACCACGCCCTGCCGCATCACGGGCTATGCCGCAGCCATTAATACCACCACCGATAATAAAAATATCATAGCTATCTATATTTTTATTAAAATTTTGATTATTCATGTAATTAGCCCTAGCTTAACTCGCTTCTAAGTGTATAGATAAAAAGTAGTGTAGACAAAAAAATGTAAAAAAGGGGGGGGTGGGTATTTATGTCAAGTACGCTAAATTGTGCAAGTCTTTTATATTTAATTAATTTACTTTATGCAATATGCTTCATTTCTATTGGTCTATATAGATGCGGAACTATATTTTCGCGCACAAAAAAGGTGCAACAATAAGTGTTATTCACATTAGGTAGAATGACATATATTAATAATCGCACTATTTTCATACATTTTGACATGAAAAAATAATATCTCTCCTGTATGATGCTTGGCACATTTTTTGCAATATTTTATAATAAATACAGCAAAATTATAGAAAGTATATACCTTTCAAATCAACGAAGAGTTAGAAACAGGAGTAACAAATATGAGTGGAAATGAGTCCCGCGCAGAAGCAGTTTTTCAAATTACAAACAGAAAGCCAGCATCAGTAAGCAAGCCAAAGTCTCTTAAAAAGACTTGGGCAACTGATGTTTTTACTTTAGAGAGAATGGAAGAAGCTCTATCTAAAAAAGCTTATAAAGCAATTAAAAATGCTGTAGAGACAGGTGCGGCAATTGATCCTGCTACGGCTGATGTTGTTGCCGCTGCAATGAAAGATTGGGCAATGTCAAAAGGTGCTAATTACTTCTCACATATTTTCTACCCAATGACTGGCGCATCTGCTGAAAAACATGATGGTTTTATTATTTCTGATGCAAGCGGCAAAGCGATTACAGAGTTTACTGGTAGCTTATTAATTAAAGGCGAGCCAGATGGATCATCATTTCCTAACGGTAGCATCCGTGTAACTAACGCTGCTCGCGGCTACACAGCATGGGATCCAACCAGCCCCGCTTATATTATGCACACTGATAATGGTGCAACTCTTTGTATTCCATGTATCTTTATTTCATGGTCAGGTGAGTCACTTGACAAGAAAGTACCATTATTACGTTCTAATGCGGCAATGAACGAAGCAGCTCAAAAAGTACTTAAATTAATGGGCGAAGATGATGTTGCAACGCTGAATTCAAGTTGTGGTGCTGAGCAAGAGTACTTTTTGGTCGATGCAAACTTTGCTAACTTACGTCCTGATTTAGTATTAGCTGGTCGCACATTATTTGGTGCTCCTGCTGCAAAAGGACAGGAATTTGATGATCACTATTTTGGCGCTATTCCTCCTCGCGTACAAGTTTATATGCAAGACGTTGAAGATCAATTATATCGTCTTGGTATTCCTGCTAAAACACGTCATAACGAAGTTGCACCAGGTCAATTTGAAATTGCGCCATACTATGAGGCTGCAAACGTAGCGGCTGATCATCAACAACTATTAATGACTGTGCTAAAAAATACAGCAAAAAAACATGGTTTTGTTTGCTTGATGCATGAAAAGCCATTTGCTGGCATTAATGGTTCTGGTAAGCACGTTAACTGGTCTGTTGGAAACTCAACACAGGGTAACTTACTTGATCCTGGTAAGACTCCCCATGAAAACCTAAACTTCTTGCTATTCTGTGGGGCAGTTATTCGTGGTGTTCATCTTTATGGTCCATTACTACGTGCTGTTATCGCTTCAGCGGGTAATGATCATCGTTTAGGTGCAAATGAAGCACCTCCTGCGATACTTTCTGTTTACCTAGGCTCACAGATCGAAGGTGTTTTTGATCAGATCAAAAAAGGCAAACTAGATAATGCTGATGAAGGTGGAATCATGGATATGGGTCTTTCACAGATTCTTCCTTTTGCAAAAGATGCAGGTGATCGTAACCGTACTTCACCATTTGCATTTACAGGCAACCGTTTTGAGTTCCGTGCTGTTGGTTCAGATCAGTCTGTAACAGGTCCTTTAATTGCCATGAATACAATGTTGGCAGATTCACTGAATTGGATTGCAGATGAACTAGCAAAGGCACTTAAAAAGAACAAAGACACAACAAAAGCGGTTATTACGGTTCTTAAAAAGCTAATGAAAGAGCACGAAGCTGCTGTATTTGGTGGTGATGGTTACTCTGCTGAGTGGCATAAAGAAGCTAAAAAACGTGGATTGAAAAACCTACCAACAACTGCTGACGCACTGCCTTACCTAAAAGACAAAGCTATCAAAGCATTGTTCGAGAGCACAGGTGTACTTTCACCTGTAGAGCTTGAAAGTCGTTTTGAGGTTTATGCTGAGCAATATATTTTATCCATTGCTGTTGAGGCTAAGCTTGTTGCTAATATGGCTAGAACTACTATTTATCCAGCTGCAACACGTTACTTATCTGACCTTGCACTAGCAGCGGCATCGGCGACTGAAATGGGTGTTGATCTTGATGATACTGTTGCTAAAAATGTTGGCAAAAATATCAATGGAATGATGAAAGCAGTTGCCAAGCTTGAAAAAGCAATGGCTAAAGATAACTTTAAAACAGAAGAAGCGCACATGAAATTCTGTGCAAAAGATATTCGTGCTCTCATGGATGAAGTTCGTAGCTTTGCTGATGCGCTTGAAGCTGATGTTGCCGATGATATGTGGCCATTGCCTACCTACCAAGAAATGCTTTTTATTAAGTAGTAGTTAATAAAAAAGTAATATTTCTTGTGAAAAAGGTCGCTTAGGCGACCTTTTTTTATTGGAGATACTCAGGAATGACGCAATAATATTGGCAAGTCAAACTTGTTGGAATACTACCCATCCCCCCTGTTTTTTGCATTTTTTGCGATAGTTGATAGTTTCATAGTACTTTGTCGGATTAAGCTATCACTAATTCGATCTACACAAATACAGATTCAATCGACTACCCTATATATTCAGGAACGACGCAATAGAGCATGAAGAAGTTAGCTATAAGCTTGTTGATGCTTTTGGAAAAGTAATGACTCGGTTGCTGAATTCATTGCTCTCTTCCCTCTTTTTCTTAGCATCAGTATTTTCCCCTTTCCTCCCTTTTTTGACTTGATACATTTTGCTATCTGCAATATCCATTAATGTTTTTATTTGATCACCGTGCATTGGATAAGCGGCAATACCGACACTTGCCCCGACTTGTAAACGAACTCCATCTATATTCATGGGTTCTGAGATAATTGTGGAAAACTTTTCGGCCATAGACTCGACTTCGGAATAATTTTCCTTATCTATAAGCAAGCCAATCAAATATTCATCACCACCAATACGAGACAAACAATCACTTTTACGAACGCTAAACTCCAGCCTCCTTGCTACAATGGCAAGCACATCATCCCCTGTTGCATGACCATGTACATCATTTATTTGCTTGAAACCATTCAAGTCAATAAACATAATCACCAAGACTTTATCTTTCTTTTTAGCAAATTCTAAAGACTTCTCAAGAAGCTCTGTCACATAACGCCTATTTGCTAAACCAGTAAGTTCGTCATGATTTGCAAGATGTGCATTATCTTTCGCTTCTTCTGTCATTGCCTCCAATGCTTTTGATAACGAATGCTGTAGCTGAATATTTTTATATATGACCCGATCCCGCATCAATCTTGCCACCACACCAATAATAATCGCAGAGGTGATAATAGAAATATTGGCGAGAAGTTCGGCTGTGGGTAATATAACTTCAACAGAACGAGTGTATCTCTCTATATAAACATACACTGCCACAAGGGCATAACTGATTAGCAATGATGACGAAAATTTAATATAAGTCCATGAATAGAGGGTCATAATCATCAAAACAAGACTTACAAAATAAATAGAATATACTGGCTCATTAGGAAATGATTTGTAAATCATATAGATGATAGCAATAGAAGCAATCATAATAATGCTAGGCATTACAATACTCATATACCGATGAAATTTAGAAACAAATGTCATTAAATAAGAAGCAAGCAAACAACTAACGACAAGGCTTCTAGCAATAAAAACTTCTGAAGGAGTAGATGAGTTTGACCAAAAATCAATCAAAGAAAATGATAAAAACAGCAGGACAATTGATGCTGTTAAAGCTCGGGTAGAATTAATGATTTCAGTTTCAGAATAATATTCTGTTTCTTTGTTAGCCATAATTAAATTATTATTATTTGTAAAGTCTAAACAGCCCCTAGATATTCCATTAAATGAATATTGATGGAATACTGCTGATACAATAGTTCAAAAATAGCTAAAGTCCCTTTTTTTTCAGACTAATGGTAATGATTTATTTTCCTGTTTTCTGATTGTCAATCAGTGCTAGTACTTTAAGTTGATACCTAAATAGAGTAAGTGGTGTATTTTGATAGCTAGTCTGATATAAGGTGAGTTAGTGCAGTTATAGCCTCATCTAAATTACTATATTCTAGTTTATAGCAGTCAAGACCATCTACCCATTTTACTAGATATTCAATATCATTATCTTTTATTGGTAATGTCATTAGGCTTTCGCCTTCTATAATAGCTTTTAAACCATTCGTGGAAGATGTTTTCTTTAGCAGGCAGGGGCTACCTTCTTCATAATGAGGAATCACTAAAAAACGTGGTTGATAGTGCTTATTTGTATAGTGAATTAAAGGAGGTGACAAATATTTTATTTTTAGATTGTTTCGCCCAAAAATATGCTTTTCTCCAATTTCTGGGTAGTAATCTTTTAAAACTGACCACGAACCTTGCTTGATACCCAAGCAAAAAGGTAGTGAAACCAATTTTCCTGAATCATAAGCGACAGGAATAACATCATCATTGATATATGAAAAGCCTTTGCTAATTAAAGCTGCACATAATGTTGATTTTCCGCTGCCTCCAATCGCAGGAAATATTATAGAGTGGTTGTTATAAGAAACCCCCGAAGCATGTAGTAATATTAAGTAAGGGTCTTTGCGTATTGCAAGTTCTAGTATATGTGAAATGGCTAATATAGATAGATTATCAAGATCCTTCCCTGAAAATATAATATTATTATCGTAGATAATCTCCCAATATTGCGCCTTGTTTTTTTGAAAAGTCAGTTGGTAATCAGGAATAAATGATTCAGAAAATTCTACTTCTAAATGTTGAAATAGTGGGTGCACTAACTCATAGCTTTCATAACTTTCATGACCAAACTTTAGACTAAAGTTCGGGAAAATAGCAACTTGAAAAAAATGACTAGGGACTATCGCAGTAGCTTTTTTATCCTCTAAAATCTGAGTAGTAGGGGAGGAGGGGAGAGTTGATATCTGATTATATTGGTCTAAAAAGCATCTAATATCTTCACTTGCTTTCGCTAAGGGTAAGGAAAAAATTTCTGAAATCTCTTCACTTATTTCCTCTTCGGTCAAGCCATCATCTAGAGACTCAAGAATAAACTTGCCAACCGAGTTAATAATTTTTATTGCATTACCATCAGGTGTTGAAACGACAAAATCTTGATCTAATTTAGTATATTTTTTCACGTCAATTTAATTTTTATTAATGATGGTTTAATGAAAACACTCCAAGTAGATTAGAGTGCTTTCATGATGTGATTTTTTTGATTAACCACCTGGAGGGGAGGGAGGGGAAAGTGCTGAAACTTTAGTAGAAAATAATAATGTCATTAATGCTGGGGCAGTATAGACACTATGTTTTCCTAGTTTTTTTAGTGCTTCACGTCTGTTCAACGCTTCCTTTTGCTCTTCTTGTTTAACTGTGTTTTTTTCATTCATATTATAAATCCTTGTATTAAATACATTTCAAATCATCTCGCATCAGCAATATCTCATCTCTGATACATGAGTTAGGGAATAGACAAATAGAACCTAATTACTAATAATTAGGTTCTTCGTAGGATGGAATAGCCTCTTTTTTAGGTAAATATAATTCAGGAGCACTTCCGTCAGCCCCAGACAAAGTAGCAAGCCATGCACCTGTCCAAGGTTCTATGTCTGTTCCTAATAGTAAATTCTGATAGCTTGTTCCATTATAGCTCCATAATTCATTGTTTGCTAAAGTATTTTGATTGGCATCATTAAATGTACACCCGTCTGCATCATTACAAGTTGATGAGCCAGTATTTTTATGGAGACGAATATCTGCAACTTTAATATTGTCTCGGTATGGATTACCAATCATTTGCCACTGATTTGCACCTGCTTTAGTCGCCAAAGCTATGTCAAAACAATCATTAGTTGATGTACATTCTGTGGCTACCGAAGAGTTTGCTCCAATACTATTATGTGGCATATCTAGCGTTGCTGATGAGCCAACAGAGATAACCCAGTAACCTTTTCCAGACTCCATAACACCTCCTGTTCCAAGATCAACATACGCATTTGTTGCTGGGTCATAGCTATAAACTACCCAATCTGTACCATATGTGCCTGTCATATCATCACCAATTACAGCAGCAACAGTATTAGCATTTGATGGTGCAACACAAGGCAAACTAATTTGTGTCCATTGTCCAGCTACTAGTGTTTTAGTGATACGACAAGGGTCAACCCAATGCATATCATAAAACGCTTGTGTGGTTAGTTGAGCTTTAGATATAGGCGTTAAAGCTGGCTCCATTAGTTCATCGGGAGATAACATTTTACTCCAGTGTGATACAGAAGAGCCTGACTCAACAGGATCTGGGGCGTACATACTAGGGTTATTGCCATTTTTCCCGGCAGTGAGTAGTGGAGTAGCTTCTGCAACAGCTTTTGCACCTGTCCAAATAAGGTTGCCTGTATTTTTAGCTGATGCTGCACGCTGTGCATCAGTCATAGCTGTCCATGGCAAGCTAGAGGTAGTATCTTTTAAATACTTCATATATTGATCATCAAAACCATAGAAAGTACCACCACTAGTATACCCACCCTTTTTACCAGTTGTAGAATTTACTAATGTGGCAAATCCAAGACCATGTCCTATTTCATGTATGGCTGTTTGGTACAGTTTAGCTTGATTGCCTAGCGGTGCTACATCATCAATGAGATATGACCAGCTCTTTCCTGCCAAGCAATTTGTTTGCCCAATACCACCATTAAATTGGGCATTAATATCAGCGTTATTTCCAGCACTATAGGAACCACCGGTTCCTATTAAAGAACGATTAAGTGCCATTGGAAACCATGTATTTGCCTCTGGTGCATTTGCAAAGTCCTTTGAATATGAAGTAGCACCAGCAGAACCTAAAACAGCACTGTTTGCAGTACAGTATAATTGTGCAAAATTCATATTTACTTTTATTTCGACTGGGCTATGCAAGCGTTTTTCCCAATAGTTTGCGGCAGCCTTGAAGACGTTTAAGGCTTGCTCTCCTTTTGTTGTACCAGGATTTCCTGTTACAGGAGTGACAGCAGTAGAATCATTAAGCCCCACGCCTGGCGCATCTTGATTAACTATGGTGATTTGAGTTGCTTGAGCTGAGGAAAAAAGTATGCAGCCTGTGAAAAGCAATGATATTTTTTTTATATTTAGTCGCATGATTATTTTACCCCCTTAATTACTTTATTGGTGCCATGCTCGATATGCACTTTGCCATTCTTATCTGTGGTTGCCATGAGTGGCGCCATCATATTGCTCGTGTCTATGCTAACAGAGCCATCATCATTAACAGTGGCAGAAAAATTATTGTTTTGTGGTTGAATACTTGTTTCTACAGTAGAGTTGTTTGTTGTGGTATTTTCAGCAACAGGGGAGGATACAAACTCACCTGTAACAGGATCCACATAAGCTTTTAATCCTTGAGCAACGGTTACTGTTTGGGTATTAGTTTTCATGCTACCTTTTTTTATGCTGCCTTGGATATTCGGCTCCTTTTGGGTTGCTAATATTAAGGCGGTAACACCGACTACACTCACTACTAAAATACCAAGTTTTATTAATTTAAACGACATTACTAGTTCCTTGTCTTTATTCCATTTATTCAAAAAATATCTTTCTATTATGCTACAGCATGTAATTAACTTTATAGTTCATATTTTACTCTATTTGTTGGCAAGCACTCTATTCTGCGAGTTAATATAATGAGCTCTAGACTTTTCTACTTATAAACTCTTTTACTTGTGTTAATGCTAATAGATCCATCTGCATGATCTTCTTTTTTAAATATATTTTCTTCTTTCGATTGTTTTTTTGTGGGAGGCTTTACACAAGCCGTTATTGAAGTAAGAAAAAATAAACTCAAACAGATTAAATTAATCTTCATTTGTACCACCTCGTTCGTGTGTAGCTTAACAAAAGCTTAACAAGAGTTTAACAAGTATTCAAGAATAAAAATATTCCATAGAGGGAGGGTAATAAAGATCTGATCTAAGGTAGGTTTTCGATCAATTTAATGTGAATAGTTGTTCTGTGTTTAAGGAAAATATAGCTGAATTCAGATTTTTTATATTGGCTCTCTATGCTTATTAAATAATTAAATGCTTGTATATTTAAAATATGTCTAGCTAATAACTATTACCTGAATCCGTGAGGTCAATGCGGATAATAGGGCGTAAGATATTGGTTTAGCACGGGATTTTAAAGTCTCAGCTTCACCCGTAGGTTAAGCGGGTATTTTTTAAACCCGTGATGAATCAAGAGCTTGCATCCTGTGCCGTAGTGACCTCACGGATTCAGGTATTAATATAAGTCTATATTGAATCGATGATGCTGCTACGATATGATGAGCAAGTTATTATTCACAATCGTTCGAAAAACATTTGCTTATCTATGGGGAAAGCTAAGATTTAGTAATCTTACTACCTTCGCTAACAGATAATGAAATCAATTATTCAGAGCTTTTCAATTCAACTATAGAATCTATATCTCATCCTTTATATTTGCATTAGCTTCACGGATTCAGGTATATAAAACAGAAGTAAAATATGAAAAAGTATATCTTATTGTTTATTGTTATATTATTGGTCTCTTTGCTCTATTTTTATATATTTCAGTCGAGTGATCCTGAAGAAGAGCAAGCAGGCACCTTTCAAAATACAAATAATACCTCAGCAACCATGCCAATCTTAGACTCTAATATTGAAGCCATAACGGAAGAAAGTAAAAATATACCAGAGCATAAAGGATCTGCCTTTAGTGAGCCTTCAAAAGAGAATATTTCTTTACCTGATAAGTCAAATAGCTCACCTTCTGTTGATGCAAACTCAAAACCCCGTGCAGATCCAATTGAAAATATGCCTAGCTCTTACTCTGTTGAAGATGCTGAGAAATATTTTTTACCGCCAGAGGAAAGGAGGCCAGGACATATTGGTGGACCTCCGCCCCTTAGCTTCCCTAAATAACAAAAAGAGAGTTGCTCTGACTCACCAAAGTAAATTTGTTGGAGTACTATTTCCATCAAGCTAATATTGATGGCGTGATAGCTATAACAGTTAACCTGCTTATGTGTTTTTCGAGTTAATAATTCGATTTAGTTTGTTTTTAAAACGAATCAGATATTCTCGAAAAAAAGTAGCAACATTATTTTTCTCATGACAATATCGCCTTTTAATTGGAGATATAAGTATATATAAATAAGGTGTTTTTTTGCTTAACCAGTTATTGAAACACATATGTTGAATAAATAAAGAGGTTCGCCAAGTTTTCTTAAAATTAGCGGGTACAGGTATATTAAAAAAATATTCCATAGCGTGAAAATAGGTAGAAGGAATATATAGCAAATGGGCAGCCTTAAACCGTACTTCAATAAACTGCCAATCAATTTCATCTTCGTATTGATTTCTTATTAATAATGTATCTTGAGCGACTCTTAAACTTAAAGTATGTGAGCAATAACCATTATCTCCCATTACACTATGAAGCAGTATCAGCATAATCATATGTGTAGGGGATGGTGAAGCGGGCAAGTTATCATATTTTATAGCATCATCCCACACTTCCGCAGAGCTGAGTAAAGTTGTTAAACGATAAGGATAAAGAAACTGATGTATTTCAACTTCTACTCCTGATTTGTTCAAGAGCGCAGGTAAATGATGTCCTACGGGGCGCTTTTCCCATTGTTTCTCATGTTCTTTAGGGGCATAAAAGCCATTGCTTTTTAATAATGAATAAGATTTCGTTAGATAATTATCTGGAATTAATAAATCAATGTCAGATTCTATACGGAAAGTAACACCATTATATAGCTTGTTAACATGATAAGCCGCTCCTTTAAGTGCAATCACAGGAATATTATGCTCTCTCAAATATCCATAGACTTTTCTTATGTCTGCTTGCATCGAAATCGTGCGTTCTTCACTCATTTCATGCACTGTTTTTAAATATAGAAAAATATCTTCAGGTATGTGCTCCCATAACTGTTGTTTCTCTAAATTATTGTAGAGTGCTGGGATCACTAGCCAGCCGCTTGATAATTCAATTACCTTTTGCCAATTGACTTTATTCTGTTTCACAGAGTTACATACTTTTTGTGATGCTTTTTTGTTGTCGAGTATCAGAGAGGAGATATTATGGCAAATAAATGTATATGTTGACATTAGAACAGCCTTTGTAAAACCACTATTCTAATAAAATTTATAGAGTATTGTGAAATATTTATTGTTTAGTTGCGTCTCTCAAGTAAATGTATCCATTTGAAGAGCATAGAAAGCCTCTTGGAGAACCTTATTATCTTTGGGGGGAGTTGATAAAAAATAAATTAAGTCCCTTTTTTCAGACTAACAGTAATGATTTGTTTTTTCTATTTCCTAGTTATCAGTGCTATTACTATCCCTTAGGCATATATAAACCCATCCCCCCCCTTTTTTACTACTTTTTTATCAAATACCTAGTTTGCTTACTTGAAACTCCTGTTACATAGATAGACAATACCGCTTCCGTATTAAAATAAGCAAAGTAGGTTGGTATGTCAGTAGAAACGAACAGGCTAATGAGCACAGCAGAGATTAGGCAGAGTTTTTTAGATTTTTTTGCAAGTAAAAACCATGAAGTTGTTGCTTCTAGTTCACTGATTCCTGGCAATGATAAAACTTTGCTTTTTACTAATGCAGGAATGGTGCAATTTAAAGATGTTTTTCTTGGTGAAGATAAACGCAATTATTCACGAGCTACCTCATCACAGCGTTGTGTGCGAGCAGGTGGCAAGCATAATGACTTGGAAAATGTTGGCTATACGGCGCGTCACCATACCTTCTTTGAGATGCTTGGGAATTTCAGCTTTGGTGATTATTTTAAGGAGGATGCAATTGCATTTGCTTGGGAGTACCTAACGCAAATTGTCGGGCTACCAGCCGAAAAACTCTGGATTACTGTTTATGATGAAGATCAGGAAGCGGCTGATATTTGGCTAAATAAAATTGGCGTACCTGCTGATCGCTTAAGTCGTATTGGTGATAAACCGGGTAAAAAATACGAAAGTGATAACTTCTGGGCAATGGGTGATACCGGCCCTTGCGGACCTTGTACCGAAATTTTTTATGATCATGGCGAGCATATTTGGGGTGGTCCTCCTGGTACAGCAGAAGAAGATGGTGATAGATATATCGAAATCTGGAATCTGGTCTTTATGCAATACAATCGCGCCAAAGATGGTACGATGAATCCACTACCCAAACCATCTGTTGATACAGGCATGGGCTTGGAACGCCTAGCAGCTATTTTGCAAAATGGGCATAGCAACTACGATATTGATCTATTCCAAAATCTGCTCAAGTTTATTGCTGAGCTTGCAAATACTCAAGATTTAGATAATGCCTCGCTAAAAGTTATAGCAGATCATATTCGCTCCTGTGCTTTTATGATTGTGGATGGTGTGATTCCATCAAATGAAGGGCGCGGATATGTATTGCGTCGCATCATCCGCCGTGCCGCTCGTCATGGGCATAAGCTGGGCTTGACTGATGCTTTCTTCCATAAAATTGTTGCACCTTTGGTAAAAGAAATGGGGCAAGCCTATCCTGAGCTTGCAAAGGCACAACAAAAAGTGGAACAGGTTTTATTAAAAGAAGAACAGCGTTTTGCTGAAACCCTTGATCAGGGCATGAAGATTCTTGATGAAGCAATTGCGGTTTTAGAGGGTAATATCATTTCTGGCGAAGTTGTTTTTAAGCTCTATGATACTTATGGTTTTCCTGTTGATTTAACTGCCGATATTGCGCGTGAAAAAGAATTAATGCTTGATAATGACGGCTTTGAAAAAGCAATGGAAGCTCAGCGTCAACGTGCGCGTTCTGCGGGAAAATTTGCAACAGACTACACCGACAAATTAGATATTAAAACAGAAACTCACTTCACTGGTTATGATGCCATACAGGGTGATGTTGAAATTGAAGCTATTTTTGTAAAAGGTGCAAAAGTTGATTCACTAAAAGCAGGTGAAGAGGCTCAAATTATCCTTAAAAGCACGCCTTTTTATGCAGAATCTGGTGGGCCTGTTGGTGATACAGGCAAGTTAGTTTCTGGCGAAAATGTATTCACCGTGAAAGATACCCAAAAGCAGGCGAAAACCTTTATTCACTATGGTGAAATGACCGCAGGATCACTACATCAAGGCGATACCATCAGCGCACAAGTAGACCCATCACGGCGACAGGCAATCGTGCTAAATCATTCCGCAACTCATTTAATGCACAAATCGTTGCGCTTGGTTTTAGGTGAGCATGTTGAGCAAAAAGGCTCATTAGTAACCGCTGATCATTTGCGTTTCGACTTTTCTCACTCAGAGCCAGTCAGCAAACAACAAATTATCGAAATTGAAAAACTGGTGAATGATGAAATCCGCTTAAATGCTCAAGCAGAATCAGAAATTACCAGCATGGATGAAGCTGTCAAAAAAGGCGCAATGGCACTCTTTGGCGAAAAATATGGTGATGAAGTTCGTCTGGTTAAAATTGGCTATTCAACCGAGTTGTGTGGTGGTGTTCATGTTAAGCGTGCGGGTGATATTGGCTTATTCAAGATTACTAATGAAAGTGGCGTTGCCGCAGGTGTACGACGTATTGAAGCAGTCACAGGCGCAGTCGCAATTCAGTGGGTTGAAGGTCGCTCAGATCAATTAGATAAAATATCTCAACTGGTAAAATCAAGCGTCGCTGAAGTTGATGATAAGGTTGCCTTAATGCTTGAAAAGTCACGCTCTCTTGAAAAAGAGCTAGAGCAATTAAAATCAAAATTAGCGACTCAAGCAGGCTCTGATTTGGCATCACAAGCGATTGAAATCAACGGCATTAAGGTACTTGCCGCAAACCTCGAAGGCGCTGATCCAAAATCATTACGAGATACCGTAGACCAGCTAAAAAATAAACTCGGTAAAGCCGCTGTCATTGTTTCAACCACGGCAAATGGCAAAGTCAGCCTTGTGGCAGGTGTCAGCAAAGACGAAACCACTATCATCAAAGCAGGTGATTTGCTCAAACACGTTGCCAGTCAAATTGATGGCAAAGGCGGCGGGCGGCCTGATATGGCACAGGGCGGTGGCAATAAGCCTGAAGCATTGGCAGCAGCACTAGAATCTGTGGCTGCATGGATAGAAGAACAGACAGGTAAATAGAAAATGTCAAAATTGATAGTACAAAAATATGGTGGCACATCCGTTGGCTCGGTTGAACGCATTCAAGAAGTTGCCAATAGAGTCATTCGCTACCGTAATCGGGGTGATTCGGTGGTGGTCGTTCTATCCGCAATGTCAGGCGAAACCAATAAGCTCGTTGAACTAATTAATGCCATAAACCCAAAAGGCTCAGCGCGAGAAAAAGATGTTATTCTATCCACGGGTGAACAAGTCACAATTGGCTTATTGAGTTTGGCACTAGAAGCAAAAGGTTGTCCTGCACGCTCATATACTGGCACACAAGCACGAGTGATGACAGACAATGCCCACTGCAAGGCGCGTATTAGCAAAATAGAAGGCGATAAACTTACAAAAGACCTTGATGCAGGACGAGTCGTTGTTGTTGCTGGATTTCAAGGTGTTGATAACGAAGGCAATATAACCACCTTAGGACGTGGTGGTTCAGATACCACCGCAGTTGCTTTAGCAGTCGCACTTAAAGCTGATGAATGTCAAATCTATACCGATGTTGATGGTGTTTATACTACCGATCCGCGCATGGTTCCTGAGGCAACTCACATCCCAAAACTAGCATTAGAAGAAATGTTAGAAATGGCAAGTCAAGGATCAAAAGTATTACAAATACGTGCAGTAGAATTTGCCTATAAATACAATATGCCAATTCGGGTTTTATCCAGTTTTGATGACAATGATGATGGAAAGAGTACGCTGGTAACGCGTGAGGAAGATATAATGGAAGAAGTATTGGTACGTGGAGTCGCATTTAATAAAGATGAAGCCCAGCTAACAATAACAGGAGTACCCGACCAACCAGGGGTTGCTTATAAAATTCTTGGTCCAATTTCAGATGCTAATATTGAAGTTGATATGATTGTACAAAATATCGGCATTGATGGCGCAACAGACTTTACCTTCACCATACACCGCAATGATTATGATGAAGCCAAAAAAATTCTCTGTGAAACAGGTGAAAAATTAGGTGCAAAAAATTGTGATGGTGATGACAAAATTGCCAAAATATCAATAATAGGTGGCGGAATGCGCTCCCACGCAGGAGTAGCCAGCCTTATGTTTGAATCCCTTGCCAATGAAGGAATAAACATCCGCATGATTTCAACCTCAGAAATTAAAGTCTCAGTTGTTATTGATGAAAAATACCTAGAACTAGCCGTGCGCAGTCTACATGATGTATTTGACCTGGGAGACTGTTCGTGAACTAAGAATTGGCTGCAAATCTGAGCTCTCAGACAGCCTGCACAGAAAAAATATAACTCCAATAAAAAGTATTAAAAAAGGGGGGGGATGGGTAGAGTACTATTACCCATCCCCCCCTAATGTCATTGAAATAATCTTAACCTTCTGATTATTATACTATAATCATCAGAAGTTAACAATGTAAAGCCTAGGATCAGTAATGCTAATACCGAAACAAATTTAAAAATATCTATAAGTCAATAAATAATGCTTATAATAGTGCTAATTTTAAAGAGGAACATCGAAAGACACCTAAAGACTTCACGTGAATCTGTAAATTTGCTCTACCCAGCCTTATAGAGATTAGTCTCAATTTTTCTAATAGCTCCCTTCAAACTGAACTAAACAAGTATTTCAAAACAAAACAACAGGGGCAGGTAGCGAAGGCGCATTAACAAAAGGCCCTTTTAATGCCTTGCGAGCCACGGCTGACTTAAATAACACCTTGGTTTCTTTTATTATCACAGGCTACCAAGGTTTCTCTAGTGCCGCAGGTTATATTGGTCCAAACATTCGTGTTGACCATGATATTAGCCTTTTGATTCCTGAAATATGGGCGCGTCTTGATGAAGAAGACCGTGACCCCGTTAAACTCTATGAAAAAGACTACCTAGAAAAGCTAGAAGACTTTGAATATAACGGACGAATCGTTGAACAAAGTCGATTAGGCTATCGAATCACCGAGCGTTTTATCAGTGCATTCCTAGGTAAAATCTTTGACAACCCTGCCGTCGTCTTTGATGAAAAAATCTTAAAGCCCGAAAAGCAAGACATGGAAATCTACATTGATGGTATTGATAATATCGTCGAAGCCCAAAAACACGTCGCGCAACAATACCTAGACGATGGCAGTATCGAAGATGCCTGCCCACCACTAAAAGCACTACTATGCATTATGGCAACAGGAGAATACAACGGTAAAAATATCCATGACTCAGCAATAAGAGACTTATTTGATCGCGATGCCATGTTAGCCTCAGACTGGTATAAAGAACGCCTGCTCGCCAAACAAAGAATTGACATCAAGCTCTGGAAAAAACACTGCAAAAATCTCAAAAAATTCCTCAAACTCGAAGGACACGAAGACCTAGCAGAATCAATGGACATACGCGGAAGACTCAAAAAAGCCAAAGCACGCCTAGCAAAAGTCAAAGCCCCCGACTACCTCAAAGCACTGCAAGGCACAATAGGCGCAGACCCGCTTTAATACATTGAAAAACTAGGAAGCTATTAGACGATGCGGAATGATTACAGTAAAATAAGTAACACTCTAATATTGGAAGGATCTAAACAATGAGCTCACTGAGCGATCAATTATTAAAAGCTGGGCTAGTTACAAAAGAGCAAGTAGAAAAAGCCACTGAAAAACCCAAAAAATATCATAAGCAAACAAAAACAGAGGCTAAAAAAAACTATTTACGAGTAAAGAAAGCTCAGCCAAAAAAAACAGCAACGAAAAAAGAACTCACAGATCTAGAAAAATTCTACCAAGAACGTGCAAAAATTGAAAATAAAGAAAAACAAGATGCCATTCGCGCCAAGAAAGAGGCCGCTCGTATAAAAAAGGAAACCAATAAAAAAATTAATCTACTAATATCCGAAAACCTGCTAAACGATGAAGTAGCGGATATTCGTTATAATTTTGTTATTGGTACGACTATAAAGTATTTATTTGTTACAGAAGAACAGCAACAGGGACTAATGGAAGGCAAACTAGCAATTACCTTTCTTGGTGGAAAACGTAGTTTGATACCTGTTGAAATTGGACGACAAATACTTAAACTTAACCCTAATAAAATTGTCAATATCCCCTCGGAATCTCAAGGAGGCTCTGATTGAATCCATTAAAAACAATCAGAATCCTCTTATTATTATAACTTGTAAAAACAAAGGATTACAAAAATGGGAATGTTAAAAGATTTTAAAGAGTTTGCCTTAAGTGGTAATTTGATTGATATGGCAACTGGTATCATTATCGGAGTTGCATCAGGAAAATTAATCGCTTCTCTAGTCAGCGATGTGATTATGCCACCAATTGGAGTTTTACTCGGTGGAGTTGATTTTTCAAAGCTCGGCACTGTACTTGCAGCCACTGGCGGTGGAGATAATGGTGATGAGCCTCTTATTCTTAAGTGGGGCGCATTTGTCCAAAGCTTTATCGACTTTCTAATTATTATGGCGGTAGTGTTTATTATTATTAAAGTTGCAACTCGCAATAAGAAAGAAGAACCAGAAGAGACAGGTCCAACACAAGAAGAACTACTTAGTGATATTCGAGATTTATTAAAAAATAAATAAAACCTGTATTTAGAAAAGTGCTTATACACAAAAAAGCCCAGTTTATCTGGGCTTTTTTGTGTCACTTGTTAGAGGTTATGTACTTATTATATGATCCGCGCTTGCTAAAACTGCTGATATTTTCTATAAAGATCGGCACAATAGAATAACTATTACGTCTCACTTCATGAAAAATAGCGACAGTTTTTTCCGTGCTAAATTCTAATCAACTTAATCAGGGTTTCCTTAATAATCTAAAAATCTATTATATAAGCAATAGCTTGCCATGTTTTGTCACTGCTATTGCTTTAAGTAGAAGCCCCTGTGGTGCTGGCATAAAGTAAAAATAAGCCTAATAAGGCGGCAACAATTAACAGTGGTTGTTTACAGTTGGATTTTTTCGCTCGCCTTTGACTTCTCAAGATTTGTTTTCTTAGTTTTCTTTCGTTCCACGATGAATGACCTATTATCATGCTTAGCTCCTTTGTCATATCCTTATGACATTGTTTAAATTTAAGGCAGTTTTCACTAGCATATTCCTTGCTACTTAGGATGAGAGTTTATGGATTATTGAGCCCTCATCTCCAGTATAGAGCAAAAATAAACTAATGAATATATTATATAGAACAAATACTTCCATCATAGACTGACATAATTGACTTCAATTCATTGTGTATATAATCACGCTCAGAATCTTTTAATAAATTAAGTCGTTTGGGTATTGTGCCAGAATCTAATTGACGAATAATTTGATTGACCTCAAGACAGCCTCTTTGGGCAATCTCTTCTAAAATCTCATCAAGTTGAGATACATCAATAATTTCCTCTTCTAATAAGCACATTTCTGGATCAGATTCAGTAGAAACCCCTTCTCCAAACCAGAAATTTAGACCACGACTGAGGAAATCATCGAAAGTGAGATAGTGTGTTCCATCACAGGAGAAGTTTAAACCAATAAAGCCATTTACCAGATTAAGTGAGCCAGAACGCAGATAAACGGTATCATCTGCGAAACGCAAGGCTGTAAACTGTTTAAATACTTTCATTATGTCCTCGCGTGGAACAATATTTCTACTAAAATAAGGGCGCTTTGGGTACGCTAAACAGACTTCTGAAAGAGAGAGTTCTTCCATTGTAAGAATACGATATGTAAAGGGATCATCAATATGCCAAATAGTTACTCTACTGCTTGAATAGTGTATTTGGCAGTGATGCACACCATTTTCTAGCATGAGTTCTTCAAGAATGGCCATAATGTCATCTAGCTTAATATCCATCTGGCTTTCAGCGCGTTGTTGTAAAAATAAGCCACTACGAATTGCTGGATCGCCCTTTATTTGTCGCCACTTGCGAGGTTCTTCATAGATTTTATCCTCACGAGGCAGTTCACGAATATCATAATCCACACCCAAGAAACCCAATCGTTCGTTGTTCTCACCACGTATTAACTGTACCCCTGTAATAGATGGACGTTTTTTATTTGAGCTGATATAGGCACTAGATAATTCAAAATCGACCCCATGCCGAGGAATAAACATATTCTTCATATAAGGTCGTAGAGATCGGTCGCGACCCACACTTTTCAGATTTACATTACTATGGCTGACTGTTGCACTAAGTTGTTTAGCAGAAGCATCTAGTACATAGATATATTTACAATAAGGCAGGTCACTTATCGCCTTGACAAGGTGATCATTTAATAAATCAATGTCATTTATTAAAGGGGCTAACTCTTTGGCTAAATCTGATAATTTAACACCGAGTAGTTGAGTTAATAATTCACGCTGTTGCTTAACTGATTGTTTGAGGTTTGAATCCATGAGAAACTAGCTTCCAAATTTTTTTAAGAATACGGTGTACAATGACAAATAAATATTTAATTCGCTATCTAATAATGGGATTATTTTTTCTCGCCTCAATTTCAGTATCTGCCTATGCAAATGAAGTGGAGGTTGTTGACGTGCAAGCGAATCAAGCTAGTGATAAGACTTGGCGCTTTTCAGTAACTTTAAAACATGCAGACGAAGGATGGGATCATTATGCAAATCAATGGCAAATTATCGCACCAAATAATAAAATTCTAGGGACTCGCACGCTTTATCATCCGCATGTCAATGAACAGCCATTTACTCGCAGTTTGAACGGAGTCAAAATCCCTGCTGATATAAGAACTGTACGAATTATTGCTAGAGATACAGTGCACGGCTTATCAACGAAAGCAGTTCAACTAGAACTCTCTAGCAAAGAGGTTAAGAAAATCACACTTAATCTAAAGAAAAAATAGATATTCATAGGTCTGGCTATTCAGAAATAGAGATTGAAATCACAAAACTCCGCTACAAAGTTTGCGCTTTAAATCACCAATATGCGTAGTCTGAGGGTCAGGTTTTACAAATGCTGATTTAACCCAGCCAATTTTTCCTGTCCAGCGTACATGTGACCATAGTGTGCCGTTTTGATGTTTTCTCTTCTCACCTAAATCTGCAATCCAAGTAGCATTATGAGGTATTGCAACTAATTTTTTTCCAGATTCTGTTGGCTGTGAATACAAGGTCAATGATTTACCGATGGGTATATTTTTAACAGTGAGTATAGGTACATGCTTATAAGCTTGCTTTCGAGCAGCTTTGGAATAACCACAGCAAATTTTCTCTTTGATATTTCTATCATTCAAACAGGCTTGGCGCTTAGCTGCCCGTTTTTCTGCCACAGGATCATTCTCAATATAATAAGCACTAAGCCAGCCTAATGCGTTATTCCATTGTACTTTTCTCCAGACAACTTTATCAACAACCTTACGTCCCTTATCACGGCGTAATATCCATGAAGCATCATGTGGTATTGCGACTAAAGTTTTACTATTACGAGAAGGTGATTGTTTAAGTTTTAGGCTTTCACCCCGTTTAATATTCCTAACTTTATAAATATTGTCTGCAAAAGCAATATTTTGTAAAACGATAAACCATAACAAGCCTGCAATAATATGAAATCCTTTCATGACAATAATTCCTTATAAATAAAGTAGAAAATACAAAAAGCTCAGCTACAACTTATTATTCTCCGTTTTAGAGAGCGGTATTAACGAAAAGTTTCAAAAATATGCTCTGTTAAAAGTTAAGAAAATTAGTGGTCTAATTATAAAAAATATCAATAATTTAGCTAAATTGATTGTTAAAGCTGGGTGAGGAACGAGCATGAAGTGGGTATTTACAAGTTTGCCCTGAGTAAGTTACTCAAATAAGGGGTTCTTAAAACGAATACGCTCTTGCTCATCTTCTTTCTGGAGCTTTAATAAAGCTTGTTTAACGATAAATTTATCATGTCGCTGTTGTTGCTGAATTTTACGAAAGCGTAAGGCTTTTTCTTTTTCTCGCTTTCTGTTTGCGGCAACAATCAAAGATGTGGTTGTTGCTCCACGAATTCTTCGCTCAGGCAAACGTGCTTTAAAACGTCTTGCCATTTCAGTCTTTCCTGGGTTGTGTATGGGCTTGCTCATGCGGCTGATGCCTCCCAAGCGATTACAGCCTTGCCACCAACAACGGTTTAATTTTTGAAAATAAAGCAATGCGCGATACTTAGGAGCATCTTTAACTTTTTGGGTGATGTATTCCTTTATTCCCCAGCTACCAATCCAGTTATAAGAACGAGGAGCAGAAAAAGCGACAAATAGTTTCCCTCCTGCCTTCTTCCATCCCTTTAAAAAATCATAATAGAGGCGCGACATTCGATCATCTCTGTTCGCCTGTATTAAAAAGGGATTCGTGCCCTCATTAGCAGTATGAGTACCATAAGAAACTAGATGTTGCCCACCTTCATAGGCAACCAAGTCAATGCCATATTTTTTCACAGCATCTGCTTGTCTTTTAACAATTTTTAAAATATTTGGTACAGAATATTTATTTTTATGAGATAAAAGAAGCCTAAAAACATCCTCAACACTCTTAACCCTTTTCAGTTCTGCTTGTGTCGCAAAAAAATAAGGGGCTATTGCTAAAGCATCAGTATGTTTGTAAGCATCTTCAAAACCTAGCATCAAATGAGTCAGTGGAACATTGGTTGACATTCCACCCATTACTCGCACTAAGCGTTCATGCCCTCCAAATACAGCTTCCCAGATTTTAAAAATCTCTACACTTCGCTTTGAATAAAATTTATAGCCTGCATATTGTTTGTTTTTATCCAAGCCCAGTCGAAAGCCCATTTGTTGAGTGTAATGCATCTGTGAAAATACACCGTTCCAAGCCTCATTGGTATATTCGATATATGCTTTTAGTTTCGGGTGGAGGTTCTTATTAACATAGCTAGCAAATTGATGAATATAGTTGTCATCGGCTCGATGTGGCAAATTAAACCAAATATCTGTGCCTACAAGATTAGCCAACTTGACCATGATTTCCAGAGGAACACCTCGTGTACCTTCTTTTCCTCCCCATGTTGCCTGACTAACTTGAGGGCGTTTATCCCATCGCATACGATTATTACGAGTAACACCTGACATATTCATCATGCGAATTACTCTAAAATCTTTCATGAAATTTAAATAGTCAGGGTTAAAAATAATTTCTTTAGCATGTGCAGCAAATGCTAAATAAGGTCCATTTGCGCCACAATTTTTATGTTTAAAGATATGTCTAAATGGATTTTTCTTGCAAATCCCACCGGGCATAATAATCTGAATATCACGAATATAATTTCTTGGGTCTGACTTAGTAATTGTCAGTGTGGCAGTAATGCTACCCTTCTCGTTTCCTCGAATAGTAATAATATCCCTGCCAGGAGAGCGATGGACAATACGAACATTACCACCGTATTCGATATTACCTTTGCCCTTGTAAAGTACCGTGTAATTTCCAGGTGGAATACTTTGCTGCTGAAAGTTATTAATAAAGCGAGTACCAGCGCGGCCACCATTAAGGTTTTTTGGCCAGCCATCTTTATCATAAAAAATTTTACCCTTAGTTAGCCAAGGTCGTGCTTGCTCAAAGGGAATCGCTAACCGAAATAAATCAATAAAAGGAACACTCGAATCCATATCTGTCGCTTCATTGGTATTAATACCCAATGGTGAAAGAAGGTTAGAGTAAGGTGCAGCCATAGAAGGCATTGAAAGCAATGAAGAGCACAGCAGAAAAAAGAACAGTAGTTTTTTCATAGTTATATTTTTGGGGTGAGGGCAGAAATAACAATTCAGATATAATAATAACTTAGCAAGTATAGCTAATCTTGAACAAAAGAAAAGTTACTAAATCTATCTTTAATTACAAGCCCCGCCTGAGATATACCCATATACCTTGGGGTCAGCGCAAGCTGAACAGGCATTGCTATAAGTAACGTTTTGCCTAGAAGGACATGGTGTCGTAACACATCGAATACCCGTATCCTTACTAGCACAGACAGGAAGGTATTCCTTAGTGCAGACTTCAGGACGCGGTGATTTGCACTGAGTAAAGGTATTGCTAAACGGATCTTTGGGTTTTGAACCAGATTGGCAAGCAATGAGAGAGAGCCCCAGTAAAATAGAAAATAGGACTGTTGCAGAGAAAATATTACTTCTAATGTTATTAATAAAGTCTTTGATAGGTATCATGTTTTTTCATCCTTGATAAGCATAATACGCATAATTATAACCTTTTTTGTACTCTGTTTATACGTCTCTCTTATATGTATCATATTATGAAACTCAAAAAAAAAGAGAGCAATTTGCTCTCTTTTGTTTCGATTATTGTAATTATTACGTTACTTACATATATTCTTTTTCTTATTCTGTTTTTTATTCTTATTGGTTAAACTTATATAATTATCAATTGCTTAATTTGTTTTTATTCTTCTTATCTTATTCTTTTTGGTTACATATTATTGTTTAATTGTTATAAACCTTCTGACAGAGATTTTAAAAATTGGTTCACAAATAATTAACTTTTTTGTCTTTATCAAGGAAAACCTGATTAAGTCGATTAGAATTTAGCGCAGAAAAATCTGTCGCTATTTTTCATGAAGTGAGACGTAATAGTTATTCTATTGCGTCGATCTTCATGGAAAATATCGGCAGATTTGGCAAGCTAAAAATAATTGGACTTGATCAGGGTTTCCTTAAGGAAAACCTGATTAAGTTGATTATTTTCTGCGCTAAATTCTACCTGAATCCTGTGCCGTAGTGGACTCACTGATTCAGGTTCTAATCGACTTAATCAAGGCTTTTTTAACGATGTATACCAAATCGGCTTTTAGGTTTTCCACCTAGTTTTAGTTGCTTGGTGAATATTTTATTATTTCTTTTTAGGGTGATATTAATCATATCATCAGGTTTTGTTTTTTCCATAAATAGCCTGACATCAACCGTGTTTGATATTTTCTTTTTGTCTAAGCCAAGATCTAAGCCAAGATCTAAGCTATGATCTAGGCTAAGAATGACATCACCTTTTTTAATACCTGCTTTTTTTGCCGCCCCGTGTGGTGAGACCATGCTAATATTAACCCCTGAATGACTATTTTCCATACCGATTCCAATACGCCCAATAAGCGGCAGTTTTTGTGCTGGGCTATCCAATAAATAATCACCTTGAGAGGCTTTCAAAGCATCGCTTACGTTATTCAAAACAATCACTGATTTCGAGTCAATCATTCTATCCAGACGATTTGGGATGCCTTCTCCGCTGATTACATGACCACCTCCTGCAATAATCACCATACGTTTTTGTGGGTGCTTTTTTAAGTATCTGGCGGCTGCATAAGCCATACCTTCGTCCCATGCTAGTTGGGCATCTATAAACTTATCGACAGCTTTGCTTTTGGTTGAACGGTGCTGTGCAAACACGCTACTGATACGCTTAATATAAGCCTTGTTGCTACGATCAATATTTGCAGGTAGTTGCTTGCGTTCTTTAGGGGAGAGACCTTTAATCCCTACTTTAGTAATACGTCTAGTTAATTCTTTTGGGGCATTTAAAGCGAGTAAAGGGATTTGATTTTTTCGTGCATAGTCAAAAATGGGACGATATAAACGAAAGTCATACACCCAACGATCATACCATTCGATTCCGATAAGCATTTCACGCTCATTGATTTTTCCTTCGATGTAGTCATCAAGATAAGATTGAAACGGTTGCTGAACCATTTCTAATCCAATGCTGGTATTTTGTTGCCAGTGTTGATGCATCTTTTGAATCACTGCCAACTGATTTAGATGATCAGAATAAGCAGTATGTATTTCACCCACAAAGACTGTTCTATGTTTGGCAAGTTTTGGGGCAATTGAATCTAATGATGAAAGTTTTTTTAAATCAATCACTGCTGTTGAGTTGTTTATTGTTGATTTTGGCTGTGATTTTG
>Ga0256840_1001039_pt1 | contig 27066 bp, 22 predicted proteins | sample 355202metaG_FD_185969 | JGI IMG/M metagenome (GOLD analysis project Ga0256840, IMG submission 185969) | Hydrothermal vent microbial communities from Mid Atlantic Ridge, Atlantic Ocean - 355-202 | ecosystem: Environmental > Aquatic > Marine > Hydrothermal vents | place: Atlantic Ocean: Mid... | reverse complement strand
AGTATCTATTTTAGCCAGTGGCAAACCCGACCTACTTTAGCACTCTTTGTATGGTAACTACTTGTTTTAATTTTTGAAAAAACTTCTTTTATTGTAGCATTAGAGGGCTTAAAAAATAGTAAGAGGGAGTTTCTATTAGAGAGTTATGAGGATAGAGTCTCTACTTTAACCTTGACCTCTTGATAACAAGCAGAGTCTCCCTCTTGGGAGATAAGGGACTGTTCAAAATTCTGTGTCAATCACAGCTGGTTTCTAAAATTGTATCATAAAATTAAACCTTCAAAAGCTTCTCATTTTAGGAATAACCTTGATTTTATCAAGCTCCAAGTAACCCTCAACCTGTTTTATTCCCTCTTTTTTGACCTGATGATAGTTGTCTTGACTTTTGGGGTAGAATATTTTCCTCAACAGACATTATATATTGGCTAAATTATTTTATGAAAATAAGTAACTCTTAACCCCTTATGCTATAATAATTTTTCAAATAAGAAGGATTATTATGCAAGAGAACAACATACGACTGATAGATGAGGCACTCTCCTTTGAGCCTATTAAAAATACTTTTCGTTTGGGTTGGGAGTTTGTTACTCTCAATAAAAAGTTTACCATGACCATGATGGTGGTAATTTTGGTTTTAACGCTGCTCTCAATGATTCCTATTCTTGGAGTTGTATTTTCTGTTTTTTCTAGTGCTTTGATGTTGTCGATTCAGATTTATGCAGGTAGATTGGTTTATGAGACAGAAAATATAGAGACCTTTGTAGATGAAGTGCATAATGCAGATGGCGAGACTATAGTTAAGCGTTATTTTGCTCCTGCTTTAGGTGCTTATATGGGCTGGATGGTGATGGGGTTGCTTCTTGTAGGAATCATCACATTGATGATAGGTGGTATGGGAGGTGTGTCCGACAATATGAATAATGCCGAACTTCTTACTCTCTTGTCAACCATTGGCTTACCTCTACTTTTGGTTCTGTTACTTTTCTCTTATATTCAACCTTTGGTTCAAGCCAATATCGTGATGTCCAATGATTTTAAAGAGGGATTTTTTGCTGTATTTACAATCTTCTCTGTTGATGTATGGCGACGTGCAATGCAAGGGAGTTATTTTAAATATATGTTTTGGTTGGGCTTGGTTGTTATGGGAATGAGTCTCTTGTTTGGGTTTCTATTTTCTATTTTGGGAGCCATACCTTTTTTAAATAATTTTATAATGATTGTTTTTGTCTATATCTTGATGGTTATCATGACTGTAGCAGCCATGATGGCGAAGAGGATAGTGGAGTAAGTAAAGCCTAAAGCTTTACTTATTGTTGTTGACTTCTTGCATCATCTCCATCCACCCTTTTTTTAGTGGATACTCTCTATTTGGTAGAAGCCAATTTTGCTCTTGAGGGTAGTAGATAACGTATTTATCACTATACTTTAGAGCTTTTTGAAGAGAGGCTTTTATATCTTGGAGTGTTGATCTGTTACGGGTATCGTACTCGCTGTAGTTACTCTCTTGACCTTTGTTAAAGACCATAAACCCTACCTCTACTTCATTTGACCATGAATTTCTCTCCTCTTTTGGAACCTTCCATTGGTAGTGATTGTTTAAATCATCATTAAACTCATCTTTAGCGATATCATACTTTCTCCATTGGTAGGCATTTTGAAAATGTTTCTCCAGACGATATTTATAACTTTCACCCATATCACAGAGTGTTGTATTTTCATCGTCTCCTTGTTTAAAACCAGAGAAAATGGCACCTTTATATTCATGTTCTCTCGCTAATCCAACATCTGTTAAAATAAGCTGTTCTCTATTGGTATTGCTATGGGCATACGAGGGACCATTATAGACCATGACAGTTATGTTGGGGTAGTTGCTTGCCATGGCTTGCATAATTGTTTTAAACCGTGAAGCAACTTTACCCATATGTTCTTGAAACGTATGGTTTGGATTACTGTAGGCTTTCATGTCCACCCATGAATCTTCACTACCATCTTTTTCCCATGTTTCATAATTGTTTGGATGGTTAGAAACTTCTCTTTTTGTAGGAAACTTAAAGTTTACCATTTTCATGGCTGAATTGCTGTAGGGTTCATCATCAAACGCAATCCCTTTAAAGTTTAAATCTTTGGCTACTTGGGCAACATTGGCAAAGTTGTTGGTGACCCTTTCCCAAGCTTCATCATTCCAAAAGTCACCAGGGAAATCGATATTGATTTGCATAAAATTATGGTTTTTCTCTATGTATAGCCCTTTGAGACCTTTTACTTCAGACCAAATATTGTTATAGGTGACACGTTCACCCTCTTTCATAACGTTATTGGTATAGCTGTTTCCTACCATCACAAAACCAGAGAAGGGTAAAGTTTCAATTTTTGAGTGGTTTTCAATAAGGTTTTCAGGCATCATTGGAAGCCAGGTGTCTCCTTCAGCTAAAATAAGATGTTTCTCATTGGCATAAAGAGAAGAGCTGAGTAGCAGAATAAGATAACAGATAACGGGATTAAATTTTTTCATGTTTTTCCTTTTTATTTAGATTATACTACAATTATACTACAACAAAACAAAAATAAATATAAAATAATATTAATTTATATGTGCTATAATAATATTAAAAATATATATTAAGGTAAAATAAATTTTATGAAAAATCAGTTTAGTCATCCTCAGCAACATTGGTTGTTTGCCATTCTCTATGCACTGTTTTTTGTTTTTTTAATCCCGTGGACAGATATATTGGGGCGAGAGTTTAGTGATATCGCCAACTATTTAAATCGGATTGTCTATCTAAAAGGGGATGGAAGCGAAGCCATACTTTTTGGAGTACAGTGGCTACTAGATGAGCCTCTATGGAAGTGGATTATTATTGCTATTGGGTATATTTTTGATGATTATCGATTTGCTCTGTACTGTATCTCTTTGATTGCTATGCTGTTCTATGGCTCATTTTTCTTTCGTCGTATAGAGTACTATATTATTATGGTTTTGTTAATCAATCCCATGACGGTTAATCTCTTTATAGAACAGATTCGAATAGCTTTGGCTTTTTCCTTGCTACTGGTTGCTTATGACCTCTCTTCTAAAAGGTTTACTCTACTACTTTTGATTATGGCATTTTTAATTCATGCATCCATGCCCATATTTATTGGTCTCTATTTTATACTATATCAGTTAAATAAGAGGGTAGAGGCTCGAAAATACTATCTTGTTGCCATTGGTTTGGCTGTTGTTATGGCTCTGTTTATGAGGTATGGTTTAGATTTTATTTTACATCTTTTAGGTGATCGTCATGCTGGATACAGCAATGTGATAGAGGGCAGTTCTCTCTCTTACTCTATTTTTTGGTTTATGCTTGCCATGCTTCTAAGTGTCTTTTCTGATTTTGAGAATGAAAAAGAGCGTATTCTTATCGCCTATGCCATTGTCTTTATGAGCTTTTTTTTCTTCTCTTCACTCTTAGGAATGTTCTCTCAGCGTTATGTGGCTGTTATTATGCCCATTATTATTATTGCAATTAGTTTTTTACCGAAGCACTTTAAACAGGGTACCTATGTGGTATTTTTTGCTTATAATTTGCTAATGTTTAAATATTGGTTGGCAGCAGGGTAATGGAAATAAATAACATTTTAAAACATAAAGTGTTCTTTTTGTCTCTTTGGATATAATTATAGCAAAGGAAATAATAATGGGTCTTTCAGGTGATAAAATTGTAGCAAAAAATGCAAACTGGAAATTTAATGGTAGCATGGTAGATTATTTTGAAGATCATGTTAAGAGGTCGGTTCCTCTCTATAAAGAGGGACATGCGTTGGTGATAAAACTGAGTGATTATTTTGTTAAAAATGACTCCGTCTGTTATGAGTTGGGTTCGTCTGCTGGTACATTGAGCTATAAGCTTGCCAAGCATCATGAGTTTAAAGAAGCTAACTTTATAGGGGTTGAAATAGAAGAGGATATGGTGAGAAAAGCCAATGAACTCTATGCCAATCCTAACTTATTATTTGTTTGTGATGACATGAACACGATAAAACTGGAAAAAGCAGACTTGATTGTCTCGTATTACACCATTCAGTTTATTCATCCAAAGTTAAGACAGCAACTGATAGATAAAATTTATGACGCACTTAATTGGGGTGGAGCATTTATTTTGTATGAAAAAGTACGTGCCAATGATGCCAGATTTCAAGACATTATCTCTAACCTTTATATGGAGTATAAGCTGGATCAAGGATATGAGGCTGAAGAGATTATCGCCAAAGCAAAAAGTCTGAAAGGTGTACTTGAACCATTTTCTACTGAAGGGAATATAGAGATGCTGAAACGGGCTGGTTTTATAGATATTTTAAGTGTTCAAAAATATATGAATTTTGAAGGGTTTTTGGTGATAAAATGAGAAGTAACGAAGAACAGAGTACACTGAAACGTTTAAGTGATAATTTTATCTCTTTGGTGATTTTACAACTGATTAACTATCTGTTGCCACTGCTACTCATTCCCTATCTTATTCGGGTCTTGGGTATAGATGGGTTTGGAATCTATAGCTTTGTCCTTGCCATTATGATGTATGGTGTTAAAATGAGTGATTATGGATTTGAACTCTCTGCAACCTATCATATATCGTTAAACAAAGAGAATAAATTAAAAAAAGATGAGATTTTCTCCTCGGTTTTGATGATAAAACTCTTTATAGTTATAGTTTATCTGCTTCTTTTAACCCCTTTGATTTTTTTAGTCGATAAACTTTTTATCTATAAAGAGCTGCTATTTCTCTCTTTTGGTGTACTTATAGGACACTTTATGTTTCCTGTTTGGTTTTTTCAGGGGATGGAGAAGATGCGATACATTATGCTTCTTAACAGTTTTTTGAAGTTCTTCTTTATCGCTTCGGTATTTATGTTTGTCAAGGAGAGCAGTGACTTGTATCTACTTTTACTTTTAAACAGTATTGCTATTATTATTACAGGTCTGATGGCACTCTATGTGGCGATTAAAAATTTCGATATACAACTCTCTTGGCAACCTTGGGATAGGGTCTATTTTTACTTGAAAGATGGTTGGTACATCTTTACTTCAAAAATCGCTGTAGAGTTTTATACCACGGTAAATATCATTATTCTAGGATTCTTTGTCTCTCCTCTGGTAGTGGGGTATTATGCGATTGCTGAAAAGATTATTCATGCCATAGGAGGATTGCTCGACCCTTTAACGCGAACGGTTTACCCCTACTTGGTTAATCTTTATCAAAGTTCAAGTGATAACTTTATAGTACGTAATCGACAACTCTCTTTTGTTATTTTTATTATTATGTTTCCTGTTTCGCTACTGGTTATGTTTTTTGCAGAACAGATACTCTCTATTATTACAGGTACAGAGGTTGCAGATTTAAGTATTCAATCTTTAGAGATTCTCTCTTTGGCACTGATGGTCTACCTCTATGGAAGTCAGTTTACCAACATATTGGTCACCATAAAAGAGACCAAGTTTTTAAATAAGATTCTTTTCCTTTCAGCACTTATCAATACCCTGTTGGCACCATTGTTTATCTATTTTTATGGTGTATTGGGGTTGGTATGGTTAAACGTTTTTATTGTCTTTTTTATGACGTTAAATAAGGGGTATTATATTTTTATACGTTTAAAAAAATAATAAAACAATAAATTTAAGAAAACATATACTGTTTGTATATGTTTTAATATATTAAATAATTTTATTGTTTTCTATTGTTCTAAATAGTGGGATTTAGTTAATATCATTTTCTATATAAAATTAAATAATAAATTTTAGCATATGTAAATAAAATGTGTTATATACTTAAATTTAGAATTGTAAACTCTTTGAGACTTAATCTTTTTGGGTTGCATAGAAGAAGATATAGGGGTAAGCAATATGGTTAAAGAGAAAGTGGTTGAAACATTAAAAAGAACACCTTTTTATGGTTGGTATCGAAAAAATTTTTATGAAACAAATATCAAAGATTATAATCAAGAAATTATAGAGAATAGAGATGCCAATCAACATATCATTAGTTATTTAGTAGAAAATAAACCGATGATGGCCTCTCGATTGGGGAGCACAGAGTTAAGAATATTAAAACTTTATCATCAAAAAAAAGCCTATCCCCAATGGTTAAAAGATGAAGTAAAAAAGACATCAGGTGTCTTTTCAAACAGTGATGCTGATCTGGATAGGTTTGCTCAGTTGTATCTTGATGGTGTTCGTAAAATGGATTTAATGGGTGTCTGGTTTAATCCATTTGAAGATGTTCTTGCCAATGAGTATTGTCCTGAGTCAAAATTAACAATGTTGAAAAATTTGGAACCTTATTTTGCTGATACCAATCCATGGTCTTTTCATTTAAAAGGCAAAAAGGTCTTGATTGTTAATCCACCTGTCGCCAGTATTATTGCTCAATATGAAAAACGTGAAAAGCTTTTTGACAATCCAGATATTCTTCCTGAGTTTGAGTTACTTACGTATGCACCCGTGGTATCTTATGGTGGAGAGTCAGACTTTGATACATGGTTTGATGCATTAGAGTTTATGCAAAACGATATTGAAAAAATAGATTTTGATGTAGCGATTATTGGTGCTGGTGCCTATGGACTACCATTGGCTTCATTTATTAAAGATATGGGTAAGCAAGCCATTCATATAGGTGGTGCTGCTCAACTGATGTTTGGTGTTTATGGACGACGTTGGGAGATTATTCCAGAGTTTCAAGCACTTATTAATGAAGAGTGGACTAAACCATTAAATACAGAAAAACCTAAAAATGCTTCTAAAGTTGAAAATGGTTCTTATTGGTAGCATCTATATGCCACCAATAACTAGGACTAAAGTTCTTTCTCGTGCCACTCTTGGGTGTTGCACTCTCTAAATGAAGTGAGGCATTGGTCTATGTGGTATGACCAGTGAATGACAATGGGGTGAATGGTGGCACTCTTATGTGTTTTACTGTAAATATCTACCCCGAGCTTAACTCTTTGGTACTCATGAAACTGCTCTGAAAAGCTAATAAAAAGAACATTAGCGTCACTCTTTTGATGCAGTCTATCATTGGCAAGTTTGGCAACCATATCTAAAAAACTTGTTAAAATTAATCCACATCTTGGAATAATCTTCCCGTCATCATTAACAAATCCAGCTGCCAAATCGTGTTGATAATCATCATCTTTTAGGTAGGCTTTCCCATCAATATTGATAAAACTCTCCGAGAGGTTTTTGTTCTTTTTTAGTGCTTTAAAAGCTCTATTTTTTAGGTTTCGCTCTGAGATGAGACGTACCGACTCTTTACGAATATATTTCTGTCCTTCAACCATAGTATTAATAAAATCTTCGGAAGCATCACCATTATCTTCATCGAGGTTGTTGAGTAGCAGGGTTGGAATAATTTTGAACGTATGTTGATGCTCTTTAATAATGGCACCACAGAGTTGGTCTGCAAATTTCATATTTCTCTTGGCCCACTCTTGGTTCTCCTCTTCAATGGGAAGGGTGAAGTGTGCAATCTCTAAAACAATGACGGTGGATTTATCATGGCTAGAGAGTTTTTTGTTTACAAGGGTTAATAGATTGTTCAATTTTTCTGTAGACCATGCTCCATAAGGGAGCGTTGGTTCAGTATAATTTTTAGAGTTAATGGGTGCGATACAAGTTTCGATAATTTATCCTTTAAAATTTTCATACCAGAGTTGAAAGAGAAAGATTCTCCATAGTTTATATTTATATTGATGGTTACCTTGATAAAATTCATCACGAAGTTTAATGATAGAAGAAGTATAAAATAATTTATCTTTATTTAATCTTTTTTCATTGAGTTGTGCATAGACCAAATCTTTCAGTTCATGACGCATCCACGATGAGAAGGGAATGTCAAATCCACTTTTAGGTCGGTCGAGAAGGTTTTTGGGTATATATTGATGTACAATCTCCTTTAAAAGATATTTTTTAATACCCTCTTTGATTTTGATAGAGGAGGGAACCTTTGCCATAAAAGCTATAAGCTTCTCATCTAAAAATGGAGTATGTATCTGTATGTTTTGATGGTTACTTGCTGAGTAACTTTTAACCAGTTCTCCATCAATCATACTTGTTTTAAAGTAGGTTCCAATAATCTCATCGACGGTCTCATTAAATCCGTTAAAGTTAATCTCATTAAAAGTGCTAGGGGTGGGTTGACTATAATCTCTAATGAGTGCTTGCAGTTCCTTTTCCCTAAAAAGAATATTCCGAGCTTCTATCATCGCAGGAATGTTTTTTGCTGAAAGTATTTGTAGAAGTTTTTCATATTTTGTAGGGAGATTGTAGGTGTTATTAAAATAGGGTATGGCATCCATATTTATCTTTTTAAAAGGCGTTGTAAGTATTGCTCTTAGCTCTTGTGGTAAACTTTGAAGACGTTCAAAAAAATGGACATCATCAGCTGTTGCAAAAACTTCATCTCCTCCATCTCCTACAAATAGATTCTCTATTCCTTGTTCTCGTACCATCTCATTGGTTAAAATGGTAGGAGAGGCTGCATGGTCAGCAAAGGGCTCATCATAAATTTTAGAGAGTTGTGGAATAACCCTCAGGGCATCTTCAGCTTTGAAGTAGTGTTCATGATGTTTGGTTCCCAAATGGGCAGCAATGGCTTTGGCATGAGGCGCTTCATTAATGGTCTCATCTTCAAACCCAATGGTAAAGGTCTCTATCTTATGGTCACTCTCTTTTTGAAGTAGTGCTGCAATGGTTGAACTATCATACCCTCCACTGAGTGAAACAGCAATCTGTTGATGCTCTGTTTTAACTTTCTTGATGGCATCATTGAGTAAGTGATGGGCCTCTGTTATGATTTTATCTTCATTGGGAAAAAGTTTTTCCTCTTTATACTCCGACTCCAGTTTCCAGTGGGAGGAGCTGTATTGCTCTTTCTTTCTTAAGTCAAAGTTATGGGATTCTCCAGATTTGACCTTATAACACTCTTTAAAGATGGTGTTTGGTTGGATAATGTATCCAAATTGTAAATAGAGTGCCAACCCTTCAGGGCTGATGATGGGTTTGAAGTTAGGAGCCTTCTTGAAGTCACTGACACGACTTCCAAAAACAATAAGATCTTCAGAGTGGTAAAAGTTAAGAGGAATGGTTCCAATATTATCTTTAGAGAGGGTCAAAAGTTCACGCTCTTTATCATAAATAATAAGATTAAATACACCCTCTATCTCTTCGAGGAGTCTCATTCCCCATTGAATATAGGCCTCTTTTAAAAGTGCAGGAACAGTTAAAATACTGTTTTGAATCTGGAGTTTGGTGTGTAGATAGTCGCTGTTTAAAATATTACCGTTAAAGAGTATAAATATACCTTTATCATCAAGTGTATAGCTCTGTTTGTCTGGGCTATAAGAGATAAATAGTGTATAGTTATTAAATTCTTGATGGTATATTTTTCTATCTTCAGTGTATGAATCTATAGAGATGTTATTGTTGTTATAATCGATGAAACCAAAAAAGTTTTGCAAAATAAATCCTTTGTAGGTACAATTCTAACATAAAAAATCAAAAAATAATATAAAAAAAAGCTTAACTATGTCATAATTCTTTTAAAAATTAGAAAATAAGGTAATTATGCTTAAAAATAATAATAATTTAGATTTTTTATATATAATTAAGTGGATAGCAAAACGATTTGGATTTGTAAAAAGTATATTGTTTCAAATGCTGGACAGTTTAATTTATCAAAAAGAGTCGCAGTTTTTACTTCACCCTTGGAGTGGACACCGTACTCCATTTCAGATGATACTTTTTTATAGTCGTTTTGGTCGCATTTTATTTGCTACAAAAGAGTTTATAGCACTACTGAGTAGAGGGAAATTATTAAAGAAGAGTATTTGTCTTGAAGGTTATGAAGTAGTGGAAAGCTCTAGTTCTGTAGGAGACTATAGCTATTTATGGCCAACATCGCCTCTCTTGGACAATGAAACGCGAAGCTGTCCTGTAGAATACATAGAGAAGATGCAAGGCTCTTTAGCATTGGCTTACCGTATGGAAAATAATAGTTTTGATAAAACCAAAGAGTGGGATCGTACCTCCACACTTTTTAAATCACTCTTTTTTAATGAAAATGGTGACATAAATCAAGACAAACTGAGTCAGTTTAGAGCAACGTCTCAGCGTTGTGAAGAGGTTTTTGGTGATCATTTTTACTATGTTGACCCAGAAGCAGGGTATACAAAAGCTTATCTAAAAGCAATTGATTTGGTTTTGGATTATCATCGTTACTCTAAAGTTATCAACAAAGAGTTGTTGGCTTCTGTCTCTGAAAGTTCTGTAGGTGGTAGTGCTTCGGTCTGTTATAGAGGGCAATATTTAAGTGAAAAGCTTCTTTTTCATACTTTAATGGTGAATGATATTATAAACCATATAGATTTTGTTGAGACTAAACGTAATGTGGTGGTGGATATAGGTTCAGGATATGGAGGGTTAGATAGATTACTCTCTTACTATGTGCCAAATGCTTGTTTTATTTTGGTAGATTTACCAGAGACATTGCTCTTGACGTCCTATTTTATAGAGCATAACTTTCCCAACAAAAAGATAGCACTTTTGAGTGATATTAAAGATCGTTTAGATACGTTTGATTGTTTGGTTCAAGAGTATGATTTTATCATTGTTCCCCCTTTGGTTGTTGACCATATACCATCCTCTTCTATAGACTTGGTTATGAACAGTGCCTCTTTAGGGTTTATGGAAAAAGATTATGTGAACTATTATTTGGAACATATTAACCGTATGTTGCGACCTTTAGGGTATTTTTACTCGTTAAATAAAGAGTACAGTGACCATCTTGGTATGGGTTATTATGAGTGGGACTTTAAAGGGAGTTACCTAACAAAGTTAATGGCATACAACAATCGTTTCTCCTATACCCAATGGTTGGGACAAAAAAGAATATAAAAAATTTAATTTAGAGAAGGAGATATAATGAATAAAAATTTTAAATTACTATTGGTTATGGGCTTATTAATGGGCTTGAATGGCTGTGGTTCCAATTCTAGTGAAGAGGCAACAGTCGAGCATGGACCAGTTACACAACAAGCTGAAAAGAGAGTTGCATCAATTCTTACTAAAGAGAATTATGTTGGAATGGCACATATGCAGTACAGTAAAGAGTTGTCATCAGCTACTTATGCTTCTCGTAAAGAACTATTTTCATTAAATATTCCAAGTGAAAAAAGAGTAGATGTGCAGTCAAGCTATAAAACTTATAATAATCAGAAATTTTTGAATGAGATGACCATTAGCAACAATGACGCTAAGCTCTCTTTTACGGTTAGTGATGATAAAAGTATGGTCTATCTTACCCTAAAAAAAGAGGGTCAGGAGATTGCAACAACAGCCATACCCTATGAATCATTTATAAATTTTTTACCAACCAAGGTTGAGTAAAATTATTATGAATCAGAAAGATAAAAAGGTGCTCTTTTCTAACTTCTTTTCATTGGGTATTGTACAAGGGTTAAATTTTCTTTTGCCTCTCTTGGTGGTTCCCTATCTGTTGCATACCTTGGGTGTAGAGATATTTGGACTTTTAGCCATGGCAACAGCCTTTACTGCCTACTTTATGATTTTGAGTGATTATGGTTTTAATGTAACAGCAACACGTGAAATTTCTGTACATAGAGACTCGTTAGAGAAGTTGAATGAGGTTTTTTCTGCTGTCATCATGATTAAAATAGCATTGATGATTTTTGGATTTGTGATTTTACTTATGGCACTTCTACTCTTTGATAAGCTAGGAGATGAGTCGCTTATTTACCTTTTAACTTTTGGTATGGTTTTGGGGCAGGTACTCTTTCCTATTTGGTTTTTTCAGGGCATAGAGAAGATGGGGTACATTGCTATTTTAAATATTGTCGCAAAACTCTTTTTTCTTCTTGCCATTTTAATCTTTGTAAAAGAGAAAGAGGATGCCTATTTGGTGCCTTTGTTTAGTAGCTTAGGGTTTATTGTTGTGGGTATTATCTCTTTGGTTTACATGTATCGAACCTTTCATATTCGTTTTGTTTGGCAACCTTATGCTCAGTTACGTCACTACTTTTTATTGGGGTGGCACATTTTCCTCTCTCGGATGGCCGTGGTTTTTTATACGTCGAGCAATATTTTTATATTGGGTGTTTTTACAAATCATACCATGGTAGGTTATTACGCCATTGCTGACAAAGTTATCTCGGCATTGGTCAGTTTGGGCGACATACTTAATCAAGTATTTTTCCCCTATTTGTCTAAAAAATGGGAAGAGAATCGTCAAATCTACTATCAACTTTTCTATAAAATTTTAAAGAGAATGGTCTTGGGTATGGTAGTGGTAGCTGTAGTTGTCATGTTCTGGGCCTCTGATGTGGTCAGGCTCCTTTCAGGAGAAGAGATAGTTGTAACAACAGAGCTTTTACAAATTATGAGTTTGGCCATTATCCTTTTTCCTTTAGGTGGGTTATTTTCTCAGAGTTTTGTAACCCAACAGCAGAGTGTTTATGTAACAAAGTCAACATTTTGGACACTCTTGGTTAATCTTGTTTTGGTAGGAGTACTGGTCCCTCTCTATGGAGTATATGGATTGGCAGTTGCCATGATATTGGTACAGGTATTTCATTTTTATTTAAATTATTTATATTTTATTCGTTTACGAAAGGTAGCATAATGTGTGGTATAGTTGGTTTTTGCGATTTTAGAAAAAAGAGCAGGGAAGAGAATTTGGAATCAATGATGGGTGTTATTGAACATCGTGGTCCAGATGCAAAAGGGCATCTGTATCATGAGTTAAATAGTGCAACAATTGGTTTGGGACATCAGCGACTCTCTATTTTGGATCTCTCCGATGAAGGCATACAGCCTATGCAGTTTGAGCATCTGGAGATTATCTATAATGGAGAAGTTTACAACTTTAAAGAGATTCAGTCAGAGCTGATAGCTTTAGGTTATGGCTTTCATTCGCAGAGTGATACGGAGGTTATTTTAAAAGCGTATCATTGTTGGGGGTTGGATGCAGTAGAGAAGTTTAATGGTATGTTTGCTTTGGCAATTTTAGATAAAAAAGATGAAACCTTAACCCTTATTCGAGATAGAACAGGGATTAAACCTCTCTATTGGTACTGGAAAGATGGACTTTTTATGTTTGCTAGTGAGTTAAAAAGTTTACATCAGCATCCCCATTTTGAAAAAGAAATCAATAAAGATGTCTTAGCACTCTATATGCAATATGGTTATATTATGCAACCTTATTCTATTTTTAAATCAACGGAGCAGTTAAATGCAGGGCACTCTTTGCATCTTGACTTAAAAACACAAACCATAGAGAAAAAGAACTATTGGAGTGTTTCCAAGTGGTATGAAAAACCAAAACTAATTTTAACCGATAGGGAAGCGATTGAGCAGACGGAAACACTATTAAAAAAATCATTTGAATACAGAATGGTTGCCGATGTGCCTGTCGGGGTCTTTTTAAGTGGAGGTTATGACAGTTCCTTGGTCACAGCACTGCTTCAATCGGACAGAGATGAAAAGATTAATACCTTTACCATTGGGTTTGATGAGAATGGGTACGATGAAGCACCCCATGCCAAAGCCGTGGCAAAACATTTGGGGACAGAACACCATGAGTACTACTGTAGTCACAATGATGCCTTGGAAATTATTCCAAAGTTGGCAGAGATATATGATGAACCCTTTGGTGATGACTCAGTAATTCCAACCGTTTTAGTCAGTCAATTGGCAAGAGAGAAAGTAACCGTTAGTCTGAGTGCTGATGGAGGGGACGAGATATTTGCTGGATATGACTCGTATGCCAGTACAGCAAAAATGCATCAAAAATTTCAGAGGGTTCCTATGCCAGCGAGAAGAGTACTGTCAAATATGATGGGCTTGGTCTCTCCAGGAAAGATACCTTTTCATAAAAGTATCTATAATTTTGAAACCCGTTACGAGAAGATTAAAAAACTTCTTAGGACAGAGGGGTGTGCTACGATGTTCAAACACCGTTCTGAACTTTTGACCCGGGTTCAGTTGGAGTCACTCTTGACGTTTCCTGTAAATGAACTGTCTACAGCTTTCGATAGTGATACGTCAAAGATTGATGATTGTATCTCTCAGATGTTGATGGTGGATTATCAGACCTATATGGCTGATAATATTTTAACCAAGGTAGACAGAGCCACGATGAGTGTGAGTTTAGAGGGGCGTGAACCTTTCTTGGACTCTAATATTATAGAGTTTGCTGCACAGCTTCCGGCACATTTTAAGTATCGTGATGGTGAACAGAAGTGGGTACTGAAACAGATAACCCATAAGTACTTACCCGAGTCGATGATGAACCGTCCTAAAATGGGCTTTGCTCCACCGGTTACAGAGTGGTTTAGAACAGAGTTAAAAGAGTACTTTATGGAGTATTTGAGTTATGAACGCTTAACAGCTGAGGGTCTCTTTAATGCTGATGAGGTGGTGATGCTACGTGATGAGTATCTTGCAGGTAAAAATGTAAGTGTTAAAAAACTTTGGTTCATTCTTATGTTTGAACTTTGGTATGAAAGGTGGATGTAAAATGTTAACCGTTTCTTATAAATTAAAAGGTTTGTTGTTTAATGAACTTTGGTTCTCTCCAAAAGTTCCTCTAAGCAGTAAAACCTTTTTTGGGTTCTATTGTTATCGTGATAGTAGGGTTCAAACCGATAGGTTTGGTCTCAAAAAAGAGGAGAAGTATACCCTCGTTAATGATTTAAGTTTAGCAAAAGAGAAGCTTTTTTCTCAGTTTAAATCAAATGTACGAAATGAAATCCGAAAATCTGAGAAGATAGAAAATTTCAGACATCATTCTGATACTACCAGTAAAGAGCAGTTTTTAGAGTTCTATAGACGTTTTGCCAATGCAAAGTCTTTACCCCATATAAACCCAAGAGCCATAGATAAATATGGAGAAAATCTCTTCTATCTGTCGGGATATATTGATGGAGAGTTGACCAATATGCAGGTCTATTTGGTCGATAAAGAGGGAGGGTTGGTTCGACTGCTCCACTCCATCAGTACACTTTATGATGTTGATTCTTCTGCTGTTCGTGCAAAAATAGGGTGGATAAACCGTTATTTGCATTGGGAGACGATGTTGCATTTTAAAGCTTTGTCGTTTAAAACCTTTGATTGGGGAGGGTACAACAATGGAGTTGATGCAGGTTTGGCTGGTATTGATAAATTTAAAGCCTCTTTTGGAGGAGAGAAGATTCAACATTTTGATTACTATAGCTATCCCTATTTTTTACTAAAATTACTTCGTGAAAAACTCTTATGAAAAAACAACTCCTTGTAGGTATTATCCATGAGTTGACCATGGGTGGAGCTGAACGTATGATGGTCAATATATTGAACCATTTTGCATCTAAAAAGCAAGAGGTTCATCTTATTATTTTTAAAAATATTGGTACTTTAAAAGCAGAGCTTAACTCCAATATTGTCATGCATGATTTAGAGAGTTCTTCTGTTAAAAAAAGTATGCCAAAGTGTCTACTGAAACTTCGTGAGATTCAACCAACTATTGTTTTTACCGGTATTGGTCATGTGAACATCGCCTTGGCTCCTTTTATTCCTCTTATGAAGATGTTTTTACCTCAGACCCGTTGGGTCTCACGTGAGACCAATATTGTAAGTATGCAAAACCTAGGCTCAAAGTATCCTAAAGTTTTTGATTGGCTCTATAGAAATATTTATAAAAATTATGATGTTATTGTTGCTCAGTCTGAAGACATGCAAAACGATTTAAAAGAGCATTATCCTAAAGCGTTTCAGAAATCTGTGGTTATTAACAATCCTATAGATATTGAAAAAGTAGAAACTCTTGCCAAAGAGCAAGTAGAGTCTATATTTGAAGCAGAAATGATTAAGCTTGTGAGTGTTGGAACACTCAGTTTAAGAAAGCGTCAACATTTACTTTTGAGATGTTTAGCAAAACTGCCTTCAAATTACAGTTTAACTCTTGTAGGTTCTGGAAATGAAGCGTTAAAACTAAAAGAGCTAAGTAGGACCTTAGCTCTTGAGAATCGTGTCACCTTTGAAGGGCATAAAACCAACCCTTACCCGTATATGAAACAAGCTGATTTGTTTGTGCTGACCTCTGAACACGAAGGTTTCCCCAATGTACTTTTAGAGGCAAACAGTTTGGGTACACCTCTTGTAGCGTTTGCTTGTCCCGGAGGGATTACAGAGATTATTGAAGAGGGAATTAACGGCTTCTCTGTTCCTAATGGAGATATTGATGCTTTAGTTCTGAGCATTGAAAAAGCTGTAGCTTATGGATTTGATGAAAGAAAAGTTGTAGAGTCTGTAAAAAAACGATACAGTCATGATATTATTTTAGAAAAGTATCAAAAGGTTTTTTATGAGTAGTCAAGCATCAGATATTACTTTTCTTATTAACTCTTTAGGAGAGGGAGGGGCACAGCGTGTTATGGTGACACTGGCGAAGCAGTTTGTGAAAGAGGGGAAAAATGTTACCATACTCTCTTTGGCAAAAAATAATTTTTATGACCTTCCTTCTGAGGTAAATATGGTCTATTTTTCAAATAAATCACGAGACAGTACCCTTTCTATCCCCTATTATGCATGGAAACTTAAACAGTATGTTAAAAAAAACAATATCCATATAGTACAAAGCCATATATTTAGAGCCAATTTTGTGAATCTGTTTTCTAAAATTTTAGGTTCAAAACAACAAGCTCAAGTCTCTAATCGTTCTGTTGTCTCTAGGTTCTTTTCTGAAGGTATGACAGGAAAAATCAATTTGCTACTTATCTCTCTGCTCTATAAAAAAGCAGATTTAATCATCTATATATCCGAGCGTATGAAGTTGGATTTTCACGAGCAGTTCACTATGCGTAAAAAAGAGGTGGTTATCTATAACCCTTATGATATTGATATGATTTTAGAACAAGCCAATGAAGAGGTTGAAAACTTTACTTTTAATAGGGAAAAGCGTTACCTCATAACCATAGGACGGTTAATTCCCTTAAAACGTTTTCAAGATGTTATAGAAGCGATGCAAAAGTTGCCAAGTGATGTAGAGTTAATACTGTTGGGTGATGGTACAGAACAAGCATCTTTAGAAGTTTTGGCTAAAAAGTACACTCTAGAAAAGAGAATTCACTTTTTAGGACAGGTGAAAAACCCTTTTGCCTATATTAAACGGAGTGATATTTTTGTATCAAGTTCTTCAGTAGAGGGCTTCCCCAATGTATTGGTAGAAGCGATGTTGTGTCAAACGGCAGTTGTATCGAGTGACTGTATAAGTGGACCACGTGAAATATTGGCTCCTACTACAGATAGTTCTAAACAGATAATCCAAGGAGTTGAACAGGCTGACTATGGAGTTTTATACGCTGTAGGTGATGTTAGAGGCTTGAGTGATGCCATAAATCTACTTTTGAATGATAGCAACCTTAGAAGAAAATATATAGATAAAGCATTTACGAGAGCCAAACTTTTTTCAGTTGAAAATATTTCTATGGCATATAAGGAGTTATTTAAATATAAAATAAAATTATATATTTAATTATATTTTATATTTAATTTTAAATATTTGACTATTTTTTAATATTTTTAAACATACTTTAGGTTAAAAAAAAATATAATACAACATAATATATTATAAATAAATATATTAAATATTTTTAGAAAAAAGGAAATTTATGAAAAAAAGAATATTTTTAACATTGATTTTACTGTTTACTACATTAAATGCAGTAACATTACAAACAGACAAAGCGTTGTATAACCATCAAAATGGAGACTCTATTATAACTGTTACGTTTGGTGAAATGCAAGGTAGTTCAACCGATTGGATTGGTATCTACCCTGCAGGAGCAAGTTATGAATGGGAAAATGTGCTAGCATGGAAGCTAACAGATGGTCGTATTTCAGGAAGTTTAACTTTTGATTTACTAGAGGCTGGAAACTATGATGTACGGGCATTTTTTAACAACACGCTTACGAAAGAAGCAGAAGTAACCGTAGAAGTTATTGGAGAACCAGCAGTTGCTCCAGCTGTTGAACTGACAACCAATAAAACCAGTTACTTAACAAGCGAAATCATTACTGTTTCATACAATCATATGCTTGGAGATACCACCGATTGGATTGGTGTCTACCCTGCAGGAGCGAGTTATGAGTTTGAAAATGTGGTTGCATGGAAATCAACCAATGGTAATATCTCGGGAAGTTTAACTTTTGAAGATTTAGCAGCTGGAGACTATGAAGTAAGAGCATTTTTTAGTAATACACTTACCAAAGAAGCGACTTATGCCTTCTCCGTAACAACAGACCCCAACCATCATGATGTGACGGTATCGACAGATAAATCAGACTACATTACTTCAGAAACGATACATGTGAACTTTAATTACATGCAAGGAAGTGCTACGGATTGGATTGGTGTCTACCCTGCAGGAGCAAGTTATGAATGGGAAAATGTGGTAAGCTATAAGGTAACCAATGGTCAAGTTCAAGGGCAAGTTACTTTTGATGGTCTACCAGCAGGATCATATGATGTAAGAGTATTTTTTAATAACTCTCTTACTAAAGAGGTAGAAGTAAGCATTAATGTAACTGCAGATCCAGCAGTACAAGAGGTAGAATTAACACTTAACAAAGATACTTATGTTCCTAATGAGTTAATTTTTATCAATTATGACAACATGCAAGGAAATGCAACAGACTGGATTGGTATCTATCCTGCTGGAGCGAGTTATGAGTTTGAAAATGTACTGGATTGGAAATCAACCAATGGAAATATTCAAGGTGAACTCTCTTTGAGTAATATTCCTGAGGGTAACTATGAAGTAAGAGCATTTTTTAACAACTCTTTGAGTAAAGAGGCTGTAAAAAGTTTCTCTGTTGTTAACTCACCAGTGGTTTCTACCATGTATGAAGATGCTGAAAATGGACCCTCTCCAGAGTGGGTTCATATTAAAGGAAACTATGCACCTTTAGCTGTGCCTACACCTAATATTGCAGGGGCTCCTGATGGAGATAAAACGTTGGTTCTTGTAGCTGAAGGTGCAGGTTCTGTTCAATACTCTGAGTATGCACTACCAATGCACAATACCGATAAAAAAGTTTTAGAGGTAGACATTGGAGGATTATCTAATTATAAACTTCCTAATAACGGTAGAACGGGATATATAATCCATTACTCTATGGGTGTTGATGTGCAAACAACAAAGGGACCTCGTCGTATGCGATGGTACTCTTACTTAAATCATATTAATGTAGATGCCCATATTGAGGGTGAAGGGGATAATGTATGGCTTTTCTATCCAAGCCCTGTGGAGACCACAAGTGGATACTATATGCCCATAACTCAGTGGAATCACTTCAAAGTGAATGTGGAAAAGGCATTAAGAGATCTTGAACCAGATAACAGACTTATTAGTATTGATAATTATGTTGCTACAGGTGGTTTCTTTGACAACATAAAACTCTCTTCACACTAGAGAAGAGTAGAGAAAGAAGAAGAGTTTTTCTTCTTCTTTATTTTTCTTCCCCTAATCATTAACTAAGGATATTCAGATGTTTCTCTCTATACAATATTTACGTGCCATAGCTGCTTTTTTAGTGCTCTTAAGTCATACAGCATGGAAGAGTATGCAGATAGATAACATGAGACTCTCATGGTGGCATGATGCAGGAACATTTGGAGTGGATATATTTTTTATTATCTCTGGGTTTATTATGACCTATACCTCGGTAAAACTCTATCAACAACCCCATGCCATTCGAGATTTTCTTAAAAAACGTTTTATACGTATTGTGCCTCTCTATTGGTTTTTTACGCTTATAGCACTTAGTGGATTTTTACTTTTTCCTCAACTTGTTAACAGTAGTGGAGGAGAGACAGAGGTGTTTAAATCATTTTTTCTTTTACCTTTAAGAGCCGATGAGAACTACTTGGTTTCAGTGGGTTGGACACTGGAGTTTGAGTTTACTTTTTATATTATTTTTGCCTTTGGTCTGCTCTTTTCTCAGCTTCGTGGAAATATATTTGTATTTTTTATATTGACATTCTCTTTGATAGGATCTCTTCTTTTACCTGACTCGATGATGAATTACATCTCTTATGCCTTTATTAATAATCTCTTTTTTGAGTTTGCATTGGGTATGTTGCTCTACTACATCACTCAAAATATAAAACAGATGCACTTTGTATACTCCATGGCACTTATACTTTTTGGGCTGGCATGGTTTTATGCTACCTTTAGTGGTTACCCTTTGACGGAGATACGTGCGATTGATAGTGGTATCCCTGCTTTTTTATTTGCATTTGGTCTTATCTCGTTAGAAGATGTTTTAAGAAAAAGAGAGTTGTCACTCTTTTTAAAGTTGGGTGACTCTTCATACTCTCTATATTTGGCACATCCATTTGTTTTGGTTATTGTATTCTCTCTCTATCGAAAGTTGGAAAATATACTGCCTCAAAATGAATTTATAATGAATATGACCATGATTATTAGTTCCTTAGTTGTCGGATATTTTGTTCATATTTTGATTGAAAAGAAATTAATAAGTTTAATTAAGTCTTTATTTAATTAAAAGAAATTTTTATATAAGTAAACTATAAGTTTTAAATTGTTATTATTTATTTATAAAATAAATTTTAAATATTGGTATAAAATAATATGAAATCTTTTCCTTTACACTCTTCAAAAGAAGAAAATTATATCATTGAATTGTTTAGATTGGTACTGCCCTATAAATGGTCTATTTTCATTATAATGGTACTCTCTATCGTGCTGGCAAAATACTTTCTCTATTTTATTCCCTCTACTTATGAGTCGTATGCCATTATACAAGTGAACAACAATCAAGAGATGGGAGAGAGAGAAGATTTTCTACGGGAGAGCCTGTTTAAAACAAACAGTGCTGGTATCAATCAAGAGATGTCGAAGCTACACACCTATCAAGTGAATGAAAAAGCTTTAAGTAAGGTTAATTTTCAAATACAATACTTTGTAGAAGATGCCTATAAAAAAGTGGAAATTTATGAAGATCTTCCCATAGAAATTTCTGAACTGAGCAACAGAACTATGGGCTTTTCTGAACCTTATCTTATGCTTATTCCAAAAGAGAATGGATTCGTTTTATCTTCTAAGGAGTTAGGTGAATCAGAACTTTATGCTTATGATGAAATAGTAAAGACAGCATATTTCAGAGCAAAAGTTTCAAAAAATAGAGACTTTAATCACGTTATTTATCTTAAAATAAATGGTAATAACCGTAGTATATATGAAGATGTGATTAAAAATAGTCTTGCTGTTAGTCAGGTTGATTTGGAGTCTAATCTTATTAGAGTTACGTTTCAAGATACCATACCCGAACGTGCCAATAACTATGTAAATGCACTTATTGAAGCCTATATTAATCAGAGTGTGGAAAAGAAAAAGAGTACCAACAATAAAATTTTAACCTTTTTAGAGAATCAGCTTGAAAAAACAAAAGTAGAACTAGAAGTCTCTGAGAGAGAGCTTGGGAAGTACCAATCTCAAAATAAGAGCATTGACCCCAGCATTAAGTCCACAAACTTTTTTGAAAAATTGAGTGATATTGATTTGGAGTTGTCAGAAATAACACTTAAAAATCAATTGATTAAAAACTTGAAAATATATATTAAAAATAATGAAAGTCTTGATGCCATTGCTCCTACGCTTTTAGAGTTTGATGACCAGAGTACCATTAGACTCATTGATAATTTAAATGAGTTAAAAGTAGAACAAGACGAGCTACTCATTGAGTATACTCAGAGCTATCCACGTGTGGTTCAAATAGCCAAAAGAGTAGCTGAACTGAAAAAGAAAGTTGCGTCAAACATTCAAAACTTAGGGTCTGTACTCAGTATGAAGCGTCAAAATTTACTACAACAGAAAAACAAGTATGAATCTGTTTTGAGAACACTTCCTCAAAAAGAAAAAAAGCTTATCTCTTTTCAACGTAGTTATGAAGTTAACTCTAAAATGTATACCTATTTATTAGAAAAAAAATCAGAAAATGAGTTAATAAAGGTGGCATCGGTATCGGATTATGAGGCTGTAGATAAAGCCTATACACCACCAGTTCCTGTTAGCCCAAAAAGATCGATGATGCTGGTTCTTGCTGCTATTATAGGGTTGGCATTGGGGGTCTTCTTGGCACTGATACGTGCACTTATGGTGGACAAAGTAAAAACCCAAAAAGATGTAGAGCTTTTAACCAAACTGCCTATTTATGGAAATATTCCTCTCTATAAAGATAAGATGCTTATGACCGTTGCTTTAGAAGAGGCATATAGAAAGTTGGCAATGAATCTTCAGTTCTTTAAAAAAGAGGAGGAGGGTAATGTTGTTTTAATCACATCAGCCATTCAAGGTGAAGGTAAAACAACAACGTTAGCAAATTTAAGTGCTATATTTCAAAATACAAGATACAAATCGATTATTATAGACCTTGATATGCAAAACCCAACCCTGCATGAACATTTTGGAATGGAGCAGCAGTACAGTGGGATTAGTACCTATTTAAGTCAGCGTGATAACCTTGGTAATGTGGTGTTTAGTACCAACCATCCAAATCTTAATATTATTACCTCTGGACCAACTCCACCAAATCCAATAGAACTTATACTCTCACCACGGTTAGAGGAGCTTTTGACAACGTTAAAGAGAGAGTATGATTATATTTTTATAGATACGGCTGCTTTTAATGTCGCTGTAGAGACATTTTATTTGATGCAGTATAGTGATATTAATTTGGTTGTATTTAGAGAAAATTTTAGTAAAAAATCATCCATTGCAGATTTAGAAAAACTTATTCGGGAGAAGAACCTTAGAAATATAGGATTGGTACTTAAAACCATGCCTAAAGCTCCAAAGAAGCTCTCTAAACCTTCTCAACAAGTGATTGTCAACAAGAAGGTTAAAGTACTTTCATAGCAATGAGGTCAGGGTCAATAGTGTAAAGTGGGGTTGGGTAAAATCATATTATTGTGAACCTTTCTGGAAATATAGACTAACGACTGATTATCCATATCAGCTAATCGGTACATAAATCTCAGTTTTTAAGTTTTCTATTTTTGTTCTTCTTGGGTCACGATTTAGGTATTTTTCAAACATTGGTTTGTTTTCTATTTTCATACCACTTTCAACTATCCAATCTCCAATCATATCATAAGTAGATTTTAAATTTTCATATGCTCCTTTATGTAAAAACATAGCATATTTTCCACCATCAATGATTTTATTTGATATTTCACCTTGTGGTTGAACTGTTTTATCATCCCAAGAGATACAAGCATCAAATCTTAATTTGTCTTCATCTGTTACATTTGGATTATCGTGTCCAATTCCAAACATCATTGCATCTTTTCCCATAAGATTTTTTTTGTATTTTATCTTATTTTTATAAGCGAAGCTCATTAATACTTCCCAAGCTTTTCCTGCACTAATGTTATAATTTCCTTCTTTTCTAACATATAGAACTTCAACTGGTTCTAACTCTACAATTTTTGGCTCTTGCATTTTCAATCCTTTTTTTGTTTTTGCATTTTGCGAAAACTCTTTTGGAGTTATCCCAAAATGCTTTTTAAAAGCTTTTGAAAAAGAAGCATTTGTTTCATATCCACTTGTCAATGCAATTTGAGTAATTTTTTGATTTGTTTTAAATTTCAAAGTACTACTTTGTAATCTTACTCTTCTAATATAATCACTTAAATTTTCATTAACAATAGATTTAAAAATTCTATGAAAATGATATTTTGAAAAACTTGCAATTTTTGATAACTCTTCAAGAGTTAAATTATCATTGTAGTTTTGTTCAATATATAAAATGACTTTACATACACTTTGAATATAATCATCTTTTGTTGTTGTTTTCATTTTGCTCTTTTCAATTCTTTTGTATCTAATTATATAAAGATTTTAAATTTAAAACTACTCCGAGGTTGCTAATTTATTTCTTTGGATAACTACCCGAATTTAAATCCAAAGTGCAATTTCTAAACTTTTAGTATTTCCTGTTTTTTATGTTATAATCTAAGTAAAAAATATGGAGTATCCTATGAATATGCAAAGAGTACAACTTAATATAAGCAGTGATATTTTTGATAAAGTAATGTTTTTTTTAGAAAATCTACCAAAAAATAAAATAGAGTTAAATTTTGACACTGTTTTTAATAATAAGAGTCCAAAATTAGAGCAAAAGCTTATTTTTGGTGATTTTTTAAATCAAACACAAAAAGTTCAAACTATTACAAAGTTTAGCAGAGATGAATTGAATGAAAGATAAAATCTTTATTGATACCAATGTATTTGTTTATGCTTATTTGCAAAATCCAAAAAAGAAAGAAGATTATGATAAACATTTAAAAGCCCAAAAGCTTTTGGGAAGTTTTACAATAGATGATATGGTTTTTATCTCAACACAAGTTTGTAATGAGTATTACAGTGCTTTGTTAAAAAACAAGATTGGAAATTCTGATATACAGAGTAGTTTACATAATCTTGTTCAAATGGTTAATGTGGCTTCCATCTCTAAAGATACGGTCTTACAATCTTTTGAAATTAAAAATAGATACAGTTTTAGTTATTGGGATTCTTTGATTTTATCTTCGGCTTTAGAAAATAAATGTAATATTATTTACAGTGAAGATATGCATGATGGACAGTTGATTGATGGTGTTTTGAGGATTGTTAATCCGTTTTAAACGATAGCAAAGTGAAGATTTTACAGTAGAAGTAAGGTTAAATTTGGGTGTTTATTTTACCTCAAATTTAGGGGTCAGGGGAACATAATCATATACACCTCTTAAACGTCGTCCCCACTAGCCGTCAATGACGTTAAGTTCCGATTGCGTTCACCTCGTATAATACAAATGTAGCATTTTTGCTACCATACAAATGTATACAATCATCCAATGCCCCAATGTTTATTTTACCTCAGCTAAAGTTGAGTAGATTTCATCAAACTGTTCTGCTCCGAGTCCTCCGACATGGACTACTTTTACTTCGCTCTTTTTATCAAATCCAATGAGGAAGGGGATGGAACCACCCCAGTTTGCTTTTTTGGCAATGTAATCAATAAATTCAAAATTTCCTTCACTAGCAACAAGGGTGTAGTTGATACCTTTTCTTTTCTTGAAGGCTTTTAGTTGCTCTACTGTCTGTCCTTGAACTTCAAGGGCTACAATCTCTAAATCTTTATGACCTTTATCGGTTAATGCTTTCAGTACAGGAATTTCAGCAATACATGGTGGACATCGGTATCCGAAAAAGAGTAGAATGACTACTTTGTCTTTGTACTCTTTAAACGACAATCCACCTTTTGTTTCATCTATATGTATCTCTTTCCCCTCAAGTGTTGTGAGTGTAAAGAGTGATGTTTCACTGTTTGTGGTTCTTGACTCTGTTTTGTTACTTTTTTGAGGAGCTACATTTTTTTGGGTTGCAGGTTGAACGCTTTCTTCTTTTATAATATTCTCTTTAATTTGTGTACTGTTGTTCTCTTTATTCTCTTGTGAAGAACAGGCAGTTAATAGAATAAGAAGGAGTAGGGTATTGAGGATTTTAAACATTAGAGGTCTCTTTTTTTCTTTAATTATAACCTACTTATGTTATATTCTACTAAAAGTAAAAAAGAGTAAACATATGATCAGTATAAAATCTATTTTTAATGAGATATCGAAGCATAAAAAAGTACTCATATCAGCCAATTTGGTCGCCATTCTTTCCACTATGTTAACCATTCCTGTACCCCTTTTAATTCCTCTGCTTATCGATGAAATTATTTTAGGAAAAGGTGGAGAGATTACTCAAACTATTGACCAATATTTGACTGTTTCTTCTCCTGAATATTATATTTTAACGGTCTTGCTTATAACCCTATTGCTTAAAGCTTTTAGTTTGCTGCTCAATCTTTTACATATTCGTCTTTTTACGAAGATATCTAAAGAGGTGACCTATGCCATTCGTAAAAAACTTTTAAACCACCTACAAACCGTCTCCATGTCTGAGTATGATATGTTGGGTTCAGGTGCTGTTTCTGCTAAGGTAATAACCGATGTTGACACGGTTGACAAATTTGTCGCCTCTTCTGTTGGTGAAATCATAGTTGAGTCATTAACACTCATTAGCATTGCGATGGTTATTTTGTATCTAAATTGGCAGTTGGCTTTGGTGATTTTACTCTTAAACCCTTTGGCTTTAGGCTTTTACTTACACATATTTAGAGCTGTTGCCAAAATAAAGAAGAGAGAAAACAAAGCCATAGAGGTGTTTCAAAACTCCTTGACAGAGAGTTTGGAGCTTTACAATCAGATACGTGTACAGAACCGAGAGAGCTACTTTTTAAATGACATTGACAAAAAAGCCAAAGAGATTCGAGACAGAGGATATCAGTTCGGTTTAAAGAGTGAAATGGCGTTAGAGTTTTCCAGAATGCTCATTATGTATTCACATGATATCTTTAGAGCTGTTGGTATACTCATGGTGCTTTTGGGTCTTTTAACCATAGGGAAGATGTTGGCGATTTTTGCTTATGCTTGGATTATTATGCGTCCTGTTGACAAGTTGATGAACTATACGCACTTGTACTTTAATGCCAAGACTTCCATAGAGCGTCTTAATGAGATTTTAGAGCTAAAAGCTGAACCCAAGTATGAACATAAAGTTGACCCGTTTAAAAATGAAAAGACAGCTTCCATCCGTCTGGAAAATGTCTCTTTCTCTTATGATGGCAATGCTGACGTTTTAAAGTCATTAAGTTTGGAGATAAAACGGGGTGAAAAGGTAGCCATTATTGGTAAAACAGGAACAGGAAAAAGTACTTTGGCTCAGATTCTCATAGGACTCTACCCCATCTGTTCAGGAAAAATTTTCTACAATGAACATGAAATAAAAGAGATAGGGTATGAAAAAGTACGTGAAAATGTAGGCTTTGTACTTCAAGCACCTTTGATGTTTAACAACACCTTACGTTTTAACTTAACTTTGGGTAAAACTTACCCTGATGAGGATATTTTAGAGGTATTAAAAGTA
>Ga0256840_1001038_pt1 | contig 27086 bp, 27 predicted proteins | sample 355202metaG_FD_185969 | JGI IMG/M metagenome (GOLD analysis project Ga0256840, IMG submission 185969) | Hydrothermal vent microbial communities from Mid Atlantic Ridge, Atlantic Ocean - 355-202 | ecosystem: Environmental > Aquatic > Marine > Hydrothermal vents | place: Atlantic Ocean: Mid... | reverse complement strand
CTCTAATGATAGATAATATTGAGTGGTAATTTGGCATCACGCGAATATTGTGCCCATTTATCGGAATCGACATCACAAAAATCCATAAGGAGTTGGTGCGGTATTTTTTCAGCGCCCTGCCCTGCTGACGAAAATTTTGCTTGAACTTGACGATTGGAGCTGCGAAAAAGGTATTCTGCCATCACCGAAGAGAAACAGATGATTGCATCATATTCGGTTTCATCGAGCCATTGATCGACAACTTTCTGCATATTTTTCTGATAAAAATAGTGAACTGAAATCGTGTTCCCTCTGCTTAAACTCAAGATTCCGCGTAGTTTTCCCAGTAACGGAGTGAGGGGAAAAACCGCAACACGGTGACAGATTTTTTCAAGATCTGACTGATATTTTAAATCATCGGAATTATCGGCAAGACAAACCAAATCAAGCTGATGGTTTTCACTTAGATATTTTAGCTGGTGAAAAGAGCGTATTTTATCCCCTTTATTCGGTGGAAATGGGATTCTATGAGCGAGATATAAGATCTTCATTTTTTTTCAACACCAAGACTCTAAGGTAGCACCAAGAAAATCGACAATAAATTTTTCATACAACAATTCTTTGGATTCCATTTTTTATCAAAGGAACATTGAAATTGATCAAAAACCCCAATCGTTTTTTACTTAATCGCAAATACGTCAGAAGCTGTGCCTAATATAAGGGAATCATTTTTTCGACAGCTTTCAGTTCAATAATCACCGAATTATCAACAACTATATCGAGCCTCAATTTTGACTTAAGAGAGATATCAAAATAGCATATGGGGATCTCCAATTGACTGTTGACAAAAAATCCTTTCTCACGCAAATCATAAATAAGACACTCTTCATAGACTGACTCGAGCAAACCAGAACCAAGTTGTGAGTGGACTCTATAGGCAGAATCGACGACCTGTTTTCCAATCAAATCAAGCTGATCGGACACTGGTTCAAAACCTTCAATCCCTTTGCTAGTCTTTCTTGGTGCTATGGTCACTTTTGGTGTCCTTGGTGGTAAAAGATTTACGCCAAATACTTCGCCAGAGGAGGTCCGATAATCTTAGTGAATGCAAAAGGCATTTTCCGCCACATTTCAATTTTTTTGGCATATTTCGGGTTTGCCGGACTCAAGTTGGGTAGTTCTTGAGCTTTAACCAGTTGATATTGATACGCCAGAGGGTGCTGATCAAATCCCCAGTGTTTTTTAAAGCTGAATGACCCTGTATCGATTTTACTGCGCCCTAAATCAAAAACCTTATATCCCCGTTCCCAACCGTGTTTGAGCAATTCCCAATACATGAAGTCATTAGGGCAGAGGTTGCGATAACCAGGTAACGACCCGGCATAATAAGGCATGACACGATCTTTGAAATAGAGGGTTAAAACTGTCGAGATAGGAACACCATCGGCGGTTTTTATAACCAGTAAATCGGCTTGCTCTCCAAATGATACGAGGAAATTATTGAAAAATTTCTTTGCAAAAATTGGAGTTCCTAAACTGTGGTAACTATGGGCCATCAGTTCATAGAAAACCTCAAATTGATCAATCCCAAAAGTTGCAGTTAATCCCGACTTAATCCCTTTACGCACTGCGGCACGAGATTTTCTTGGAATCGCCAGCAGGTTATCATCAAGTTCTGGGAGTATCTCTTTACTGAAATTATAATAGAGATCTTTAGTAAGCAAAGTTGCAGCAGGTTGGCGATTTTTCAATTCGAGATAATCACACTGAAGCTCTGTCGCAATATTGATGGCACGTTGGATCAACGCAGCCCCAATAGCAATGGTATCAGCGATAACCCCACCTAGTTCCGCAAAGGGAATCGAAACAAGATAATGCCCAAACAGTTTACTTTTAATCTGGGTTAAAGGGAGAATACCGACAATTTTCTGGTTATCGGCTGCATCAAAAGCGATTAAATCGTAAGACTGATGGGAAAAACTGTTCTCTATCGATTTTTTCCATAAATTGAGATGAAATACCGACCCATCAGGGTGCGATAAAACGTACTGATCCCAAAGAGTTTGATTTTCACTCTGATATGACGTGATGGTAAATGTTTGTTTTTGTGTCTGAGAATTCATCGTTGCAATAATGCTCTAATTTTGGTTAGAAATCCATTATAAAATTATTCTTATTCTATTTCAGAGAGGTTTTTAAATCATCTACAATCGGCATAAAGCTAAAATCACTCAACAACCGCCGAAACCTTGCTTCGGTTTTCCCCAGATTCAAATAGTGGCGAAAGCGACTTTTGGCACTGATATTTGTCATCCGGGGCTGCTGTGGATCGAACTCCCAGGGGTGGAGATAAAAAACAAACGGTTGCTGCTCGTGCTGATTGATGCGCTTCAACCCCCAACGGGTGACTGAATAGGGAAGCAAGCGGAAATAACCACCGCCAGCGATTGGGAGGTTTTTTTGCCCCAATTTGAGCGTTGTGATGGGCAGTTCTCGAATTCCAATTTGGCCATCTAAAAGTTTGTCACTCTCCTGCCAGCAACCCTCATTTTTAACTGCATACCCAGCAAATCTTGGCCAATCAGGAATGCCGTAAAAATCGTGTTGCATCGGGAAGATACTGGAATCGTATTGAAAACCGGCTTCAATCAACTCATCAAAAGCCCAGCTGGTGTCTCGGGTGATCGAATAACTGGGGGCGCGGTAACCTAAAACAGCTGTGCCGATTTGGTCTTCAAGTATCCCCTTTGCTTTACGGATATCTTCGCGAAAGGTTGCTTGGTTTTGCAGTGAAATCCGTTGATGCAGGTAGCCATGACAGGCAATTTCGTGTCCGTTTTCGGCAATTTTTTTGGTGAGTTGCGGGTACCGTTCAGCGACCCAGCCAAGGATAAAAAAGGTTGCTTTGACCTGGTATTCATCGAGGATGGTGAGGATTAAATCGGTGTTGCGTTCAACCCGACACTCCCGCCCAGCCCAGGTGTCAGGTGGTGAGGTTGTTTCAAATGCCGAAACATGGAAGTAGTCTTCGACGTCGATTGTCAGGTAGTTGGTGATTGACATATCTTAAACCATTCCTTTTTTTTGCCACAGACAACTGCGGACAACTGCGGACAAAACATGATCTTGGGGTTAAACCGACAATCTTGTTTTTCACAGGGATAAAAGCGGATTGTCAGGATAAACCAATCTCTCGCCCGTTCACTTCGCTCCCTCGAGGCGCTGAGGACGCGGAGGAAGTCTAAAATATTAAAGCAAAATCACTTTCTCTTGTTTGAACCGTAAAAACTAACCCTTGATTTTGACTTTAAAATCTTAAAATCGTTCTCACACCCGTTCACTTCGTTCTCTCAAGTCACAAAGTCACGGAGAAATGTTTTTATTAAAACCAAACATAAATTCAATTTTTGTAAACCTCATCTCTCGCCCGTTCGCTATGCTCTCTAGGGGCGCAGGGGACGCGGGGGAAATCTCTCTGCGCCTCCGCGGGCTCTGCGAGAGGATGATTTTTGGTTCACCCTTCTTTGACCCGATACACGCCATGATGGGCTTCGGTATCAGAACGGTGAGCCTTGAGGTCGAGGGCAACACCATCGATTTTGTTGCTGAGATTTTCTTCAACACTATCCATTTTATCACTCAGGCGTTCATCGGTTGCCTTGAGGTCAGCTGCAACACCGTCAATCTTATCACTCAAACGTTTATCGGTGGCCTTAAGATCAGCTGCAACACCGTCAATCTTATCACTCAAACGTTTATCGGTGGCCTTAAGATCCGTTGCGACAGCGTCAATTTTTTCGTTCAACGTGCCGATTAAAAAGGTATTATGCTCAATTTTTTCCTCAAGCTGATCAAATTTCTGATCAATTTTTCGGTCAAGCCCAATGTGCCCCTCGACAACCAAATCCAATTTTTGTTGGAAATCTTCTACAAATACCCCGATATAGCGTTGAAACAGTGATTCTATATTTTCCATATCCCGGTCTGTCATTAGCCCCTCCTCCTTGCGGTAATCCGCAGATAGTTTGTAATTGACATAAATCTCTTTTCTTTGGGTTAAACCGTAAAGTCTTGGTCTTGTCTTTCTCCGCGATCTCTGCGAGAGGCTGATTTTGACTTTTGATCTTAAATCCTTGTCTCTCACCCGTTCAACAGGGATCTCATTCTTTTAGCCGCAGATTAACGCTGATGTTCGCTGAGCAATCAAACAATAATTTTAGCCACGGACACACACGGACAACTGCGGACAAAAGATGATGATCTTGGGTTTAAACCGACAATCTTGTTATTTACAGGGATAAAAGCGGATTGTCAGGATAAACTCATTTTTAAGCTTCAACCCGTATCTATTTTAACTCTACTCTGTGATCTCACTTTAAAACCTCAGGATCAATTTCTCGCCCGTTCGCTTTGCTCTCTCGCGGCGCGGAGGACGCGGAGGAAATCTTATAAACCAAAAGCAAAATCTTTTTCTTTGGTTAAAACCATAAAAGCTGATCTTGATTTTGATCTTCTCTGCGCCTCCGCGTGCTCTGAGAGAGGATGATTTTGACTTTAGGTTCAAAACCTTATCTCTCGCCCGTTCGCTTTGCTCTCTCGAGGCGCGGAGGACGCGGAGGAAACCTTATAAACCAAAAGCAAAATCTTTTTCTTTGGTTAGAACCGTAAAATCTGATCTTGATTCTGTCTTTCTCTGCGCCTCCGCGTGCTCTGCGAGAGGATGATTTTTGGTTAGATTCTGACTTTACCTATTTCAAATCATAGCTCATTTACAATTCGGGTCATTCCGTGAACCATGAGTTCTTCTCCAAAATTCAATAGATATCCTAATTTCAAATTGGTCAATTTCAGGTAAGTCAATAGTTGTTTTTTATGGATATTAGAAACTGATTCTACTGACTTCAGTTCAAGAATAACCATATTTTCGACAATAATGTCAGCACGGAAACCTTCTTCAAAGGTGATACCGTTGTACTTTATCGGTATTGGCACCTGCCGGTTTACTTCAAGCCCTTTTGATTCAAGCTCATGAGCAAGGATGACCTCATAAACATTCTCCAGCAATCCTGGGCCGATAGCTCGATGTAACTGGATTGCGCAGTCAACGACGATATCTCCAATTTCATTTTCTGTCACACTTCACCTCTTCGACCATAAGCCCTAAAATCTTTGTCTCTCGCCCGTTCGCTTCACTCTCTTGAGGCGCAGGGGACACGGGGGAAATCAAAACCATAGAGGCAAAACCTTTTTCTTTGGTTAGAACCGTAAAATCTGATCTTGATTCTGTCTTTCTCTGCGCCTCCGCGTGCTCTGCGAGAGGATGGTTTTGACTTTAGAATCTAAAAAATCTTATCTCTCGCCCGTTCGCTTCGCTCCCTCGAGGCGCGGGGGACGCGGAGGAAACCTTTTAAACCAAAAGCAAAATCTTTTTCTTTGGTTAAAACCATAAAAGCTGATCTTGATTTTGATCTTCTCTGCGCCTCCGCGTGCTCTGCGAGAGGATGGTTTTGACTTTTGATCTTAAATTCTTGTCTCTCGCCCGTTCGCTTCGCTCTCTCGAGGCGCGGAGGACGCGGAGGTAATCTAAAACATAAAGGCAAAACCTTTTTCTTTGGTTAAAAGCGTAAAATCTGATCTTGATTCTGTCTTTCTCTGCGCCTCCGCGTGCTCTGCGAGAGATGACTTTTATCTTTCTGATTCTCTCTTACTCCTTCACCCTGTCATGCCAATACTTTGGTTTTCTCCTTAAGTGAGCGACGGCAACAACAAAAATTTCATCTTTGGTAATTCTATAATAAAGGGCATATGGAAAGCGGTTTAGCAAACAACGTCTGATATTTGCAGAGACCAAAGGTTGCAACTCAGGATAAGATACAACCAGCCGTAACGCAACATTCAGGGCTTCAAGGAAATTGTAGCCAAGCCCGATTGCTTGTTTTTCGTACCAATCAAAAGCGTCATCGAGTTCTGACTGGGCAATCGTCAAGAATCTTATTTTCATCTATTTTCCCGATATTTACCCATAACATCTTCAAGAGAAACTGAATCAATATCTCCACAGATAAAAGAATCCCAACGTGCTTCAACTTCCCGGATCCAAATTTCTTCAATGTCAGGATCTGGTTTAATTGTGTCACGAATAACCATGTCGATAATTTTAACTCGATCAGCAGGGGTAAAGCTTTCAATTTGCCTGACAATATCTGCTGCTGTTGGCATTGGATTCTCCTTTTGCCCTTTTGACAACCACTGCGTGCTCTGCGAGAGGATGATTTTTATTTTAAGTCATAATTTTAGCCACGAACACACACGGACAACTGCGGACAATGCATGAGGATCTTGGGTTTAAACCGACAATCACTTGATTTTAAAGCGGATTGTCAGGATAAACCCATTTATAAGCTTCAACCTGTATCTGTTTTTCCTCCGTTGCGATCTCCCTTTAGAATCTTAAAACCTGTCTCTCGCCCGTTCGCTTCGCTCTCTCGAGGCGCAGGGGACGCGGGGGAAATCTAAAACATAGAGGAAAAAGCTCTTTCTTTGGTTAGAACCGTAAATCCTGCTTTTGATCTTCTCTGCGCCTCCGCGTGCTCTGCGAGAGGATGCCTTTGATTTTTTGATCTTAAATCTTTGTCTCTCGCCCGTTCGCTTTGTCTCTCGAGAGAGCAAATCACTGTGACAAACCAAAATCAATTCATCCGCCTCACTTTGACTAGCTGCGCCAATCCGATCATACTCAACTGTATTGCGTTTCACCCTGCAAGTGTCGAGATAATCGGCATCACTCTGACGTTCATCTCCCAGAATCAATGGTAATGCCTGAATCGTTCGATAATGTTGCAGACCTTGCCCGGCGCGAAACCCTTTCACACATAACAGAATTGTGCATAGTTTCAGTGCAGCATTGTAGGCTATGCCAAATTGCCAATCAGTTGAAATACTATCGATCTTCGCATCACTGAGATCGCGGTCAACGATTGCCAGCAGATCAGCTATTTCTTGATGGCTGGATTGATGTTTTTTCAGCCACCCATACTCAGCCCAACTTTGCAAAGTCATCTTCTGATCCTTTTACAAAAATCTTAGTTGAGCCACAGACGCTACTTACAAAATGTTCGCCAGCGGTACAGCGATCTATAAATTCATCAATTGTCAATACGTGCGGATTAATTTCACGTCCAAGTTTTCTTCGCAAGTCTCCCAAGAGCCCAGACAAGCTTCTGAGACCAATATCACCAATAATCATCAAGTCCAAATCACTCGTTGCCTGTTGATTGCCATTAGCTACAGACCCAAAAATAAAAGCAAAAACAATATCATCACGTGATTTAAAAAGCATCCGGAGATGAGCGGCCAAACCGGTTGTTTTAAGAACCATGGAACAGATATCCGTATAGAGCGGATGAGCTGGATTTGCTCGATAATAAAGTCGGTTACCACTACGACGACTTAATACCAATTCCAATTCACGCAACTTTTTTAATTCAGTCTGTATGGGACCGATCGTACACCCCGCTTCACGCTCTAGCTCACGCATGTGCAATTCTTTTGTCTGGATATCAAACAAAATCCGAAACAGTTCTGCACGAACTTTTGATGAAAGTATTTTAGCCAATATTGTCATAACGTATTCTTTTGCAATACAATTGTATCAAATATCAATACGATATTCCGTCTTCAGGGTGAACCTTCAAATTTCACAACTTTTGTCTCTCGCTCGTTCAACGGGGTTCTCATTCTTTTAGCCGCAGAGTTACGCTGATGTTCGCTGAACAATCAAATCCTTAATTTTTGCCACAGACACACACGGACAACTGCGGACAAAATATGAGGATCTTGGATTAAAACCGACAATCTTATTTTTCACAGGGATAAAAACGGATTGTCAGGATAAACCTTTTTTAAAATCCCTTACCTATTTTTGATCTTCTCTGCGATCTCACATTAAAATCAGTCTCTCGCCCGTTCGCTTCGCTCTCTTGAGGCGCAGGGGACGCGGGGGAAATCAAAACCATAGAGGCAAAATCATTTTTTCTGTTTAAAACCATGAAACCTTGTATTTGATCTTCTCTGCACCTCCGCGTGCTCAGCGAGAGGATGCTTTTGATTTTAAATCTTAAACCCGGAATCGAACACTGTCTTTAATCGTCTGCAATACTCGGTTTACGGACAATACATACCGCCGGTTCGCCATTCTCTTCTGCTTGGTCATATCGGCCATAATACCAAGCAGCGGGGATAAAATCTGTAATATTTATACTACGCAACAATTGAATGTCATCAAAACCATCTTCATAACCGGGCACGATAACGCGTTGGTCTTGAGGAAATTTTCTTAATTCTTTGATAAGTTCCCTGACTGTCATCTAACGACCTCCGCTAGTTTTGACCTCACTCAGTGCAAGAACGACACAACTTGCTGGTGAAATAATCGATCTCTGTTGCGGCGGATTATCAAACAACAGCCGATCACCTGTGACCAAGATTGCGGCAGGTTCAGTTGCCAGAAGATCCCAGAGGTGCCTGTCTCCCGGATCTGGAGCTGATTCTTTTGCAACAGCGGGGACTTCGTGCCAAATAGCATTTGCAGTCATCTCTGTTAAAAGATCGTCTATCTGCTGCTCATGCAATCCGTGCAGGCGCAGCAGCTTAGGTCTGAGCAAAACAGTGCGGTACTCCTTCAACAATTCAGGTGAAAGTAGATAAATAAGTTGTCCTGACAACATCGCATCGACAATTTTTACTGTAGGACTCTCAACCTGTGATGAAAGCAATCCTGCTATCAAAACATTGGTATCAACGATATAAACACGTACGACTTTCATGAACGGGCAGACATCGTTTCGACAATACCGATTTCTAAAGCGTCTTCTTCGCTCATCCCAGCATTTTCTCGCGCTATTGCAACAAGTTCTTGAGCTCCCTCAAGGGGTTTAATCCCCCGCAACAGCAGCCCCTCTTCTATAATTTTTCCGATAGTCCGTCCCTGCCGTACCGCCGTCTCTTTGAGTGCCTGATGGAGAGAATCATCCAGTGTGATAGTTAATCTGCTCATATATACCTCCCGTTTATTAGTGTCATGTCACGCATGAAATACTGCATCTTGCTTGTTCTTATCCGCATCAACTGCGTTGTGCCTTCCGCTGTATAGCTCTGGGTATGCAGCGAAAATCACGCCTTATTTGCACACAAAATTCCAGTGCATTTTTACAACACCTCATCCATAACACAACACCAGTGGAATAACATATTATCACCAAGACACCAAAGCAGCAACCCTATACCTGAACTTTCTAGCTTGACCTTGCCTTTGACTCTCTCCGCATGCTCTGCGAGAGGATGGTTTTGACTTTAAGTTCAAAACATTTATCTCTCGCCCGTTCGCTTTGCTCTCTCGAGGCGCGGAGGGCGCGGAGGAAATCTTTTAGATCAAGAACAATAATCTTTTTTTTGGGTTAGACCATGCTGGGGTTGCAAAAAAATCAGACTTGTCCCATCACAACTCGAATTTCACCATGGTTATCAGGAACAGTTTTTACATTGGAATAGTTTTTCTTCATCTTTTTTACAATAGAATTGCCCTGTCCTACCCCCACCTCAAAAGCTAACCAGCCGCCTGGTTTCAAAAACTTGGGTGCTTGCTTCATGAGTGAGTTAAGTATCTTAATACCGAAAGGACCGCCATCAAAAGCAAGATGCGGTTCGTGTTCGGATATTTCTTTGGGCATTTCTGCAACCCTGGTAGTGGAAATATAAGGGGGATTACACAGCAACACATCAACCTGGTGATGAAAATCACCATTATCGAAGGGAGATAACAGATCGCCATCGCGAACATCTACCCGGTTTTCGAGTTGATGAAAGTTGACATTCTGCTGTGCTAAAGAGACCGCGTCAACAGAAAGATCGGAGGCATAGCCCCGTACTTTTGGAACCTTAACCGCTAAGGAAGCCACAAGATTTCCGGCTCCGGTGCAGACATCCATCAAAGTAATCTTATCCTGATTAATTGCCAGTGTATTCAGGATAGCTAAAACAGCTTGACCTAAAATTTCCGTTTCTTTGCGTGGAATCAGCGCTTCCGGCCCGGCAAGCAATTCAACTCCCAGAAACTGTTGGCGACCTGTAATATAAGCAAGGGGAGTACCGTTCAGTCTTTGTCCAACCAAATCGTCTAACTCTTTTTCTTGATTCATCAACAGGACAGGAAGCTCCAGTCGTGCAGCAACTTCGGCAGAGTTGGGATTGCCTGCCGCCATGTGCCAGAGTGCCTTTAAAGTTACCTCGAGGGTTTCCTCCGGCTTATCGGCAAGAATCATCAATTTTTCAGCAAGACGCTGGTGCTGCTTATCCCATAGGGTTTGTTGTTTCATGGATTGACACTTTCGGCCTGTTCCAGAAGTAATTTTCTGTTGATTTTTCCGTTGGCGGTCTTGGGCATTTCATCCAGAAAAATAATCTGCTGCGGAACCATAAAATTTTCCAGGTTTGCCAAACAAATTTTTTTAATCTGCTTCTCATTGGAAGCAACCGTACCATCCATAACCAGATAAGCCAGGATTGCCTGACCCAGAAGGGGATCTTTCACTCCGACAACAACCGCCTCACTAACCCCGGGAACCGTCCGATGAAGAACATTTTCCACCTCGGTCGGACTAACTTTTTCCCCTCGGGTTTTAATAATATCATCACTTCTACCAACAAAATAGAGATCCCCATCGGCGTCAGCTTTAAACCAATCATGACTACAAAGGATCCGCTCTCCGGGGTGTTTCCCCGCCTTCAACATTTTACTGGTCAACTCAGGTTGCTTCCAGTAACCAACCATGACATGAGGTCCACGGACATGGAGAATTCCGACATCTCCAGTAGCAACGGGTTGGCCATCAGGATCAAGCAAAAATGTCTCGGTTCCGGGAATTGCTTTACCGACCGATTGTGGCTTTTGCTCAATCAACTCCGGTTCAAGATAACAAACCCGTTTACACTCACTTAATCCATACATCTTATAGATGAGGGCATTGGGAAACATTTCCTGTAAATTTGGAACTGAGGCCGCAGGGAGAGCAGCTGCAGTGTTTGTGACTCGGGTAATGGTAGGAAAGTGCAATTTTTTCTTCGCATGGGTTGCAATCATCATTGCAAATACCGTTGGCACTCCCGGGAAAACGGTGACTTTCTGTTCCTCTAGCCGTTGATAAATTTTTGCCGGGAACGTAAAAGAACGTTCAACGATCAGCGTCGCCCCAAGCTTCATCGCCATCAGCAGCTGATATAAACCATAATCAAAGGCAAAAGGAATCACCACCAGGATTCTGTCACTTTCAGACAACCGGATATACTCTATAAGGCTCCAGGCAGCAAAGACCATTGACTGGTGAGTGTGCATGATGGCTTTGGGTTCCCCGGTACTGCCTGAGGTGTAGATAAATGCCGCCAGGTCAAGTTGAATCACAGGAAGAGGCGTTTTCAGCGGTTTAGTCGCTTCAATCACAGCAGCGAAATTTTCAAGAACCAGATTTTCAAGCGATGCACCTGAAGATAAATTTCCGGAAGCAATAATGGTTTTCAAATATGTTGCCTGTCGCCCCGCTGTAATAAAATTCTTTTCCAGATGGCTATCTGACATCAGTATCTTAGCTTCACTATCCTCAAGATAGAAAAGTAATTTATCGGCTTTAGTTTGCGGATTTATAATGAAGAACACTCCCCCCGCCAATAATGTCCCATAAATTGCGATGATACAGGACCAGGTATTGTCCATATAAATAGCGACTCGATCTCCGGTTTCAAGTCCCCGTTTTTGCAGCGCAGCTGCAAGACGCAATGAGGCATCGGCCAATTGTCGGTAATTATAGTCAACACCTTCCACCACTAAAGCGGTCTTTTCAGGATGCCGTTTTGCTGCAGCCAGCATCCCTTCTCCCAGTAATCGCTGTGGTCTGGAAGTGACAGAAGCAGGTTTCGTCGCCATGCCTATTCTCCTCTATTCTGAGTGAAGCAATACTCTAAGCAGATTTCCGAGCAATAAAAGCAGTGACATTATTGATCGAATCAAGGTTTTCCGGGATCAGTTCTTCATCTTCAACCGTAATTGAAAATTCTTCGCTGATATAATCGATCAACTCAAGGATTCCGGTAGAATCAATAATCCCCTGATCTAAAAATGAGGTTCCCTCTTCCAACCCTTCATCATCACCGAACAGATAGTTTTCAATGATAAAGGTTCTGATTTTGTTTTTTACATCTGACATTTAATATCTCCTTTTCTTGCCACAGACGCACGCAGACAACTGCGGACTTAAAATCGAATTTCTTTGTTTTTAAAATTCCCCCAAAACGACAGAATTTTGATCATAGCTATAAAACAAACCGCTTAATTAAAGCCTTCGGATAAGTAAAATTTACCAACAATCCACACTTACAATTTGTTGCCTTCATGTAATTCAGCAACTGCGCGGTATGGATGTCCCTTAGCGACTCGATAGCTTTTAATTCAAGAATCACGCGATCATCAACGATTATATCAGCAAAATAATCGCCAACTATTGTTCCTTTATATTCTATTTTTATCGGAACTTGACTTTCTGCTTTGATCTTCCGGTTAGCCAGTTCATTCAACAATGCATTTTCATAAACTTTTTCAAGAAACCCAGAGCCAAGAATTTTATTGACCTCAAACACCGCACCGTTGATTTGAAAAGTCAATTCATTAATATCCATCAATCCCCCCTTATTGCCACAGACGCACACAGACAACAGCGGACTTGAAATCTAATTTCTCTTTTTTCCAACAAAATGCTAAATGCATAGGCAAATACGAACCTAAAAAACAGGATACGATTTTACCTCTCATGTTTTGTCCGATTTTGTCCGTGTGGGTCTGTGGCAAATTCTTATCTTTTTATCTCCGGCACTTCACCCACTAACTGCGGGGGCAAATGTAAATATCTGGTCGTGTTCCGCTTTTTATCAATATCGTCAAAAACTCGTTGAACCTGAGCTGGCAGCATATTAATTACAGATGCGACCTCATCAACGCTATAATCATGATTTTTTCCATAGAGACAAAGATCCATTCTGTCGTAAGGGAGAGAAAAGTAGAATTCATCCTGACCCTGCGGCAGTGAGTAGGTATCGGTTGTTGGCGGACGCTTACGGATAACTTCGGGGATCCCAAGATATTCCGCCAACTGATAGACCTGAGTTTTATAGAGGTGAGCTATCGGTTTGACATCCGCAGCGCCATCACCAAGTTTAACGAAGAAGCCCTGATCATATTCAAGCCGGTTAGGGGTTCCGGCGACGGCATAATTGAGCCGATCCGCATAATAATATTCCAGCATTTTACGCGTGCGTTGTTTAAAATTGGTCGCAGCCAGAATTTCCAGATAGGCTTTCAGCGGAAGACGCACCTTTTGTGTCTTACCGTCCGGCGACTGGGCAACGACTGAAAACAAGGAGTATTCCTGACTATCAACAACACTGGGGGTGACAATTTTAGACTTCCAGCCGTCACCATATTCAGGAATCACACTTTGGACAGCGGCATCATAACGTTGATAAAACCCAACTGCTTCCAGAATCCCAGAAATATTTTCATATTCCGAGTCAACCCCAAAGTGATCAGAAATAATGGTGCTGAGAGATAAAGTTTCATCAGCAGAGTGGCGTTCTGGCATGTGCAACCCAAAAACTTTTTTAGATCCAAAGGCTTTAACCGCGAGAGCGCAGGTGACACTGCTGTCTATTCCACCTGAAAGGCCAAGAACGATACCGCGCCGCTTGATGGTATTTTTCATCAAGTTGCGTAGGTTTGAGGTTATTCTTTCGACTTCCTGCTCGGCATTCAATTTTAAAATGTCGTTGGTAAATGGGGGGGGAGTCATGTTTTATCTCCATATTCTGATAATCTGTTTAGCCACAGACAAATGCGGACAACGGCGGACTTAAGAATGAATAGACAAATAAAACCTATTTTTCCTTGGTTCTAAACCCAAAAAATCTTGTTTTGGTTTTGTCCACAGTTGTTCGTGTGTGTCTGTGATCGTTTAGCCACAGACAAATGCGGACAACGGCGGACTTAAGAATGAATAGACAAATAAAACCTGTTATTCTTTGGTTTTAAATCCAAAAAATCTTGTTTTGGTTTTGTCCGCTTTTGTCCGTGTGTGTCTGTGGCAAATTAGCTTTGCACTTTTCTCACAACCTTATCCGGCACAATCGGCTGGATTTCATCCAGCTTAAAATCCTCGATAAATTGCTGATGTAATAACTGCGTTGACAAAATTCCAACCATCGCCATGTTTTGGGTTTCATTTGCAGCTTGTTTTGAATCTTTACTGAATTTTTTACGTAAAAATGCAACTTTTTTTGCATCAAAATAACCGGAGGCTTTTATTTTCTCCTCAGAGAGAAGCTCCTTGACGTAAGAACCTGGCTCATCGGCCAAAAAAGATTCCTTGATCGGGGCACGATAGGGTTGCTTGGGACGTTGCCGAATATTTTCGGGAACGATACCCTTGAAAGCTTCTTTCAAAATATATTTTTCATTCAACCCTTTAATTTTCCAATGAGCAGGAAGCTTTGCGACAAACTCAATCAGGCGGTGGTCAAGAAAAGGGACACGAAGCTCTATCGAATGTCCCATTCCGACCCGGTCACCCTGGGATGAGAGAAGATAATTGGAAAGAAAAATATCCATTTCCAGGAATTGAGCTTTGGAGAAATAATCGCGTTGCGAAAATGATTCGGGCAAGCGCTGCTCTAAACTTGAGTAAAGATCGTAATCCACCAACTCCGCTTGCAGGTCAGGTGAGAAAAAATTGGTGTTTTTCCCACTATTTTTCCACCGAATCTGGTGCGAGAACAGTGGGTCATTCAAGTCTTTACCCCGAACCGAAAAAAACTGCTGTAAAAACATCCGTCCTTTGGAAGAATTTTTAAATATATAGGGATAAAGTCGTTCAATCAACAAGGGGCGCCACTTTGAGTCTGGCTGGCGCCCCCAGAACTGGCGTAATTTGGCTTCTTTAAAAATATTATAGCCACCAAATATCTCATCAGCCCCTTCCCCGGTCAGCACCACTTTGAACTGATTATCCTGAACCAACTTTGACAATGAAAACAGTGGCACGGGACCTGTCCGCAGCAATGGTTTTTCACACTGCCAGATAACCTGAGAAAAGTTATCCCTGACATCCTGATTTGACACCCGAATACCGCTATGTTCAGTTCCAAGATAACGAACCATGTCATCCTGATAAACAGATTCATCAAATGGATCTTCCTGAAAACTCAGCGAAAACGTCCTCAGGTGATTGTTGAAGTTATTGGCAATAAGGGATGTTATTATTGAAGAATCAAGTCCGCCGCTCAGATAAGCACCAACCGGAACATCTGCTCGTAAACGTAAACGCACCGCATCGGTCAACAGCTCTTTGATTGTTTCCTTGGCATCGCTAAAAGTACCTGTCCAACATTCGTCTGCAGCAAAATACGGGATTGTCCAGTAGGCTTCAGGTGTTGAGATTCCATGCTCTCCTACTGTCATAAAATGGCCGGGGGGAAGCTCCAGAATATCTTTGAAAGCTGTTTTGGGAGTGAGTGTTGTCCAAAAAGTAAAAATCTGGCTGAGTGCCTCGGGATCAATAGATCGCGATATTTCCGGATCAGCAAATAATGCTTTTATTTCAGAAGCAAAACTAAATTTATCTCCTTGTTGGGTATAAAAAAGAGGTCTTATTCCAACCCGGTCACGGGCAAGAAAGAGCTCCTTTTTACGGGTATCCCAGATTGCAATGGCAAATTGGCCATTAAAATGATGCAAACAGTCAGCACCATATTCTTGATACATTGCAAGAACGACCTCAGTGTCGGTTCCAGTGGAAAAACAGTAGCCCTTTTTGACTAAATCGTTTTTCAATTCCAGATAATTAAAAACCTCACCATTGTAAATAATCCATAAGCTTGCATCGTGGTTACTGATCGGTTGTGTCCCGGTTTCTAACCCAAGAATACTTAAGCGCGCATGGCCAAGGCAAATTTCCCGATCAACGTAAATACCAGATTCATCCGGACCACGATGATGCAGCATGGAAATCATCCGAGAAACAATATTCTCGGACGATTTCAGCGGGTTATTTATATTCAGTATTCCAGCTATTCCACACATAAAAGCATTAACACCCAACCTTTGTCTCTCGCCCGTTCGCTTTGCTCTCTCGAGGCGCAGAGGACGCTGAGGAAACCTTTTAGATCAAGAACAACAACCTTTTTTTGGGTTAAACCATAAAGCCTTGATCTTGTCTTTCTCCGCGATCTCTGCGTGCTCTGCGAGAGGATGCTTTTGACTTTAAGTTCAAAACCTTGTCTCTCGCCCGTTCGCTTTGCTCTCTTGAGGCGCAGAGGGTGCGGAGGAAATCTTTAAGTCAAGAACAATAATCCTTTTTCTTTGGTTAAAACATAAGAGCTTGCTTTTGCCTTTGTCTTTCTCTGCGTTCTCCGCGTGCTCTGCGAGAGGATGCTTTTGAATTTGATTCAAAGCCTTTATCTCTCTGTCAGCGGATATTTTACAGCGACCAGTATGTCATCCCGGCTTTTTCTATTTCATCACGGTTAAGGACACTCTTTACATCCACAACAACCCCTTTCCCGTGACCATTTATACAATATCCGGCAAAGGTTTGCGCTGACATCCCGGTAAATTCTTTATGACTCACCGCATAAATGACAGCATCAACTTGACCCACTGCGGACAACTCAAATAATTCCACCCCATATTCATGACGAGCCTCAGCAGGGTTCGCTAATGGATCATGAATCAAAACTTCAATTCCGTAGTCTTTCAACTCAGCCACAATATCAACAACTTTGGTGTTTCGAATATCAGGAACATCTTCTTTAAATGTCAATCCGAGAACCAGAACACGGGAACCTTTGATCACTTTCCCCGATTTAATCATCTGCTTGATGGTATTTTCAGCAACATATTTACCCATGCCATCGTTGATCCGACGACCGGCAAGAATCACCTGAGGGAGATAACCAATCTGTTCTGCTTTGTGAGTGAGATAATAAGGATCGACGCCGATACAATGTCCACCGACCAGGCCGGGGGTAAATTTGAGAAAGTTCCATTTGGTTCCGGCAGCCGCCAGAACATCCATTGTCGGGATATCAAGTTTGTTGAAAATCAGGGCAAGCTCATTGATTAGAGCAATATTCAGATCGCGCTGGGTATTCTCAATAACTTTGGCTGCTTCAGCAACCTTAATACTTGCAGCTCGGTGAACTCCGGCAGTAATGACCAGTTCATAAACCTGTGCAACTGTTTCCAGAGTTTCTTCATCCATCCCCGAAACAACTTTGATAATTTTTTCAACGGTATGCACCTTGTCACCAGGATTAATCCGTTCCGGCGAATATCCCACCTTAAAATCAATCCCACATTTCAGACCCGATTCCTGTTCCAGAATAGGGACACAGATGTCTTCCGTCACTCCAGGATAAACTGTTGACTCGTAAACAATGATCGCCCCTTTTTTTAGATTCTGACCGATTGTTTCGGATGCCTTTTCCATTGGAAACAAATCAGGATTATTATTTTCATCGATTGGCGTAGGCACAGTGACGATGATAAAATCAGCCGACTTCAAATCCGCGGGATTTGTCGTATAGTCAATAGCGGTATTTTCAAGGTCTTCCCTGGTCAATTCGCCGGTAGCATCGTATCCGGATTCAAGTTCTTTGACCTTTCCCGGATGGATTTCAAAACCAATAACATCAACTTTTTTACCAAAAGCAGCAGCCAAAGGAAGGCCAACATAGCCGAGACCGACAACTGCAATTTTAGCTTTTTTCTCAATGATTTGCTTTATAGTTACCAAGGTTCAATCTCCTATAATTATTTTTTAGCCACGGACAAGGGCGGACAAGATCAAGCGCTTTTAGGTTCAATCAAAGAAAAAGAGATTTTGACCTGTCAAGTCCTTGTCCGTGTGTGTCCGTGGCTACCATTATTCAGGTTTTCTATAACTATTGAGTTAAATACCAATCATAAGTTAATCTTAATCCAGTTGCAACAGAATACTCATTCTGATAGTTCATTTTTTCGCAAACAGACCGGTTATTGGCCAAAGAATGCTTTATGTCGCCTGCTCGTGGGTCGCCATAAGTCACGTCGAGCATTTTCCCTGAAAATTCTCGAATCAAATCAAGCAACTGATTCAAATCAGTCTGCGAACCATTACCAACGTTCATTGGCAGATGCTGTGAGTTTTTCTTTTCTACAGCATCAGCAAGGAGTTGCACCAGATCGGCAACGTAAACAAAATCACGACTTTGCTCCCCATCGCCAAAGACGGTTATTGGCTGATTATTGATTGCGCGTTGCATGAAAATACTGATCACCCCAGAGTATGGTGAAGAAGGATCTTGTCTGGGGCCGAAGATATTAAAAAAACGGAAAACCGCAGGTGAAAAGCCATATTGACGACGGTAAAAATCAATATAATATTCACTTGCCAACTTATCCGCAGCATAAGGAGTTAAAGGTGACAAGGAGGTTGTTTCAGAGACCGGCATAACCTCCGTATTGCCATAAACAGCAGCGGAGGAAGCAAAGACAAACCGTTTGATCGAATGTTGCTTTGCCGCCTCCAGAAGATTAACAGTGCCAATCAGATTGACTTCATGGGTGCCGATTGGATCATCGACCGAAGCCTGCACCGATGCAACCGCAGCCAGGTGAACAATTGCATCACAACCTTCCGCCGCTTGGGATGCAGTATCAGCATTGCGAATATCACCTTCAACAACCTGCAGTTGAGAATGGACTTGGGGTAGGTTTGAACGTTTTCCGGTACTGAAATTATCGAGAACCGTTACGAAGTGTTCATGTTCGAGCAACAAATCAACCAGGTGGGAACCGATGAAGCCCCCCCCGCCAGTCACCAGTATGTTCATGTGGTTTTATCCTTACTCATGTTATTAACAGAAATGAAGAAACCTGAAATGCCTCTAGCAGCTGATACACGCTGACAAATCTAAAACTAAGCCATAATCTTTACTGATTATAAATAATCTTCCGCTTAGATCGCGTGTTTTGAAATATTGCCCCTTCCCCCTTGATGGGGGAAGGTTGGGATGGGGGTGGATTGTTGCTATTCGCCCCTCTCCCTAGCCCTCTCCCACGCCGGGGAGAGGGAATTTTATCCAGCGAAAGATCAGTGCTAATCAGGAATAGTATTCAATTTTATCTGCGCTCATCTGCGGCTAAACTTTTCCGGATTTAAGCCCCAGTGATTCTTGGTGCCCGGTTTTTTTATTATCAACCAGAACCGTTTGCCTTAATCGATCTATCTGCGCGGAGATTTTTTTCAACTGATCATCAAATTGACCGAACTGATTCTGTTGCTGGTTAATCAGATATTCAAGAATACTTCCTTGACTCGACAGTCGTTCGAGAATGGCTTCTTTTTCAGAACGATTAGCATTAAGTTTTGCATAGTTTTCCTCAATACGTGCCAAGCGATCATCCAGAGTTATGGTATTTTGCACCGGTTGAGAAATACTTTTTTGCGTTTCAAAGCTGTGGGTCTGCTGCTCTGCTTCTTCAAAGGAAAGTTCACTGACAGCATCATCAACCAACGCCATATCAACCTTACGGGTCTCCTCAACAAAAGCCGACAAAAGGAGGAAATCACAGATCAAATTAATCAGGCGAGGGACTCCACCACTAAAACTAAAAATTTTATCAAACACACCATCCAGGAAAGTGACACAATCACGACTTCCTACTGTTCCGAGGCGATGATAAACATACTCTTCTGACTCTTCACGATTGAGGGGATTCAGGTGGCAACTAATACTGATCCGTTGCCGCAGCTGGCGTAAAGAGGGTTTGGCAATAATCTGTTTTAATTCCGGCTGCCCTACCAGAATAATCTGCACCATCTTGAAATTGTCTGCTTCAAGATTGGAGAGTAGCCGGATCTCCTCCAATGCTTCCGTGGAAAGATTCTGCGCCTCATCAATAATGATAATCGGTCGTCGATTGGACGCGCATTCAGCTAGTAAAAAATCATTCAGTTCAGTGATCAGCTGAACCTTGTCCTTCCCTTCAGTCTGCAAGCCAAAATCACTATTGATCATAGCAATCAGTTGGCGGCCATCAACCCGGGTATTAAAAATCATCGACAGTGTCACATCTGCGCTGATTTTATTAATGATGTCTCGAACAAGGGTCGTTTTACCCGACCCAACCTCACCAGTCAGCAGCGTAAATCCAGCATGCTCCTGAACCCCATATTGCAGGTAACTCAGTGCTTTGCGATGCCCCTTACTCAAATAGAGAAATTTCGGGTTCGGTAAAAGCTCAAAAGGCTTGGCGCTCAGGCCAAAAAATTCTGTATACATGAAATCTCACAATAAAAAATGAATTTCCTCTCCATGAGGGAGAGGGCCAGGGTGAGGGGGGAATATCACAACACCATAAAATAAATTTATTTCCAGAAACAGAAAATGGTCTCCCCTCATCCGACCTGCGGTCAACCTTCCCCCTGATGGTGAAGGGTCCAGTGCCTGACGCCATCAGAATCGTAACGTACCACTTAATGTAATTATATTATTGGTATAATCGTTGGCATCGACATCTGACTCATTAATGCGATAACGATAGCCTAAAGAAGCGAGAAAGCGACGATATTCATAATCGAGTGAAGTCCCCACGGTAAAGCGATCAACCTCTTCATCAAGAACGATATCATCGTATTCAGCTCGCTCGTATTCAGCATCAAAATTTACAGACAGTGTTCGTGCCAACGGTTTAGATAAATCAAAGCGGATACCGTAAGCCTCATCCTCACGGTTCAGGCGGACATAATCAGAGTTATTCCAGAATAGTTCGGTTGATGCGGTTAGTGACTCTTTCTCATACGCGACCCCAAAATTGGCCTCATCGGCCTCAGTCAAGCCATCTTCCGGTGTGGTAGTAAAGTCTTGTGAATATCCAAGAGACAAGGTGACTGGAGCCGAGAGATGGTAGGAAACATCCACCAGCCAGTTCGTTCCATCAGTAGCAAAACCGGAATCATAGTCGACCTCAGAGTAACCACCTTCGACAGAAAGGGTGGTTCGCGCCCCCAACTGCTGGGATAACCCCAAGGTGTAATCCTGACGATCAAACTCATCGGCATCGTCATCAGATTGATGAATTGCATAGGCATAGCGAGCAAAGATTTCGGTTGACGAGGATAATTGTTTTACCAGAGAGATCCGTCCTTCGTGCTCTTCTGCATCATTTCCCCTGGAATCGACATAATCAACGCGGTCGTAGGTATAACCAAAAACCACGGAAAATGTTGGCATCAACTGTAGATGATATTCCGGAGTCACAGTGGAATGATAAACTGTCGATCGATTTTCTATATCGTTAAACTCATTATCATCCCGTTGATCGATTGCTTCCCGGCTGATCGTCTCAGAAAGGCTTAAGGTAAAGGGACGACCACCAAAGAATAATGCGGTCACATCAGCCCGTTGAACATCCTTGAACTTGTCCAGATTTTCGTCGTTATTAGTCTTGTAAAAACGATAACGAAGTGAGTAGTCAACCGTTGCCTCAAGCGAGCGATTGTTATAATTCAGGCTGATACCGGGCTCAATCGTGGTAATCCAATCCTCCTCCTCATTATTGTCGTCCAGAAAAATATTATCATTATATTCTTCCGCCACCATTAGACGAGGATGGATTTCAAGTGCTGCCCAAGTATTTGTTGTTAAAAACAGTGTTCCAGCCAATACAAGTACCACAAAAGTTACTTTTGAAAGTTTCATTGTCCCATCCTTGCTCACAAGAGTTATTGATATTCAATCATAATAGTAATAACTGGAGTTTCTCAGAAAAATCCGGGCATCATTATAGACAACCCCAAGGAGATTGTGCCCCTTGAACTCCTCAAGTGTCTTAACGACATCTTCTTTGTTAGCTTTCCCTTCCCTGACGACAAATAAAGTGGCATCCAGAAAAGCAGCCAGAACACCTGCATCAGCAAAAAGCTGTGCGGGAGGAGTATCAAAAATCACATAGCGCTCAGGATAACGTTCCTTCAGTTCTGAAACAATATCCTTCATTCTGATAGATGAGAGCATATCCAAGGGGTCTTTGAGTGCTTCACCAGCAGGCAGAACAACCAATTTACCAACACCCGTCTTGATGAGAGCCTTTTCTATTGGCACGTCATCACGCAGACAATGAACCAAACCAACTTCGGGATTAATATCAAGATATTTGTGGATTGATGGTCGACGCAAATCGGTATCAACCAGCAAAACGGTATGATCCTGCTCTTTAGCCAGAGAAATCGCCAGATTCAGTGCCGTCATCGATTTACCCTCTTCACTGACAGTACTGGTCACCATCAGGGTATTTAGAAACTTCTCCCCTTTGGTGAGAGCAATCACCGTTGAACGCAATTTATTAAATTCTTCGACAACAATTGTTTTCTCTTCGCGAGCAGTCGCCAACATAAGGTTGTCAATCTTTAGCGGAACGACATCAAGCAAAGCACTGACCCGCTCTTTAACAGATTTTGGACGTGTTTGCAGTGGTTTCTTTTGCTTTTCCCTCAGCTCAAGGCTCTTCTCAATTGGTCTTTTACGCTGACTTGCTGCTTTTTTTAGTGCTTCTTCAATTCGACTCATAAAATATCAACCTAAAAGAATCTGTAGTTTTTTAAACAAACTGCTGAAGTCCCCGAAAAAAATTTCATAAGCAAACACCCCGCAAAAAAACAGCAGATAGAATCCGGAAAAAACAAACAACCTCATGTCTTTTCTGAATCTTTGTTTTAACTGTGCCGGGTCTGAGATATTTGGAACAACTGCCAGAACATCAACACCAAGCCCTTCAAAAATTTCAACATCACGAACCCGACTATCCATACTTTCAAGCAGATAAACAAGACCAATCCCGCATCCAATCCCGCCAGCAACAGCAAGTAAAAACATTTTCAACATATTCGGGGAAACGGGAACCTTTGGCAGAACCGCCGCATCAACAATGCGAAATGTTGCGGCTTTATTGCCAATTTCCATTTGCTTGGAAACTTCTGACTGACTCATCCTGCCAAGCAATTCATCGTAGACGTTACGAATTGAATCTCTCTCTTGTACGAGAATTCCTAATTCCTTTCTCGCTGTGGGAACATCACGCAATTCATTTTCCCGCTTGGCAATGGTTTTTTTTAGATTAAGTTTTCGAGCCCTCAACGAGGAAAGTTCGGCATCCAACTCAAACACACGTCCCTGTAGATCCTGATGAAGAGGATTCAGGGAAGTCAACCGGGTACGATCTGGTTTATCCTCATTATTGTCGGGTTCGGTAAGACGTTTTTTTAACCCGTCAATCTCTGCTTTGAGCCTTATGACTTCAGGGTAGTTATCGGTATACTTGAGCAACAGATTGTTCAACTGGCTTTCCATAACAGCCAGACGCCCCCCTTCTGCAGATTCGCTCACCATATCGATAGTTTCTGGTAAAGAAGCCAACTGACTCTGAATCTGTTTTTTTCTTGCCAAAAGAGTATCCTGGTTGAGTTCAATATTTTCTATCTGTCCTTCTAGCTCACGGATATTTGCCAGTGTTGCCCCTTCATCAACAGAAAAATAAACTCCATTTTTCTTCCGAAAAGCGATGATTTTATCCTCAGCGGATTCAAGTTTAGCCTTAAATATTTCTATCTGCTCACCAAGAAACCGGTTGGCACCATAAGTTTCTTCTCGTTTAGAAGAAATATTCTCCTCGACATAAGTCCCCACTAAAGTGTTTACAAACTTCTGTGCAAAAAGAGGATCCTTATCAACCAAAGACAAGGTAAAAAGTTCCTGACCACGAATACGCAAGTTAATTCGTTCAATCAGCCTGGATATATAATTTTGCTGTTCAGCAACAGTTTTGGTAAAAATATCTGAACCGACCTCTTCCAAGGTTTTCGTCACCAGATCACGACTGAGAATCGCATAGCGCAACACTCGGATACGATCATTAATATCAGGAGAAACAGCGATACCACGCACCAGACTGTCAATAACATTTCGTTCAATAAAAACCGTGGTATCTGCACTATATTTTTTTGGCAGGGTAAAACTATAAACACCAATGATTGTCATCACGACCAATGAAATTATGATAAATAAATACCGATATCGGTACAGGGCACGAAGATAGCGAAATATTTCTTTAACATTCTGCATATATAAACAATCCTAAAAGATGACCTCGAACTAAGGAATTAACTATCAGATGACCAAAACATCAAAAAATACTTTCTTCTACAATGACATAATCGCCAGGCTTTAAAGCAACATTCGCACTGATATCTTTTCCTCTCGTCACTTGTTTTAAATCAATTCGATGCTTCTTTTTGTCTTTTCCAATAACATAGACACTGCCTTCTTTGGCAAACTCAGTAAAACCACCAGCAGCAAGGATGGCATCCATCACCTTCATCCCTTCAAAATACTGAAGATTCTGCGGGTTTGTCACCGCTCCCATTACATAAACCAGATTCAAACGATTGCTGGGAATAAAAATGATATCTTCAGCCTGAAGATTGATATCCTGCGACATCTCTCCTTCAAAATAGAGGGAGTAAAAATCTTTACTGATTTTCTTACCTTTGCGGGAAAGGTAGGCACGACGCAAATCAACTCCGGATAAATCACCCAGTTGGCTCAACAATTTCAGTAAAGTTGTCTCCTTGGTCATATCAAAAACGCGAGAAATTCCGCTGCCCGTAATATACACCTTGTTATTATTGATCTGCTCAACTGAAACAGTTACGATTGGCTGCTTGATATATTCTGTCATTAGTTGGGTAATTTCTTTACTCAGATTTTCTGGAGATCTCCGATCCGCCAACACATCACCAACTGCAGGAAGAGTGATTTTTCCATCCGGTCGAACCGTGACAGAACGACTCATCTCAGGTACACCCCAGACTGAAACCTCAAGGACATCGCCCTTACCAATCAGGTAGTCGGCAGCACTGGCAAGACCTGAGAAAGATAGAGAAACAAATACAATGAGTAACAAACCGATAAATATTTTTTTCACGGCTACCTTCCTCCGAAACCTGTGAGCACAACACGAACAGTATCAATAATTATTCTAAAATCGAGAAGGACTGAGTAGTTTTTGATATAGAACAAATCATAACGCATTTTTTCCAATGCATCTTCATCAGACGCCCCATAAGGATAACAGACTTGAGCCCAGCCAGTAACACCCGGCTTGACAAAATGACGCGTTGAATAGAAAGGTATTGTTTCTTTTAGTCGTTCGACAAAGGCCATTCGTTCGGGACGTGGACCGATAAAACTCATATCCCCCTTTAAGACATTATACAATTGTGGAATTTCATCCAAACGGGTTTTACGGAGAAACTGGCCAATCCGTGTTACCCTCGGGTCATCTTCTTGTGCCCAGATAGCGCCAGTCTGTTTTTCAGCATCCTGAGCCATGGTACGAAATTTATAGACAAAATATTCAACTTCATTTTCTCCCACCCGTAACTGTTTATAGAAAACCGAGCCAGGGGAGTCTTTTTTAATAAGCACCGCTAGCACCGGGAAAAGTGGGGCAGAAATAACTAAACCAATAACAGAAAAAACAATATCGTAAATACGCTTGTAACTCCGCATAAAAGGTGTCATGCGAAAACCTTGCGTATAGATAAATGCACTCGGCTGCATATTTTCTACCAGCAAACAACCTTTTTCCTGCTCAAAATAAGTTGTCGCCTCCACAATATCAACACCGCGCAATTTGCTCCGCATAAACTCTTTTAACGGCAAATTACCCCGCCTCTCATTAAGAGCAACAACAAGTTTATGGGGACGATAATCATAGATAAGGTCATCAATATCGTTGATATTCCCGACAATAAGTTCAGAATCAACAACAGCCTTCTTCTCCGTACAGGAGACAAATCGGACATAGCTGTGAACATTTTGATCTTTTGGGACAATTTCAGCAATTCTTTTTGCCAACTCCCCCGCACCAATAATAAAGATCCTTGTCGCAAATTGAGCAGAATGGGAAAATTTACGAATCAGAAGTCTGAGACCAAGTTGACCGAAACAAAATAAGACAAAGGAAATAAACAACAATCCTCGACCAAATTGAAATGATGGAAAAAGGTAAAAAGTAGCAGACAGAAGAACAAAGGCAAGTAAACCTGCAGAAAAAACTCGGTAAAGCAAAAATTTACGTCTAAAAAATTTGAACCGATCATACAGTTCAAACAAGTAGGAAGAAAAAACCACGACCCATAGGTAAAGAATAACCCTGAAAAAACCACCCGAAAAAAGACTGTCCAAACTGGAAAAAAAGCCAAATCTAAGTTGATAAGCTCCAACCAGAGCCAGACAGGCTAAGCACACATCAGCTAAAATAATAAGATACCTAGATCGACTCATTAAAGGTTTCCTACTTTATCTTTTCCAGAAGTTTTCTAGCCTTCTCAGCTTCACGAGCAGTCCCCCCGACAACAACCCCACTCAACAAATCCCTTGCAGCGGCATTCTCACCAACCTGTATCTTCGCCATTGCCAGATGCAACGCAACAGCTGGCACTTCAGGAAGCATTTCATTGGCTTTTTCAAGCAGATTCAATGCATCCTTCGCCCGATTATTCTTTACTAAAATATAACCGAGTGTGTCCATAATACGCGGATCATTTGGTTGTAACCGATACGCGTTCATAGCGTAGTTGAGCGCTTCTTTCTCTTCGCCAAAATTATCCGCCAGCAGATAGGCAAGATTATTTAATGCTGGAATATTTTTCTTATCGTACTTTATTGCGGTTTTATAAAAATCAAGGGCAGCCCCCTTATCGCCATTGCGCTCTTTAAGAAAACCCAGAGAGGTATAGGCAGGTGAAAAACGTGGGGAAGTATCAACAATCCGCTGATAGAGTTGTTCTGCCTTCTGGAATTGAGCCCCTTGTTCATAAATTCTGCCCAGTTGCATTTGCAGCCGCAATGGATTGGCAACAGTGGCAATCCCTTTCTGTAAAACCTCCGCTGCTTCCTTTGGTTTTTTC
>Ga0256840_1001037_pt1 | contig 27106 bp, 25 predicted proteins | sample 355202metaG_FD_185969 | JGI IMG/M metagenome (GOLD analysis project Ga0256840, IMG submission 185969) | Hydrothermal vent microbial communities from Mid Atlantic Ridge, Atlantic Ocean - 355-202 | ecosystem: Environmental > Aquatic > Marine > Hydrothermal vents | place: Atlantic Ocean: Mid... | reverse complement strand
TATAAAGAGAAAATTTCTATTGACACAAGTTCCAACCTTCTAAAAACCAAAAGTATAACATTTACTATTTAAATAGTGTATAATTTTGAAAAAATTAGGTTTAAAACTTGAAACGAGAAAACAATACACTGTTTCATATGTTTTTAAAAACATGTGAAACAAACAGTAAAAAATTGGCATTTATATATAGCGTAGGAGAGCAAGAGTTTAAGGTGGATTATCAAAAGTTTTTTGATGATGTGCTGTTATTGTCGAGAGAATTTCGTGCAAAAAAGGTAAAAAAAGATTCAAAAGTTATGTTTGTTTGCGACAACCGATATGAGTGGATTGTCACAGATTTTGCTCTCATCTCCATCGGCGCTATAAGCATACCTAGAGGCTCTGATACACCTACCAAAGAGTTGGAATTCATCATGAAGCATTCAGAGTGTGAGTTTTTAATCGTTGAAAATGAAGCTATTTATACTAAGCATGAAGAGATGCTAAAGAGTCTATCTTTGAAGTCGATTTTTGTACTAGAAGCTCAAAATATTCATGGATTTTTTGATAGTCTCTACTCCTATAATGATCTCTTAAAAGATAAAAAGATATATAAAAATGATATAGAGGATTTTAAAAAACAGGCCTCAAATCTAAGTGAATCAGATACCTTTACACTTATCTATACTTCAGGAACTACAGGTGTACCAAAAGGTGTAATTTTAACACATAAAAATATCATGTACAATGTCAGGGAGTTACCTGATGTCATCGGCTTGAGTGGTGATGATGTTTGGGTCTCAATACTTCCATCTTGGCATATCTTTGAAAGAGCAGTTGAGTATCTTTCTGTTTCGCAAGGCTGTCTTACTATCTACTCGAACATCAAAACTTTTGCACATGATTTGGAGTTTTACAAGCCAACGCTTGTGGCTACTGTTCCTAGACTTTGGGAGTCCATGCACAATAAGATAAATTCAAAACTAAAAAAAGAGGATCCGAAAAAGTTCAAAATTTTTAAAAAATTAGTAGATATTTCTGCTGCGTATAACTATAATCTAAGAGCAGTTAAAGATGAGCTTCCTATCTTTAAAAAGAGAAGTTTTATCTCTACATGTAGAGATAAAATGGTGGCTTACGCCAAACTGTTTTTTCTCTATCCTCTGAACCTTGTGGCAAAAAAGAGACTAAAGGCAGTACAGGAGAAGTTTGGTGGTAGATTGCGTTTGGCCATAAGTGGCGGTGGCTCCTTGCCTGATTTTTTAGATAGTTGGATTGATGCCGTTGGTATAAGAATTGTAAATGCATATGGTATGACAGAGTGCGCGCCAGCCATAGCAGGTAGAGCCCTGAACTGCAACACCTTTTCCACTTTGGGATTAGCCATAAAAGATACGCAGTTGAAAATCGTAGATGAAAATGATAATGAACTAGAAGATGGAGATATAGGAGAGATTCTCATAAAAGGTGAACAGGTAACTCCGGGGTACTATAAAAATGATGAAGAAAACGCAAAGTCATTTACTAAAGATGGTTACTTTAGAACTGGGGATTTAGGAAGATTGACTCTTAGAAAAGAGTTAATCATAACAGGTCGCATAAAAGAGGTGATAGTCTTGGCAAATGGTGAAAATGTTGACCCATCCAAGATAGAATCAGCCATTTCAAAACTCCCTTTTGTGAGTGATGCTATACTTGTTGGGCACGATAAAAAAGGTCTAGGGATGTTGGTAGTGCCAGATTTTGACGAGCTGAAAGAGTACATGTATGAAAAATTTAATACAGTTATAAATGACATAGAGGGGATTTTTGAGGATAAAAAAGTTTCAAATGAAATCAAAAAAGATATGAATAAAATGCTCACGCAAAAAACAGGTTTTAAGCCTTTTGAAAAGCTTCAAAATATCCACTTTTTAGAAGATGAGTTTAAAGTAGGAGATGAGCTAACAAATACAATGAAAAAGAAGAGATTTGTCATAGAAAAAAAATACAAAGAGTTAATAGATAGGCTTTTAAAATGATTCAGCTAAACAATATCTCAAAGAGTTTTGCAACAAAAGAGCTTTTTAGCGATATAAATTTTAGACTAAATTCAAAAAACAGAGTAGGCTTAGTTGGTAGAAATGGAAGTGGGAAATCGACACTTTTTAAGTTGATTTTAGGAGAAATAGAGCCAGACAGCGGTGAAGTTTTGATCCCTAAAAACTACAAAATCGGCGCACTCAGCCAACATCTCAAATTTAGTCAAAAAACCATAAGAGATGAGGTATCGCTTGCACTTAGTGACGATGCAAAATACGATACATACAGAGTTGAAAAGATCCTTTTTGGACTCGGTTTTTCTCAAGAAGATTTAGACAAAGAGCCACTCTTTTTTTCAGGTGGCTACCAAATACGCATAAATCTAGCCAAACTTTTGGTGGCTGAGCCAAATATGCTTCTGTTAGATGAGCCTACAAACTACCTTGATATCGTCTCTCTTCGCTGGTTGGAGTCATTTTTGAGAACATTTGAAGGCGAAGTGATACTCATCACTCATAATCGGGATTTTATGGATAAAATCACAACTCACACTATGGGAATTGTTAGAAAAAGAGTGAGTTTGATAAGCGGTGATACACACAAATTTTATGAGCAGCTAAAACTAAATGATGAACTCTATATAAAGCAGAAGATTTCACAAGATAAAAAGATAAAAGAGTTAGAGGAGTTTATAGCCAAAAACAGAGCCAGGGCCTCAACTGCAGCACTTGCACAATCAAAGATAAAACAGCTTGAGAAAATAGAAAAATTAGATGATATAGGAGCAGATTCTACACTAAATTTTGATTTTAACTTCAAAGAAACGCCCGCAAAAAACCTACTACATGTAGAGGGTTTGAGCTTTGGTTTTGATGTTAAAAAAAGTCTTTTTGAAGATATATCTTTTATTTTGAAAAAAGGGGAGTGCTTAGGAATCATAGGAAAAAACGGCAAAGGAAAATCGACACTGTTAAATGTATTGGCTGGAAAATTGAAGCCAAAAAGTGGAGAGATCAAGATGCACCCATCTGTCTCATATGAGCATTTTGGGCAGACAAATATCAACCATCTAAACTTAAACAGTACAGTTTTTGAAGAGATTTATAGCTCAAACACAAAACTTTCAACGCCTGTTGCTAAAAGTATATGTGGTGCGATGATGTTTAGTGGTGAGAGCAGTGACAAAAAAATCTCGCTTCTTTCGGGCGGAGAGAAGAGTCGTGTGATGTTAGGCAAGATATTGGCTAGTGAAGTCAATCTTCTCTTTTTGGATGAGCCAACAAATCACCTAGATATGGAATCAATCGAATCTTTAACAAAAGCGATAAAAAACTTTCAAGGCTCCGTTGTTATAGTTACCCACTCTGAAGAGTTACTAAGAAGTGTGGCAGACAGACTTGTGGTTTTTGCCAAAGATGGTGCAGAAGTCTTTGATGGAGGGTATGACCTATTTTTAGAAAAGATAGGCTGGGAAGAGGAAGAGGTGGCAAAAAAGGAGAAAAAAGCTCCAAAATCCAACCAGTATGAAAACAGAAAGATAAAAGCAGCTTTAATACAGGAGAGAAACTCCAAAATAAAAGGATTAAAAAAAGAGATACAAGAGCTAGAAAATGAGATAATCCAAACAGAAGAGGAGTTAGAGTCAAATCAAAAAGAGTTGATAAAACTATCAAATCAAGGTGAGAGTTCAAAAATCATAGATTTTTATAAAACAATCGCACTACAAGAAGAGAGTATAGAAGAGAGTTTTGAGAGGCTAGAAATTGTTCAAAGTAAATTTGATGATATATGCTCAAAGTATGAGGAAAAAATCGCAGAATTAGAGTAGCTTGGGTACTTAAATATTGTATAATGTTGTAAAGGTTTAACTATGGAAGCAATATCATTGGTTTTTATCATCACTTCAGCAGTTCTTATCATAACTCCCGGACAAGATATGATTTTGGTTATGTCGCGTTCCATTTCACAGGGTAGAAAAGCTGGTGTAGTCACAGCACTTGGTGTTAGCGTGGGGCTTTTAGGGCATACAGTTTTGGCAACATTTGGGCTAGGCGCTCTTTTGCTCGCTTCAGAATCACTCTTTACTGTTGTGAAGATTGTTGGAGCAGCGTATCTGTTTTATCTAGGTATCAATCTTTTAAGAAGTGACCACTCAAAACTTTCTACGGATAAATTGCCCAAGATAACTCATAAGAAGATGTTTTTTCAAGGTATGTTATCAAATTTAACAAATCCAAAAATAGCTATCTTTTTCTTCTCTTATCTTCCCCAATTTGTAGTTATGGATGGTACAAAAACAGCTTTGCAACTATTTGTATTGGGAGTGACATTTGCTCTGCTTACATTTTGTATAAAGGCACCAGTTGGCTATATATCAGGTTCTTTATCATCATGGATAAAAGCAAGACCTAGTTTTTTAAGTCGCATATATAAGGGCAGCGGAGTTATATTTATAGCCCTTGGCTTGAAATTGGCATTTGAAAAAAGAGGCTAAAAAATTTATTGGAGATACAGTGAGCAAACAGATCAAGCTTTTGGTCTCCTCTTTGGAGCCATCTGCAAATTTACATTTAGAGCCAATTTTAGAAAAACTAGAAGATTGTGAAATCTTTGGCATTTTTGATGAAAAGTTTGGCAAGCCCTATCTGCCTTCATCGGCTTTTTCGATTATGGGATTTTTAGATGTAGTTCCGAAGATCCAAAAAGCAAAACGAGCTATAAAAGAGTTGGTGAAGCTAAGTTTTGGGGTAGATAAAGTTCTGCTTATTGACTCTCCCGCATTTAATTTGCCTTTAGCAAAAGCGATAAAAAAGAGAAATCCAACTGTGGAGATTATCTACTATATTTTGCCGCAAGTGTGGGCTTGGAAAGAGAAACGAGTGTCTAAAGTTCAAAAGTATTGTGATGTTTTGGCTTCTGTATTGCCTTTTGAACTTGATTTTTACTCAAAAGCCAGATATGTTGGACACCCTTTATTGGACGAGATAAAAGCATTTAAAGATGAGTATAAACAAAGCGGGGTTATCTCCTATCTTCCTGGTAGCAGAAAGGGTGAAATCAAGAAGTTGATGCCGATTTTTAGAGAGTTAGTTAAAAAGATAGACAAAAAAGCTTTTTTAGTTATACCACCATTTTTTAGCGATAAGCAGATAGATGAGATTTATGGAGATATTGATGAATTTGAAGTTATAAGAGATGCAAAAGAGGCATTTTTAAAAAGCGAATTTGCATTTGTCTGTTCAGGAACGGCTACGCTAGAAGCCGCATTGATAGGTACGCCCTTTGTTCTCGCATACAAGGCTAAAAAGCTAGACTATATGATAGCAAAGAGATTTGTAAAGTTAAAGTATGCAGGTTTAGCAAATATACTCTTAGATTTTAGCGGAAAAAAAGCTCTACATGTAGAGCTTTTGCAAGATGCCGTTACAGTGCAAAATCTATATAATGAGTATATAAATATGGATAAAAAGATCTTTTTTGAAGACTCTTTGCAGATAAGGAAAATTTTAAAAAATGGAGCTTTAAATAATATGTTAGATATAATAAGAAAATAATTTAAAAAAATACTGGAGAAATTATGCAAAAAGAACCGATGACTGATTTTGGTTTTCAAAAACTGAGTGCAGAACTAAATGATTTACAAAAAGTACAAAGACCAGAAACGGTGATAGAGCTTGATATCGCAAGAAGTCATGGAGATTTAAAGGAGAATGCGGAGTATCACGCAGCAAAAGAGAAGCTCGCTTTTATAGAAAATAGAACAGCAGAGCTAAATGACTTGATGACAAGAGCGCAGGTTGTAGATCCTAGCTCATTTCCGCATGATAAGATTAGATTTGGATCAACTGTGATTTTGGAAGATTTGGATAGCGAAGAGGAGCTTACTTATACTATAGTTGGTAGCACAGAGAGCAACCCAGCTCGAGGACTCATATCGTATCATTCACCACTCTCTAAACAGCTTTTGGGAAAAGAGGAGGGTGATGAAGTTAGTGTGACTTTGCCATCAGGAAGAAAAGAGTATGAGGTACTTAGTGTAAGTTACAAGGAGATAGATTTTGAAACAAAATAGCCAAAAGATACCAGTTGCCATCATAGGAGCTAGTGGATATACAGGCTTGGAGCTTTTAAAGCTTTTGATTACCCATCCGATTTTTGAAATCAGCTATATTGGCAATAGCGAAGGTGGAGTCAGGGTTGAAGAGTTGCATCCATCACTAAAGGGAGTTTTATCTCAAGATGTGCAAAAAAGTGATCCAAGAGAAATAGCAAAAGTATCAAAGTTGGCATTTTTGGCACTTCCTCATAAAACTGCTATGGGTTTTGCAAGCGAGTTACTTGATTTGGGGGTAAAGGTGGTTGATCTTTCAGCTGATTACAGGCTTGAACTTGAGACTTATGAGAAACATTATTGTACTCATATAGATAAGAAAAACCTTCCAAATGCAGTGTATGGTTTGCCTGAGTTTTATAGACAAAAGATAAAAAATAGCTTCTTAGTGGCAAATCCTGGTTGTTACCCGACTGCTGCACTTTTGGCGCTATTGCCTTTTTGCGATCTCTTAGATGAGAATTACCCTATCTTTATAGATGCGAAAAGTGGAGTTAGTGGAGCTGGTAAAAAGTGTACGAGTAAGACTCATTTTGTTTCGATAGATGAAAATATTTTTGCGTATAATCCTTGGATTCACAGGCATGAACCAGAGATAAAAGAGAAGATGAAGCACTTTAGCGGTAAGAGTTTTGATGTCAAATTTGTTCCTCATCTACTGCCTATCATAAGAGGCGAGATGGTAGATAGCTATATGCTTCTTAAAGATACTGGGGTTGAACCACTGGAGTTTTTAAGAGAGTTTTATAAAGATGAAAAATTTATCCGAATTTTTGATGCTCCAGTAGATATGAAATCCCCAAGTGGCACTAACTTTTGTGATATTTTTGCTAAAGTTGATGGTAAAAAACTCTATCTAAACTCAGCGATAGACAATATCCTAAGAGGTTCATCCTCGCAAGCAGTCACAAATGCAAATATCATGTTCGGATTTAGTGAGAGTCTTGGAATCCCAACAATCGCATATGTTCCATAATGAGATCGCTTCCTAGCATCAAAGAGGGCGCCATCTTTATAAGTGACGCCCATGATAATAGCAAAAGAGATGGTTTTTATAGATTTTTATTGGATATAAAATCTGGTAAACTAAAACCAACTCAGCTTTTTCTTATGGGAGATATGTTTGATCTGCTCGTAGGCGAAGTTGCATATTTAAAAGAAAAAAATCGAAAAACGATAGATTTACTTGATGAAATTGCAAAGAATATAGAGGTTTTTTACTTTGAGGGAAATCATGATTTTGCACTAAAAGGGCTATTTAAAAATCTACAAATCATAGATATCGAGTCTCAGCCTGCTATATTTTTGGCAAATAACAGCAGAATTCTTCTGAGTCACGGGGACAAATATGGTGGAGTTTTACACCAAATATTTACAAAAATCATAAGAGACAGGGCGTTATTGAAGATATTAAACATAGCTGATAAGTTGTGTGGATCGTGTATATCAAAAAAAATTGTGGATAATTTAGAGAAAAAAAATATCTGTTCAAAAATTCAAAATTTTGAGTCAATTATCAAAACAAAGTTGGATAAATATATAGATTTAAATGTGGATATTGTAGCTGAAGGACACTATCATCAAAATAGAGATTTTAAGCATAAAAAATATAAATATATAAATTTTTCATCTTTTGCGTGCAATCAAAGTTATTTTGTTGTACAATTACATCCAGAATTGAAATTTATAGAAAAAAATTAAGGGGCTACGATGTTTGATGACAACGTGCTAAAAGTAGGCTCTAACGAGATGGAGCTTGTAGATTTTCGCATTTTTAAACAAGATGGTGATGAAGTCTATGAAGGTATATATGGTGTGAATGTCTCAAAAGTTCGCGAAATTATAAAGATACCAAATCTAACGCAACTCCCAGGTGTGCCGGAGTATATAGAAGGTATATTTGATTTGCGTGGAGTGGTGATTCCTGTAGTAAATCTGGCAAGATGGATGAATATAAGCCAGCCAGATGACAGTAAGATTAAGCCAAGAATTATCATCACAGAGTTTAGTGATGTTCTTATCGGTTTTATAGTTCACGAAGCAAAGAGAATCAGAAGAATCAGTTGGAAAGATATAGAGCCGGCATCTTTTGTTTCAGGCATGGGAACTTTGGACAAGAGTCAAATTACCGGTGTTACCAGGATAGAAAATGATGAAGTTTTGCTCATCTTAGATCTTGAAAGCGTAGTGGAAGAGCTTGGATTTTATAAACCTAGAACAGATATGGATGTAAACGAGATCATGCAGCTTGAGGGCACAGCCTTAGTTTTGGATGATAGCATGGTAGCTCGTAAACTTGTAAGTGATGCCTTGAAAAAGATGGGTCTGAAAGTTGTTGAAGCTAAAGATGGTATAGATGGTTTGGAAAAACTTGAAGAGTTATACGGAGTATATGGCGATAGGCTTAATGATGAGTTGAAGATAATCATAAGTGATGTAGAGATGCCACAGATGGATGGTTTTCACTTTGCGGCAAATGTAAAAGATGATGATAGGTTTAAAGATGCGCCTATAGTATTTAACTCATCCATAAGTGATCATTTTAGCGAGCTAAGAGGAAAAGAGGCGGGCGGAGAAGCCTATTTGACAAAATTTGATGCAGCGGTTTTTTACAAAGAGATTTCAACAGTTTTAAAATCGCACTTAAAAGACGAAGAGTAAAGGCTGAGCTATGGATGATATGCAAGAAATAATGGAAGATTTTTTGGTAGAAGCTTTTGAGTTGATAGAACAGATCGACCAAGATTTGGTTGAGCTTGAAAATAACCCAGAAGATTTGGAGCTACTAAATCGGATATTTAGGGTGGCTCATACTGTAAAAGGTTCTTCATCTTTTTTAAACTTTGATGTGTTGACAAAATTGACTCATCATATGGAAGATGTTTTAAATAAGGCAAGAAAGGGCGAATTGAAAATTGAACCTAAGATTATGGATGTAGTTTTAGAATCAATTGATATGATGAAAGAGCTTTTAGAAGCCATAAGAGACAATGGAAACGATACAGATATCGGTATGGATATAGAGGATATTTGCACAAGACTAGATGCTATATCTAAAGGTGAAGATTTAGAAGAGGTGGCAGTTGAGTCTAAGGAAGAACCTAAAGTCGAAGTTCAAGAGAGCCAAGAAGAGCAAAAAAATGATGCTCAAGAAGAAGAGATTGATTACTCAAGTCTTAGCGACGACGAGGTTGAGGCTGAGATAGAGAGATTGCTCAAAGAGAGAAAAGAAGAGGATAAAAAAAGAAAAGAGAGCAAAAAGAAACAAAATAGTGGCGAGAAAAAAGTAGAACCAAAAGCTGAATCGAAACCAGAACCAAAAAAAGAGGTTAAAAAAGCTCCTGCACCTAAAAAGGTAGCAAAAAAAGCACCGGTAAAAAAACAGGCAACAAGTACAATTGAGCAGACAATTAGAGTTGAGGTTAAGAGACTGGATCACTTAATGAATCTAATCGGTGAGTTGGTTTTGGGCAAAAATAGGCTTTTAAAAATTTACGATGATGTTGAAGAGAGATATGAGGGTGAAAAATTTTTAGAAGAGTTAAATCAAGTTGTATCTTCTGTTTCATTAGTTACAACAGATCTTCAGATTGCCGTTATGAAAACCAGGATGTTACCAGTTGCAAAAGTTTTCAACAAATTTCCGAGAATGGTAAGAGATCTTTCAAGAGAGTTAGGAAAATCAATAGAACTTAAGATTACTGGTGAAGAGACCGAACTTGATAAATCTATAGTAGAAGAGATAGGTGATCCATTGGTGCATATCATAAGAAATTCTTGTGATCATGGTATCGAAGATGGTGAATCGAGACTTCTTAAAGGAAAAATGGAAACGGGTACTATCGAACTAAAAGCTTATCATGAGGGTAACAATATAGTCATAGAGATAGTTGATGATGGAAAAGGTTTGGATCCAGATATGCTTCGTCATAAGTCCTTAGAAAAAGGTATCATCACCGAGAGAGAAGCAGATACTATGAGTGATAAAGAGGCATATAATCTTATATTTAAACCAGGTTTTTCAACTGCCGCCACTGTGACTAATGTCTCGGGTCGTGGTGTTGGTATGGATGTTGTGAAAACAAATATAGAAAAGCTAAATGGTATCATAGATGTAGATAGCAATATAGACAAAGGGACTATCATCAAGTTAAAAATTCCACTAACTTTAGCTATTATACAAGCTCTTCTTGTTGGTGTTCAAGAAGAATTTTATGCAGTTCCTCTGGCTTCAGTTTTAGAAACAGTGAGAATTCCTCTTGAGGAGATATATACTATAGAGGGTAAAAATGTATTGAGATTGAGAGATGAAGTTTTATCTCTTGTCAGACTCTCAGATATCTTTGGAGTTGATAGGGTTTTTGATAACAGCGAACATGCCTATGTTGTCGTCATTGGTCTTGCGGAGTCAAAATTGGGTGTCATAGTTGACACACTAGTTGGGCAAGAAGAGATAGTCATAAAATCTATGGGAGATTATCTAAAAGGTATAGATGGAATTGCAGGGGCTACTATAAGAGGTGATGGTAGAGTTACGCTTATCGTTGATGTTGCAGCACTTATGGATTTGGCAAAAAATATCAATGTTGATATAAAAGCAGAGGGTAGTAGCGAACAGAGAGTCAAGGAGAAACCTAGTGACTATTTTGTGCTCGTTGTTGATGATAGCCAGATGGATAGAAATATCATGAAAAAAGCTATGAATCCTATGGGTATAAGCGTAGTAGAAGCAACAAATGGTCAAGAAGCGCTAAATATCATCAAATCAGGTGATTATAGTTTTGATGCAATTCTCATAGATATAGAGATGCCAAGAATGGACGGCTATACACTCGCTGGTGAGATTAGAAAATACTCTAAATATAAAAATTTACCACTGATAGCAGTTACATCTAGAACTTCGAAGTCGGATAGATTGAGAGGCGTAGAATCAGGCATGAGCGAGTATATTACGAAGCCATACTCTAGTGAATACCTAGAGAGTGTTGTAAGAAAAAATATAAAATTACTAGCGGAGTAAAAAATGAATGATCAATTAAGTAAAGTTTTAAATAAACAAAAAAAACAGATAAGTGAACCAGAGAAGGTTGTTGATGATGTTGTTCAGCTAGTAGGCTTTATAATTGGCAATGAAGAGTATGCTATACCGATACTAAGTATCCAAGAGATCATAAAACCTATAGAATACACAAGAGTTCCTCAAGTTCCGGATTATGTTCTAGGTGTTTTTAATCTAAGAGGTGATGTTATACCTTTGATTGACTTAAGAAAGAAATTTAATCTAGAGTCTGAAAAACAGAGCGAAGATACAAGATATATCGTCTTAAAAGGAGAAGAAAATATAGCAGGTTTTGTTATAGACAGACTCACAGAGGCGATTCGTATAAAAAGAGATAGAATTGATCCACCACCAGAGACTATACACTCAGATTCAGGAATGATATATGGGGTTGGTAAAAGGGATGATAGTATGCTTACTATCTTAAAAGTGGAGGCGTTACTTAAGAGAGATTTTTAAAATCTCTCTTGTTGTGTAAGTGACTTTGGTCACTTACACTTTGGAATAAAAGATTAGAATCTATCGTTAAAGTTTCTTCTTGGTCTCTCTTCTCTAGGTCTAGCTTCGTTAATTCTCAAAGTTCTGCCATCAAATTCTTTTTCATTTAATTCATCTATTGCATTTTGTGCTGCTGCATCGTCATTCATAGTGATAAATCCAAAACCTTTGGCTCTGCCTGTCTCTCTATCAGTAATAATTTTTACTGATTCTACTTCTCCGTACTGGCTAAATAGGTTTTCTAAACTCTCTTCTGTTGTTGAGTAGGAAATATTTCCAACATAAATTTGCATCTTGTCTTGTCCTTAAAATAATTTTATACCATTCAACAACCACACATATCCTGCGCTCATATCTTGAAATACCCACTCATAAAATGCATAGTATTATTGATTGATATAGTAAGACAAGCATTATACTATAAAAAAAAAGATTTTGCTAATAAATTTCATAAAAACTTCTATTTTATTGGTTTATTAAATAAATTAATGTAATATTGTTACAAATATTGTCAAAAAAGAGAAAAAATATGAAAACAGATAAAAATAAAAATAGTATATCTTGCCAAAGGCAAAGCTTTAGTGAGAGGAATTTTCTTGGATTTTACATCCAAGAAAAGGAGACAGTAAGATGAAATTATGTGTGTTTGATTTTGATTCAACTTTAATGGATGGAGAAACTATTGACTTTTTAGCGAAAGAGTTAAGCATAGAAGATAAAGTTTCGGTTATTACCCAGCGAGCCATGCAAGGAAAGATGGATTTTTTTGAAAGTTTAACTAAAAGGGTTAGTCTGCTAAAAGGTTTAAATGAAAAACTCGTAGATGACATTTGCCACTCGTTGCCATATATGCCAGGAGCAAAAGAGACCATAAGCGAGCTAAAAAAAAGAGGATATAGAGTCGTTGTTTTTAGCGGCGGTTTTAGAAATGCAACAAGTTATGCAAAAGATATATTGGGATTTGATGCAGATTTTTCAAATGTATTACATGTAAGAGATGGCCTCCTTAGTGGTTTGGTTGGGGGAGATATGATGTTTGGTTTCTCCAAAGGAGATATGCTCCAAAGATTGCAAACTCTATTGGATGTTAATCCTAACAGAACAATGGTAGTTGGAGATGGGGCAAATGACCTCTCTATGTTCAAATTTGCAAATACAAAAGTTGCATTTTGTGCAAAAGATATCCTAAAAAAAGAGGCAAATGTCGTGATAGATCAAAAAGATTTAACAAAAATTATAGGGGATGAAAGATGTATATAGATGATTTGAAATTTTCACTTTGGTGTGATTTTGTCGAGAGAAGTTTTTTGGACACAGAATTTGTAGATTTACTACAAAATAAGGTAGTAAACGGAGCCACCAGCAATCCTGCTATCTTCAAATCCGCAATCTTAACTTCTCAGGCATACAAGGACGATATAGTAAAACTAGAGGGCAAAAGTGCAAAAGAGATATATGAAACTCTAGCGATAAAAGATATAAAAAAAGCAGCAGAAAAATTGCTGCCTCTTTATGAAACTGGGGATGATGGCTTTATAAGTATAGAGGTAGATCCATTTTTATGTGACGATACACAGGCTACCATAAAAGAGGGTAAAAGACTTTTTAATGAAATTGGCATGCCAAATGTGATGATTAAAGTACCAGCAACGCCTGAGGGATATAGTGCCATAAGCGAACTTATAAAAGAGGGCATAAATGTAAATGCAACTCTTATATTTTCAACCCAGCAAACTAGAGAGTGTCTGGAGGCTTTTAAGAGAGGAAATGAACTCTTCAAAGGAGAGAGATTACCTAAAGGTGTGATTAGTGTATTTGTTAGCAGATTTGACAGAAAATTAGATGGCAAACTCAAAACTCTAAATCTGCCAATAGCAAAAGTAGGTATATATAATGCAATAAAAGTTTATCAATTGATAGAGAGTTATGCCCTTGAAAATGTAAGAACACTTTTTGCCAGCACAGGTGTAAAAAGCGATGATTTGAGTGGAGATTATTATGTAAGAGGATTACTTTTGCCAAACTCCATAAATACAGCTCCATTAAAAACCATAAAATACTTTGTAAATTCAGATAAGATTGACGATAAAATAGAGATACCAAGTGATATAGATGAACTTTTTGAAGAGATGAGAAAAAATGGGATCGATTTGAATAGCATATGCGATGAGTTGATGCAAGAGGGCTTAAGCTCATTTAAAGAAGCTTTTAAGGAGATATTGGAAACTTTAGGCGGCTAGTAAATTAATTGGTTATTCAAGAAAACCCTTTATAATAATAAGAGTAAAAACACAAATAGGAGAGCGATATGAGGCAAGATTGGCATAGCATAAATGTTAATGAGTTGACATTTGAAATGACAAAAAAATTAAAATACTATCTGAGCAAATTAGTTGAAAATAGAGGAAGTGACCTGCATATAAAGAGTAATTCAAATATAAGAGGCAGGATAAATGGTCAGATAGTTTCCTTGTCCAAAGAGATACTCTCCCATAAAGATAGTATTATCCTTGCTAAAGAGTTGCTTCGTACGAGGTTTCCTGAATTAGTTGAACATAAAAATCTTGATTTTACCTATAAATTAAATGATGATTATAGGTTTAGGGTAAATATATTTTTTCAAATAGATGGTATATCAGCAGTTTTTAGAGCAATTCCAACAAGTTTACCTACTATTGATTCTCTAGCTTTGCCAAATCAAGTTCACTCCTTCTGTTCTCTGCCTAGAGGCTTAGTGTTGGTTACAGGGCCAACAGGAAGTGGAAAAACTACAACGCTAGCAGCTATGATTAATAGTATAAACCAACAATTTTCAAAACATATCATAACCATAGAAGATCCAGTAGAGTTTGTCTATAAAGATCAAAAATCGATCATAAATCAAAGGGCTATAGGACAAGATGCATTAAATTTTGCAGATTCACTAAGAGCTGCATTAAGAGAAGATCCTGATGTTATATTGGTTGGTGAAATGAGAGACTTGGAGACTGTAGAGACAGCAATGCATGCTGCTGAAACAGGTCATCTTGTTCTTTCAACTCTTCATACAGTTGATGCCAAGGAGACAATAGGAAGGATACTAGGTATGTTTCCGGGAAATGATCAAAATAGAATCAAGATGACTCTTTCATCTACACTTCAAGGCATAATATCACAAAGGTTGCTTAGAACAAAAAGTGGAAAAAGAACTGCTGCTGTGGAGATATTGGTTAAAAATGCAAGAATAGAAAACCTTATTTTAGATGGCAGAGATGGTGAAATTACAGATGCTATTAAAGAGGGAAAAGATGTGTATAAATCTCAAACATTTGATCAGTCGCTTCTAGAACTTTATGCGGATGGGACCGTATCTAGAGATGAAGCTTTGGCAAATGCAACAAGTAGAAATGATTTAGCTATGGATCTAGACTATTATGACGCCGAAAAATCTATAAAGAAAAAGAGTTCAGGAAGCTTTGAAGAGAAAGTAGATAAAGATATAATAGCATTAAAGAAGTAATTTATCTTTTTTTGAGTATAATAGCACCCTTAAATTTTAATGAAGGACAGACATGTTAGAAGGCATAGTTAGAGAGAGTATCACAAAGCAAGCTACAAAAGAGCTTAGAAGAAATGGTTATCTAATTGCCAATATTTATGGAAAAGGTGTTGAAAATATCAACGCTGCATTCAAAGAGAATGAATTCATAAAAGCGGTTAGAAATAAAACAACACTTGCATTTCCAGTAAAAGTTGGAGATCAAGAGTTAAAAGTTGTAATTCAAGAGTATCAAAAAGATCCAGTAAAAAACAAATTTTTACATGTTGATTTAAGAATTGCATTGCCAGGAGTATTGAGTAAATATTTAGTTCCTGTTAGAACAGTCGGAATACCAAAAGGTTTGAAAGATAAAGGTGTTTTAGCACAATCTAAAAAAAGATTGAGCGTAAAATGTAAAGCAGAAGATCTTCCAGATAGTTTTACACTTGATGTAAGTGATTTGGGCGTCGGAGATACTATTTTAGTTAGAGACATTAAAGTAGGCGAAAATATCAAACTTATGGATGAAGATAGGATAGCAATAGTCGGAGTAATCAAAGCTAAATAGCGATTAATCCAATGAATTTAATCGTAGGATTAGGCAATCCAGAAGAGAAATATAAGAACAATAGACACAATATTGGTTTTATGGTCATAGACTCTCTTTTGGATGACCTATCCTGCACCCACATAAACAAACAAAATTTTCAGGGTGATTTATACAAATACGCAAATACCCTTCTTCTCAAACCACATACATTTATGAATCTATCAGGACAAAGCGTAAGGGCGGTAAGTGATTATTTTAAGCCAGAAAATATAGTAGTTATCCATGATGATTTGGATATCCCTTTTGGAGCTATGAGATTTAAGCATGGTGGTGGTAATGGTGGGCATAACGGTCTGAAATCTATCGATGAACATATAGGCAGGGATTACTTTAGAGTTAGGGTTGGTATCGGTAAGCCAAGCGACAAAAGTAAGGTAGTTTCGCATGTGCTTTCAGACTTTTCAAAAGAGCAGAAAGAAAATCTGGACAAGATTATAGAAAATGCAAAAAAGGCTAGTGTTGCTTTGCTAACTCAAGAGTTAAATGAAGTTTCTCAGAAATTCACAACAAAGCCCACAAAAGAGGTCTTGTGAAAATATACCAAAAGTACATCATTTCCAAATATATCAAAAACTTTTTCGTGATATTCATTGCATTAGAGATTTTTTATGTTGGAATTGATCTATTAACTACATACAGTAAACTACCTCTTTCTGCAAATCTACAAATTTTATATACAATGTTTCAAGGGCTATATGCCATAAATTATGTTCTGCCATTGTCAATTTTATTTGCTATGGTTGTTACTGCCGTATCTCTGTCGAAATCAAATGAGTTAGTCAGCATGCTATCTTTTGGTATAGATAAACAATCCATCATAAAGCCACTCTTTATCACTACGCTATTTATAACAGTTTTGTATATTATCTTAAATTTTACACCATTTTCGTATGCTAGAGAGTATAGCAATAATATTTTGAGATTTAGCCAAATTTCCAGTGATACAAAAGATCTATTTTTGAAAAACAATAACGATTATATATATTTTGAAAAATTAGATCCAATCAAAAAAATAGCCCAAAATATAAAAATTTTTAGTGTCAAAGATAGAGATTTAGTTACTATTATAAATGCTAAAAAAGGTTTTTATAATGAAAAAAATTGGATATTGTATGATGTAGAAAAGATTATAAAACCAAAAGTAACAACTCTGGGCGACAAGGGTTTGGTGATACACAAATATAAAAAATTAGAAGCATTAAAGGATTTTAGACCAAAAATTATAGACAATGTCTATAAGGGAAAGTTTAATCTGTCCATTTTAGATGCAATAGATGCTCTAAAATTCTTTAATTCCCAAAATTTAGATACAGATCGTATAAAGACCATCATATTTGCTCAACTTTTTTTACCTCTTTTTGCTCCGTTGCTAGGCTTGATACTTTTTGCTAGAGTTCCGACAATAGCCAGATATAACAATACAATGTTGCTATCATTTTTCCTATCATTCATCGGTGTTTTTGTTTGGGGGGTGCTTTTTTTACTATCAAAGTTGGCTCTAAACTCAGTAATCTATCCAGAACTTGCAATCATGCTGCCAATTTTTGCACTAGGTTGCGCCTCTTTATACTCCTATTTTAAACAGCATTAATCTTTTTTTAGATAAAATAAGTAGACTTCTTTACTTAAAGGTTTTATATGATTGATTTTGCAAAACTCTCTTCAAAATATGACACTCCCTTGTACCTATATGATTTTGATGATATAACTAAAAATTACAATGAATTAAAAGAGGCTTTCACAGCTAGAAAATCCCTGTTTTGTTACGCTGTTAAAGCAAACTCAAATCTCTCTGTTTTAAAGCATTTAGCGACTCTCGGAGCAGGTTGTGACTGTGTATCTATCGGTGAAGTTAAGAGAGCGTTGATAGCAGGTGTACAGAGTTACAAGATAATTTTCAGTGGCGTCGGTAAAAAAGATGCAGAGATAGAAGAGGCACTAGAAAAAAAGATTTTGATGATCAATCTTGAAAGCGAAGAGGAGATGTGCCGAGTTGAGCAGATTGCAGATAGGATAAACTGCGAAGCAAGAATCAGCATAAGAGTAAATCCAAATATCGACCCAAAAACTCACCCATATATCTCAACAGGGCTTCATGAAAATAAATTTGGTGTTGATATAGAAGTTGCAAAGAAGATGTATCTTTATGCTGCAAAGTCCAAATCTCTTAACCCTATAGGCATACACTTTCACATAGGAAGTCAGATTACTCAAACTTTGCCTTTTAAAGAGGCTTCGCAAGTCATCTCTTCTCTTCTAAAAAGCCTACATGCTGCAAATATAGATATAAAATTTTTCGATGTCGGCGGTGGAATCGGTATAAAATATAAAGATGAGGAGACAATTTCGCTATACGAATATGCACAAAATATATTTGAATCTTTAAGTGGTGAAGATGTGACAGTTGTATGCGAACCAGGAAGATTTTTGGTAGGAAACAGTGGATATTTGGTCACTAAAGTGCTATATGAAAAGAAAAATGATAAAAAGAGATTTGTCATTGTTGATGCAGCGATGAATGATCTTTTAAGACCTAGTCTATATAAAGCTTATCACGGTTTTGAGTTGATAGATGCAAAAGATGATGAAGAGAAATCACTAGCTGATATCGTGGGACCCATCTGTGAAAGTGGCGATTTTTTAGCAAAAGATATCTACATACCGCAGACTAAACACGATGATATAATAGTCATAAAAAGTGCAGGTGCATATGGTTTTACGATGAGTAGCAACTACAATACAAGACCACGAGCAGCCGAAGTTGCTTTAAGTGGCGGAAAAGATAGACTAATTAGAAAAAGAGAGACGATAGAGGATCTAGTTGAGCAGGAGATAGAGTATTTATGAGTTTTTTCATAGATGTGCAAGGAACGCTTATAAGTGACAAAGACAAGAGTCCCGTAGATGGTGCTATAGAGTTTATAAATGAACTAAATGATTCTAAGATCCCATATATGGTTGTCACAAATAATACAAAAATTATCAGTGAAGAGTTTCATGGGTTTTTGTGTAACCTTGGATTTAAAATTCCTGTGCAAAACTATCTTGATCCATTTATGGTACTCAAAAAGATAGTAAAAAACCCTAGCGTAAAAGCTTTTGGCGCAGAGGAATTTAGTGAAACTCTGGAAAAAATGGGATATGATATAACAAACAAAGAGCCTAAAACGATGTTGATAGCCAGTAAAAAAGATTTTAGTTCAGATGATTATGCTTCCATGATAGAGACAGCTTTGGGTAGTGTTGATTTAGTCGGCATGCACGCTACGAGCATATACGCAAAAGATGGCAGAAGATACCCGGGAGTCGGCGCGATACTAAAGATGATTTCATATGCGACAACAAAAGATTATGAGATAATAGGCAAGCCAAGTGGAGCCTTTTATGAAGAGGCAAGAAGAAGATTGAATTTGCAACAAAATAGCGATATAAGTTTTAAAGATATAACTATGATTAGTGATGATGCCATAGGAGATTTATGTGGCATAAAAGAGTTAGGAGCAAAAACAGTCCTTGTGTTAAGTGGAAAATGTAAAAGTGAAAAAGAGATAGAGCCAATTAAAAACAGGATTGACAGAGTAATCCCAAATATAAGCAGTATGCTAGAGGGGAGAGTAGGATGAATTATTACAGAGCGTCAGCTCGTGCTTCAGTCGCGAGGAATTTTTTAGGAATTTACTTCCTAAAAAAGGGGACAGTTAAATGAATCTAGATAAACACAGAAAAGAGATAGATAGATTAGATAATGAAATTTTAAAACTCTTAAACCAAAGAATGGTAGAAGTTAAAACTATCGGTGATTTGAAGCAAACAACAGGAAGTGCTATATATAGACCCGAGAGGGAGAGAGAGATTTTAGACAGACTAAAGAAGCTAAATGATGGATATTTGAACGATAGTGCCATTGATGCTATATTTCAAGAAGTTTTTGCTGTTAGTAGAAACATTGAGTTGCCAGAAAACATAGCATACCTCGGACCGGAGGGGAGTTTTACTCATCAAGTTGCCAAGAGTAGATTTGGTGCTATGGGTAGATATATAGGTTTAAACTCCATAGAGGCAGTTTTCACAGTTTTGCAAAACAAAGAGGCGAAATACGGAGTAGTTCCCATAGAGAACAATACCGAAGGAGCGGTGGGAATTACACTAGATTGTTTAGGTAAATTTGATGCAAAAATCATTGCCGAAATTTATATGGATATTCACCACTCGTTTGCAACTTTATGCGAAAATTTAGATGGGGTCAAGAGGATATACTCTCATCCTCAAGGCTATAACCAGTGCAGAAAGTTTTTAGAGGAGCATTTTTTGAGCGATATAGAGTTTATAGCTACAAAATCAACTGCTCAAGCAGCATTGATGGCAAGTGAAGATCCGGATAGTGCAGCGATTTGCTCACATATAGCAGCAAAACTATATAAAGTTCCGATGCTTTTTTCAAAGATTGAGGATAATTTGGCAAATAAAACAAGATTTCTTATTTTAAGTGATTTTAAAAATGCAAAATCAGACAAAAGCAAAACTTCCATATTGGCAAAAACTGCCGATAGACCAGGTGGATTGGTGGAATTTTTACAAACATTTCAAAAAAATGGTGTAAACCTTACAAAAATTGAGTCAAGACCAACAAAAGAGAGAGGTTTTAAAACAGTATTTTATATGGATTTTGTTGGACATATAGATGACGAAAATGTACAAAATATTTTAAAAGAAAACGCCCATAGCCACGATATAAAGTGGCTAGGTAGTTATGTGAATGGAGAGTAAATGCAGTATAACAAAGTTTTGGACAATCTAAAGATTTATGAAGCCGGCAAACCCATAGAGCTTGTTGTTAGAGAGTATGGTGTGGATGAAAAAGATATCATAAAGCTTGCAAGCAATGAAAATCCAAGAGGATGTAGCCCCTTGGTTCAAGATGCAGTTTGTAAAGATGTAGGACATATGAATCTCTATCCTGATGACAGTTCGTATGAGTTAAAAGAGGCTTTAGCAAAAAGATTTGGGGTGAATAGTAAAAATGTGATCATAGGAGCAGGGAGTGATCAAATCATCTCTTTTGGTGTACATGCAAAGGCAAATGAGAAAAATAGTGTTTTAATGGCAAAAACTACATTTGCAATGTATGAGATTTATGCTAGGCAAACAGGAACTACAATCCTTAAAACGCCTTCAAATCAACATAACTTAAGTGAATTTTTAGAGATATACAAAAGTAGAGAAGATATAGCGATTATATTTTTGTGTCTCCCGAACAATCCCTTGGGAGAGTGTTTGGATAGAGATGAAGTCTATAAATTTTTAGATGAAATTGACAAAGATACACTTGTTATTGTAGATGGAGCTTATCAAGAGTATGCGAAATATATAGATAAAAACAAAGAGATAAATCCAAAAGAGATAATCCAAAAGTATCCAAATGTTCTCTATCTAGGAACTTTTTCAAAAGCATATGGACTTGGTGGAATGAGATGTGGATACGGTATAGCAAAAGAGGAGATGATAGAGGCACTTTTGAAGTTAAGGGCACCTTTTAATATAACCACGCTTTCGCTAAAAGCTGCGATTGTGGCACTTAGAGATGAAGATTTTGTTCAAAATTGTATAAAAGAAAATTTTGAACAGATGGAGCTTTTTGAAAAGTTTGCTAAAGAGTTGGGTTTTGATTTTATAAAAAGTTATACAAATTTTATAACTTTAGAGTTCAAAGATAGTAAAAATTCTACACAAATTTCTGAAAAACTCTTGAAAAAAGGTATAATAGTCAGAAATCTTGGAGCATATGGTATGAATGCGATTCGTGTAACTATAGGAACACCTAAACAAAATGTCAGATTTATGCAAGAATTTAGAGATATTTATTTGGATGGTATGGAAGTGTAGATGGATTTAAAACTGTTTCTAAATCAAATCACAACACTTTTGCAGAGTCTCTCTCGTAAGCAGAAGATAGTTTCGCTTGCTTCAGTTTTTGTGGTTATTGGTTTTTTGTCATTTTTAGTTCTTTTTAAAAGTCCAAATTCCTCATTAACAGGGGGCTATAGCGTACTTTTTGACAATACAAGCCCAAGTGACTCAGCACTTATTATCCAACAACTAGAAAAAGATGGCATTGCATATAAGGTCGTAAATGAGGGCACTATCGCAGTTCCAACAAAAGTTGTTTATAAAGAGAGAATAGCTATATCTGCACTTGGAATTCCTAAAAATTCCAAAGTTGGATTTGAGATTTTTGATAAAAGTGACTTTGGTTCAACTGATTTTGAACAGCAGATAAAATACTTAAGAGCATTAGAGGGTGAATTAGCCCGTACTATTAGTGATTTACAGCCTATTGAAAATGCTAGTGTTCACATTGCGATTCCCAAAGATAGTGTATTTACTGACCAAAAACAGCCGGCAACGGCATCAATTGTTGTCGAAATTAAAGCAGGACAAAAACTTTCAAATAAACAGATCGTAGGTATTAAAAATCTGGTCTCATCCTCTGTTGTAAATTTAAAATCCCAAAATGTTAAAATTGTGAATCAAAATGGAGTTCCATTAGGTGAAGAAGATGGTTCTTTTTCGTCTGATTTAATAAAGAGTCAAATTGCATACAGAAAAGAGTATGAGTCAAATCTAGAGAGCAAAATTACTTCTGTTCTGGCTCCAGTGGTTGGTGGAACAGATAAAGTTGTAGCCAAGGTTACTATAGATTTTGATTTCAGTCAAAAAAATTCAGTAAGTGAAGTTTATGACCCAAACTCAGTTCCTAGAAGTGAACAGAGTGTAGAAGAGAAGAAAACAGGATTTGCTCCAACAAGTGTCGGTGGGGTTCCAGGCGCCGTAAGCAATATAGGTCCAGTTCAAGGCTTAAAAAGCCAAAAGAGCAGTGAAAAATATCAAAAAAGTTCAACCACAACAAACTATGAAATATCTAAAAAAACCACAAGAGTAAAGAATGAGTTTGCAACTATCAAAAAGATAAGTACAGCTGTTGTTGTAGATGGAAATTATAAATATCCAACCGATAAAAAAGCTGCTCAAGTTTTAGAGTACAAACCTTTGACCAAGGAACAGTTATCGAAGATAGATGCAATCGTAAAACAGACTGTAGGCTATGATAAAACTAGAGGAGATGAGGTAACTGTAAGTAATTTAGAGTTTAAACCACTTGCGGTTGATGGGCGACAACCTGTTACAAAAACTATGATAGACAAAGCAAGTTTTTATCTTGCGCCTATCATCCCAATTTTAAAATATTTAGTTGCCATTATATTGATTTTACTATTTTATAAAAAAGTTATAGCTCCATTTATGATTAAGATGCTTGAAGAACAGAGTGAAGAGATTGAAGAGATAGAGTCACAAGATAATTTTGATGAAGATGAAAATGCCGAGGATACACTTGAAAAATTTAGAAAAGCAAGGCAAAAAGTGGAAGAGCAGTTAGGGCTTGGTCAAGATTTTGATGAAGATGAGTTAAAATACGATGTGCTGTTGGAAAAACTGAAAGATTTAGCTGATCAGAAGTCAGAAGAGGTTGCTAATTTATTGCAAAGTGTGATAAAAAGCGCAAATGATTTTGATGCAAATAGCATGAAAGATTTATAATGAAGTTAACTGAAGAGCAAAAAAATGAGTTTAATGAACTCTCTATGTCAGAAAAGACTGCTATACTATTGATCCAGTTAGGAGAAGATATAACGGCAAACCTTTTTTCTCATATGGAGATAAGCGTTGTAACTGACATATCTAAACATATAGCTACTGTAAGAAATATTGATAAACAGATAGCAAATGCAGTTTTAGAAGAGTTTTATGCTCTATTACAGTCAAATCAATATATTCATAGCGGTGGTATGGAGTATGCAAAAGAGATATTGTATAGAACATTTGGATCTGAGGCAGCGCAAAAGATACTGGAAAAGTTATCAAAAAATATGGAAACTACACAAAATTTTGGTTACTTATCACAGATAAAACCGCAGCAATTGGCAGACTTTATTATCAATGAGCATCCTCAAACCGTAGCTTTGATTTTGGCACATATGGAGCCTACAAGTGCCGCTGAAACACTATCTTATTTTCCTGATGAGCTAAGAAGCGAAGTGACAATAAGAATGGCGAATTTAGGTGAGATATCCCCTTCTGTTGTTAAAAGAGTATCTACAGTCCTTGAAAACAAACTAGAGTCATTGACTTCGTATAAAGTTGAGGTTGGTGGACCAAGAGCAGTTGCTGAGATACTAAACAGGCTTGGTCAAAAAGCTTCTAAAACGACTATATCATTTATAGAGCAAGCTGATGAACAGCTAGCTTCAACTATAAAAGATATGATGTTTACATTTGAAGATATCACAAAACTTGATAATACGGGAATTAGGGAGATTTTGAAAGTTGCTGATAAAAAAGATCTGATGATCGCGCTCAAAGGATCAGGTGAAGAGCTTAAAGAGAAGTTCATGGGAAGTATGTCGCAAAGAGCGCAAGAGGCTTTTACGGAAGAGATGAGCTTTTTAGGAGCAGTGCGGGTCAAAGATGTAGAGGAGGCTCAAAGAAGAATCGTAGAAGAGGTGCAAAAACTTGCCGAACAAGGAGTTCTTCAAATTGGTGAAGCTGAAGAGATGATAGAGTAAAATGAAAAATATTGTAGAAAAAAAAGATCTCCAAAATCATACCATAGCTAGATATAGGTTTAAAGTTTTGGGTTCTTCAGTTATAGATGAAGAGAGTGAACAGGAGATAGATACAGATATATCCCATGAGGAAGAGGTGGAAGTAGCAAATCAACCTCAAATCATAAATGAAAGTCAAAATCAATTTGTAGAAGAGCTTTTAAAAAAGAGCGATACACTTTCGTCAAATATCATAAAATTGCAGATGCAGATAGAGAAGCAAGAGAGTGAATTTGAGACAAGGCTTAAAGATAGCGTAGCAAGGGAAAAAGAGATCTCATTTGACGAAGGTTATGCAAAGGCAAAAGAGCAGTTAGAGGTAAAATTTGAAGAGAAAGTCTCATTATATCTAGAGTCTGCAAGAAAATTGAATGAAAAGATAAAAGAGATTGATATTTTCTTTGACAAACTCGAGAAAGATTTGATAGAAACATCTCTAGAAGTTGCAAAAGAGGTTATAAAAAAAGAGATTTCTACTTCTAGTCAAAAGGTGGCAGTTTCTCTAGCGCAAGATTTGATAAAAGATTTGGCAGATGCAAACAGAATAACAATTAAAGTAAATCCAAAAGATTTTGAAGAACTAAAGACGGTATTTGAAGAGAATGAAAAAGTTAAGATTGAATCAGATACAGCTGTTAGTTTAGGCGGAGTAGTATTGCTTAGCGAAAAAGGCAACCTAGATGGCAATATAACTGCAAGATTGGAAAAAGTTAAATATCTGCTTCAAAGTAAACACGATAAATAATCAGGAAAATAATGAAAATTGATGTTAAAAATAAAAATATACAAGAGTTAAAGGATTTATGCGTCTCCTTAAGAGATAAAATCATAGAGACAGTTAGTAAAAATGGTGGACATTTAAGTAGTAATGTAGGCGCAGTCGAGTTAATTGTAGCTATGCACTATGTATTTGATTCGTCAAGTGACCCTTTTATTTTTGATGTAAGTCACCAATCTTATGCACATAAACTCATAACTAGAAGCTGGGATAAGTTTGAAACACTGAGAAAATTTGAGGGAATAAGTGGTTATACGAAACCAAGCGAGTCAGAGCATGACTATTTCATAGCAGGACACAGTTCAACTTCTATATCGTTAGCTGTTGGTGCTGCAAAAGCGATAGCACTAAAGGGCGAAGGAGACAAAAGAGTGCCCGTTGCTCTTATTGGAGATGGTTCTATGAGTGCCGGCTTGGCATTTGAGGCACTAAATGAACTAGGATTTAGAAAATACCCCGTTGTAATAGTTTTAAATGACAATAAAATGAGTATATCAAAACCAATCGGTGCTATAAGTAATTTTCTTTCACATGCAATGGCGGGAAATTTTTACCAAAAAATAAAAAAAACAACTGAACAAATCTTGGAGTATCTGCCTGAGAGTGCAACTTATATGGCGAAAAAATTCGAAGAGGGTTTTAAACTTATAACGCCTGGAGTCATATTTGAAGAGATGGGAATTGACTATATAGGTCCTGTGGATGGACACAATTTAGAGTCTCTCATAAGAGCTTTTGAGATGGCAAAAGAGTTGAAAAGACCAGTTATCGTTCATGCGCAAACTCTAAAAGGCAAAGGATATGAGAAAGCTGAGGGGTATTATGAGAGTTGGCATGGGGTAGGTCCTTTTGATGTACAAAGTGGTAAAGTCCTTAAGAAAAACAGTAAAAAAAATGCTACCACCATGTATAGTGAAGCACTTCTAGAGTTGGCAACTGAACATAAAAATGTAGTGGGAGTTACAGCTGCTATGCCTAGTGGTACGGGATTAGACAAGTTGATAGAGAGATTCCCTGAGCGCTTCTGGGATGTTGCTATCGCTGAACAACATGCAGTCACATCTATGTGCGCCATGGCAAAAGAGGGATTTAAGCCATATGTGACCATCTACTCTACTTTTTTACAAAGAGCATATGATCAAGTGATTCATGATGCTTGCATTATGAATCTAAGCGTAGTTTTTGCATTAGATAGAGCAGGAATTGTTGGGGAAGATGGAGAGACACATCAAGGAGCTTTTGATATATCTTATCTTAGTGCAATTCCAAATATGACACTAATGGCTCCAAGAGACGAAAAAAGTATGCGCTTAGCGATAAAATACTCTTATTCTCATCAGGGTCCACTTGCTATTAGATACCCAAGAGGTGCTTTTATAGATTGCATTGTAGAGGGTACTACTTCTTTTGAGTATGGTAAAGCAGAAGTAATCAAAAATGATGATGATGCAGAGATTTTACTGCTAGGCTATGGAAATGGAGTGGGACGAGCAATGCAGACAGCCCTGTTGTTAAAAGATAAAAATATATCTACAAGCGTGGTAGATTTAAGATTTGCTAAGCCGTTAGATGAAGAACTTCTCATAAAATTAGCAAAAAAATATAATAAATGGTTTGCTTTTAGCGATAGTGCAAAACTAGGTGGCATAGGCTCTCTCCTAGAAGAGTTAAATCAAAAAAATTCTCTACATGTAGAGATAAAAAGTTTTGAATACGAAGACAGTTTTATACCACATGGAGCAACAAACCTAATAGAGGAAAAATTAGAAATTCTTCCCATACAGGCAGTGAAAAAGATACTTAAAAAGTGATACCGCTTCTAATTTTGTGTAAATCAGAAAAACACTAAAATACACTAACAGAATTAGG
>Ga0256840_1001036_pt1 | contig 27117 bp, 20 predicted proteins | sample 355202metaG_FD_185969 | JGI IMG/M metagenome (GOLD analysis project Ga0256840, IMG submission 185969) | Hydrothermal vent microbial communities from Mid Atlantic Ridge, Atlantic Ocean - 355-202 | ecosystem: Environmental > Aquatic > Marine > Hydrothermal vents | place: Atlantic Ocean: Mid... | reverse complement strand
TAGGCTTAAAAATGTAAGCATTAAGGTCAAAATAGAACAAATTTAGCGATTGATCCGATATTTTTTAAAAATATGGCTCAATTATCAGAGTAACTTGGGAAATGAAACTTCATGCAAAGGTCTCTTTTAATATATAGAGGCTTCAACATAGCTCAGATGACGAGTAATCATGACAAAAAACCTCCCCTTTTATTATTATTTCGTAGCTTTAGATCTGTTTACTCAATGGCCTATCAATCACTTTAGGTTGATTATCATCAGGAGAAAATAAAGGTTTAGATAACTCTTTTCTCAATTCTTTTGCTCCCTCTTCCAACGCTTTACCCACTTCATCCATAGATTCAGATAGTGACATATCCAGCTCTTTCAAGCTCTTTTGCATAAATCCATTTAATTGATCAAACATATTGTCAATAGTATGCTTAACAACAGAATTTAAGGTTTTCTTCACATCAACTCGCCAACCTTGCTCCGTTTTTAGCAAAACAGTAGCACCCGGTATTTTGACACCAGATTTCCCATATTTTTGGGTATATAGTGTTGTTGCAACTTCTGCACGCGTTTCGCTTAACATAACCTCCCCAAGTTCAAAACGCTCAGGGTGTGCTTTTTTTGCCTGTAAATATTTTAAATAACTAACCGTATCCCATGTAGCTAGTTGTTTTGCCGTTTCCATATCACGGAGTTGTACTGCCTTCCAAAATCTTTCAGTGACATTTTTTGGTGTATCTGATTGAGTACAGCCATTTAACACAAGGGCTAAACCAATCAATAGTAACACACCCATATTTTTTACGTTTTTCACAAACCTACTCCTGATTAGTAACCTGCTTTTAAGCCTTAAAAACACCTCTATCTTCTGAGAAGCTAACAAGCTTTGCCTTTTTAATTTTACTCTCTAATAAGACCGTATTTGCAACAATAGTTTCAATCTTACAAAAATTGGGAGTATAGCCAGAGTAACGAACACGAGCTTCACTATCCGTCTTTTGACTCTCCCATAGTACCTCGACGGTATTATTGATCTGCGCTTGATAGAAATCATTCTTCAATTTAGCAGCCAACTTATGCAATTCTTGGCTACGCGATTTTTTAACATCTACAGCAATCTGATTAGAGAGACCCGCAGCTTTCGTGCCTTCGCGGGATGAATACGAGAATATATGAATATGACCAAAACCAATATTCTCTACGGTCTCTAAAGTCTTCCTCCATTCCTTTTCTGTTTCACCAGGGAAGCCTACTATGATATCCGTAGTAACATTAAAACCATTGATCGCAGAACGTGCTTGTTGCACCAACTGGGAGAAATCAACAATTTTACAACGACGTGACATTCGCCTTAAAACAGAATCAGCCCCACTCTGCAATGGCAAGTGCATATGTGGCATAAGCCTTGTATTTTCAAATAATAAGAAGAAAGCATCGGGTAAATCCCACGGCTCTACAGAGGCAAAACGTATCCGAGGGACATCGGTATTTTTCAATAAAGCACTAACCAGCTCAAACAACGATGAACCAATATCGCTACCATAACCGCCAACGTGCACACCTGTTAATACGATTTCTTGTATGCCTTTCTGGTGTAGATTATTCACCTCACCAATAATATCAGCAAGTATTCGACTTCGCTCTTCACCACGTGCAACAGTGACGATACAGTAAGTACAACGATAGCGACAACCATCTTGAATTTTAATAAAGGCACGTTGCTTACCTCGTTGAAAGAGCGAAGACTCTTCAGGATCCATCGCAATTACCGGCATCGTATTTGCCGAAAACGCATCCATCACTTTCTCAGGTAACAATTCTTTATCTTGGTTATTAACAACCAGATCAACACCTAAACGAGTAGCAACATCTTCCTCTTCTAAAGTAGCATAACAACCGCTGACCACTAATTTTGATTGTGGATTCTCCCGATGCAGGCGATTCATTAGTTTACGGGATTTTTTTGTCGCCTCGGTTGTTACAGCACAGGTATTAAGCACAACTACATCTGCCTCATCAGCTGCTTTCACAATCTGATGACCTTTTTTCGCAAACTGTACAGACCACAGTTCTAGCTCAGCCTCATTAAGCCGACAACCTAATGCTTTTAAGTGAATTTTCATCTGCTATGACATCCTAAGACTCTTTTTTATAAATTAAAAAAGCCATATTACCGAAAAACAGCAATATGGCTAAGTTTAAATGTAGTTTTAATAGCCCACCTCCCCCTTATTTCGCTGTTTTGTATGGAAAACTAATACAAAACAGCGAAATAAGGGGGAGGTGGCTTCAATAAAATTATGATTTATTGAGTTAAAACCTAATTATTGAATGTTTTCAGGGAATAAAGTGACTTCAGCACTCTCACGCAATGCCTTTAGCATAGCAGCACGCTCACGAGAACCTATAGTTTTTGTAAAGTTGGCCTGCAATGCTCTATCTAATACAGTATCTCCATCTTTCACATCGTTTAAACCCAACAACACATAATCCCCTTCTGGCAAGATAGCGTTACTAAAGCTTTTCTTACCATCTTGGGGCTTTGCCATGCTAAATAGCTTAGCAATAACCAAGGGAGATAATTTGTTATCGGAGCGCTTTAAGCCTTCGATCTTTTCTACATTAGCTACAGAACCACCAACAGACTCAACCGCCGACCAGTCACCTGATGCTTGTATCGATTTTAACGCTGCCTCACCTTTTTCTATCAAAAGTTTTCTAATCTTCTGATCAGTTAAGCTAATTTTTATCTCATCGCTTACGTCGGCCAAAGACTTCTGCTCGGGCAATTTATGTTCTTGCAAACGCACAACCGCAACAGTTTCGTTGTCAATTTCTATTAACTCTGAGTTTTTACCAAACTTCAAAACATCTTCACTAAATGCTATTTGAATGAGCTTTGGCGACGAAAGTAAATTACCCTTAGCCACCACTGGCGCAGTAGTTCTCGTTATCCAATCTGAAGTTTCAACTTTTAAACCTACTGAATCTGCCGCCTCATCCAAACTACTTTCATTTTCGAATGCCAATGTTTGTAACTTATCAGAATTATCTAAAAATAGTTTTTCAGCTTCATTTCTACGGTAAGTTTTTTCAATATCAGCCTTTACCGTATCAAAGATTTTTTGCTTTGAATCTATGACATCAAGCACCTTAATAATCTCAAAACCTGCTTCTGCTTGCACAACAGTAGAGTAATCACCCTTATTAAGCGAAAAGGCAACTTTCTCAAAAAGCGGCCCCATATCACCTTGAACGATTAATCCTATTTCACCAGAATTTTTGGATGCGATAGTATCGTCTGAACTATTCGATGCTAAATCTTCAAACGTTTTAGCTCCCGATTTAAGTTGATCGTAAATTGTCTGAGCCTTCGCTTGTGCATTCTTCTCTGCTTCCACACCGTCTTTTTCATTAATTTTAACTAAAATATGCGCTACTTTTCGTTGCTCAGGATCAATGTACCTAGCCGCATTTTCATCATAATAGGTACGTAGAAGATCATCATTCACCTCAACGGTTTTAGCCAAATCATCCTGTTTTAATAAAACATAGCTCAGTTTCAGTTTCTCATCTGTTTTATAGCTTGAAGCATTTAAATCGTAGTGTGTTTTAACTTCGTCACCTGAAATTTTTATTTCTGAAATAAAGTCTGACTTCTTAAATGTATATGTTTCCACACTTCTGGTTTGGTTACGCAATTTTTGATATCGAGAGACTTCTGCAAGCGGTAAAAATGCCGCATCACCGACACCTCGAGAAAACTGTTGATATGAAATTGAATTTCTAATATCTAATTCAAAATTAGATTTGTTTCTACGTTGTGAATTTAAAACGCGCTCATACGTCGCCGTATCAAACACACCGTCTTTTTGAAATGCTGGAATTTCCGAAATTGCATCATAAACTTCTTGGTTACTTGCTCTATAACCACCTGCTGTGGCCTCTTGTCGCAGCAACGTTGCATTTACGATCTGCTCAAGTGCCTGCTCTTTTATTATCGCGTCATTAAATCCCGGCGGTAATTTACCACCAAACATCTGACTTAACCGCTGACGTTGCTGCAACACACTATTTTGCACCTGTTGTGCGGGGATTTCCTCACCATTAACAACTGCAGCAACTAATGAATCACTCCCACCCAAATAAGAACTAATCCCAAATAAAGTAAATGGTATTGCAATAAATCCTACAATTGCGTAAGCAACCCAGCCCTTAGCTTTGTCATGAATATTCTGAAGCATAATTTCTCTTTAAATAAATGATTAACATCCAAATAATATTATTTATTTGTCGTTGTAATTAGTAATTGAGTAAGCGCCAATTTTACTCATAAACAAACGGCATATAATACAGTAAATAGAAAATACTTTCCAAGGCGTTGCATATATTGCAGACATAAAAAAAGGATGCCTTGCAGAACAAGACATCCTTAATATATGGCGGAGCGGACGGGACTCGAACCCGCGACCCCCGGCGTGACAGGCCGGTATTCTAACCAGCTGAACTACCGCTCCAGTCGCTTTTTTAATAAACAAAAAAACAAAAAATGATGGTGGGTGATGAGAGGCTCGAACTCCCGACATTCGCCTTGTAAGGGCGACGCTCTACCAACTGAGCTAATCACCCACAGGGTATCTAAACTACGATACCAAGTGGTTTTCCAGAACCATTCATACTCTCTGACTCTGGAAAGCGCGCTAGTTTACTGCATCTTTTAGAGCTTTACCAGCTTTAAATGCAGGATTATTTGCAGCTTTAATTTGGATAGTTTCACCTGTGCGAGGATTACGCCCTTGACGTGCTTTACGCTCACGTACTAAGAATGTTCCGAAGCCAATCATCGTCACTTGATCACCACTTTTTAGTGTATCAGTGATTGTTTCAATAAATGCTTTAAATGCACGCTCTGCATCAGCTTTAGTTAAACCTGACTTTGATGCTACCGCTTCGATTAATTCTGACTTATTCATAAATACCTTCCTTTGTTGTGATATTAAAATTGTGATGTTAATAAGTGTGGCGCATAAATTACTACCTAGACTACATACTTAGTAGCACTTAGACCTTAATTATTATTCTAATCTGCTGTGTAAATACTCCGCAACCCACAAGCCGCACTGTTATACCAGTGCTCTTGATAAGTTTCAATACAAATACTATAAATACCCAAATCTAACTATAAAAAAATCTGGTTCATTATTTATAGCCCAATAATAAAAAAAACAGGTGCATTACACACCTGTTTCCTATAAGAAAAAAGCTTTAAATCAACTCATTCTTTAATATTAATGAGCTCTAACTTCACCCTCATTATTACTTTTTGACGGGGAAGACTTGTCCTCACTTTTATCTTCAAGGTCATCTTCTTCTGACAACTCCACGGGCATTGACTCTAATGCGATCTCTAGCACTTCATCTATCCATTTTACTGGCTTAATAGTGAGCCCTTTTGTTACATTTTCAGGGACATCTGCCAAATCTTTTTCATTATCTTTGGGAATTAGAACTGTAGTAATTCCACCACGATGTGCGGCTAGTAGTTTTTCCTTTAAACCACCAATTGGAAGGACCTCTCCACGCAGCGTAATTTCACCGGTCATTGCCACCTCCGCTTTCACCGGAATCCCAGTCATAGAAGACACAATAGCTGTCACCATCCCCACACCTGCACTTGGCCCATCCTTAGGAGTTGCACCTTCAGGGACATGGATATGGACATTTTTCTTTTTCAAGAATTTTTGCTTAATCCCCAACTGACGTGAACGACTTTTAACTACAGTTTCAGCGGCCTGAATAGACTCCTGCATCACCTTGCCAAGACTACCTGTACTTTTAACATGGCCATTACCTGCGACGACAACACTTTCGATTGTTAATAACTCTCCACCAACCGATGTCCAAGCTAAACCTGTAACTTGACCAACCTGGTTTTTCTTATCAGCTCGACCAAAATCAAACTTCTGAACACCAAGATATTTAGCAATATTACGCGCAGACACCGATGTTTTAGTTTTCTTACCTAATAAATGCTCACGAATCACTTTGCGGCATATCTTCGATATTTCTCGTTCTAAACCACGTACACCAGCTTCACGCGTATAGTGCTGAATGATAGCAATGATGGCAGAATCACTAATCGTTACCTCTCCCTTTTTAACACCATTGTCCTTAAACTGCTTAGGCACTAGATAGTTCTTCGCTATATTTAACTTTTCGTCTTCCGTATAACCTGGGATACGAATTACTTCCATACGATCCAATAAAGGCCCTGGAATATTCATACTGTTAGACGTAGCAACAAACATCACATCCGATAAATCAAAATCAACTTCTAAGTAATGATCTGCAAACGCACTATTCTGTTCAGGATCAAGAACCTCCAGCATGGCAGATGCTGGATCACCACGAAAATCCGTTGCCATTTTATCAATCTCATCTAACAAAAACAGAGGATTATTCGTTCCTACTCGTGATATATTTTGGACAATTTTCCCTGGTAATGCACCAATATAAGTACGGCGATGCCCTCTAATCTCAGCCTCATCACGCACTCCACCCAATGCCATACGCGTATACTTACGACCTGTAGCTCTCGCGAGTGATTTCCCTAATGATGTCTTGCCAACACCAGGAGGGCCAACCAAACACATGATTGGACCTTTTAACTTCTTAACACGTTGCTGTACTGCCAAATATTCTACGATACGCTCTTTAACTTCATCTAAACCAAAATGGTCTTCATCAAGGATTTTTTGCGCTTTTGCTAAGTCTTTTATTATCTTAGATTTCTTACTCCACGGTAAAGCAACCATTACATCAATGTAATTTCTTACCACTGTGGCTTCCGCAGACATTGGGGACATCATTTTTAGCTTCTTAAGCTCTTCTTCTGCTTTTTTCTTAGCTTCTTTGGGTAGTTTTGCTTTTTCCAACTTCTCAGTTAGCTCATCCAACTCACTTGCCGGAGCATCTTCTAGCTCACCCAATTCCTTTTGAATCGCCTTCATTTGCTCATTAAGGTAATACTCTCGCTGACTACGATCCATTTGTTGCTTTACACGTCCGCGAATTCTCTTTTCAACTTGAAGAAGGTCAATTTCACCTTCAACTAGGGTTACCAAATGCTCAAGGCGCTCTTTGATTGAAGTAATTTCTAATATTTTTTGTTTTTCAGAAACTTTTAGACCCAAATGTGCTGCAATAGCATCGGACAATCGATCTGGCTCATCAATACCAGAAAGTGATGAAAGAATTTCAGGAGGCACTTTTTTGTTTAGATTAACGTATTTATCAAAAAGATTAACCAAGGCACGACTTAATAACTCAACTTTTCGAACATCACCACTATCATCAGCAGAAAGCACATCAATATCAGCAGTAAAAAACTCACCACCTGTATCCATGGAGTTAATTTGCACTCGCTCAACACCCTCTACTAATACTTTAAGCGTACCATCTGGGAGTTTCAACAGCTGGAGTATGGTTGCAAGAGTTCCTATTTCAAATATATCATCCGAGCTTGGATCATCCACTTCGGCACTTTTTTGTGCAACAAGCAATACTTGCTTATCATTTTCCATTGCTTCATCAAGTGATCTAATTGATTTTTCTCTACCAACAAATAATGGAATGACCATATGCGGATAAACCACAACATCCCGTAAAGTAAGCACTGGAATATTGGCTATATTTTTCATATATTTTGTATCTTGTTCTTTGCTAGCCATAACTTATAACTCTCTTAAATACATCGTAGCTTTCTTAATTGGGGCAGTTTACGCTTTATCAACACTCTCAAAAAAACCCCGCCCAAAGTCATCACTTCAGCATCGGGGTTTTTATTACGTTTATTTAGCTATACAAATAAACTTTTACTTTTCAGAAGATGCTTTTTTCTTAACATTTTTATTTTCATAGATTAAGTAGGGCTGCGATTCTCCATTAACCACACCCTCATCTACTACAACTTTGGTAACTCCTTCTTTCGAAGGTAGCTCATACATCGTATCTAGTAATATTTTTTCCATAATTGAACGTAAGCCACGAGCACCTGTTTTTCTTTCCATAGCTTTTTTCGCAATAGCATGAAGTGCTTCATCACGAAAATCAATTTCAGTGCCTTCCATTTCAAACAGCTTGCCATACTGCTTTATTAATGCATTTTTGGGCTCTGTCAAAATACGCACTAAAGCACCTTCATTCAATTCTTCCAGTGTCGCGATCACGGGCAAACGCCCTACAAACTCAGGAATCAAACCGTATTTAACAAGGTCTTCTGCCTCTATATCTTTAATCACTTCTCCAAATAGCTTGTCATCATCAGGTGCTTTTACATCTGCGGAGAAACCGATACCACTCTTTTCAGTTCTATCTAAAACGACTTTATCTAAACCAGAGAATGCGCCGCCACAAATAAAGAGGATATTCTTGGTATCTACTTGTAAGAACTCTTGCTGAGGATGTTTGCGCCCCCCCTGTGGCGGGACAGACGCAACAGTTCCTTCAATCAGCTTTAACAATGCTTGCTGTACACCCTCGCCAGAAACATCACGAGTGATTGATGGGTTATCTGATTTACGTGAAACTTTATCAATTTCATCAATGTAAACAATGCCAGTCTCTGCTTTTGCAACATCGTAATCGCATTTTTGTAATAATTTTTGAATGATGTTTTCTACATCTTCACCCACATAACCTGCTTCGGTTAATGTTGTAGCATCCGCCATAGTGAATGGCACATCCAACATACGCGCAAGCGTTTCTGCAAGTAAGGTCTTACCACTACCAGTAGGACCAATTAACAAAATATTACTCTTAGAAAGCTCTATATCATCTTTACCGACATTACTTTCCATGCGCTTGTAGTGATTATAAACAGCGACAGAAAGCACGCGCTTAGCCGCTGTTTGATCGATAACATAATCATCTAAGAAATCATTTATTTCTCTAGGGATTGGAAGGCTTTTGCTTTCGCTTTCATCCTTCTCTTGCAGCTCTTCTGTAATTATATCGTTACATAGATCAACACATTCATCACAAATGAAAACTGAAGGACCCGCTATTAATTTTCTAACTTCGTGCTGGCTTTTACCACAGAAAGAGCAATACAATAACTTGCCTTCACCTTTGCCACCTTCTTTTTTATCTTTACTCATTGATAGAAAACCTCAATTTTTCTCATTCCAATACGCTAATTACAGTTAATCCTAATCCACTTAAAAAGTACAGTAAGAACAGAAAAAGTCTGCTGATTATTAATAATTTATCGTGCCATTTTACACTACTAAACTTAAATTATCCTTAACCATAAAAAAAGCCTGAAAAAATCAGGCTTTTTTTATGGTTATTAGTTTATTTTTCTATTTATCTCGTTTGTTTAAAATCTCATCAATCATGCCATAAGATTTTGCAGCTTCTGCATCCATAAAATTATCACGATCAGTATCTTTTGAAATAGTTTTTAATGTTTGACCCGAATGAAGAGCTAATACTTTATTCAACTCTTCACGAATCTTTAAAATCTCTTTTGCATGAATATCAATATCCGATGCTTGACCTTGAAAACCGCCTAATGGCTGGTGAATCATCACACGCGAATGAGGTAACGCAAAACGCATACCTGCCTCGCCACCTACTAACAATACAGCACCCATACTTGCCGCTTGACCAATACATAAAGTACTTACTTTTGGTTTTATGAATTGCATAGTATCGTAAATTGCCATGCCAGCTGTTACCACGCCACCCGGCGAGTTAATATAAAGGTGAATATCTTTTTCAGGATTTTCTGACTCAAGAAATAATAACTGAGCAATAATCAAATTTGCCATGTGATCTTCAATTTGACCAACAACAAAAATAACGCGCTCTTTCAATAAACGTGAATAAATATCGTAAGAACGTTCGCCACGAGATGTTTGCTCCACAACCATTGGAACTAAGGCAGCGTGAGAACTTAAAGCACCTTTATCTGACATATTATTTTTATCCTATTTCTATTATTCTATTGGAATAAATTTATACAAACCCTTACTCACTAACAAGATCTTTAAACTTCATTTTTTCATCTTTAATTTTTGCTTTTTCCAAAACCCAATCAACAATCATCTCCTCCATCACAGAAGCTTCAATCGTTTGCATTGCTTGTTGGTTCGTTTGGTAGTACTCGATCAACGCTTGCGGGTCTTCATAGCTTGCCGCTAAAGACTGTAGCATTTCATCAACTTTAGCCTGATCTTTTTCCAGCTTGTTCACGGTGATAACCTCACCAACGATCAAACCTAATTTAACGCGACGCGCAGCTTGCTCCTCAAACATATCATCAGGAAGCGTTGAAAGATCAGCCCCTTGTGAGTTTTGAGCCATTTCACTACGAACTTGCTGAATTTCATCTTTAACCAAAGCACTTGGCAAATCAATTTCATGTATCTCGTGCAAGCCTTCCATTACAGATTGCTTAACACGACTTTTGATACGTTGCTCTAACTCACGCTCCATGTTCGATTTTATTTCAGCTTTGAAGCTTTTTTCTGTGCCGTCTTCGATGCCAAACTTCTTAATGAACTCTTCATCAACTTTTGGCAGCTCAGGCGCACTTACTGTCTTCACCTTCAAAGCAAACTGTACAGTTTTACCTTTTAGGTTTTCTGCAGGATACTCCTCAGGGAAAGTTACATCTGCTTCTTTTGTAGCACCCACTTTCATACCAATCAAGGCTTTTTCAAAGTCTGCAAGCATTCGCCCCGAACCTAGTTCAACAGAGAAATCTTCTGCCGCACCGCCATCAAAAGTTTCACCATCTAACTTACCATCAAAATCAACAACTAATAAGTCACCGTCTTTTGCCGCACGTTTAACTTCTTTCCAACCTTTTTGCTGTGCACGTAGTGTATCAATCATTTCATCAACATCTGCTGACATAATTTTAACAGTAGGGCGCTTAACTTCCATTTTTGAAACATCTGCAATTTTAAACTGCGGATAAATATCAAAGACTGCGGTGTATTCTAAATCCTTACCTGGCTCTAGCGTGGTTGCATCAATTTTTGGCATACCCGCTACTTTCAAATTTTCTTGCTCAGCTGCTTCGTAGAATGTTGACTGAAAAATCTCTCCAACCACTTCTTGATAAACTGCATCACCATACTGCTGGCTCACAACGCTCATTGGTACTTTACCAGGGCGGAAGCCATCAATCTTCACTCTGTTTCTCATTGATTTGAGGCGTGTATCAACTTCACCATCAACGCGCTCTGCAGGGATTACAATAGATAATTTACGTTCGATATTACCAGTGGATTCAACTGAAACTTGCATGAATAAACCTCGCCCCAAATCCTTAATGAACTTGGATAGCTTTTAAAAATTTGAAATAAATAATGGTGCGAAAGGAGAGACTCGAACTCTCACATCCTAAGATACTGGTACCTAAAACCAGCGCGTCTACCAATTCCGCCACTCTCGCAAAAAATGCGATTATACAGATGTATAATCTAATGGGACAATCATTTATTGAGCAAAATTTTTATTTGGTAGAATAAAAACATTTCTCATAAAATATGGGGTGGATAATGGGACTCGAACCCACGACGACCGGCATCACAAGCCGGGGCTCTACCAACTGAGCTATACCCACCATAAATAACCAAAAAAGTTAATCAAAAACTCGATGGCGCGCCTGGCAGGACTCGAACCTGCAACCTACGGCTTAGAAGGCTGTTGCTCTATCCAGTTGAGCTACAGGCGCATACGAGAACGACCAAACTTAAAAAAGCACCTATCACATGATCTATGCTTTCCTTTAAAAAATGGTCGGGATAGAGAGATTCGAACTCCCGACATCCTGCACCCAAAGCAGGCGCGCTACCAGACTGCGCTATATCCCGAATTATTCTGCTTACCTATTCATTAAAACAACTAACAAGTAAATAGAAGAGCGCGAATGATACGCACCTAAGCTATTCTCGTCAACCAGATAATAGAGCATTTTTGATGATTATTTACATCAATTAATACTATTATTGTCACCCCCCCTGTTTTTCGCTGTTTTGTAAGCGTACAGCGCAGTATTTAACCTCGGCAATCTTAGCCTGCGGATCAAGCGCGGCATTGGTTAATACATTTGCCGCCGCCTCGACATAACAAAATGGCATGAATACTGTTCCTGCTGGGGAATTGTCGCTGATTCTTATTTTTACGGTTAACTTGCCACGGCGAGATTCTAATAAAAGCGGGTCGTTTTCTTCTAGTCCTAATTGCAACGCATCGCGCGCATTTACTGCGACCCATGGTTCTGGTTCTAGCTCATCTAGCACGGTTGCTCGACGTGTCATGCTGCCTGTGTGCCAATGCTCTAACTGCCGTCCTGTAATTAATATAAAAGGATAATCTTTATCGGGTTGTTCATCGGGTGGCACAATGTCGGCAGGTACTAATTTTGCACGACCTGATTCTGTGGGGTAGCCATTTTTGAAGATGATTGGCTCACCCGCATCGCCTTCTTGCTCACAGGGGTAGGTGACGCTTTCTTTTTCTAGGCGCTCCCATGTGATGCCTGCGATTGAGTCCATTGCCAAACGCATTTCATTGAAAATATCTTTTGGCTCTGAGTAATTCCAATCCAAACCTAAACGACGAGCGATTTCTTGGATGATCCACCAATCTTGTTTTGCATCCCCTGGCGCGGTGACGGCTTGGCGACCCATTTGCACTGTGCGGTCTGAATTTATATAGGTGCCTGTTTTTTCTGCCACGGCGAATGCGGGGAAAACCACATCGGCATAAAAGGCAGTTTCAGTTAAAAATAAATCCTGCACGATCAGATGATTTAGTTTTGATAATGCGGTGCGTGCGTGAAGCACATCGGGGTCTGACATCGCTGGGTTTTCGCCTTCGATGTACATTCCTTTTATGATGCCGTCGTAGGCTTGATTCATCATTTCTACGGTGGTTAAGCCTGCTTTATCATCTAGCTGATCGACCTGCCATAAATCGGTAAAACGCGCTTGCACAGCAGGATCATCAACGGGCTGATAATCGGGAAACACCATCGGAATCAAGCCAACATCGGATGCGCCTTGAACATTATTTTGTCCACGTAGCGGATGCAAGCCCGTGCCAGCGCGACCAATCTGCCCTGTAATCATGCACAGCGAAATCAAGCAACGTGCGTTATCTGTGCCATGCACGTGTTGTGATACGCCCATGCCCCATAAAATCATCGCGTTGCTTGCGGTTGCGTAAAGGCGCGCCACATCGCGAATTTGTTCTGCGCTCACGCCACAAATTTCTGACATGGCTTCTGGCGTGTAAGTTTTTAAATGCGCGCTCAAGGCATCGTATTCTTCTACGTGCGAATCAATGTAGTTTTGATCGACTAGGTTTTCGGTGACGATGACGTTCATCATTGCATTCAATAATGCGACATCCGAGGCTGGCTTAAATTGCACAAATTGCGTGGCATGACGATTAAGCTCAGCCCCTTGCGGATTCATCATGATCAGTTGCGTGCCATTTTTGATGGCATTTTTCATCCATGTTGCACCCACGGGATGATTGATGACTGGGTTAGCGCCGATGATGATAATAACATCAGATTCGCTCACATCTGCCATCGGGTTTGAAACCGCGCCCGAGCCGATACCTTCTAGCAAGGCGGCGACCGATGAGGCGTGACAGAGTCGCGTGCAATGATCGACATTGTTTGTGCCAAAGCCGTCATCACCAAAACCTGTGCGAATGAGTTTTTGAAATAAATAGGCTTCTTCGCAACTGCCTTTTGCCGAACCTAAACCTGCGAGTGCGTATTTGCTTTGCTCTTTTATAATTTTCTTTAAGCCGTTTGCAGCGAAATCTAAAGCTTCATCCCAGCTTGCTTCTCTGAATATCGCCAGTGGATTAGAGGGATCAAAGTCCAGCTCCGCAGATTTTGGCACATCATCACGACGAATTAACGGCTTAGTTAAACGCTCTGGGTGATGAATATAGTCAAAACCGAAGCGTCCTTTTACACAAAGGCGACCTTTGTTGGCGGGACCATTTCGTCCTTTCACATGGAGAATTTTATTATCTTTAACATGATAGGTTAGCAAACAACCCACGCCACAATAGGGGCAGACAGAATCTACCGTTTTATCAGGCGCAATTAAGCCAACATCATTCGCAGGCATCAGCGCGCCGGTTGGACAAGCTTGCACGCATTCGCCACAGGCAACGCAGGCGCTTGCACCCATCTCATCATCAAGATCAAAGACAATTTTGGTTTTCGAACCACGTTTGGCGAGTCCGATAATATCGTTGACCTGAACATCACGGCAGGCGCGCAAACAGCGTGTGCAATGAATGCAAGCATCGAGGTTTACCGACATGGCTGGATGCGAATTATCTTTGGCTACTTTGTTTTTACGCGATTCAAAACGTGATTTTTTTAAGCCGAATTTATCCGACCACTGTTGTAATTCGTTGTCTGGCGTATAAACCGTTTCGGGCATATCGGATTGCAATAGCTCTAACACCATTTTTTGTGCGTTTTCGGCACGATGATTATTACTATGCACTTTCATATTTGCGCTTGGTTTGCGACAGCATGAGGGCGCAAGAACGCGTTCGCCTTCGATTTCTACCATACAGGCGCGGCAGTTACCTGATTCTTCATTTGAATCCAGACCCTCTTTAAAACATAAATGTGGGATTTCTACGCCATTGCGTTGCGCGGCTTTGAAGATGGTTTCATCTTCATCGGCGGTGACGGTTTTTCCGTTTAAAGTAAATTTGATGCTCACAATACTCATAATGTTTTCCCCGTTATTTCTTGAGGAAAATACTTAATCACACAATCCATTGGGTTCGGCGCGGCTTGTCCTAATCCGCAGATTGAAGCATCTTGCATCACCGTTGATAACTCTTGCAATAAATCTGTATCCCAGACTTTTGCTTCCATCAGCTTTGAAGCTTTTGCCGTACCAACACGGCATGGCGTGCATTGCCCACAAGATTCATGCTCAAAAAAGCGCATCGCATTGAGCGCGATTTCTCTCGCTGAATCTGCTTCAGAAAACACGATAACCGCAGCCGAACCAATAAAGCATCCATGCTCATTTAAAGTATCAAAATCCAGTGGGATATTTGCCATGCTCGCTGGCAAAATTCCTCCCGATGCTCCACCTGGGAGATAGCCGTACAAAGTATGACCGTCTTGCATTCCACCACAATATTCATCGACTAATTCCTGCAAGGTAATGCCTGCTGGCGCAAAATATACACCTGCTTTCTTTACTCGACCACTGACTGAGAACGAACGCAAACCTGTGCGGCCATTTCGCCCTTGCTTGGTAAACCAATCTGATCCTTTTGCAACAATATCGCGCACCCAATAGAGCGTTTCCATATTGTGAACCAGCGTTGGGCGACCAAATACACCAAGCTCTGCCACATAGGGTGGGCGCAAACGAGGCATTCCACGTTTGCCTTCGATGGATTCAATCATGGCGGATTCTTCGCCACAAATATACGCACCAGCGCCACGGCGTAAGTGTACTTCGGGTAATTCACAACAAGGGTCGGCGCGTAGCTTTTCTAATTCGGTTTGCAATAATTCATGGCAGGCTGGATATTCATCACGAATATAAATATAGATAACATCAATCCCAACGGTTAGCGCGGCAATCAACATACCTTCGATAAATCGGCGTGGGTCATTTTGTAAATAGTACAAATCTTTGAATGTACCAGGCTCACCTTCATCAATATTCACTGCCATCGTGCGTGGCGCCGATTGCGCGCTCACGATGCGCCATTTTTGCCCTACGGGGAAACCTGCTCCACCTAAACCACGTAAGTTAGAGGTTTCCAGCGTACTGATAATTTCTTCTCGCTTTTCATCAGTGAAGTTTTTTTGCAACTGAGAGATAAATGCATAACCACCCAGATCACGAAACTCCTCATAGGTAAATACCTTAGGTAGAGGCGCATCATAGCTTTTGCTTTTAATCGCATTAGATACGCCTTCAAGACTGGCTTCTTCTATAGGTTTTTTACCAACAACAGCAATAGGCGCTTTGTTGCATCGTCCTACACAGGGAACTCGCTGTATTCTTATTTTTTCTTCATCTGTACTATTTTGTAACTGCTCGATTAGCACATCAGCGCCAAACATTTGACAGGTGATTGAATCACACACGCGTACAGTTAATTCTGGTGATGGGACTTCATTGTCATTAGCTTCATCAACCACATCAAAGTGATGATAGAAACTTGCGACCTCATACACTTCAACGACTGACAAATCCATTAGTTCTGCCAAAGCCGTTAAGTGTTTTGCGGATAGGCATTTAAACCTGTCTTGAATTTGATGGAGATACTCGATTAATAATTCTTTTTCGAGCGATTGTTTCCCTAATAAATTTTGCAAGGTTTGCACTGATTGAACATCAACGCGATGACCTCTGGGACGATACTTCTGTTTTACTTTCTTTGAATGACTCATAGCTAAATATAATTACACCTGAATCTGCACCTTGGTTATTAAGCAACGACAGATTCAGGTAGTTCTATGCCTTCAATGCCTTGGCGTGATAAGCAATGTGCTCACCAATAAAAGTCGAGATGAAGTGATAACTATGGTCATAACCTTCCTGCATTCTAATCGTCACTGACTGCCCTGCTTCATCACAAGCTGCCTGGAAGTTTTCTGGCAAGAGTTGCTTCTCATCATAAAACTCATCGCCTAAACCTTGGTCGATTAAAATATCATTTACCTTTGCGCCTGAAGCTACTAATTCTGTTGCATCGTAAGCATTCCAAGTTGATTCATCATCACCAAGGTAAGCGCTAAAACAGCCTTTACCCCATCCACAATTGATAGGATTACAAATAGGTGAGAAAGCAGAAACTGACTTGTATAAATCTGGATTTTTAAGTGCACAAATTAGCGCACCATGCCCGCCCATTGAATGACCTGTCACCGATTTAACACCAGGAATTAAGGGTAAATTCGCTTCTAACAGTGCAGGCAATTCTGTCACGATGTAATCGTACATTTGATAATGCTTCGCCCAAGGCTGTTGAGTTGAGTTGACATAAAATCCTGCGCCTTTGCCTAAGTCATAACGGTCTGGCTCATCTGCCACATCATCACCACGCGGGCTGGTATCAGGAAATATAAGCGCCACACCGTGTTCTGACGCATAGCGTTGAGCGCCTGCTTTTGTTCGAGCATTATCATCCGTACACGTCAAACCTGATAACCAATAAATTGCTGGCACATTGCCTTTTGTAGCTTGAGGAGGGAGATAAACTGAGAAAGTCATCTCACAATCTAATACCTTTGATTCATGCGTGTAGCGATTTAAGAAACCGTCAAACTCTTTAACACTTTCTATTCTTTGAATTGTCATTTTTCATCCTTAAAATCTTAGATATACCAAAAAAGGTGGCATCTATATTAATAATTTGTCACCCCCCCTCTTTTTTGCTGTTTTGTATTTTAATAACTGTTCAGCATGTTTATATTTGGCTTCAGATCAAGGCATCTTTGCACGGAGAATGTGAGCATATAATTATATGTGACCATTCGAGTACAAAGATAACGCAGAGCTGGAGCCAAAGATGAATTTGCTGGGCAGTTATTTTAGAAAGATGTAATTACAGAGCGTATACTCTCGCCTGAGTGCATTAAATCAAAGGCTTTATTAATATCTTCAATTCCCATAGTGTGCGTGACCAAACTATCAAGTTCAATTTCGCCAGCCATATAACGATCAACATAACCAGGAAGCTCAGTACGACCTTTTACGCCACCGAATGCTGTTCCCATCCATGTGCGACCGACTACTAAGTTAAATGGGCGAGTAGAAATCTCCTGACCAGCACCTGCAACACCGATTACCACTGACTTACCCCAACCCATGTGCGTACACTCAAGCGCATCACGCATTACGTGGACATTACCGATACATTCAAACGAGTAATCAGGTCCGCCGTTAAAGTTATCTTGCATGTATTCTACAAATGAACCATCAATATCTTTAGGGTTCACAAAATCAGTACAACCTAGTTGCTTTGCAAATTCGAATTTATCAGGGTTAATGTCGATTCCGATAATACGTTCTGCTTTCGCCATTACCGCACCTTGGATACAGGATAAACCAATACCACCTAAACCAAATACGGCAACCGTAGAACCTGCTTCAACTTTTGCTGTATTTAATACCGCGCCGATACCCGTTGTTACACCACAACCGAGTAAACAGGCTTTTTCAAGATCTGCATCTTTGTTGATTTTTGCGAGTGCGATCTCTGGCACAACGGTGTACTCAGCAAAGGTTGAACAACCCATATAATGGTAAATATCTTTACCACCTTGCGAGAAACGCCTTGTGCCGTCTGGCATATAACCTGTCCAAATCGTGCCAGCAATAGTCTGACAAAGGTTTGACTTAGGCGTATTACAATATTCACAATCGCCACACTCTGCGATGTAAAGAGGAATAACATGATCACCCACTTTTAAATCTTTAACGCCAGCACCCAATTCAACAACTTCACAGCCACCTTCGTGACCTAAGATGCAGGGAAAAGAACCTTCAGGGTCTTCGCCCGAAAGGGTAAACGCATCAGTATGACAAACACCCGAAGCGATAACTTTTAACAGAACCTCTCCTTCTTTTGGCCCCATAACATCCACCATCTCAATTGATAGTGGTTTTTTCGCTTCCCATGCAACGGCAGCTTTTGCTTTCATTTTAATTCTCCTTCGAAATATTTATATTTTATGATAAAGTGAAAATAGAATGAATATTCATTCTTGTCAACAATTAGCGATCATTTAGATAAATAAAATATGCCTTATTTGAAACGACAAGCGTCCTGCCCTGAACCAATTGACTGCAAAATATTAACTGCGGCTTTAAACCTTTTTGTCAAAAGTGGCTACCACAATGTATCTATCCACAAAATACAAGAAGAAGCAGATGTCAGCATTGGTTCAATTTACCGACACTTCAATGGCAAAGAAGGAGTTGCTCAGGCGCTTTACAAACACATACTTAACGAGCTCGATGAGTTAATTGATGACGTAATAGCAAACACACAAGCACCCGCCAAGCAAATAGAAGAAATTATCAAACAACTTTTTGAACACACAGAAACACATCCTGAAATAATCTCATATATTTTCCACACCAAACACGTTGAATTTCTCCCTAATGAGCCTTTAATGTTCGACGCAGAGCCTTTTACTAGAATTAAAAATATTATTAAACTTTCTATTGATAGCAATAAAGCATCGGAAATGGAATTACAAATTAATAACTCATTAATTATGGGCAGCGTAACTAAGCTAATTCAATTGCGACTAGATGGCTTAGCAAAAAAACCATTAGTAGAAAGCCTAGATATACTTTTAGAAAAGCTTTGGCAGGGACTAGGAGTAGACCTAGAAACATAAAAACGGCAAGAACAAGGAAGACGAATATCTTAGATACATCTAAGATATTCAGAAATATCAGACACAAAAAAGGAGCATTTAAATGCTCCTTTTTTGTGTAACTTTTAAATTAGAAACTAGCCTTTAACTTGCGCCATTACTTCAGCCGCAAAGTCTTCAACTTTCTTCTCGATACCATCACCCACTTCGTAACGTACAAATGCAGTTACTTCAGCACCTGCAGCTTTTAATAGCTGTGCGATTGTTTGGTCAGGGTCTTTCACGAAAGGCTGACCTACTAATGTAATTTCAGCAAGGTATTTACGGATACGACCTTCAACCATCTTCTCGATGATTTCAGCTGGCTTACCGCTTCCTTCTGCTTGTGCGATTAGGATTTCTTTCTCTTTTGCTAACAAGTCAGCAGGCACATCTGCTTCGCTAACACATTCAGGGCGACTTGCCGCGATATGCATAGCAATGTCTTTACCTAAAGTCTCGTCACCGCCAGTCATTGCAACAGCAACTGCGATACGAGCACCGTGATTGTAAGCGTAAACTGCATCACCAGAGATAATCTCGAAACGACGAACTTTCATATTTTCGCCAATTTTAGCAACTAAGTTTGCACGAACTTCTTCAACTGTCTCGCCAGAATCTAGTGGCATTGCAGAAAGCGCTTCAACATCAGCAGGCTTATCAGCCAGTACTCTTGCGCCGGTTGCATTTACAAAGTTAATAAAGCTTTCATCTTTAGCAACGAAGTCAGTCTCACAATTCACTTCTAGAATTGAAGCCTCTGAGCCATCTTCAGAAACAGTAATAACAACCTTACCGTCAGCCGCAACACGACCTGCTTTTTTGTCCGCTTTTGCTGCGCCTGATTTGCGCATCATGTCGATTGCTGCTTCCATATCACCGCCAGTTTCGGTAAGCACTTTTTTACAATCCATCATGCCAGCGCCTGTGCGCTCGCGTAATTCTTTAACCATTGAAGCTGTAATAGCCATTTTAAATTCCTCTACATTTATGATCAAACAAGCCCCACACTCAATTAAGAGTGAGAGGCTTGTTGTAAAATCAAGTGTATAACGTGCTAATGCTCAAACGCGTGTTTAAACACCACCCATTAATTCATCTTGTAAAACTTTAAGCTCATCCCACTTACCATCAGCTGCTAATGCAGCTTGCTGAGGCCAAGTTTTTGGCTCTTTAGACTTCAGTGTAGAAACCGTATCTAGGATTGCTTTGATCGCATCACGATCCATCTTCGCCAAACCTGCGTAAGTAGTAACACCTGCTTCACCTAATACCTCAGCGATTTTAGGGCCGATGCCTTCGATCTTTTTCAGATCATCAGCTTCAGCTTTTTCAGCTGGCTCAGCTTCTTTCTTTACTTCTTCTTTAGCAGGCGCTTCTTCTGCACTAGCGGGAGTGGCTTTTTCAGTTACTTTAACTTCTGCTTTTGGCGCCGCCTTCTTAGAAGCTGGTGCCGCGGCCGCCATCTCTTCTGCATTTGTTGCTGCGGCTAAATGACCTTCTATAATAGAGTCAGCAATTGCCGATGTGTAAAGCTGAATAGCGCGAATCGCATCATCATTACCAGGAATAATGTAATCAACATTATCAGCAGAGTTGTTTGTATCAACCACACCGATTACTGGAATACCCAATGTCTTTGCTTCTTTAACAGCGATACTTTCATGCCCAACATCAATGATGAATAGCGCATCTGGAAGTGCACGCATGTTTTTGATTCCACCCAAGCCTTTCTCTAGTTTCTCTAGCTCGCGAGTCATCATCAATGCTTCTTTTTTACCACCACGATTAATCGTGCCATCAGCTTGCATTTTTTCAATATCATGCAAACGACGCACAGACTGCTTGATAGTTTTAAAGTTTGTAAGCATTCCGCCTAACCAACGTTGATCAACGTACGGCATTTTACAGCGTAGCGCTTCATCGCGAATTGCAGCTTGTGCTGCACGCTTTGTACCAACGAACATTACCTTGCCGCCTTTAGCCGCAAGCTTACCCACAAAATTTAACGAGTCGTTAAACATTGGTAGTGTTTTTTCGAGATTGATGATATGAATTTTGTTACGGTCACCAAAGATGTAAGGTGCCATTTTTGGATTCCAATAGCGGGTTTGATGTCCGAAATGAACACCTGCTTCCAGCATTTGGCGCATAGTTACTTTAGCCATGAGTTTTTCCTCGTTGGGTTAGGCCTCCACATACCTGATAAAACGACCTGTCTACTAGAAAAATCTAGCAAATAAGCACCCCGCAATACCGTGATGATATGTGTGTGAATTTAAAGTGCAGATCAAATGATCGACATACTTCAGTTAAGTTTTCCTGAAAATTTGACACGTAATGAATACGCTACAAAATTAACGGGCGCACTTTATACCATAAACAGTTTCGCTTCTCTACCGAAAGAAGGCATAATTCACAGTTATTTTACAAATTACACAAAGAGCCGTACAATCAATGACCGTAACAATCAAATCAGCTGATCAAATAGAAAAAATGCGCGTCGCAGGCAAACTCGCCGCAGATGTTCTCGACATGATTAAACCCCACGTAGTTGCGGGGGTTACAACCGATGAGTTAGATAAAATTTGTCATGACTATATTGTCGATGTACAACAAGCAATCCCTGCACCTCTAAACTACCATGGCTTCCCAAAATCTATCTGTACCTCGGTTAACCACCAAGTTTGTCATGGCATCCCTAATAATAAAAAGCTTAAAAAAGGTGACATCATAAATATCGACATCACAGTTATTAAAGATGGATTTCACGGCGACACCAGTAAAATGTTTTTAGTTGGAAAACCCAATGTTGCTACACAACGACTTTGTGATAGTGCTCAAACAGCATTGTATATCGGCATCAACTTGGTTAAACCTGGTGTAAAGCTAGGTGATATTGGTCATGCGATACAAAAATATTCAGAAGCACAACATTATTCTGTCGTACGAGAATACTGTGGACACGGTATCGGCGAGGTATTCCACGAAGAGCCACAAGTATTACATTACGGCAAAGCAGATACTGGCATCACGCTTAAAGAAGGTATGTGCTTTACGATTGAACCGATGATCAATCAAGGCAAGCGCCACATCAAAGTGCTCCCCGATAAATGGACAGTAATCACCAAAGATCATAAATTGACCGCACAATGGGAACACACACTATTAGTAACAGCTGACGGTGTTGATATTTTAACTCTGCGCGATGAAGAGAAGGATTGGAAGCAACGCTTACCCGCTTAAACAAATTCTCATTAAAGCTTAACCAATCAGCCCTATAAAGCACCATCTTGTCAGAGCCAAACGTGCATAGGCTTGACTAAAACCTATAACTATTATAGATTCGACCTCAAGCGCAGTTAGATATTTGAGCTTCCTAGCCAAAAGACTGCTTATGCTTACATCCAATTAAGGATGTTCGATGTTATAAAAGAGCAATTCATAGTGTAATTGCTGGGGCATACATCAACGATTATCTTTGTACCTTTTTCATTTTATGAACAATATATAAATATAAGGTCAATCAAACGTAAGGTTAAACACAAACCATTATTTTAATTAACAGCTTTTCATTTTTCTATTGCCGGTTATCACTAACACTTGTATCGCCACTGATAGAATCGAGCGTAAAACCCGTGCACTAAGCACAGGGGAGACAAACTTTGTCATTTTCAGACTTTAATTTACAAGCAGACTTTATCAAATCTATTGAGGCCGCAGGTTATCAATCACCTACTCCACTTCAATCACAACTCATTCCACTACTGGCAGAAAGAAAAAGCGCCGTAGTTTGGACACAATCTGCTTCGGGTAAAACAGGTGCATTCCTCATCCCTGCGATGAATTATATTCTTGAAAACCCAGCACCAGAAAAGCGTGGTGCTCGTGTTTTAATTTTAACCTCACGAAGAGACCGTGTTAGCCAAATCAACTACACCATCAAACGCCTAAGCCAAGACCACACCATGCGCTTTGGCTTTATTGTTAGTGGTAGACCTTATCAAACTCAAATGCGTTTAATGCGCCGCCCGCTTGATATTATGATTGCAACACCAGGGCGCTTGAACGATTTAATGAGCAATGGTAAGGCTGATTTTTCACAGTTAGAAATGCTCATCATTGATGATCTCACCAGTATCTACAAAAAAAATCTTCACGGTCTAGTTGAACAAATACTCAAACAAGCAGGTGATAACTGCACCACCTTAACTTTTGTGAGCAATGATAATGAGACTAGCGAATATGCTGAATCTTTATTTCCTGATGCTACCCATATTTACACTGATGACGAGAACGATACACAAAATAACAACCACTCTGCAGAGCAAGCAATGGATCAAACCAACAATAAAAATAAAGAACAACCAGCAGAAGCCGAAACACATACAAACGGCGCCCCAAAACCGGTACCTACAAATAAAATTGAAGTACCTGACAACCTAACGCCCCAAAAAGTCCACATTGCAGATGACTACACACATAAAATTGCAATGATGGATCATCTAATGGATGAGTTTGCCGGCGAGCCAACATTGATTTACACCGCCACAAATAAAGCCGCAAAAACCTTACAAGAAAACCTAACCAACCATGGTCACGCTGCAGAGTTAATTGATGATATTGATGCGAGTGAGCTAAAAGATATTGATATCCTCATACACAGTGACCAACAAAAAACGACATTAGACAATGACATCTATCCACAGCTAGACACTCACATTATTCATTTTGATTTACCCCGTAAAACTGAACAATACCTAAAGCGCCTAGCCAATCACCAACATGAAACTGCTCATGACGCCGAGAAAGAAATGTTACTCATGATAGATGGCTATAACTTTAATGAGCTTAAGCACATTGAAAAAACACTCGGAGAAACACTAGAGCAGATTACAGTCCCAGGATTAGAGCCTTTAAATCCTTTTGTTAATTTAAGCAAAGGAAGACCTTCTCATAATAAGAAAAGACCTAATAACAAAAACAACAAGCCAAGGAATAATCAAGGTAAGACCAACCAGAGAAATCCCAGAAACAAAAATACTAACCAAAGAAATGGTAAAGCAAACAACAATCCGAGAAACAAACCCAAGAATACCAAGGGCAGAAACCCTAGAGTCAACAACAACAATAACAATCAAAACCAAAATGCTAATAGCGAGAACTCAAGCGATGATCAACGCCGCCAACGCAAAGGGCCTTTTGGCCGCTTAAATGGTGGAGCACAACGTAAAAAGAATACTGGCAGCAGGGATAACAACAGCAACAATCGCAACAACCAGAATCGTAATCGTAGCGGTGGTCGCCACGTGAAAATTGGCGTTAGCACACGCGGCACAGCACCTCCTCCAGGAACCACAAGCGACAGAGGCTGGAATGCAAATGCTCAAGAACGAAAAGTAGAAAAGTCCAAACCTGTTGTTATAAGATACAGCAAGAAACGCATTCTTGAGGATAAGCCTGAAGATAGTTAGGCCTATAACTAATCGTATTTTATAAATTTCAACTCAGGTAATTGTCATCAGCTCCGATATAGAAACAACACCCGAAACTACAGAAACTTCAAATGTAGCGCCGCAAAAAATAAAAGCACCCAAAAACAAGGCGAACTGGTTAAACTGGTTCGTCCCTTTACTGCTTATCGTTATAGCGCTGACAGCTCTATTGTTCTACCCTGCTCCCGAACCAATAGCACAAGTAGCACCGCAAACAAAAACAATCAAAACCTTCTCTGCTAATGAATTAGCCCTCAAACTTGTTACAACTTACTTTAATGGCTCGAATGAAGACAAAATTGAACAAGTAACTGCCTTAAAAAACACCATCAACTACCTCAGTTCTAGCAAAACAAACTATGAGAAAAAAACCTTCTCCGCTCTTAAAAATAGCAACCTTGGCAGCGCCATCCAATCACTCATTAACAGTAGCAAACAACAAAAGCCCATTGAATCTGCCAAGACATGGATACATATTGGTAACATCCAAAACCTCACATCCACAAAGCAGGCTCTACAAGCATACAAAGAAGCCAGCATCAAAGACCCAGACAATAGTAACGCTTGGAATCGTCAAGGACACGTATACCGACAACTAAAACAATTTGATAGAGCCGAAAGCGCTTACAAAAAAGTGCAAGCTATTAATAGTAAAAGTACAACTAATCAAGCGCTATATCTTGCAAACCTTGCTCAGCTCAGCCAATCAAAAGGTGATATAAAAGGTACTGAAAAATCTTATTTAGAGGCATTAGAAATCTACACAACTTTTGAGAATGATGCAGGCATTATTAACACCAGCGAAAGCCTAGCCCGCATCTATCAAAAAACCAAAAAATACTCAGAAGCAGAAACATATTACCTCATCGCCATCGCTGCCCACCAAAAAAATGAACAAACAAAAGAAGCGGTAGCTAGTTATTTAGCATTGGCCAATCTTTACCAACTAAAAGAGCAACCAGATAACGCCCAAACGCAATATGAAAAAGCACTAGAAATTAGCCTCAATAATAATTTTGAAGAGAGTGTTGTTATCATTTACAAACAGCTAGGAAAGCTTACAGAAGAAAAAGGCAATCTAGAATTATCCAAACAATATTATGACAAAGCTTTATTGCTAGACAGCGGTATAGAAGATGGAGAAAAAAGATCAATCAGCACCGCAGATCAGTTTGCCAATTTAGCCATTGCTAATCGCAAAGAACGAAAGTTCGAGAAAGCAGAAGAGCACCACCTTAAAGCGATTGAAATTTATACGGAAAATAATCACGCCAATGGCATTAATAGCCAGAAAATCAACTTAGGATTTCTCTATAAAGTCTGGAACAAGCCCCAAAAAGCCTGCGAGACATGGAAAAGCAGTATCGCATCGCTAAAAAGAAGCAAAAATAGCCGACTAGGCAGTGTCCAAAAATTAATTAGCACCAATTGCCGTTAAAATGTCAAATAAACGGCTAAAAACACCCCAACTAACGCTATTCTAGTATATCACCCCCCCTCTTTTTCGATGATTTGTATTTAAAATCACGTACAAATCATCGAAAAAGAGGGGGGGGGTGGTGTAAATTTTGGCATATTTTTTTACATATATAGCGAAGGAAGCATTTTAATATGATAATAAACCACTTATCTGGGGAGTAATCTCCTCTACAGAGTTTTTTCTACAATACCCTCATAAGTTATAATTATAAATGGGTAGATGCCAATGGCAAAGTTCATTATTCTGATAGAAAACCTAGTCAAAAAAGAACAAAATTAAAGGCTATAAAAGTCTCTAAATCTGAAGGTTCACTTCCCGCTGTAGATGCAAGAAGTCCAATTATCTATAAAAAAACTAAACTCTCTCAGACAGTATTATTCGATTCATTAGAACTTAAATTAGCCGGTGCAAACTACAATGATGTGAAAATTGGACGCATATACTCCGGTAAAAATTGCAGTCGAAAAGTGGGAGACTTAGTTTGGACGAAAGGAAATGGAATTTTTGTAAAAGAGTTTAACCGATCCGGTTATCGTTTAGCTGATAGCAATTCTCCAATTAATTACCAATTAAGCAGCCGTTTAAAGCTCACACCCCAATTAATTAGAATAAAGATTAATAGTTGTAACCCTAATGGGAATCGTACTTCTAAGAATAGTAATGATGCTTATTTGAAAATTAACTGG
>Ga0256840_1001035_pt1 | contig 27127 bp, 23 predicted proteins | sample 355202metaG_FD_185969 | JGI IMG/M metagenome (GOLD analysis project Ga0256840, IMG submission 185969) | Hydrothermal vent microbial communities from Mid Atlantic Ridge, Atlantic Ocean - 355-202 | ecosystem: Environmental > Aquatic > Marine > Hydrothermal vents | place: Atlantic Ocean: Mid... | reverse complement strand
AAAGACCTAATGATCGTATAGGCATAGTCGTTTATGCAGGAGAAAGTTTTACACAAACACCAATTACAAGTGATAAACGAATTGTAAAAAGCACTATAAACAGATTAAAATGGGGATTATTAGATGGCGGAACAGCAATAGGTATGGGTTTAGGCTCTGCTGTAAACCGACTAAAAGATAGCAAAGCAAAAAGTAAAGTTATCATTTTACTAACCGATGGTGTAAATAACAGTGGCTCTATTGACCCTAAAACTGCAACGGATTTAGCCAAATCTCTAGGTATTAAAGTTTATACTATTGGATTAGGTACCAATGGAAATGCTCCAATGCCGGTTGCAAAAGATTTAAGAGGCCAACTAATATACAGAAATGTTCCGGTAGAAATTGATGAAAAACTTTTAAAATATATCGCTAAAGAAACCGGCGGAAAATATTTTAGAGCCACAAGTAATCGCTCATTAAGAGCCATTTATGACGAGATAAACAAATTGGAAAAAACAAAAATAGAAGAATTTAAATATACCAATTACGATGAAAAATACCGGTTTTTTGTTCTCTTGGCAGGAATCTTAATTTTATTTGAAATGCTGTTACGATTTACCGTTTACCGCAGTTTTGTATAGAAAAGGAAATGATTAATGATTAAAAAGAGAAAAAATGTATCAATTAGAAGATAAAACATATTTTATATATTTCATTGCAGTTGCTTTGCTTTTACTAGGCTTTGCAGTGGTACAAATATGGAAAAATAAAAAACAAAAAGAATTTGCAGATTTAGATTTACTAGACAAACTAAGTCCGGAAAAATCAAAATTTAAACCAATATTAAAAATTATAATGGTGGCTTTATCTTTATCTTTTTTAATAATTTCTTTAGTAAATCCGAAAATGGGAACAAAACTAGAAACTGTTAAAAGTGAAGGTGTCGATATTGTCTTTGCTATAGACGTTTCAAAAAGTATGCTAGCCGAAGATATTGCACCAAACCGATTGGAAAAAGCAAAACAAATCGTTACCAAAATAATTAATAATTTAGGCAGTGATCGTGTAGGTATCATTATTTATGCAGGTAGTGCATATCCGTTATTACCAATAACTACAGATCAAGCTGCTGCAAAGATGTTTCTTCAAAATGCAAGTCCTGATATGGTCTCCAGTCAAGGAACTGCCATAAATCAAGCATTAGAATTAGCAGCTACCTATTTTGATGATGAAGAACAAACAAATAAATACCTCATTTTATTGTCTGATGGTGAAGACCACAACAATACCGACCCTACCATCGCAAAAGAAATCGCACAACAAGGCATCAAACTTTTTACCGTAGGTATCGGTACAAAAAAAGGAGCACCAATACCAATAAAAATAAGAGGGCAAATTGCAGCTTATAAAAAAGACCGTAAAGGTGAAATGGTTATTACCAAATTACACGATGAAATTCTTAAAAAAATAGCAGAAGAAGGAAATGGAAAATATTTATTAGGAAACAATACACAAAAAGTAGTAAACTATATTACAGAAATCTTAAAAAATGCCGACAAAAAAGAATTTGAAACCAAAAGTTTTTCCGATTTTAAATCGCAATTTCAATGGTTTATCGGTTTCGGAATACTGTTTTTACTTTTTGATACTTTAATGTTTAACAGAAAAACAAAATGGATTGAAAAACTTAATCTGTTCAACGAAAAAAAAGAAAAATAAAATGAAAAAAATAATCTATATATTGGTTCTTTTTTTAAATCTTGCCGTATATGCACAGCAAGAAAACAGTGAATTAGAACAAAAACCAAAGAGCAAAGAAGAGCTGCAAACTAAAAGTAAATTCCTTCTTAATAACGGAAATAAATTATATGACAAAGGCGAGTATGCCAAAGCATCAGAAAAATACCAACAAGCACTTAAATTAAATCCGGATTATGCAAAAGCAAAATACAATTTAGGTGATGCTTTATACCAACAAAATAAAATCAAAGAGGCAACAAAATTATATGTTGAAGCAACAAAATTAACCGAAGATAATTATATAAAAGCAGATGCTTTTCATAATTTAGGTAATATTGCTATGAAAAACAAAAAATATGCACAAGCGGTAGAAGCGTATAAAAATTCTTTGCGAAACAATCCAAAAGATGATGAAACAAGATACAACCTTGCCGTTGCTCAAAAACTTTTGAAAAAACAACAACAAAAAAATAAAGATAAGAAGAAAAACAAAGACAAAAACAAAGATAAAAACAAAGATAAAAACAAAGATAAAGATAAAAAGGACAAAGGAGACAAAGACAAAAATAAAGATAAAGGCGATAAAGACAAGGATAAAAAAGACAAAGGAGATAAGAACAAAGACAAAAATAAAGATAACAAAGACCAAGATAAAAACGGTAAACCAAAGGACAAAGACAAACAAGGGCAACCAAAACCTCAACCAAGTAAGTTAAGTCCGCAACAAGTAAAACAACTTTTACAAGCAATGAATAATGCCGAAAACAAAACGCAAAAGAAAATGAATGCGAGAAAAGAACGTGGTAGAAAGGTAAAACAAGATAAAGATTGGTAAGAGGAAATGTTGAATGTTGAATGTTGAATGTTGAAATTTTAATTAAACGACAAATAAGTTCCTTCTCATAGGAAGGTTAATATCTAAAAATGAAAAGAAAAAATTACATATTATTATTATTTGTGATACTGTTGAAAACAAGCTATGCACAAATAAATTTCACAGCAAAGGCCAGTAAAACAAAATTAGGTGCAAACGAACGTTTAAAAGTAACTTATACCATAGATAAACAAGGAGCTGATAATTTTACGCCACCAAATTTTAATCAATTTAAGGTGATAGCAGGTCCGTTTACTAGTTCAAATTTTTCGATGATTAATGGTAAAACTTCGTATGAACAAACACTTACTTACACCTTGCAACCTAGAGAAAAAGGTAAATTTACTATCGCTCCGGCAACAATAACTTACAAAGGTAAAGTCATAAAAAGCAATCCATTAAAAATTACAGTAACCAAAGCCGTAGCAAAGCCAAATGATCCAAATGATGTTTCCGGATTGGCTAAAGACAATATCCACTTAGTAGTAGAAGTTTCAAAAGATACTCCATACGTAGGAGAAAGTATTTTGGTAGTATATAAATTATATGTTGATATGAACAATGGCTATATTACCAATGAAATACAATCAAAACCACCTACTTTTGATGGATTTTGGAATCAAAATATTGAAATAAAAAATTTAACCGAAAAAAAAGGAACATACAACGGAAAACCAATGTCTTATTATGTCATTCGTAAAGATGTTTTAATTCCGCAACGTGCCGGAAATTTAACGATTTCGCCAATGGAAATTGATGTTGAAGGCGTTGTCTATCTTAACAAAGTTGACTTTTTCGGTAATCGATTACGCAGAAATATAAGTCTTACCCTTAAAGGAGGAAGAAAAACAATTCGAGTTAAACCGTTACCGGAAGTAGGAAAACCCTCTAATTTTAACGGAGCAGTTGGTGATTTTTCATTTCGTGTAAAAAGTAATAAAACTACTTTAAATGCTAATGAATCAGCACAAGTAACTGTTAAAGTAGGCGGAACAGGAAACCTAAAATTAATCGAATTACCTAAAATTGATACTCCAAAAGGAATCGAATTATACCAACCGGAACACCAAGAAAACATTCGTACTACTACCCAAGGATTAAAAGGAACAATTGCAGATACCTATACAATAGTTCCTCAATTTAAAGGAAAATTTAAAATTCCGTCTCTTTCTTTTAGTTATTTTAACCCAAAAGATGAGCAATATTACACGATTAACAGTGAACCAATAATACTAAACGTACCAAACGGAGCAACAATGGATACAACCATAACGCCTTCAGAAAAAATAAAATATACTGAATTTCAATCAATTAAAACCAAAACAACATTTACTTCCGCGAAAGCGAAAAAAGACTTTTTTAAATCCGATTTATTCTATATTTTACTGTTATTACCTTTGATATCCATTCCGTTAGGGATTTATTTTGGAAATAAAAAGCGAGAAAGAGAAAATGATATTATTGGCAACAAAAGACGAAAAGCATCGAAACTTGCAAAAAAATACCTAAGTAATGCTAAAAAATTATTAGGTAAAAAAGAATCGTTTTATGAAGCACTAGAAAAAGCATTGCACAACTTTTTAAAAGCAAAATTACATATAGAAACATCTGACATCAGTAAAGATAAAATTGAAAATATACTTCGTGATAAAAATGTAAATGATAATCTAATCAAACAATTTATTAAAGTATTAAACGATTGTGAATTTGCCAGATATGCTCCAAGCTCAAACTTACAAATGGAAAAAGATTATCAAAATGCTGCAGATGTTATTACAAATTTAGATAAAGTTTTATAAAAACAAACAAATTCCTTTCCTTACTTATTGGGAAAGTCAGGATAAAAAAAATTATCAAAATGAAGACAAAATATACTATAACACTGTTATTTTTTTTACAAATAATTCCGTTTTTTGCACAAAACGCTAATCAATTGTTTGTTGAAGGGAATAAATTATACAAAGAAGAAAAATACAACCAAGCAATTGAAAAATATTTACAAGCAACTAAAACCAAGCAAATATCACCGGAATTATATTATAATTTAGGAAACGCTTATTACAAAACAAATAAAGTAGCACCAAGTATTTATTATTTTGAAAAAGCATTAAAATTAAAGCCAAATGACAAAGCCATTAAAATAAATTTAGATCAAGCAAAACAAATGACTTTAGATAATATTGAACCAATGCCTAAAACCATTTGGCAAAAATTAGCGGCAAATACCATACAAAAATTACACTACAATACTTGGGCATATTTAGCTGTAGCTTTTATCTTTATTTTTGCACTTTTATTTTTACGTTATCATTTTTCAAACGAAACTGCAACTAAAAGGATTCTTTTTATTACCAGTATTTTAAGTGCTGTCTTTACGCTTTTATCCGTTTGGTTTGCTTTTCAAACATATAAAATTGAGAAAAACAACAAATATGCTATTGTTTATGTGCCGGAAACAGGAGTGAAAAATGCTCCGATGTTATCGGCAAAAAAAGTATTTGATTTGCACGAAGGAACAAAAGTAAAAGTACTAAAATCAAAAGACAATTGGAAAAAAATTAAAATTGCCGACGGACAAACAGGATGGGTAGTAAGTGATGAATTAAAGGAGTTGTAATTTATCCTTAAATCTGTAAAGAATTTAATCTTTTGGCAATTCCACTACAAAAGTAGTTCCTTTTCCTGCTTCCGATTGAAAGCTAATCGTACCTTTATAAGCACTGATAATATTTTTAATCATTGGTAACCCTAAACCCATACCGCTAGATTTGGTAGTAAATTTAGGTTCAAAAACTTGATCTTTATATTCCGTTTTAATGCCTTTACCATTATCGGAAACTTTAATAATAACTTTATTATTTTTTTCAGAAACAGAAACAAGAATTTTCGGATTTTTTTGATCTTCCATTGCCTGTATAGCATTCTTAATTAAATTAGTAACAATACGAATTAGTTGAGTTTTATCTAATTTTGCAATAATTTCTTCTTTATCGGCTTGAAATTCGATATAATTTTTAGCAAAAATATCGGTTGCATTTTTAACAACTTCCACTACATTTAAAGTTTCTTTATTCTGTGCCGGCATTTTGGCGAAGTTAGAAAACGCAGAAGCAATAGAAGTTAATGTATCTATCTGATCGATTAAAATTTCGCTAAATTCTTTTAATTTTTCTTTACTATTAGAATCTTTTGGATCAAACTTTCGTTGAAAACTTTGAACTGTTAAACGCATTGGCGTTAGCGGATTTTTAATTTCGTGTGCTACTTGTTTTGCCATCTCTCGCCAAGCCTCTTCACGTTCACTTTTAGCTAATTTCTTTACACTTTCTTCCAATTCATCTACCATTCTGTTGTAAGCATTTACCAAAGTTTCGATTTCAGAGCTTGTTCCTTTGATTTCAATTTTGGAATTTTTATTTCCTAAAACTGTTTTTTGCAATTTATCAGATATTTTTTTTAAAGATTTTGTAATATAATTCGATGACCAAAAAGCAATCATCGCTCCCAACAAAATAATTAATCCGTTTGCTATTAATAACCTAAATAGAAACTCGTCTAACTCTCTATTCTGTTCGGTATTATCTTGTAAATACGGTAATCCTAAAATACCAATTGGTTTAAATTTAGAATCCGTAATATAGGTATAAGATGCTTGTACTTTTTTACCGTTTATATCTTTGTTTTCCAAAAAACGGTGATCCGGATTTTTAGCAACCTCATCCAATACCTTTTTTGGTAAATTATAATTGGTTGTATCTTTTGAAAAGGAAGGAAAAGAACTAATTAACAAATTTCCTTTTAAATCGTAAATATTTAAATCCAAACGATTAATATCGCGGATTTTATAAATTTGATCTCTAAATATTCTAGGTAAATCTTTGGTTGTAACGGGATAAGTAGTGCGATCTAACTCATTTACTATAATCTCTTTAATTGTTCTCTCTTTACGTTGCAACCTTTTTTTATGATATTCAATTGCCTGTTCTTTGTATTGATAATTTGCCAAAATAATGATAAAAACTGAAGCAATTATCACCAATACCAACATTGACAAAAAAATACGAATACGTAAAGAGAGGTTTTTATGTTTCATTTATGATAAGTTTAAATGATTTTTTAAAATACATAATAACATAAAAACCTTTATTAAATTATTTAAAATTACCCTAATAATTGTTTTACAACGCCGGAAATTGCTTTTCCATCTGCTTTACCTGCTAATTTTTTTGATGCCAAACCCATTACTTTACCCATATCTTTCATCGAAGAAGCTCCTACTTTTGTAATAATTTCACTTATTACCTTTTTTAATTCTTCTTCAGATAATTGTTCGGGTAAAAATTGCGACAAAACTTTTGCTTGAGCTAATTCCGGCTCTGCCAAGTCTTCTCTACCTTGTTTGGTGTATAATTCGGCACTTTCTTTACGTTGCTTTACTAATTTTTGAACGAGTTTAATTTCGTCTTCTTCAGTTAATTCTTTTTTATCACCACTTGTTTGTGCTAATAATAAAGCGGATTTTATGGCACGTAACGATTCTAACGCTACTTTATCTTTTGCTTTCATCGCCTCTTTTAATTGCGACATTACTTTTTGTTGTAAGCTCATTATCTTATCTATTTTATATTACAAAGATAATTTAAAAAACAATAACCAAAGGATTATTTTTTCTTTGTATTTAATCGTCCTGTTAATAAACCAACATTAAAATAAATTTTTTTGATTTTTTTAGAATTTTCGTTCACTTCAATAACTTCTGTATTTTTATTAAGATATTTTTTTTCTTTCTTTTTTAAACCTAAAAATTCTAATACATCATATTGATTATTTTCAAAAACTACCACATAAGCAGTTGGTGCAGTCAAACCGTTACCGGAATTTAATATAGCGTCTTTAATAACCTCAATTTGTTGCTGCACTATTTTTAAATTTTGTAAATCGTGCAAACGTTTATAAACAAATTTTTTAATTTTTAACAACCTTATATCAAAAGGATGAATTGCCAGTTCTAAATTGATGTAATTTAATAATTTTTGAAGATTATTTTGAGAATAATCCTTACTCATAATAATACCATTTATCTTCTGATTATATTTATATAATTGGTATGGAGTATAAGATTTTAAAAAAGCATATCCGTAATAAAAATATTGTTTTTCGGCTAATGACATTGGCAAACCTCTAGAATATTTTTTTACAAGATTCGGATAATAAAACTTTGATTTTTTCTTTTTAATTTGTTTTTTTATCTTTTTAAATTGTGGTTTATACATTGCGTTTTGAGAAAACAAAACCAACTGAAAACCTAAAAACAAAACAAAAAATACCCTTTTTAACTGCATCATGATAATAATTTTAAAAAGGGGATTTTTAACATTTCAAATATATAATTATTATGTTACAAAACAAAAAACTTGCCAAGATTTACATCTTTTTTTTAGAACACAATGTTTATAAAATGAAGCGACCAAAATTACGATGAGAAATATTTACAAATAAAACAAACAACTAAAAATGAGTTAGACAAAATCACACTATTAAACTGATTACAGTTAACTACAAACTGTTCACTGCATACTGTTAACTGCACACTGCACACTACCCACAAACTAATCAACATTATCGTGTAAAAATGAATTATTAGATCGTAAAGTCACATCATCACCATCTAAATTAATAGTTGTTCTGGATTTTTTAACGCTATTTACATCCATATCGTCTAGCTCCACATTATTACGTTTATATGCAGGTTGTTTTTCGAGTTCTTCAATATTTTTACGATGAGAATTTTTAAACTTATGATTATGCTTATTCATTTGAGCTTTTCTTATTTCTGCTCTAGAACGCAATTCTTCGATAGTTAAATTTAACGGAGAAATCTCTGTTTTATCATCTATAATTTCCGGTTCTTTTTTGGAAACCGTTTTAGTGGTAAAATCCAATTCAGGAGCAACTGTTTTAGATGCTGGTTTCTTTTTTAATACCGGTTTTGCCTTTTCTAAATTACTTTCCATTTCCATATAATCCTCCAAACTATACACTTTGTTTTTAGACACAATTTCTGTATCTATAACATCTATTTGTTTGGCTTCATCCAAATCATTTTTAATTTCCTTTTCAGGAGATTTAAACACCTCTTTTATAGGTAAATCAAAAGCTAATTCGTCTATTCTTTCTTCTTGTTTGGGTACTACAACTTCAAAGTCAATTACTTCTATATTAGAAATATCTTGGGTAATAATAAACTCTTCATCTGTGACTTCTTCAAAAATTACAGGTGTTTCTTTTATTATTTGGGTTGTTTTTAAAATAGGATTTTCTCCTATTTCTTTTGATTTTTTACTTGCTTTTTTCAATTCGCTTAAAGCGGAAGAAATTTCGTTATTTAAAAAACCTTTTTTCTCATTATCTTCAACTTCAACACTTTTTTTATGGATAAATTCCGCTCCGGCAACATCAATATCAAATAGACTTATTTGTCCGGTTTTAGTATCAATTCTCGTTTCCTCTAAATTATCATCTTCTAATTTATGAATGATTTTTTTTGGTTTTTCAGTAACAGGTTTAGGTTTTGATTCTAATTTATTATCCGTTTTTTTAGAAACGAAAGTGGTCTCTGTTTTAACAGATTTATCATCTAAATCATAAATAATCTTTTTGTTTTCAACCTTAGAAATTTCTTCTTGTTGTTCTAAATTAAAACCGGTAGCAACAATAGTTACCGAAATAGTTTCACCAAGAGATTCTTCTTCACCAACACCCATAATAATGTTGACATTTGTTTTTGCTTCTGATTGGATATAATCGTTTATTTCACCAATTTCATCAATGGTAATTTCATTTTCTTCTTCCACTCCGGAAACGATTAACAACAGTACGTTCTGAGCTCCGGTAATTTTATTATCATTTAACAAAGGTGATTCTAATGCTTTGGTGATTGCTTCTTGTGCACGATTTGGACCACTTGCTTTTGCAGAGCCCATAATTGCAGAACCACTATTTTCTAAAACTGTTTTGGCATCTCTAAAATCAATATTTTGCGTATAATGGTGTGTAATTACCTCAGCGATACCTCTTGCTGCTGTTGCTAATACTTCATCAGCTTTTGAAAATCCGGCTTTAAATCCTAAATTCCCATAAACTTCACGCAATTTATTATTGTTAATTACGATTAAAGAGTCCACATTTTCTCGTAATTTATCAATTCCTTTTTGAGCTTGTTCATTTCTTGTTTTTCCTTCAAAAGAAAAAGGCGTTGTAACAATACCAACCGTTAACAAATTTCGTTCACGAGCCATTTTTGCAATTACCGGAGCGGCACCTGTACCGGTTCCGCCACCCATCCCAACGGTGATAAAAACCATTTTTGTTTTTTCGCCAAACATATCGTTTATTTCTGATACACTCTCTAAGGCTGATTGTTCGCCAATTTCGGGGTTCGCTCCTGCTCCAAGACCTTCGGTTAATGAAGCTCCGAGTTGTATTTTTGTAGGTATCGGACTGTTTCCTAATGCTTGTGAATCGGTATTACAAACTACAAAATCGACTCCTTGTATACCTTTGGAATACATGTAGTTTACAGCATTGCTACCACCGCCACCGACACCGATGACTTTAATGACATTAGAATTGTTTTTTGGTAAATTAAATGTTAACGGACTCATAACTTAAATTTTTAACTGATGGGATTTTTTCTTTTTATAACTCTTTTTTACTTATTCTGCATTTTTTAAAAACTCTTTTAAACCTTCAAAAAAGCGTTCAAAAACAGACAATTTTTTTTCTTTTTTCTTTATTGGTTCTTTGTATTCTTCGGTTGTTTCTTCTTCCGATACATCGGAATTATTATCGGTATTAGTAACTTCTTCATCATTTACAACCTCAGCTTGCAAATTATTTTTTTGCATGGCTTGTTGTTTCTCTTTTTGTTCTAATCCGTTCATTAACAAACCAACAGCTGTTGCGTACATAGGACTGGATAATTCTTCTGATGAATCATTTGCCAAATGCTCATTAGGATAACCAATTCTGGTGTCCATACCTGTAATATATTCTACCAATTGTTTAATATGCTTTAATTGGGCTCCACCTCCGGTAAGGACAATTCCGGCAATTAATGTTTTTTTACTCTCATCGTATCCGTAATTTTTAATTTCTTGAAAGACTTCTTCAATAATTTCGGAAACTCTGGCATGAATAATTTTAGACAAATTTTTAAGTGTTATTTCTTTAGGATCTCTACCTCTAAGCCCGGGAATTGATACAATTTCATTGTCTTTATTTTCTCCCGGCCAAGCGGAGCCAAATTTCACTTTTAATAATTCGGCTTGTTTTTCTATAATCGAACACCCTTCTTTAATATCATCAGTAATCACATTTCCTCCAAAAGGGATTACGGCTGTATGCCTAATAATGCCATCTTTAAAAATAGCCAAATCTGTTGTACCTCCTCCGATATCAATCATGGCAACACCTGCTTCTTTTTCTTCTTGACTTAAAACTGCTTCCGCGGAAGCTAATGGCTCTAAGGTGATATTTGCCATTTCTAAACCGGCACTTTTTACACATCGTGCAATATTTCTGATGGAAGCTACTTGCCCAACGACTACGTGAAAATTAGCTTCTAATCTACCACCGAACATTCCGATTGGTTCATCAATTTCTGCCTGACTATCTACTTTATAATCTTGAGGTAAAACGTGAATAATTTCCTCTCCCGGAAGCATCACTAATTTTAACACTTGATTTTTTAAGTTTTCAATATCTTCTTCATCAATTACTTTTTCAGGATCTTCACGCGTAATATAATCGCTGTGGTGCAAACTACGAATGTGCTGTCCGGCAATACCAACTACAACATCTTTAATTTCGATATTGCTTTCGTTTTCGGCTTCTTCAACAGCTTGTTGAATAGACTGAATGGTTTGGGTAATATTATTTACCACACCACGATGCACACCGTTGCTTTTGGCTTTACCTTTACCGAGGATTTCTATCTTGCCAAAATCATTTTTACGACCAATAATAGCCACAATTTTGGTGGTTCCGATATCAAGTCCTACTGCATATTGATTTTCCATATCTAAACTTTTTACTATCCTTTTTTAGTACAAACTACTTGTTTGTTATATTTTATGTTTACTTTTTTATACTTATCGTAAGTATGGTCTGCCAATACTTTTTGATAAAATACTTTTAACTTTTTAATTTTTTTTTCTACATTTTGTAATTTCCCGAATTCAATTAAATGATTTCCTATTCTTGATTTTAAAAAAAATTCCTCCTCATTTAAAGAAATTGCTACAATTTGTTTTTGCATAAAGTCATCGGTCATTACATTTTGATAGAATTGGTACAATAGTGCCATTTCATTATCATTATTTACTCCGGTTACCAAAGGTACTCTTGCCGCATAATTTTTAGATAAAGGCATTTTTTTTCCTTTGTCATCTAAATAAAAATTTCCATCTAAGGATTGGATCCTTAAAATCGGATTTCGCTGCTTTACCAAAACCTTCAAACTACCATCAACATCTACGTAAACATCTACGTTTTCAATCATTTGGTTTTTTAAAATACCTTTTTCCAAAACCTTCAAATTTAGTTTTTCTTTTGCTATCTTTTTAGGCCTTTTTAAATTTTGTGTTAACAATTTATTAACGGTTTTTTTAGTTACAAAAAGGTTGTCGCCATTTTCGAAATTTATGGCAATATCTTTTATTTTTCGTTTTAAATTCCTGTTATAGGTAAAAGAAAACAAACCGATTAAAATCAGTATAAAAAAAGTGGCTTTTATGTAAACTTTATATTTTAACATTTTAAACTACTTGATTATTGAGTTGTTCTTCTACTTTTTTAATCATCACACCAATATCACCGGCACCGAGCATTGCCACAACTGCATTGTTTAATTTTTCTATTTCATAGCTTATTGCTTTTCTCGAAAACGGCAATACACTAACATTTGGGTTGTGGTTTTTTACTTTTTCTGCTAACCAATTAGATGTTATTCCGTCTATTGGGAGTTCTCTCGCAGGATAAATATCTAACAAATAGACTTTATCGAATTGCCCCAAACTCCTTGCGAAATCATCTGCAAAATCTTTTGTTCTGCTAAACAAATGTGGTTGAAAAATCACTACTTTTTCCTTTTCAGGAAAAGAAGTAACTACAGTTTTATATACTGCATTTATTTCCGTTGGATGGTGTGCATAATCATCAATTAAAACCAAATTATCCTTATTAATTTTAATATTAAACCTGCGTTCTATCCCTTTAAAAGAAGTAATTGCTTTTTTTATTTTGTCTAATGAAACACCGTATTGATGTGCCATTGCTAAAGCTGCTAAGGCATTTGAAACATTGTGTTCGCCTAACAGGTTTAATTTAATATCTAATACAGATTTGGAAGAGGTTTTTACATCAAAGAGGTAATAACCGTTTTTGCTACGAATATTTTTTGCTTGATAATTTGCTTTTTCTGAAAATCCGTAAGTAATTCCGTTTAACGGTAAATCTTCGGCAACAAACAATTTATTTTTTACAATTTTAGCAAAATCGTTAAATGAAGTTTCTAACTCTTCAGCTTGACCGTAAATATCCAAATGATCAGCATCCATAGAAGTGATACAAGCGTAATTTGGACTTAATTGTAAAAACGAGCGGTCGTACTCATCGGCTTCGACAACCGAAATTTTATCATTTCCTAAAATTAAATTGGAGTTATAATTGGTTACTATTCCACCTAAAAAAGAGGTTGCATTTACACCGGTTTCTTTTAAAATATGCCCTAAAATGGTAGAAGTTGTTGTCTTTCCGTGTGTTCCGGCAACGGCAAAACAAAAAGTTTCTTTGGTTATTAAACCCAATACTTCGGCACGTTTTAAAACGGTAAAACCTTGGTCTATAAAATAATTTAATTCTTGATGATCTTTAGGTATTGCAGGCGTGTAAACTACCAAAGTTTCTTCTTTATTTTTAAAAGTATCCGGAATTTTCAAAACATCATCTGTAAAATGAATTGTCACACCATCTTTCTCTAAAGAAGCTGTTATTTGTGAAGCAACCTTATCATAGCCTGCAACTTGCTTGCCATTAACAGCAAAATATTTTGCCAAAGCAGACATACCTATTCCACCTATTCCAATAAAATAGATGTTTTTGTAATTTGATATGTTTATATTTTCTGCCATTTTTTATTTTTTATTAATTCTTTTCAGCAATTCTGCCAACTACTTATTACCTGCTGCCACTATAATTTCATTAAACGTTCCACTTCATTTACAATATTTTTGGTTGCATTAGGCAATGCTATATTTTTTATATTTTCACTTAATTCCTGTTGTTTTTTAGGATTTTCCAATAAGTCTTTAAACACTTCTTTAAATTTTGCGACTTCTTTTTCTTTTAATAAAATCGCTCCGTTTTTATCTACAATTGCTTGAGCATTTTTAGTTTGGTGATCTTCGGCTACATTAGGACTTGGAATAAAAATTGTTGGTTTACCTACGATACACAATTCGGATACCGAACCTGCTCCGGCACGACTTATAATAAAATCTGTCACTGCATAGGCTAAATCCATTTTATTTAAAAATGCGTGTGTTTGCACTCCTTCTTTTTGATTGTATTTTTGATATTCTTGTTGATATAATTTCCCGGTTTGCCAGATAATTTGCAAATCATTTTCTACCAACCAATCTAAATTCGCTTCAATTAAATTGTTAATTGCTCTTGCACCGAGGCTTCCACCTAAAACTAAAAGTGTTTTTTTATTAGGATTTAAACCAAAAAACGAGATTCCTTCTTCTCTTTTTGAATGAATATCTAATAAATCTTGACGAACAGGATTTCCGGTTTTTACAATTTTATCTTTTGGGAAGAAACGCTCTAAACCATCATAAGCAACACAAATTTTATCAGCTTTTTTAGAAAGTAATTTATTGGTAATTCCCGGAAAAGAATTTTGTTCTTGTATTAAAGTAGGAATTCCCTTGGCATTTGCACGCATTAAAGTTGGACCTGAGGCAAAACCACCGGTACCAATAACCACATTTGGATTAAATTGTTTAATTATTTTATTAGCTCGATACAAACTACTTAATAATTTAATTGGAAATAATAAGTTTTTTAAGGTGAGTTTACGCTGAATACCGCTAATCCATAAGCCTTTTATATCATATCCGTTTTGTGGAACTTTTTCCATTTCCATACGATCTTGAGCACCTACAAATAAAAAATTCGCATTAGGATAACGCAACTTCAATTCATTTGCTATAGCAATTGCAGGATAGATATGACCACCTGTTCCGCCACCGGATAATAATATGTTTATTTTATTTTTCATTCTTACTTTTCCTAACTTAACCTAACAAAAGGAACTCATTTATCGTTTAATTAAAATTTTATCACTTTTCATTTATAATTCAACATTCACAATTTAACATTCACAACTCAAAATTCATAACTCAACATTCATAACTCACCCTATCGTTTCGTGCAACACGTCTAACGGATTATCTTTATCATCATCTTTATCTTGTTTTTCTTTTGCGGCACTTACGCTTAAAATAATCCCTAATGCAAAAGCGGTCATCCAAATAGAGGTTCCACCTGCACTAATTAGCGGTAAAGGCTGCCCTGTTACAGGAAACAAACCTACGGCAACGGCCATATTTACCAATGCCTGAAACACGATAGGAATACCAACACCTAAAACTGCCAATGTACCAAAAATAGTTTCAGTTTTAGTGGCAATTATTACTATTCTAAACAACAACAAAAGGTACAAAAACAACAATGTAATTGCTCCTATCAAACCATACTCCTCGGCTATAATTGCATAAATAAAATCGGATGAAGATTGTGGTAAAAAGTTTTTTTGCACACTTTTTCCAGGACCTTTTCCTTGCACACCACCGGAATATATCGCTACTTGCGCTTTAAAAGACTGGTAATTTTCTTTACTGTCTTTATCGGAATAACTCTCAATTCTATTTATCCAAGTTTGTACTCTTGAATTTTTAAAACTTTCAGGAAATGCCTTTACGGTTAAAATAAACAATAATACCAAAGCAATACCGCTTACACCAATTAACAACAAATATTTTATTGGATAATTACCAAAAAACGCCATCATAATGACCATTACAAATAAAATCGCTGCAGTTGAAAAGTTTGCCGGAAAAATAAATCCGATTACCAAAGCAACAGGTATCCACAACGGTATAATACTCTCTTTAAACAAAATCTTTTTATCCTTGTTTTTAGCAAAATATCTAGACACATAAATCATTAAAACAACACCTGCGAGAGTAGAAGTTTGAAATTTAAAACCGGTAAAAGGCACGCTAATCCATCTTGCAGCCATAATACCATTTGCATCACGAGGTTGTAATAAAGTATAAGCCAACAACACTAAAACAATAGGAATCATAATAACCGACAAACCACTAAAATATTTATACGGAATTTTATGAGTTGCATAAATAATTAAAAAACCCAGAAGCAATAAAATACTGTGTTTTATCAAATGACCGGTTGTTGTTCCGTTAGAAACTACATAAACCAAATTGGTACTGGCACTATAAACAGGTAAAAATGAAAAAATACCCAAAAAGCCAATAATTGCCCAAATGGTTTTGTCTCCGTTAAGATTTTTAAATAAATTCATTTTTAATATTTTTATTTTTCAACTACAAACTACTTCACTACAAACTACACATTACTTACTGCCTACTACTTACTACCTACTGCTAACTGCCTACTGCTAACTACCTACAACCTACAACGCTCTAACAGCTTCTTTAAACTGTCTTCCTCTATCTTCATAATTTTCAAACAAATCAAAACTTGCACAAGCCGGAGACAATAAAACCGTGTCTCCTTTTTCAGCAATTTTATAAGCAACTTTTACAGCTTCGGAGGCTCCTTTTGTTTCAACTATTAACGGAATAACATTTTGAAAAGTTTCTATTATTTTTTGGTTATCCTCACCTAAACACACAATAGCTTTTACTTTTTCATTTACCAAAGGCAATAATTGATCATAGTCATTCCCTTTATCGACACCTCCAACAATCCAAACCGTTGGTGTTTTAATACTATCTAATGCATAATAAGTAGAATTAATATTTGTAGCTTTACTATCATTAATATATTGTACACCATTTATTTTAAGTACGTTTTCTAATCGATGTTCAACACCTTCAAAATCCGACATACTTTGTCTAATGGTTTCTTTTCTCACTTTTAATAGACGTGCTGCCATAGAGGAAGCCATCGTGTTTTTTACATTATGTTTTCCTTGTAGTGCTAAATCTGCTATTCCCATTGTAAATATGTTTTTATCTATTTCTATTTTAATCTCGTTATTTTCTATGTACGCTCCTTTTGTAATAGTATTTTTTGTAAAAACGGCATTTCTTGCGCTTAAAGCGAAGGGAACCAACTCCGCTTGAACTTTATTTTTTAATAACCAATGTTTAATCTCCACATCATCTGCATCATAAATCAGATAATCTTCTTGCGTTTGATTTTTAGTTATCCTGAACTTTGCATCAATATATTTTTCGTATTTATACTCGTATCTATCTAAATGATCCGGCGAAATATTGGTAATAATTGCAATATGCGGATGAAATTTTTGAATACCATCAAGCTGAAAACTACTCAATTCCAAAACGTATAAATCTTTGTTGGAAGATGCTACTTGAAGCGCAAAACTATCGCCAATATTTCCGGCTGTGCCAAAATTTAATTTCGCTTTTTTTAAAATATGCGAAAGCATTAAAGTGGTAGTAGTTTTTCCATTACTTCCGGTAATCCCAACAATTATTGCGTCGGTAAAATTACTTGCAAATTCAATTTCGGAAATAACATTGATGTCATTTGCTTTTAATTTTTGAATTAATACCACTTTATCCGGAATTCCCGGACTTTTAACCACTAAATCTGCTTGTAAAATTTTGGTTTCAGAATGTTTTCCTTCTTCAAATGCGATACTGTTATTTAAAAGAACATCTTTATATTTTTTACTGATTTTTCCTTTATCGGAAACAAATACATCATATTCTTTTTGCATAGCAAGTATCGCCGTACCAATACCGCTTTCTCCTGCTCCTAATATGACTATTTTTTGTTTCATTTTTTATTTAAACCTTCCGTTAGAGAAGAGAAGAAACTCATTTATATCTTTATTAAAATTTTATCACTTTTCATTCTTAATTCATCATTCAAAATTCATCACTCAAAATTCATCACTCAAAACTCTCTCTATCGTACTTTTAAAGTAATAATCGTAATTACTGCCAGCATAATTCCTATAATCCAAAACCGCACAACTATTTTACTTTCGTGAATTCCTTTTTTCTGAAAATGATGATGTAAAGGCGACATTAAAAATATTCGTTTTCCCTCACCAAATTTTTTACGTGTGTATTTAAAATACGAAACCTGCATCATTACTGATAAAACCTCCACTAAAAACACACCTGCCAAAACAGGAATTAACAATTCTTTACGTACGGCAATTGCAATAACAGCTATAATTCCACCTATGGTTAAACTTCCTGTATCACCCATAAATACTTGTGCCGGAAAAGTGTTGTACCATAAAAATCCGACTAATCCACCAACAAAAGCACTGATAAAAATGGTCATTTCACCCGAATTTGGAATAAACATAACATTAAGATAATTGGAAAACACCAAGTTTCCAGAAATCCAAGCAAAAACCGCTAAGGTTGCTACAATAATTGCCGAAGTTCCCGCTGCCAAACCATCAATGCCATCGGTTAAATTAGCTCCGTTAGAAACTGCTGTTATGATAAAAATTACAATTAACACAAACGGAATCCACGCATATTTTTGAGCATCTTTACCAATCCAACTAATTAAACTTGTATAGTCGAATTCGTTATTTTTTACAAAAGGAATCGTTGTTTTTAAAGCGTGCTGAGCTTTTCCATAATTTGATGCAGGTGTTTTAGATACAATTTGTTCTACTTGATTTTTTGGTAGTTTCTGTTTCATTGTAACATTAGGGTTAAAATACAAAACCAACCCTACAATTAACCCCAAACCTACTTGACCTACAATTTTAAATCTTCCTTTTAAACCTTCTTTGTCCTTTTTAAACACCTTTATATAATCATCTAAAAATCCAATTGCTCCCATCCAAAGTGTAGTTACAATTAAAAGCAAGATGTAAACATTATCTATTTGAGCCAATAATAAAACCGGAATTAAGGTACTGATGATAATAATTATTCCACCCATTGTTGGCGTTCCTGATTTTTGATTTTGACCTTCCAAACCTAAATCACGAACGGTTTCTCCTATTTGCATTTTACGAAGTTTGTTGATGATTCGTTTTCCATAAAAAACAGAAATAAACAACGCCATTACAAATGCCAAAGCAGAGCGAAAAGTAATGTACCGAAACAAACCTGCTCCTGCCAAATGGTATTGATTTTCTAAATAATTAAAGATGTAATATAACATTGTTTTACTTTTTTTGTTTTTATTTCTTTATTGTGTTACTTAATTTAAAAGATTGCCACATCGCTTTTCCTTAGCAATAACAGTTCGTTTTATTTTATTATTAATTTATAATTCATTAAATATTTCTTTTACAATTTCCATATCATCAAAATGGTGTTTTACACCGTTAATTTCTTGGTAATTTTCGTGTCCTTTTCCTGCAATAAGAATAATATCTGTTTTTTTCGCCAGTTTTATTGCTGTTTTAATCGCTTGTTTTCTATTTGTAATCGACAATATTTTTTGTTGGTTTTCCTTAGAAACGCCTTTTTCCATTTCTTCTATAATAGTATCCGGATTTTCGGTTCTGGGATTGTCTGATGTAAAAATAGCTTGATTAGATAATTGCGAAGCTATAAATCCCATTTTAGGTCTTTTTGCTTTATCACGGTCTCCACCACAACCAACAACCGTAATTATTTTCGTTGTATTTCGCTTTACATTCTCTATGGTTTCCAGTACATTTTTTAAAGCATCTGGCGTGTGTGCATAATCTACTATTGCAACAATGCCGCTCTTTGAAGTAACATATTGAAACCTTCCACTAACAGATTCCAGTTCACTTATCCATCTTAATGTTTCATGTTCCTCTAAACCTAGTTCTACGGCTACACCGTAAATTGCCGTTATATTGTAAGCGTTAAAATAGCCAATTAATCTTGTCCAAACTTCATGATTATTGATTTTTAACAACATTCCTTGTAAGCTATTTTCAATTACTTTAGTCTGGTAATCGGCAAGTGTTTTTAAAGCATAAGTGCGTTTTGCTGCTTTGGTGTTTTGCAACATTACAGCTCCGTTTTTATCATCTATATTTACCAAAGCAAAGGACGTTTTAGGCAAATTATCAAAAAATTGTTTTTTTGTATCGCGGTAATCTTTAAAAGTCTTGTGATAATCTAAATGATCGTGTGATAAATTAGTAAAAACACCTCCACTAAAGTGTAATCCTTCGGTTCGTTTTTGATGAATTCCGTGCGAACTCACTTCCATAAAGCAATGTGTTACACCTTTATTTACCATCTCTGCTAAATATTTGTTTATCGTTACCGAATCCGGCGTTGTATGCGTTGCTTGATAATCTACATCATCAATTTTAACCACAACCGTAGAGAGTAAACCCGTTTTAAAACCTGCTTTTTTAAACAAATTATAGAGCAAAGTAGCGATAGTCGTTTTGCCATTTGTACCGGTAATTCCGATTAATTTTAACTTATCGGAAGGATTGTTGTAAAAATCAGAAGCCATTTTAGCCAAAGCTCTGTTGGTGTTATTTACTAAAACTGCTGTAACATTATTTGGAATTTCAATAGATGCATCTTCGTAAACAATAGCTTTTGCACCATTTTCTATTGCTTTATTAATAAAATCGTGTCCATTAGACAAGACTCCTTTTACAGCAAAAAACACATCTTTTTCGGTCACTTTACGTGAATCAAAAACCAGCTGATTAACAGGCACATCAATATTTCCATTAGTTTTAACAATGGAAATATTTTGTAATATGTCAGACAATAATTTCATTATATCAGTTGAAGTTTAATAATTGCTCCTCTTTGTAATTTTTCTCCTGGTTTTATCGATTGTGATTTCACTTTTCCGGTTCCTGAAAACTGTACTTTTAGTCCTAAATTTTCTAAAAAGGAAACTGCATCCATTCCGCTCATACCTTTTACATTTGGCACTTTATTGTACTGTTTTTGTATTTTTTTATTAAAATCCGAATACCTTTTATCCAACATAGCATATTGCCGTTTAGAAGTAAAAATTTTCTCAACTTTTGGGTTGTCGGTGTATAATTTTTGAGCGATTTTTTGAAAAACCGGTGCAGCAACTACATTACCGTAAAATCCGATTTTCTTATTTGGTTTATGAATTACTACGATACAAGAATATTGCGGATTATCAGCCGGAAAATATCCTGCAAATGATGCAATATATTGTGTTTCTTGCCCTTTACCATAGTTTAACTGACAAGTTCCGGTTTTACCTGCCAAGAAATAATTAGGATTATAAATATTTTTTGCCGTTCCTCTTTTTACCACGTTTTTAAGCATTTCCGTTACTTGATTAATTGTTCTGTTGGAACATATTTTATTATCAATAACTTCGGTTTTAAACTTTTTAATGGTTTTGTCGTGCTGTTTAATTTCCTTTACAAACAACGGTTTTACCATTTTACCATTATTAGCCAAAGCATTATAAAATGTTAAAGTTTGCATTGGTGTTAGCGAAACACCATAACCAAAACTCATCCAAGGTAAAGTTGTACCATACCAATGTTTTTTATCTTTCGGATTTGGTATATACGGTTTCCCTTCACCTTTAATAGGTAAGTTTAATTTTTCGCCTAAATGGAGATTTTTAATTCCGGTTACAAATTTTTGCGGATTATTACCATAGGCATCGGTGATAATTTTGGAAATTCCTACATTTGAAGACAACTCAATTACTTTGGCAGCGGAAATTTTACCTAAACCACCGTGATGGGAATCGCGAACAATTCGATTGTAAAAACGTAGTTTACCATCTTTTGTATTAATTATTTTTCCGGTATCGATTACTTTATCTTCAAGAGCAACTACCATACTTGCTACCTTAAACGTAGATCCCGGTTCGTGCGATTCGCCAATAGCATAATTTAATTTCTCATAATAATTACCGTTTTTATTTCTCCCTAAATTAGAAATTGCTCTAATCTCACCGGTTTTTGTTTCCATAACAATAACAGTTCCATGTTCGGCTTCAAATTTTTGCAACTGCTCTAATAATGCGTGATGAGCAATATCCTGAATATTTGTATCGATTGTAGTTACAATATCTTGCCCATCGACAGGATCTATTTGCTGTGCATCAAAAATAGGTTTCCATTGTCCTTTTGCAATTTTTTGTTTTATTTGTTTTCCGTTTTTACCTCTAAGGTATTTTCTGAAATTTCCTTCGATACCAACGTGAACAGGATACGGTTTTCCATTGGCATCAAAACGCTTTTCGTCCCAACCGATTGTTCTTTCGGCAATTTTACCGATTGGTCTTTCGCGAACCAATCTTTTTTCAGTAATTATCCCACCTTTATAAGGACCTAATTTAAAAAGTGGGAATTTTTTTACGCGTTGGTACTCGTTATACGAAAGATTTTTTGCAATTAATAAATACCTGTTTTTATGTTTTCTTGCTTTTCTAAGCCACAATTCGTATTCGCTTGCTGATTTATTGCCAAACATTTTGGACAATTCTTTGGATAAATCTTTTACATATTTATTAAAGTATTTTGCAGGAATAGTAACCAAATCCATTCGTACATCAAATTTAGAAACCGAAGTTGCCAATAAGTTGCCATCGTTTGCATAAACATTTCCTCTATTTGCAGTGATATCGAATTTTTTTACGATACGTTCTTCGGCATCTTTTTTATATTTATCACCATCTACCAAAGAAATTACAACCAATTTATAAATTATTAAAAAGGCAAAAAGAAGCATCAATCCTGCGATTGGATACAATTTTTTTAATATGTTGCTTTTTTCTACCGGCATTTTATACTTTCTTGATCTTTTTTTAATTTTTAATTTCTTTTAACGCGTTTTACAACAATTTTAACCGGAGGTTTTTCCGACATATACAAGCCTTTATTTTCTAATTTTTTTACGATTGCAGATTGCAATTTTAATTTCATCAATTCAGAACTTGTTGCAATTCGCTCTTCGCGAAGTTGTTTGCGTTCTTTGGTTAATTTTGCCAATAACTGCACTTTTCGATCAATGCTATGAGAACTAGCAATCATTATTAATGCTAAAAAAGTCAAAAAAACGATAAACGTCCAGTTTTTAGAAGCATCTTCATCAACTAAAAACTTACCTTTTAATATGTTATAAATTTTTTGCTTCATTTTATTGTCTGGTTGCAATTCTTAATTTGGCACTTCTGGCACGATTATTTTCTTTAATTTCGGCTTTAGACGGCACAATAAATTTTCCATCTTTTTTGAAAGGAAGCGACACGTTACCGTAAAAATCTTTTTCGGGTTCGCCTTCAAATTTTCCTTTTTGAATTAACCTCTTTACCAATCTATCTTCTAGCGAATGATATGAAATCACGCTTAGCTTCCCTCCTTTTTCCAACAAATCCATTGTTTGCATTAAAAATTCTTTTAAAGCATCCATCTCTTCATTTACCTCGATTCGTATTGCCTGAAATATTTGAGCTAAAATTTTATGTTCTTTTGCTTTGGGCAAAAAACGTTTTAAAACTTCTTTTAACTCAAAACTGGTTTCTATCTTTTTTTCCTCTCTTGCCTCAACAATTTGTTTTGCAATGGCTCTAGAATTTCTAAGTTCGCCATATTGAAATAAAATATCTGCCAATTTCTTTTCGTCGTAATAATTAATTATCTCGTATGCCGAAGTTTTATCATTTTGATTCATTCGCATATCCAATTTGGCATCAAAACGAATTGAAAAACCTCTGTCTGCTTCATTAAACTGATGAGAAGAAACACCTAAATCAGCCAAAATGCCATCTACTTTTTTAATTCCGTATAAACGGAGAAAACTTTTTAAATGCCTAAAATTTTCATTTATCAAAGTAAATCTTGGATCATCTATCGTGTTTTTTAAAGCATCATCATCTTGATCAAAAGCAAATAATTTTCCATCTTCGTCTAAACGACTGAGAATTTCTTTAGAATGACCACCACCGCCAAAAGTAACATCTACATACACACCATTAGGCTTTATATTTAAGCCATCAACACTTTCTTTTAATAAAACCGGATTATGATAATTCATCTTGATCTATATTTCCCATTACTTCTTCGGCTAAATCAGCAAAATCGATTGTTGCATCATCAATTGCTTTTTCATATTTATTTTTATCCCATATTTCCATAATTGCACCTGCCGAGGCAACTACAACTTCTTTAGAAATCCCTGCAAACGAATGCAAATCTTTTGGTATTAACAAACGACCACTTGCATCTAATTCGATTATTTTTACACCTGCTGTAAACCTTCTGATAAAATCGTTATTTTTCTTTTTAAAACGGTTGAGTTTATTAACACTCTCCATTAATTTATTCCATTCTTGCATTGGATACAATTCCAAACATGGTTGAAAAACAGAACGCTTTAACACAAAACCATCTTGCAAAAGAGTGTGCAACTGCTTTTTAAGAGCAACAGGCAACATCAACCTTCCTTTGGCGTCTGCTTTACATTCATATGTTCCTATTAGATTTACCACTTTTTTCTTTTCTTAGTGTTTTTAAGTACAAATATACAATTTTTTACCACTTTTTTCCATTTTTTACCACTTTGTTAATAACTTTATACAATTGAATTAATTGTCTGATTTTAAAACAATTAATAAATGTTAAAATTTTTGTCTATTTTCGCACTAAGAAAAGCAAAGAAAAACAGCAAATTCAATCAAATTGGTTAACTTTGCAAATTGATAAAAACACAGTGTGTTTATGGATATAGAATTAAAAAAAGATGGCGACTTCACGTATTTAGAAAAAGGTGAGGGAATTCCGTTGATTATATTACACGGATTAATGGGGAATTTGAGTAATTTTGAAGGAATGTTTGATTATTTTCCTAATAAGGGTTACCAAGTTTTAATGCCACAATTACCGATTTATGAATTACCTTTATTAAAAACGAATGTAAAGAATTTATCAAAATTCGTTAAAAGATTTGTGCAACATAAAGGATTAAAAGATTTTATTTTAATTGGCAATTCGCTTGGCGGACATATTGCATTATATTATGCAAAAATGAATCCTGATGATGTTGCCGGTATGGTTTTAACCGGAAGTTCCGGCTTATATGAAACCACTATGAGCGATGGTTATCCAAGACGCGGTGATCGTGATTACATCACTAAAAAAGTTCAAGATGTTTTTTATGACCCAAATATTGCGACCGATGAAATCATTGATGAAACTTTTGATACCATAAACAACAGAAGCAAATTAATACGCACTTTAGCAATTGCAAAAAGTGCCATGCGGCATAATATGGCAAAAGATTTACCAAAAATGACCATGCCGGTTTGTCTAATTTGGGGAAAACAAGATACGGTAACACCTCCTACTGTTGCTGAAGAATTTCATAAATTATTACCAAATTCCGAATTATATTGGATTGATAAATGCGGTCATGCACCAATGATGGAACATACGGATGAATTTAATAAAATTGTAGAGCAATGGCTTATAAAGCATGGTTTTACCTTAGCAAAACAAAATGAAAATAAAAACAGCTAAATTTGTAATTAGCAATTCGGATATACATAAATGTCCACAAGAAAAATTACCGGAATATGCTTTTATAGGCAGGTCTAATGTTGGAAAATCATCATTAATAAACATGTTGACCAACAACAGCAACCTTGCAAAAACATCTAACAAACCCGGAAAAACACAATTAATAAATCATTTTATCATTAATAATGAATGGTTTTTGGTGGATTTACCTGGATACGGTTATGCAAAAGTATCTAAAAAAGATCGCTCTAAATTTCAAAAAATCATTCATGATTATTTTGATAAACGCCTGCAATTGGTAAATACTTTTGTGTTAATCGATATTAGACACGAACCACAAAAAATTGATTTGGAATTTATGCAATATCTAGGTGAAAATGCCATTCCTTTTTCCATTATTTTTACCAAAGCTGATAAAATTCCGAAGACAAAAACACAAACCTTTATTAAGAAGTATAAAAATAAAATGTTGGAGTTTTGGGAAGAAATGCCTAAATATTTTATTTCTTCCTCTATGGAGAAAACCGGAAAAGAAGAAATTCTTAATTATATTGAGGAAATAAATAATACCTTGTAATTTTTTAATTTTGAGAGTTACTTCTAACAAAAATAACCTAGATGTTTTATACGAAGACAATCACTTAATTATCATTAATAAAAGAGTTGGTGATTTGGTTCAGGGCGATAAAACAAGAGACAAACCCCTAAATGAAATTGTTAAAGAATACATAAAGGACAAATACCAAAAACCCGGAAATGTATTTTTAGGTGTAGTACACCGTTTGGATCGCCCAACAAGCGGTATCGTTATTTTTGCAAAAACCTCTAAAGCTTTAGAGCGATTAAATAAAATGCTACGCGATAAAGAAATTAAAAAAACCTACTTGGCAGTTGTACAAAATAAGGAAATCCCAAAAAAAGACACCTTAATACATTACTTGCGAAAAAATCCGAAAAACAATAAAGCAATTGTGTTTTCCAGACCTACCGAAAACACCAAAAAAGCTATTTTACATTATCAAACTATCACCGAACTGGATAATTACAATGTCTTGGAAGTAGATCTAGAAACCGGAAGACACCACCAAATAAGAGCACAATTAGCAGCCATAAAAGCACCAATTAAAGGTGATTTAAAATACGGTTTTAACCGAAGTAATAAAGATGGAGGCATTCATTTACATGCGTATAAAATAGAATTTTTACATCCTGTTAAAAAGGAAAAAATTTCAATCAAATCTATTCCAAAAAGGGATACTATTTGGAGAAGTTTGTAATTTCACCTCATACTTATAAAACAAAAGCGTACTAATATCAAATTAATCTTCTAATTAAAATTGTTAGTACAATAATATTTTATATATTAATCAGTGAATCAACCCTCAATTTTGATTGCCATGAAAAAAATCCCTCACAAAAAAGAATTTATTTTAGTAAATTAAAATTCCAAATTTGTAACATACCCTATTAAAATAAAAGATTTCTATTTAAATCTTTTCCATGATACACTATTTAAAGAAAACGATGTTTTACTAATTCATCAAGATGATTACCATTTAGAATTATTTACCAGATTAAAAAACAAAATAAAGGGCAAAAAAATTAAATGCCTTTTAAAGACTAGCAAGATTCAAGTCACAAATGCAACTTTTGGTTAAACAATAATTTATTCATTACAAATATAGGGTTTTCATAATTAAATCTCTTTCTAGGTCTTGCAT
>Ga0256840_1001033_pt1 | contig 27141 bp, 26 predicted proteins | sample 355202metaG_FD_185969 | JGI IMG/M metagenome (GOLD analysis project Ga0256840, IMG submission 185969) | Hydrothermal vent microbial communities from Mid Atlantic Ridge, Atlantic Ocean - 355-202 | ecosystem: Environmental > Aquatic > Marine > Hydrothermal vents | place: Atlantic Ocean: Mid... | reverse complement strand
TTTTCTTGATACAGTATCGTGAGCAGTATTCTTTAAACCATCTGACATTTTAAACTTATAACCACGAGTAAATTTTAAATAAATATCTAAACGTGAATTTTCTTTATCAAAGACAATTTTATCTATTCCCCATGGCTCTTCTAATCCTAAGGCTAATGCAAATATTTCTTCTGAATTTTCCCATATTCAAAAATAATACTTTTATATTTACCCATTACAAACGACATAGAGCCAATATAAATTGTATAAATGTAGCTTTGTGTAAATTATATATATATGAAAATTAAATATTTATTAATTATTCTTTTTGTAGTTGTTAATTGTAAAAAAGATAATGATGCCGAATTCTTGAAGGCAGCTAAAAAATTTCAATATAAATTGAATATAGAATTTTTAGATAAAAAATCTTCACCATTAAAAGAAGAAAACTTTAAGCAATTTAAAGGCTTAGATTACTTCCCTATTCAATATAAATATAGAATTAAAGCTAATTTTATGCCTACTCCAAATGGAAAGGAATTTGACATGCTAACAACCACTAGTAGGTTAGCGAAATACATAAAATATGGGGTTGCTTATTTTACTTTTGAAGATAAAAATTTGAAGTTGAGTATTTATCAAAATATAGAAGGTGTAAAACATTTATTTTTGCCTTATTTTGATAAAACAAGTGGTAAAGAAAACTATTCAGGAGGTAAATATATTGAGATCAATGAGCCTGTTGATAATATTATTATTATAGATTTTAATCAGTCGTATAATCCATATTGTGCATATAATGAAAAATATTCATGTCCAATTCCTCCAGATGAAAATTATTTAGATGTTGAGATAAAGGCTGGTGTAAAGAAATTTCATTAAATTGGTTTGTAACAGTTGTAAAAGTATAAAATAGCCTATTTTTTATTAACTTTTTTTAGGTTCAATAAATTTATTGGGTTTATAGTAAAGTTTTTTATGTTCTTTTGAGAAAACATAGTTACTTCATCATAATATAAATTTACAATTGGAGCATGGCTAATAATAAGACTATCCATTTTTTGATATAATTGATAACGATTTATATTATTAACAGTTTTAATTGATTGTTCATAGAATTTGTCAAATTCAATATTTGTAAAATGGGTGTAGTTTGAACCATTTGGCGTATGAAATTTACTATAAAACAAGGATAAATAATTTTCTGCATCTGGATAATCTGCAATCCAACTTGCTCTAAACATTGGCGATTTTCCTTTAGATTTAATCTGTCTTAAAACTGATGGAGGAACAACTTCTATTTTTATTTCTAAGCCTAAAATATTCAATTCTTGCTGAATAAATTCGCATAAATCTAAATATTGAGAATTTGTTGTTAATGTGACTACTGGTTTTTCATTTCCAGTATCATTTTTATATTGTTCTATTAATTTTTTTGCTTTTGTTGGATTGTAGCTGTAACCTTTTTGACTGTTAAAACTTGGTAATCCTTTAGGAACAAAACCATTAATTGCAGGTGTTCCAATTCCATTACGTAAATAGGTAATCATTTTTTTACGATCAAAACCATAATTTATTGCTTTGCGAATTAAAATATTAGATGTTGGGTAATTTTTGTCTACTTCGCTATAAAAACCCAAGTATTCGGTGTTTAGATATGGTGTTTTTTGCATGCTTATTTTTGCCTGATGTTTTTCTCTAAGTTGACCTGTTTCAGTTAACAAATCATCTTTATATGAAGCATCAATACTTGATAACATATCTAAATTACCTTGTATGAATTGTAAAAATTCACTTTGTTTATCAGGTAAAAATGTGATTGAAATGGCTTCTAAGTATGGTAATTGAATTCCATTTTCTTTTTCGTAATAAGAATTATTTTTTCTAAGAACAAGTTTGGTATTTTCAATCCATATTTTTTTAAAGAATGGACCTGTACCAATAGGATTTGAACGAAATTCATTTTTATAATGATCTACTATTTCTTTTGGAACTACCGAGCAATATTTCATAGTTAATAATCCCAAAAAAGGTGGAAAAGCTTCTTTTAGGTTAATTCTAAAAAGAGTATCATTTATAGCTCTGAAACTCTTTACATTATTCAATACCCATTTTCCTGGAGAAGCTACTTTTTTATCGATTAATCTATTGAAAGAATATTCAAAATCACTTGCTGTTACTATTCGTGTACTATCTTTTCCAAATAAATAGTGTTTATGAAAATAAATATCATTCCGTAAATTAAAATTTATAATTTTTCCGTTTTCTGAAAAACTCCAACTTTTAGCTAAGTCTGGTTTTACATTTAGACTATCATCTAATTGCACTAAGCCATTAAATAGCTGATTGGTTGCCCATATTTCTGCTTGTTTTCGAGAAAAAGCAGGGTCTAATGAGGTAATATTAGAATGCTCATTATATCTAAAAACTTGATTATCCGTAAAATTAGATGCTTTTTTATTACAGGAAAATAAGAAAAAACTAAATATTAAAAAGCTAATAATTGGAGTTTTCATATTCTATCTGTTTTAACTATAGTTATACTCAAATCGAAAAATTTGATTTTAGCATCTTTACAAAATAAATTATATTTTAATATTATTTTCCGAATGCATACTCACGTTTAATTTCACAAATACGAACTGTAAAGCTATCGTACCACTTATCCTTACCTCCATCTTTAGCTTCAATATGTCGTTCATTCATACTCCACGCTCTAATATCTTCCATAGTTTCCCAATAAGAAACTGTAATTTCATTTTTATTTTCCTGCACGCTTTCTATACCAATAAACCCTTTTTGATTTTTTGACAATTCAGTCATTTTTTTAGTCATTTCTGCATAACCTTCTGTATTATCTGACTGTTTTGCTGTAAAAATTACTGCATAATAAGTGCCTTTTTGTATGTGTTTTGTCATAATTCTAATTTGAATAATCGATCTATTAATTTTGTTTCTTTGCAAATATATTCTTTTACAAAAGTAAAACCAGCTTTTCGTAAAATAATTTCAGAACCAATATTTTTAGCATATACTTCGGCTAATAATTTTTTATAACCTATTTTTTTAGCGTAAATGAGTAAACCTTGTAAAGCTTCAAAACCATAACCATTATTCCAATATTTTTCAAGAAAACGAAAACCAACTTCATCATTGTCTTTATCGTAAGGAATTAAAGCAATTATGCCTAATAAAGCGTTATCTTCTTTTCGTACTACTGCCCAAACCCAAAATTTATTGTCTTTTTTAGCGTATAAATTTATTAGATTTTTTAAATCTTTTACATCTTCATCATAAGTTTTGACTTCAGGACAGTCAGTGTATTTCATTACATTAGGATTGGCTTGCATTTCATGAAATGACACAATATCTGTAGCTTTTAATTTCCGAATTATTAAACGTTTAGTTGTATAAATCATAGAATTTGTATATAAAACAAAAATATGTAATTTTAATTGAATAATTTATGCGATTTATAAAAGAATAAACATATTTAACTACATTTGCAGCTTTATATAGCATCTAATGAATACACAAAAAAAAGTCGCTTTTTATACCTTGGGTTGTAAACTGAATTTTTCAGAAACATCAACTATTGCGAGGAGTTTTGAAAAAGAAAACTTTACTCGAATTGATTTTGACCAAAAGGCAGATATTTATGTAATTAACACTTGCTCGGTAACCGAAAACGCCGACAAACGTTTTAAAACTATTGTAAAAAATGCTTTAAAGAAAAATGAAGATGCTTTTTTAATAGCTGTTGGTTGCTATGCACAATTAAAGCCTGAAGCTTTGGCAGATGTTAATGGTGTAGATTTAGTTTTAGGCGCTTCAGAAAAATTTAACGTAACATCATATATCAATGATTTGTCGAAAAATGATATTGGAGAAGTCCATTCTTGCGATATTAATGATGTAAATATTTATAATAGCTCATTTTCGTATGGAGATAGAACTCGTGCTTTTTTAAAAATTCAAGACGGTTGTGATTACAAATGTACTTATTGTACGATACCACTTGCTCGTGGAATTTCACGTAGTGATACACTTAGCAATGTTCTTAAAAACGCTGCCGAAATAGCTTCAAAAAATATTAAAGAAATTGTTTTAACAGGTGTTAATATTGGCGATTATGGTAAAGGCGAAAATGGAGATAAAAAACACGAACATACTTTTTTAGAATTAATACAAAATTTAGATACAGTAAAAGGCATTCATAGAATACGAATTTCGTCTATAGAACCTAATTTATTAACAAATGATGCGATTACTTTTGTAGCAAATTCAAATAGTTTTGTACCACATTTGCATATTCCGTTACAAAGCGGAAGTGACAAATTATTAGGCTTAATGAAACGTAGATATAGGCGTAAAACATATACAAATAGAGTTTTAGCAATTAAAGAAAAAATGCCAAATGCCTGTATTGGTGTTGATGTAATTGTTGGTTTTCCTGGAGAAACAGACGAATTGTTTTTAGAAACATATAATTACCTTAACGAATTAGATGTTTCATATTTACATGTATTTACCTATTCTGAAAGACCAAATACTGAAGCTATTGCAATGGGTGGAGTTGTACCAATTAACGTACGTAAAAAACGAAGTAAAATGCTTCGTGGTTTATCGGTTAAAAAACGCAGGTCTTTTTATGAAACACAAATAGGAAACCAATTAACCGTGCTTTTTGAACAAGAAAATAAAAACGGATTTATACATGGTTTTACCGAAAATTATGTAAAAGTAAAAACGGAATGGAAAGAAGAGTTAGTAAACACTTTGCAAAAAGTAAAACTGACCACAATAGATAAAGATGGCGATGTTTTAGTCGAATTTGTTTAACCTTAGTAGTAGTTAATTAGAAGAAGTCACTAATAAACTGAAAAATAATCCTTGACTTTTACGAATTAATTTTTGATTAAAATATGAAATCTTATTTATATATTATATTTTCTATTTTCTTTTTAATTGTGATAAACTCATGCGAAAAAGAAACAATTTCAAATAAAAAAACAAATAAGCAAACAATAAAATACGCTAAAGGTTTTGAAATTATAGATAGTGAAACACATAGTGCTCTAATAATAAAAGGAGCTAACTCAAAAAAAGATAAAACATATATTTTTGTAAAACCATTCAAAAAATACGCTGATTTGTCTGGTAAATCTTTTTTTAAATCAATTGATAAAATTGTAGTTACTTCAACGACACATATACCGATGTTGGAATTGTTAAACGAAGAAAATTCTTTAGTAGGTTTTCCAAACACAAAATACATTTCTTCTAAAAAAACACGTAGTTTAATTGATAATGGACAAGTAAAAGAATTAGGAAAAGAGCAAAGTATCAATACTGAAATATTATTAGAATTACAACCAGAATTAGTTGTTGGTTTTTCGCTTGGCACAAACTCTAAAATGTATGCTAATATTGAAAAAGCAGGCATACCTGTAATTATTAATAATGATTGGTTAGAAAAAACACCATTAGGAAGAGCAGAATGGATTAAGTTTTTTGGTGTAATTTATGGTAAAGAAAAACAGGCAGATAGTATTTTTAATGTTATTGAAAAAGAATATTTAAACGTTAAAAAAATAGCTTTGCAAGCTAAAACAAAACCGAAAATTTTATCTGGAGCAATGTATAATAACGCTTGGAATTTACCTGCAGGGCAAAGTTATGGAGCTCAATTTTTAAAAGATGCTAATGTAAATTATCCTTGGCAAGAAAGTAAAGGTAACGGAAGTTTATCGCTTAGTTTTGAAAGTGTTTTAATTAAAGCTAAAGATGCCGATTTATGGATAAGTCCAAGTTTCTTCTCAAGTTACAATCAGCTTAAAGATGCAAGTGAACATTATATGGAATTTGACGCTTTTAAAAATAAACATATTTATAATTATATGAATAGAAAAGGAGAAACAGGTGGAATTCTATATTACGAACTCGCTCCGATTCAACCACATATTGTTTTAAAAGATTTAATAAAAATAGCTCATCCAGAGCTTTTAGAAAATTACAAGCCTTTTTATTTAGAAGAATTGAATTAATATAATTATTCTAACAATGCTTTGTTAAGAAGTACAAAATAAATACAATTAGTATAAAATGGAAAAACTATATTTTAAAGTTATAAAATTATATTTGAATTTATTGTCGGTAATTGCTCCACAACATGGAGGAAAAACAGCTATAAATGTCTTTTTAACAGTGCGTTTAAAAAAAATAAAAGAACGAGAAAAAGCATTTTACTCCAAAGCTAAAGCTTTTACTTTAGAGCCTAAGATTGTTTCAAATTCACATAACATAAAGTATTATGAATTAGGAGAAGCAAACACAAAAATTGTTTTTTTAATTCATGGTTGGAATAGTAATGCAGGTAGTCTTTCTCGTTTTGCGTTTGAATTGTCAAAAACACATCGTGTTATCAGTTTAGATTTGCCAGCTCATGCACATAGCAAAGGTAAGCGTACTAATTTATTTGAATGCAAAGAGGTTTTAAAAAAATTCATTGCCCATATAAATCCTAAAGAAACTTTCAGTATTGTAGGTCATTCTTTTGGTGCAGCTGTGGTTGCTTATGCTTTATCAGAAACTCAACATCATGTTGATAAAGTGGTTCTTTTATCGGCTAACAATAAATTAAAAATAATTTTTAGAGAATTTCAAAAAATGATTGGTTTTAATGATACTATTTATAATGAAATTGAAAAATGGATAAAATCAATATTTAACCTTGATTTAGAAAAATTGATTTTATCTGATTTCATAAAAAAAATCAAGTTTAATGATTTACTTATTATTCACGATAAGTTTGACAAGGTAATCCCTGTAAAAAGTGCAGAGGAAATAAAAAAAGCTATTCCAAATATAAAATTGTCTGTTTATCAAAAAATTGGTCATTACAGAATGCTTTGGAATGAAGATGTCGTTAGTGAAACGGTCAAATTTATTAAGGAATAAGATAGCTCTATTTTAATTAGAAAATCTAAAAGTTTTTTTTATAAAAAAAACTTTTAGAAATCTATTACCAATGTTTAAAAGATAAAATTAAATTTAAAATTGAATCGCTAATTTATTCAGTATAAAATAATAACTTTACACTTTAAAATAACAGTATGAAAATTGCCATCTTTGTATATAACGGAATGACGATGTTAGATGCTATTGGTCCTTACGAGGTTCTTAGTAATTTGCCTAATGTTGAAGTGTTTTTTGTTGCTAAGAAAAAAGGATTGATAAAAGCAGACACCGGTTTTTTAACTATTAAAGTAAAGGATAACTTTAAAGACGTTCAAAAAGCAGATGTTTTAATAATTCCAGGATCTTCCATTTCTTTTATTGATGTAATGAAAGATGAAAAAACATTAGCATGGATTAATTTAATTAATGAAACAACCAAGTTTACAACATCTGTTTGTTCTGGATCTGTAATTTTAGCTAAAACAGGTTTGTTAAAAGGTTTACACGCTACTTCGCATTGGAAAACAGTGCCATTGTTAAAGGAATATGAAGCTATTTTTAAAACCGATCGCGTTGTTAGAGATGGAAAATTTATAACTTCGGCAGGCGTTTCCGCAGGAATCGATATGGCATTTATGTTGTGTGACGAAATTGTTGGCGAAGATGCTACAAGAGCAATTCAATTAGTAATTGAGTACGATCCTAAGCCACTTTATAATTCAGGAAATAAAGAAAATTGCGATGATGATGTTATTGAAAAAGCAGAAGAAATAATTAAGAATAACGTAAAGCGTGAAATGGGATTTTTTAAACAATTATCCAATAGAAAAGTCTTAAATAAGATGAAACAATAAAATGAAACAAACTACCAATACATTATTAATGATAAAACCAGTTGCATTTAGTAACAATGCCGAAACTGCTGTAAATAATCATTATCAAAAAGAAACAAAAGATTCAGACGATACTGTTCAAGAAAAAGCTTTGAAAGAATTTAATTTATTAGTTAAAAAACTAAAAAAAGCAGGCTTAACTATTATTATTGTTGAAGATACATTAACACTAAATACACCAGATGCTATTTTTCCGAACAATTGGATTTCTTTTCATGAAAACGATACCGCTTGTGTTTACCCAATGTTTGCAGAAAACAGAAGATTAGAAAGAAGAGCAGATGTTTTTGATATTATTGAAAAAGAAGGCTTTAAATATAAACATGTTGTAGATTACACTTCGGCCGAAGAAGAAAATATTTTTTTAGAAGGCACAGGTAGTATGGTTTTAGATAGAGAAAACAAAATAGCATATTGCGCATTGTCGCCAAGGTCTGACGAAATGTTATTTATAGAATTTTGTGAAGAAATGGAATACACACCAATTGTATTTAGAGCAAATAGTACTGTAAACGGTAAAAGAAAAGCGATTTATCATACCAATGTAATGATGAGTATTGGTGAAAAATTTGCTGTTATTTCATTACAATCTATTGATGATAAAAAGCAAAGAAAGCAAGTAGCCCAAACACTACAAGATTCTGGTAAAATAGTTATTAATATTTCAGAAGAGCAAGTAGCAGCTTTCGCAGGAAATATGCTACAAGTAAAAGGAGCAGAAAATAAAAATTATATTGTAATGAGTCAAACGGCTTATAAAAGCCTTAGAAAAGCACAAATTGACTTGATTGAAAGTCATGGCGAAATTATAAAATCAAATATTAGTACAATCGAAAAAAATGGTGGCGGAAGTGTGCGTTGTATGCTTGCCGAAATTTTTTAATTTTTTTTCACTTATTACTTTTTCATTCAAAATAAACAAAAATGAATCAAGCACTTAAAATACAAAACACACTTACAGGTAAAAAAGAATTATTTAAACCGCTAACAAAAGGTTTTGTAGGCATGTATGTTTGTGGACCAACAGTTTACAGCAATGTGCATGTTGGTAATGTAAGAACTTTTATGAGTTTTGATATGATTTATCGCTATTTGTTGCATTTGGGTTATAAGGTGAGATATGTTAGAAATATTACAGATGCAGGTCATTTAACAGACGATGATTCAGAAGATAAAATTTCTACAAAAGCGAGGTTAGAAAAATTAGAACCTATGGAAATCGTTCAAAAATACACGGTAGATTTTCATGAAATTTTAAAACAATACAATCTTTTGCCGCCAAGTATAGAGCCAACAGCAACAGGTCATATTGTAGAGCAAATTGAAGCAGTACAGCAGATATTAGATGCAGGTTTGGCGTATGAAGTTAATGGCTCAGTTTATTTTGATGTTTTAAAATATAGCGAAACTAAAAATTACGGCATTCTATCAAAGCGAATTATTGAAGATGCTATTGAAAACACACGTGCTTTAGATGGACAATCCGATAAAAAAAATCCACAAGATTTTGCTTTGTGGAAAAGAGCCGAGCCAGAACACATTCAACGTTGGTCTTCGCCTTGGTCTGATGGTTTTCCAGGTTGGCATTTAGAATGTACCGTTATGAGTACCAAATATTTAGGAGCTCAATTTGATATTCATGGAGGCGGAATGGATTTAAAATTTCCACATCACGAATGTGAAATAGCACAAGCAGAAGCATGTAACAATCACGCACCAGTAAAATATTGGATGCATACTAATATGCTAAACCTTAACGGAAAAAAAATGTCAAAATCTACTGGCAATTCCATTTTACCCGAAGAAATATATAATGGTAATAATAAAATTTTATCAAAAGCATTTAGTCCAAGTGTAACACGATTTTTTATGATGCAAGCGCATTATTCAAGTGTTTTAGACTTGTCAAATGATGCATTGTTAGCAGCAGAAAAAGGATTTAATCGTTTAATGGAAGCAATTAAAACCTTAGAATCAATTCAAACAGCTAATCAATCGTCTGTAAATATTGAAGCTTGGAAACAGAAATGTTACGATGCTATGAATGACGATTTTAATACACCAATATTAATAGCGCATTTATTCGAAGCCGTTAAGTTTATTAATTTAATTAACGATAAAAAAGAAAGTATTTCTACTGATGATAAAATGTTGTTAAAAGAAACTTTAGAAGCTTTTACTTTTGATGTTTTAGGTTTAAAAAACACATCAAATAGTAACGACAATTCAGATAAATTAAATGGCGTTGTAGAGTTGCTTATCCAGTTAAGAAAAGAAGCAAAAGAAAATAAAAACTATGCTTTGTCAGACGAGATACGAGATAAATTATTAGAAAAGGGAATTCAACTAAAAGATAGTAGAGAAGGAACAACATTTACATTATAATGAAGATACTTTTTGTAAACATAAAAGAATTAATACAAGTACGTACCGAACCAATTTCTTTTGTTTCTGGTAAAGAAATGAAAGAATTGCCAAGTATAAAAAATGCCTTTTTACTAATTGAAAACGATTTAATAAAACAATTTGGCGTAATGACCAATTGCCCTAATTTAGCGGTTGACAAAACAATCGATGCAACTGGTAAAATTATAATGCCAGCTTGGTGCGATTCGCATACACATTTAGTTTATGCAGGTAATAGAGAAGGTGAATTTGTAGATAAAATTAACGGTTTGTCTTACGAAGAAATTGCAAATAAAGGTGGCGGAATATTAAATTCTGCAACAAAATTAACAGCAACTTCAGCAGACGATTTATACCAACAAAGTAAAGAGCGTTTAGACGAAGTAATCTCGTTAGGAACTGGAGCAATCGAAATTAAATCAGGTTATGGTTTGTCTTTAGAATCCGAATTAAAAATGCTACGTGTCATTAAACGGTTAAAAGATAATTATCCAATAGCAATTAAAGCAACTTTTTTAGGCGCTCATGCAGTTCCGAAAAAATACAAAGATAATAAAGATGGCTATTTACAGCTTTTAATAACAGAATTATTACCAATTATAGCTAAAGAAAATTTAGCAACATATATTGATGTTTTTTGCGAAACAGGATACTTTTCTGTAGCAGACACAGAACTGATTTTAAAGGCAGGACAACAATACGGTTTAACACCAAAAATACATGTAAATCAATTTACAAGTATTGGCGGAGTTCAAGCAGGTGTAAAATACAATGCTTTATCTGTAGATCACTTAGAAGTGATGAAATATGTTGATTTTGAGGCTTTAAAAAACACCAAAACAATGCCAGTTGCTTTACCAAGTTGCTCGTATTATCTAAGTATTCCGTATACGCCAGCACGTAAAATTATTGATAATGGTTTGCCGTTGGCTTTAGCAACAGATTACAATCCAGGTTCAACACCATCAGGAAACATGAACTTTGTAGTGGCAACTGCGTGTATAAAAATGAAAATGACTCCAGAAGAAGCAATAAACGCCGCAACAATAAATGGCGCTTATGCAATGGGTTTAGAAAAAACTGTCGGAACTATTACTGTTGGTAAAAAAGCCAATTTAATACTCACAAAACCAATTCATTCCATAGCAAGTATTCCTTATAATTTTGGATCTAATAAAATAGAACAAGTTTTTTTAAATGGAAAAATGATGTAATAATAAAATGTTATTCGTAAAAATGGACAGGTTGCTTAAGAATTGAAATTACGAACTAAAAACTGTTTTGTTAACACCAACTTAAAAGCATCAAAGCACTTGATAAATAAATTAACATATTTTTTTATTGTCTAAAAGCAATTTAGAAATAACAAACCAACAAAAATTACTATTTTTGTCAACTCAAAATAAAACCATGAATATTAAAGAAATTTTACATAACACCATTGTTAAAGCAGTTAAGCAATTATTTGATAAAGATATTGAAACAACTGATTTTCAATCAACAAGAAAAGAATTTGAAGGCGATATTACTTTTGTTGTATTTTCACTGTTGAGTTACGTAAAAGGAAATCCCGTACAAATAGGAACGCAAATTGGAGAATATTTAGTTAAAAATGTTGATTTGGTTACTAAATTTAATGTAGTAAAAGGTTTCTTAAATATATCTATTGATAATTCACACCATTTAGAAAATTTTTATAACGCTTTAGCGGATGAAAATTACGGTTTTGTAAAGTCAACCAAAGAAGAAACTACCATGGTAGAATATTCTTCGCCAAACACAAATAAACCGCTGCATTTAGGTCATGTTAGAAATGTATTGTTAGGTTATTCGGTTGCCGAAATTATCAAAGCTTCAGGTAAAAAAGTATTAAAAACACAAATAATTAACGATAGAGGAATTCATATTTGTAAATCTATGTTAGCTTGGAAACGTTTTGGAAATAATGAAACCCCAGAAAGTACAGGTTTAAAAGGCGATAAATTAGTGGGTAATTATTATGTAAAATTTGATCAAGAGTATAAAAAGCAAATAGCTAAATTGATTGATAACGGAACTGATAAAGAAACAGCAAAAAAAGAAGCTCCAATTTTAATTGAAGCACAAGAAATGCTAAAAAAATGGGAAGCTGGTGATACAGAAACTGTAGCGCTTTGGTCTAAAATGAATCAATGGGTTTACGACGGTTTTGAGGTTACTTACAAAGAAATAGGAGTAAATTTTGATGCTTTGTATTATGAAAGCAATACTTATTTATTGGGTAAAGAATTTGTAAAAGAAGGTTTGCAAACAAGTGTTTTTTATAAAAAAGAAGATAGCTCTGTTTGGTGCGACTTGACCGATGAAGGTTTAGACGAAAAAATAGTTTTACGTTCTGACGGAACAGCGGTTTATATGACGCAAGATATTGGCACGGCAATACAACGTATAAAAGATTATCCAAATGTAAATTCATTAGTTTATACTGTTGGTAATGAACAAGACTATCATTTTAAGGTATTGTTTTTAATTCTAAAAAAATTAGGATTTGAATGGGCAGATAATTTATTTCATTTGTCTTATGGAATGGTTGATCTTCCACAAGGAAAAATGAAATCTCGTGAAGGAACTGTTGTTGATGCAGATGATTTAATGCAAGAAATGACCGATACAGCAAGAGAAATATCACAAGAGTTAGGCAAGTTAGAAGGTTATGATAATCAGGAGAAAGAAACACTTTATAATACAATAGGTAAAGGCGCTTTAAAATATTTTATATTAAAAGTAGATCCCAAAAAGCGTATTTTATTCGATCCAAAAGAAAGTATTGATTTTAACGGTAATACAGGTCCATTTATTCAATATACGTATGCTAGAATTCAATCAATTCTTAGAAAAGCAAATTTTGATTATTCTCAAAAAGTTACTATTACTAAGCTTCACGACAAAGAAAAATCGGTTTTAAAACAATTAGCCGAATATCCAGACGCAATACAATTGGCTGCAAAAAATTACAGTCCAGCAATTATTGCAAATTATACATACGATTTAGTAAAAGAGTATAATTCTTTTTACCAAACGGTACCTATTTTAAGTTGTGATGATTTAGATACTAAAATATTTAGAACACAATTATCGAAAAAAATAGCAAGTACTATAAAATCAGCTTTTACTCTATTAGGTATTAACGTTCCAAAAAGGATGTAATTCGTATAATATCATTTGTGTTTCAAGTAATTTATTGACGGTTAATTTTAATAATTAGGCGACGTAAAATTGGTTTATAGGTAAAATTGACTAAAAAGTGTCAAAATATACCTAGAACTAGGTATTGTTTTAATCAATTATTAGTTTTAAATTTGGAATCTAATCAAACTTAATTAATTATGATACACAAAAAATTATTTACATTAATTGTATGCTTTATCACATTGTATACTTTTTCACAATCCGTTCAAGAAGTAAATTACAATGTTTCTGGCGGTACATCAACAAGTTATGACAATCCTGGAACAATTTTATATCCAACAGGCTTTACAACCTACAATTCTAAAACACCCGTAATATTTGTACATGGTATTACAGGTAAACTTTCAGGTTCTTACGATGCCAATATTGCACAAGTACAAAGCTATCATTTAAATGCTGCATTCGTTCAGTTAAAGCCACTTGGTTCTACCATTGAAAACGGTAAGTTGCTTTCTAAAATGATTAACTACGTAAAATGGCATTACAATGCAGAAACAGTCAGTATTGTTGCGCATAGTAAAGGTGGTTTAGATACCGAAAGAGCGCTTTATGGTCAAAATGCATATACAAGCTCAAATCTACCTTCATTTTCTTATGAAAATGTAGATGGAGTTTATACATTTAGTTCACCAGTTAGAGGAGCAAGAGTAGCCGATGTTGGTGCTACTTTATCTTGGTTTTCGGGTGTTGTTTGGGCTACAATGTGGTACACAAACGGATGGTCGTTAACAAGTGGAAATGTTAATGGATTCCATAATTGGGCAAAAGGTTGGAGAATAAACTCTACAAGTACTTTTAAAAATGCATATCATCCAAATGGCGCAAGTTATAACAGAATAAACATGAGTGAAGATAACACTACACGATGGTGGGCACATCAATCTAATGACGAATGCTATGATAGTGTTTGGTATTACTGTTATATTGGTAGACCTTTTCAGCATTCGGTTGGTGCGTATATTGATGCCTATTGGGAATGGGATTGGTTTGACTCTGGATGGAGAAACTGGCATTCTAATAGTGATGGTTTTATTTCTGAATATAGAGCAAAACGTTATGCAAATACAAATGCTTCGCCAAGTTTAACGCCTGGTGCTGGTGATGCTAATTACAGAACCATGCGTGATGCAAATCACTCTTCTTTATGGGAAGATGGAGAAGATCATTTTTCAAGAGAAGCCGCACCTTATTTACATACAGGATTATACAATAGTAGTTCATCAAGAGTTGGAAATACAAAAGCACTTTTAGCACAAGAAAAAGACGCTGTTAAAGTACGTAATTCATCTATCTTAGCAAGTAATGGTAATTTATATTTTGCAAAAAATGGACAAACTGATTTTATTGTTGAAGAAAATAATAGTCCGTTAAACTTTATTATTTATGGTAATGATAAAATTGAAAATATAACACTTATTAATAAAGAAACCAATTTAGAAACTGTTTTGAATATTTCTAATTCTCAAAAAGATGATTTTTCAAATGCCATAGCAAGTATTGCAAATTCAAATGAATTAAAAAAAGGGGTTTATACAGTAAAAACATCAATGAAAGATTTTTTAGTTATTGCTAATAATGACGAAACATCAACTGCATTTGCAGTAAACCTTAACTTTAACGAAAAAACGGGTTACAATAATGAAACTATAGAAGTTGCAATTGCTAATAAAAATAATGCAATAGATTTTAGTAATGTTACGGTTACAGCAGACTTAACTAAGGTTGCAAATAGCCAAGATAGCTCAATTAAAATGAGTAAAACAAACACACTACATTTTGACTTTAAAAAAGGAAGTAAAGAAGGTTTTTACGCCATTAACTTTCCAAATTTAACTTTGGGTAGTATTTATTCATTGCGAATTGAAGCAAAATCAACAAAAGGTGATGTTTTATTGTCAAGAAATGTAATCAGTACTTTTTATGTTAAAAAAGAAGTGACTAAAAAAACGGTTTCTGTACTTGGTAAGGTAAAAGATAATTCGATTGAACTGAATCAAATTAATATGTATCCAAACCCAGCAACAAATAAAGTTTTTATTCAAAATGTTGCTAATAATACAATTAATACAATTGAATTGTTAGATAATAATGGTACTACAATTAAAGAATTTAATGTTAATGAATCACAATTTAATATTGATTTAAAAGCTATGAACTTATCAAAAGGTCTTTACATTATTAAAATAGAAACAAATAAAGGCATTACAAATAAAAAACTAGTGATAGAATAATTAACCAAATCTTATTACTATTTTAAACCGTTTGATTTATCAAGCGGTTTTTTTTTGTACTTTAGACAAAATTTATTTTAAATAATTATGAAAACAATGGATCAATGGTTTGATGAGTACGCAGAAAGTCATCAACACAAAACCAATCAGTTAATACATAAAATATGTGTACCACTTATTTATTTCAGTATTATTGGCTTGTTAATGAGTATTAATACTGCTTTTTTACAAAAAATAATAGGTTTAAAAAATCCGTTAATTGAAAATTGGGCAACCGTTATTTCTATATTAATATTGGTGTTTTATTTAAGATTATCGTTTACAGTATTTTTTAAAATGTTTGTATTTACAGTACTCAGTATTATAGGTAATTATTACATTGCTAATTCATTTAACCTACTATATGTTTCAATTTCCATTTTTATTATAACTTGGATAGGGCAATTTTATGGACATCATCTTGAAGGAAAAAAACCATCCTTTTTTAAAGATTTACAATTTTTGTTAATTGGTCCGCCTTGGGTTTTAAAAAAAATGTTTGGTAAAAAGTAAGTTTTTGATTTGAATTTAAGAACGTTAAGCGAATAAAAAATATTAAAAATGAAAGAAATAATAAGTTTTGAAAATTTTACTAAAGTTGATATTCGAGTTGGTACAATTTTATCGGTGAACGATTTTCCAAAAGTACGAAAGCCTGCTTATCAAATAATCATTGATTTTGGCGAAATTGGCATCAAAAAAACTTCAGCACAAATAACCACTTTATACTCTAAAGATGAGTTGGTTGATAAGCAAGTTTTAGCAGTCATTAATTTTGAACCAAAGCAAATTGCAAATTTTATGAGTGAATGTTTAATTTTAGGAATCCATCAAAATAAAAATGATGTGGTACTTTTAAAATCATCACATAAAATAAAAAACGGACAACAAGTTAGTTAGCATAATAAAGAAACAAGAAGATATAAAAAAGAGTATAGAGAAAAGACAAAGAATTATAGAGTATAAATGTATGCAATATGTCAAAACAAATTGAAAATTTGTGATTTTAATTTTTAGAATTTATTTACCTTTGATAAAAATAAATCTATGTGTAATAATTTTAATAAAAAATTCATTGACGAAGCAAAAAAAACTATGGAAGATAACAATATAGAGCCAGTACCAAACACAAAAAATCACAACTATTTTATGAACGAAGCTGTTAAAGCAGCTATTGATGGCATGAAAGCAAATGAAGGCGGTCCTTTTGGATGTGTAATTGTAAAAGATGGCAAAATAGTTGGTAGAGGCAATAATAAAGTAACTTCAACTAACGATCCAACAGCACATGCCGAAGTAACTGCAATTAGAAATGCCTGCAAAAATTTAAACTCATTTCAATTAGACGATTGTATAATTTATACCAGTTGTGAACCTTGCCCTATGTGCTTAGGTGCAATTTATTGGGCAAGACCTCAAAAAGTATACTACGGTTCTAATCAAGAAGATGCTGCTAATATTGGTTTTGACGATCAGTTTATTTACGATGAAATACCATTACCGTATAGCCAACGTAGTATTCCGTTTGAGCAATGCGAACGTGAAACGGCTTTAAAACCTTTTCAGTTATGGAGTAAAAAAGAAGATAAAACGGAATACTAATCACAGCAATAATTGTAAATTTATTTAAGTTTAATTACATTTGCGAATAATAATTAATAAAAAAAGTATTTAAATGGGTAGAGCATTTGAGTTTAGAAAAGCAAGAAAAATGAAACGTTGGGCTGCGATGGCAAAAACATTTACTAGAATTGGTAAAGACATTGTTATGGCTGTAAAAGATGGTGGACCAGATCCTGAATCTAATTCACGTTTGCGTGCTGTAATTCAAAATGCTAAAGACGCTAATATGCCCTTAGCTAATGTAGATAGAGCAATTAAAAAAGCAACCAGTAAAGATCAATCTGATTATAAAGAAGTCTTGTTCGAAGGTTATGCGCCTCACGGTATTGCCGTACTTGTAGAAACAGCTACCGATAATAATAATAGAACCGTAGCAAATGTTAGAGCTGCTTTTAATAAATGCGATGGTAATTTTGGCACTTCAGGTTCTGTTGTTTTTATGTTTGATAGAACTTGTAATTTTAAAACTGAAAATAAAGAAGGCTTAGATTTAGAAGATTTAGAAATGGATTTATTAGATTTTGAAGTAGAAGAAGTTTTTCAAGATGAAGATGAAATAATTATTTATGCACCTTTTGATCAATTTGGAGGCATTCAAAGTTATTTAGAAGATAATAAATTTACCATTCTTTCGTCTGGTTTTGAGCGCATACCAACTACTATGAAAAAACTTTCTGACGAGCAACAAGCAGATGTTGAAAAGCTTTTAGATAAATTAGAAGAAGATGAAGATGTACAACACGTTTACCATAATATGGAAATGTAAATGGTCTGATTATTAACTAAATAAATCAACTAATATTCATCCATAAGCTATCATTTTTCATGATTTTTTTATAAGTATTGCTAATAATTACATTTTCTATTTTCTCTAAATTAGGATCATTCAATACAATGTATTTTGCAGCTTCTCGAGCTAATTTAAGTATTTGATTGTCTTTAACAATATCGGCAATTTTAAGATTTAAAATACCTGATTGTTGTGTACCCATAATATTTCCTGGACCTCTAATTTTTAAATCTACCTCGGCAATTTCAAAACCATCATTAGTTTGTACCATAGTAGCTAATCGTTCTTTGGCTTGCGCACTTAGTTTGTAGCTACTCATTAATATGCAATAACTTTGTGCTGCGCCACGACCGACTCTACCTCGTAATTGATGTAGTTGCGAAAGTCCAAAACGTTCTGCGCTTTCAATAATCATAACACTAGCGTTGGGTATATTTACACCAACTTCAATAACAGTAGTTGCAACCATTATTTGTGTTTCTCCTTTTGAAAATCGTTCCATTTCATAATCTTTTGCTTCGGGTTTCATTTTACCATGAACGATGCTTATTTGGTATTTTGGTTTCGGAAAATCACGTGAAATACTTTCAAAACCATCCATTAAATCTTTATAATCCATCGCTTCGGATTCGTCAATTAAAGGATATACAATATATACTTGTCTGCCTTTTTCAATTTCATCTCTTAAAAATTTCCAAACGGCTAATCGGTTTTTGTCAAAACGATGTACTGTTTTTATTTCTTTTCTTCCAGGCGGCAATTCGTCAATTATTGAGATGTCTAAATCGCCATAAACACTCATTGCAAGTGTTCGTGGTATTGGCGTAGCAGTCATTACTAATATATGCGGCGGAAATTTATTTTTTAACCACATTTTTGAGCGCTGTTTAACACCAAAGCGATGTTGCTCGTCAATAAGTGCCATGCCCAAATTTTTAAATACTACTTTGTCTTCTAAGATTGCATGAGTTCCGATAAGGATATTTATTTCTCCATTTTCTAAACCTTCGTGAATAATTCTTCGAGCTTTTACTTTTGTTGCTCCTTGTAATAAGGCAACCTTAATATCTGTATCTTTGAGCAGTTCAGTAAAAGACTCAAAATGTTGCATTGCTAATATAGAAGTTGGTGCAATTAATGAGGCTTGAAATTCGTTATCAATTGCAATTAACATACTTAAAAGTGCGACAATAGTTTTACCAGAACCAACATCGCCTTGCAATAATCGGTTCATGTGTGCGCCAGTATTTAAATCTTTTCTTATTTCTTTTAAAACACGTTTTTGCGCATTGGTTAATTCAAATGGAAGTGTATTTGCATAAAAATCGTTAAAATTATTGCCTATTTTGTCAAATTTATAACTTTTAAATTTTGTTTTGTGGATGAGATTTTTTCTAATTAGCTGCAACTGAATATAGAATAATTCTTCAAATTTTAATCTAAATTGCGATTTTAACAAAAGCTCTTGGCTACTTGGAAAATGAATATTAAACATGGCTTCGTTTTTAGAAACTAAGTTTAATTTTTTAATTATTTCTGGCGATAAGGTTTCGGTGAATTTGCCTTTTATTTCGAAAAATAAATTTTGCATCATTTTAGAAATAACACGGTTGCTCACGTTTTTTTTAGTTAGCAATTCTGTAGAATGATAAATTGCCTGCATTGACGATCGCAAACTATTGTTGTATTCGCTTAATAATTCTAATTCAGGATGTGTAATGCTAAATTTACCGTTGTAAACAGCTGTTTTTCCATGACAAACATATTTAACATTTGGCTTTAGATTGTTTTTAATCCATTTTGCACCTTGAAACCAGACAAGCTCAATACTACCAAATTCATCAAAAAATTGTGCGGTTAATCTACTGCCTCTTTTTTGTTTAACCGTTTTTATATTGGCAATTTTACCAATTATCTGAACTTCTGTATTGGTGTTACTTAATTGATTTGTTTTAAAAAATTGGGTTTTATCAATATATCTAAAAGGAAAAAAATTTGCCAAATCTGCATAGGTTTTAATACCTAATTCCTTTTTAAGTAAATCGGCTCTTGCAGTTCCTACGCTTTTTAGATATGTAATTTGGGTGTTCAAATACTGCTTTTTTTTACAAATTTATCGATTTTATTTGTAATTAAGTCCGTTACAATATTTCAATTTCATACTTTTTTAGCAATCCAGAAATATTGTCTAATGAAAATTTTGCTTTTTTTAGTTTATTTATTTCAGGATCAATGTATAAATTATACGAAGAACTAAAATTAACCTTTTCAAGTACAGAATTTACAAAATTGGTTCTTAATAAATCACAATTATCAAAAATTGAATTGGTTAAATTTGCCTCTGTAAAATCTACTTCATGGCATTGTGTGTTCTTAAAGTTGGTGTTTTTTAAATTTAGTTGGTAAAATGAAGAATGATTAAGTATTGTGTTTTCAAAAGAAACTTCCATTCCAAAAGGATTGCATTTTTCAAAAAAGACACCTAAAATTTTACAATCTTTAAATTTTACAACTCGCAAGGCAGATTCTGCTAATTTTACCATGCTTAAATTACAATTTGTAAATTGGCAATCGTTAAATATAATGGATGATAAATTTGAATTTGAGAAGTCACAATTGCTAAATGTACAGTTGTCGTATTCGCCTTTTTTAAGAAAGTTACTTGTAAAATCTACATTATTAGAATCTTCATCTTCTATAAAATCATCCATTATGCTAATTTTTCTAAATCAACATATTCTTTAAAGCTTAATTTAACCATATTAACTAAATAAGGGTTAAATTTTTTCTTTTTATAATTTGTTATTGTTTGTATTTCAATAATCGAATTTGTTAAAAAAGCGCTATCGGCTTTTTGAAGGTCAAATGGAGAAACTGATTTTTCTTCAAATAAAAATTCACCTTTTGCTTGAATTGCTTCAATTACTTTTTTACGCATAATGCCTTTAATACAGCCATCCGAAATAGGAGGCGTAATAATTTTATTACCAAATATTAAAAATATATTGGCATTGTTTGCTTCAACAATTTTTTTATCTTGATTTATAAGTATGCTATTGTCTAAATTATTTTCTTTTGCGTAGATACTCGAAACGACATTTACAATTCTATTGTTTGTTTTAATTGTGCTTAGTAAATCTGAATTTACTTTGTAGTCTTTAAATAAATCAACGGTATAATTTTCTTTTTCTTTGATGTTCAATTTATTGACTTCAATTAAAAAATCAACAGTATTCGTGTTTGGCGTGTAAAAGCCACCCAATTTTCTAAAGACTGTAAATTTCACTCTTGCTTGTTTCAAATTGGCACCTTTTATTGTTTTTAGAATTTCATTTTCAAAAAAAGGCATCGTAAAAGAAAGCGGAATTTCCATGCGTAGCATTCGCATAGATGCCATTAGTCTAAAATAATGATCTTCTAAAAAAGAAACTTCATTATCAATAAATTTAGATGTGTCAAAAATCGCATCGCCATAAGCGAAAGCTCTATTACTATAGTTTAAATTAAATTCGTTTTTAGCTATAAGTTTACCGTTAAAATTAAGCATATAAATAAATTAAGCTCCTATTTTTTGTTTTAAATTGTCTATTTGGTTTTCCCAAAACATTTTCGCCTCTTCTAAGTCATCTTCTTCAGCAAAATCACTAACTATTAATGAAACATCATTTGTTAGGTCGTCAACAATTAACTTAAATTCAAAATAATAATCTTCTTTTTCGTCTTGATCTTCAAACCATTTGTACTGCACTTTTTCTTCACGTTTAAATATTTTTTGCGTGGCTTGTTCTTCAGAACCATCCCAAAAAAAAGTGTAAATTTTACCTCTTGAATTTACATTATCTGCAAACCATTCGCTTAAGCCGTCAGGTGATGATAAGTAATGATGTAAAAAACTTGAAGAAGCATGCATTGGAAATTCAATGCTAAATTTAATTTTCTTTGACATTTTGTAATTTTTATTAGATTGGCAATATAATTAATTAATAAAATATAAAAAATTATTTAATGCTAAATTTTAATGCTTTTTTTGATTGTAATATCAAATATGTTTTTATATTTGCAACCGCAAAATAAATGGTTTAACTTTATTTTAAAAATGGCGAGGTAGCTCAGTTGGTTAGAGCGTCGGATTCATAACCCGGAGGTCACGAGTTCAAATCTCGTTCTCGCTACAAAAATAATTAAGAATGCACTTAAAATTTTTAAGTGCATTTTTTTTGTTTAAACTTAGATTGTATATCTTTAGCATTTCTAATTAAGACAACGTGAGTATTTACAAAAATTCAATATTATTTTTAACTTTTCTCTTTTCATTTTTTATCGGAAATGGTCAAAATGCTATTGAATTGATTGATTCACTAAAAACAAAAAGCGTTAATGTAGAAAAGTCATTAATTGCTATAAATAAAGACCTGAAAAATTACGCAATAACACCTATTAATAAAGCTTTTTTATTAGAGTATAAAGCAGACTTATTAAAGCAAGAAGAAAATATTTACGAAGCAATTAAATTATACCAAAAAAGTTATGAAAACTATGCAAGTGTTAAAAATGACAGCTTACAAATAAAAGTACTAAATAAAGTAAGTGATTTATATATTAAAGTTGAAGATTATTCAAGTGCAATATCAAGTCTTAATTTAGTAGAAAAGTTATTAGAAAGCACTACCGCTAATAATAATTTTACTTCAAGTAGGTATTTTGTCAATATGGCAAAAATGTATTTTAAAATTGGTAAAACTAAAAAAGCTAAAAAACATTTTTTAAAATCATTAAAATTAGCTAATAAAAATAATAGAATAGAATTACTCCATCAACATTATTTAGACTATGCTCAATTTAATTTAGACACTAAAAAAATAGATAGCGCATTATACTACGCAAATAAAACGCTAATTTATAGTAAAGAAAAAAACAATAAAATTTTAAAAGCAAATGCCTATACCTTAAAAGGTGTTATATATGAGCATGAAAAAGATTATATTTTAGCAGAAAAACAATACCAAGATGCTATTATTGTTCTTAATAATATTGGTAGTAATACAGCACATGAATATAAAAAATTAGGTAATTTTTACACGCAAGTTTATTTGTACGATTACGCAAATGAAAATTTGTTAAAAGCAGAGCGAAAAATTAAAGAAATTGATGATATTAATGAATTAGAAAATTTATATCACGATTTGTTAGAAAATGCAATTCTTCAAAATAAAACAAAAAAAGCAAAATATTATTTAAAAAAATATGATTCGATTGCTGATATTCAAGCAAAAACAATTCAAAAAAATAAAATTCATTATATAAATGAAAGATATGGTATTCAGCAAACAGAAATAAATTTTTTAAATGATAGAAATACACTACTAAAAAAAGAGAATGAATTAATTAATCAAAAACGTATAGCAAAGAAAAATAGACTGATAAATATTATTATTATTGCATTGTTAATCGCTTTAGGTTTTACAGGTTACCAATATTACAAGTATAGCAAACTGCATTTTGAAAAATCGAATATTCAATTAAAAAATACTGTATTGCGTTTACAAATGAATCCGCACTTTATTTTTAATTCACTTACTGCAATTCAAAATTCTATTTTAAAAAACGACCAATTAAAGTCGGCTGAATTAATTGCTATTTTTTCAAAATTAATACGTCAGAATTTAGATTTTAGTAATAAAAAAAGTATTAGTTTAGACGATGAAATAGATATGCTTACTAATTATTTAGAAACGCAAAAATTCAGATTTAATAATATATTTAATTTTACAATAGATATTGATAAAAACATTGATAGTGAAGAAACTCAGGTTCCACCAATGTTGTTACAGCCTTTTGTAGAAAATTCAATTGAGCATGGTTTAAAACACATTGATAAAAACGGGAAAATAATTATAAAATTTGTAAAAATTGAAGACGGAATTCATATAAGTATTCAAGATAATGGTATTGGTAGAAAATCGGCAGCGTTAAACAATAAAAACAATGATGATAAAGATAAAATACACGCTATAAAAATTTTTAAAGAAAGATTGAAAATTCGACAGAAAAAAGAAATTGATAATTTTGTAATTAAGGATGTTTTAGATAAGAAAAAAAGAGTAGTTGGCACGATAGTAGAATTTAATTTAATGGATTAGTTATGAATTCGGTAATTATAGAAGATGAAAAAAATGCGCAAGAAGCATTGTTAAATATGTTGTCTTTGATAGATAAAAATATTAAAGTGCAAGGTGTGGCAGAAAATGTAATTGATGCAATTGAATTGATAAATAAAATAAAACCAGATGTGATTTTTTTAGACATTCATTTAAAAAAAGGAACAGGTTTTGATGTTCTTGAAGGAATTGAAGATTATAATGGACAAGTTGTGTTTACAACAGCGTATGAAAATTATGCAATAAAAGCATTTAAGTTTAGTGCTTTTGATTACATATTAAAACCAATTAATCCAACAGAGTTGAAAGAGACTCTTTTAGAATTAAAGAAAGCTGCAACTAAAAAAAATGAATTTAAAAAAATGCTTGAAGTCTATAAGCAAAATACAGATAAAGACAAAGAGCCACAAATCGTATTAAAAACATTAAACAATCAGTATATTATAAACATCAAAGATATTATTAGGTGTGAATCTGATGGTGCCTATACTAAATTCCATTTAAAAAATAAGACCTATTTAACCTCTAAAAACTTAAAACATTATACCGAAATATTAAGTGAATATAACTTCATACGAACTCATCAGTCACATTTAGTAAATTCAATCCATATATTAAGAGTAAATTCAAATAATTTTGTAGAATTGAAAGACAATTCACAAATACCAGTTTCTGCACGTAAAAAAACAGAGGTTAATAAGCAAATTAAAGCCTTGAATTCTTAATTTTGTACCAATATGCAAAAAACAATAAACATACAAAATAAAAAAGCTCGATTTGAATACGAGTTTTTAGACAAATATACGGCAGGAATCCAATTAACAGGTACAGAAATTAAATCCATCAGAGCAAGTAGAGCCAGAATAACCGAAAGCTTTTGTGAGTTTAATGATAGAGGCGAACTCTTTGTGATAAATATGTTTATTGAAGAGTATATTCATGGTAATGTGTACAACCACAAACCAAAAAACGCAAGAAGACTTTTACTAAATAAAAGAGAACTTAAAAAATTAGAGAAAAAGGTAAAAGATGTAGGGTTAACAATTATACCTTTAAAACTGTTTATTACAGAAAAAGGTTGGGCAAAATTAGACATTGCATTGTGTAAAGGTAAAAATTTATACGATAAACGACAAACTATGAAAGACCGTGATAATAAGAGAGATTTGGCTCGGATTAAAAAAGATTTTTAAGAAATTACTAATTTTATTAAATGAAAGTCAAATATTTTTTACAACTTATACGTTATAAAAATTTACTAATGCTATTTTTAGTACAATTTTTATTTGCAAATGCTGGTAATTTTCATAGTTTTTACTCATTTAATTTTTTTAACTTTATATTGTTGGCGCAAGCCACTATTTTATTAGCTGCTGCAGGTAATGTTATCAATGATTATTTTGATGTTATTGCTGATAATATTAACAAACCACATAAGGTGTTGATTGGTAAAACTATTTCGAAAAAATCAAGTTTATTGATTTATTTTATCTTAAATGTATTCGGAATTATTTCAGGCTTTCTACTTGCTTACATTAGCAACAAGCCTATTTATAGCTTCTTATTTTTAGTAATAGCATTGCTTTTATATTTTTATTCTAAAATTTTAAAAAAGATAGCTTTAGTAGGTAATGTTGTTGTATCGACTTTTATTTCTTTGAGTATTATGTTGGTTGTTGTATTTCCATCAATAAATAATAATTCACCAACTTACAATAAGATTGTTATTGTTTATGCAATCTTTGCTTTTATACTTAATTTTGTTAGAGAATTATTAAAAGACGTTGAAGATGTTAATGGCGATTATAAGCAGCACATGAAAACTTTGCCAATTGTCATTGGAAAAAAAAGAACACTTAACATCTTATTTTATTTAAATTTTATACCTTTTATACTAAGCATTCTTTTTGCTTCGATGTTGAATAACAGTTTGATAGTGGTATATATGCTATTATTTATCACATTACCTTTAGGGTATTTTATTTATAAAATTAAAGAAGCAAAAAACAAAAAAGACCTATCAATATTGAGTACATTATTAAAATTAGTTATGTTGTTTGGTATATTGTCAATACTGTTTGTAAATCAATTCTTATTAAAAAATTAAATCACATAAATTATGTTACAGAATAAATTAAAAGGTAAAAATATTATATTGGCATCTAAATCACCAAGAAGACAGCAGTTTTTAAAAGATTTGAATTTGGATTTTTCTATCGAATTGAAAGAAGTAGAAGAAATTTTTCCTGAAACATTAAAAGGAAAGAAAATAGTTGAATTCTTAGCAAGATTAAAAGCAAGTGCATATACAAATTTAAAAGAAGGTGACATCTTAATTACCGCAGACACTATTGTTTGGAGCGAAGGCAAAATGCTTGGAAAACCAAAGTCAAAGGAAGAAGCTAAGCAGATGATTAAAAGCTTGTCAGATAAAAATCATAAAGTATTTAGCGCTATCTGTTTAAAATCGGCTCATAAAGAGGTTGTTTTTAGCGCCACTACTAAAGTATATTTTAAAAAAATGACAAATGAAGAAATTGACTTTTATGTTGAAAAATACAATCCTTTAGATAAAGCAGGTAGTTATGGTATTCAAGAATGGATTGGTTTAATTGGAATTAAAAAAATAAAAGGTAGTTATTTTAATGTTATGGGATTTCCGGTACACAAATTTTATAAACAAATACTAAAATTTTAGTAGTTTGTATTTTGTCAAATCAAAGTTTAATAAGGTATTTTCAAACTAAAAATCATACATTTGCAAAAATATAAAATCAATTCCAATGGCAATTAAAAAATACACATATACCGAAAAAAAAGATACACGATCTGGT
>Ga0256840_1001032_pt1 | contig 27168 bp, 26 predicted proteins | sample 355202metaG_FD_185969 | JGI IMG/M metagenome (GOLD analysis project Ga0256840, IMG submission 185969) | Hydrothermal vent microbial communities from Mid Atlantic Ridge, Atlantic Ocean - 355-202 | ecosystem: Environmental > Aquatic > Marine > Hydrothermal vents | place: Atlantic Ocean: Mid... | reverse complement strand
ACAAAGCAAAATTTCTTAAAAAATATTACCTACTATTATTAGCTTTACAGCTTGTAATGCTTGTTATATGGATTTTTAAAATACAAGTATATAACTTAGCAATGATACCAGTATTACTAATGTTAGGAGTTCGATATTTTTATAATTATTATAATCTTTCTAAAAATTGATGTTTTAGATAAAAAATGAATGCTATCCATAAAAATTTTCAGAAACAAATTAAAATTGCACGAATATTTTTTGTTATTTCAGCAATTTATGGTTTGAGTTTGCGGTTGTATAAGGTAACCAGTTTTATTACAATAGACTATAAACGAATATTACAAGCACATTCACACGTTACATTTTTGGGATGGGGTTTTTTAGCAGTAATTAGTATTATTGGAATTGTTTATTATCCTGAAAAGTTAAAAAAATCAATTTATTTAAAAAGCTTGTTCTATATTATGGCGAGTATGTTGGTAGGTATGTTGATAAGCTTCCCAATACAAGGGTATAAACTATTCTCTATTGTATTTTTATCTGTTTTTTTAATAGTAAGCTATTTGTACTTAATAGAAGTTTATAAAGTATTAAAAGAAGATAAAAGTTACGACTCGAGGTTTATTAAAATAGGAATATTTTATTATTTTTTATCAAGCCTAGCTATATGGATGATTGCAATAGTAACTGTAAAATATGGCAAAACAACATTGTATTATAATTCCGTTTATTTTTATTTGCATTTTTTATACAATGGTTTTTTTGTATTTACCTTATTTGGTTTATTTATTAAATATTTGAAACAACAGAAAATTCAAGTAGGAGATAAGCAGATTAAATATTTTTATTTATATACGCATATTGCATGTGTGCCAGCTTACACGTTGTCATTATTGTGGGCAAATAATTCATTAGTAGTGAATGTATTTTCGGTATTATCAGCAGCATTACAATTAGTAACCTTATTATTTTTATATAGAATTGTTAAGTCGTTTTTTAAACAAAAAAAATCACGACAAGTTAAATGGATGGGTATTTTAATTTTTGGTTCCTATTTTTTAAAAATAATATTGCAAGCAGTAACAGTATTTCCAGGAATGATTAAAATAACATTACAGCTAAAGCCATATTTTATTGTCGGTTACTTGCATTTATTTACATTAGGGTTTATGAGCATGCTTATTTTTTTGTTATTAATACTACTTGTTAAAGTAAAATTAAGTAAAATAGGAATGTATATTTTTATTTTAGGAATACTATTAAGTGAAGGTCTATTATTTCTACAAGGAGGTTTGTTTTTAATATTTAAAAATGGAATAACAAATATTAATTTGTTATTACTGTTTGTAAGCAGTTTAATGCCAATAGGATTATTACTAATATATTTTAATATTGATTTTAAACAAAAGTCAAAAGTTGTTGTTTAACTCAAATTATTCACGAGTTTTCTATTACAAAGCCAAACTATCTGCTATAATTGAAAGTGCTCGAAATTTATTTAGCTCAAAATTGGGCTACAATTACTCATTCATTTTATATTTGTTTTGTATTCGTGAACCACTTCGTTAGGTTTCCTTCACTAAAAAACTTCTGTGCTTCCCAATTCTATTGGTATTTTGACTTTTCATAACGAAAACCTATGAATAATTCGGGTTAACCTTTCTAGTGTGATTAGTTTAGAGCAATAAAAAACCACTAACTAATTAAAGTCAGTGGTTAATAAAATAATAAGTTTATTATTTATTCAAAGTCACTATCAGTAACACCATTATTAATTTTAACTTCTTTAATTTTAAAATCAATTAACTGTGGACCAAAAGCAATTTTCATAACACTAGGGAATAATACACCATTATATTCTTTATAATCGTGATACGAAATAGTTTGGCTTGCCTCTTTACCATTAGGAGCTTTAGTTTGGATAACATCTTTAACTTTTAAACCAGATTTAACATCAAAATAAGCCATTTTTTTATCAATAGCAACTTTGTATAAATCTTTGCCATCTACAGGCTCAATACCTTTTAACTCACCATTAGTAACAAGTCCCAATTCATCAAAAGGAGCAGTATTCTTTTTAGCAGTTTCTAATTTATCTCCCTCAAGAGGTTTTTTCTGTCCTTGCCTTTCACTATATCCTTTTTCACCGTCAAAAACATTTTTCATCATTACCATCCCCATCATTGACATAGTCATACCTTTTTTATTAGGAGCTTTTGCTTTAATATTCATGGTAAGTGTTTGACCTTGCATACTAGCTTCATATATTATAGAAGTAGTTTTAATAGCATCAACTTTAGTTTTACCACCAATAGCATTTATATAATTATCTACAATAGTCTGTATAGTAACACCATCAGGTACGGGTTTACTCATTTCTGGTTTGTCTGTTGGATTAGCATTCGTATCAAAATAATTGATTTTATAAGGTAATTTTTCTAAATTAGGTAATACATCTAAAGCTTTACCAGTAATCATAATACGAGCATTATCCGTATTAAAGTATTTTTTAGAAACTCTTAAAATATCATCAGCAGTAACTGCATTTAATTTTTGAAGATAGGTTTTATAAAAATCTTCAGGTAAATTTTTAGTTTTAATGTCTAAAGCATAGTTTGCAATTGTACGAGGTCTTTCTAGAGCCAAAACAAATTTACCAACATAGCCAGCTTTAACATTTTTTAAAGTTTCAACATCTACTTTTTCAGTTCTAATTCTTTTTAATTCTTTCATAGTTTCCATAACAGTACTATCAGTTACTGCATTACGAACGCTGGTAGAGGTTCTAAACATAGTAGCGTATTTGTCCGCATTAATAGAAGAACGAGCACCATAAGTATAACCATGAGCCTCTCTAAGGTTCATATTAAGGTAAGAGTTAAAATCACCACCTAAAATCTGGTTGGCTAATAAAACAGCGTGATAATCAGGATCCGACATTTTTAAATTAGTAGTACTAATTATAGAAACTTCAGACTGAACAGCATTAGGCATATCTGCAAAATCAATTTCAGTACTATTAACATTTGTTGGTTGTTTGAAGTTTACAGGAGTAAATGTTCCTTTTTTCCATTTTTTAAAATACTTTTTAGTAAGTTTCTTAGCTTCTTTAAGGGTAATATCACCAACAATTACTAAATAAGCATTATTAGGTAAGTAAGTAGTATTGTAGTGTTTTTTAACATCACTTAACGTAATGTTATTAAGTGTTTTTTCAGTAGTAAATTCGCCATAAGGATGGTCTTTACCATAACCAATAGCCTTTCTTAAACGATTTGAAATAGCCTTAACACTTTTACTTTCAGATTTAATACCATCTATCATTTGATTTTTATTCTTGTCAAATTCTTCTTGTGTAAATTTAGGATGTAAAGCAGCATCAGCCATTAATTCAAAAACTCTAGGGAAGTACTTAGTTAATGAGCTAGCAAATACACTAGAACTACCAAAACGAATTCTTGCACCTAAGAAATCAACTTCTTCGTCAAAATCAGTTTTAGATATTGTTTGAGAACCACTACCTAAAATACTACCAGTTAAATCAGCAGTACCAGTTTTATCACCTTCTGTAATAGGATCGTTATCTAAACGTAAGCTTACAGAAATTCTAGGTAATTTATGATTTTCAACAACAAGTACTTGTAATCCATTTTTATAAGTAAAAGTTTGTGGTTTTTCTAAATTTATTTGCGGAGCAGGTCCAGGTTTTGGTTGGATGCTTCTATCAACTTGTGCATTCATAGTTGCTGATAAAATAAATATTGTTACTATTAAAAATATGTTTTTTTTCATGATCTTAAATTTTAAATTGTTATTTAGTTTTTTCTTCTTTTGGAAGGTAATTAAATACCAATCGTTGATTTGTTTTTAAATATTTATTAGCAACAGCTTTAATTTCTTCTCTAGTAATAGAATTGTAAATGTCAATTTCATTATTAATTAAATTAATGTTACCATATAGCATATAATACCTAGCTAGCGAATTTGCAATACCTTCAATGCTAGAATTAGAACTAACAAAACGATTTTCAAATTTATTTTTAAGTTTTTGAAATTCTTTTTCAGAAATTAATTCCGTTTGAATTTTTACAATTTCTTCATCAATATCTTTTAATAAAGTATCTGTAGAAGTATCTCCCAAAGGAAGACCATAAATAATATACATACCATAATCTTCTTGACTTACATTAAAAGCACCAACTTGTAACGCTTCTTTCTTATCATCAACCATTTTTTTGTATAATCTAGAACTTTTACCGTCACTTAATATAGTAGAAATCATATCTAAAACACGAGAGTCTCTAGTTTTCATAGATGGCGTTCTATAGGCAGTCATAATAGCAGGTATTCGTATGTTTGGATCATGATATTTACCAGTAAATTGCTCCGTTATAGGATCTTCAGTAAACTTAGTTCTTTGGATAGGAATTCCTTTAGGGATATCATTGTAATATTTGTGAATCATCTTTTTAGTTTTGGCAACATCAATATCACCAGCAACAACTAAAACAGCATTATTAGGGATATAGAATTTTTTATTAAAAGCTTGAAATTCTTCTAAAGTAGAAGCATCTAAATGATCCATAGAACCAATTGTAGCCCAACGGTATGGATGTTTGATAAATAAATTTTTCTTAATTTGTGCTAAAAAATTACCATATGGAGAATTATCAACACGTAAACGCTTTTCCTCTTTAACAACTTCGTTTTGCGTATCAACACCAATTTGGTTAATTACAGGATGCAGCATACGTTCTGCTTCCATCCACAAACCTAATTCTAGATTGTTAGAAGGGAAAACCTCATAATAATAAGTTCTGTCATCGGTAGTATTGGCATTATTCTTACCACCATTAGAAGTAACAACTTTAAACCATTCGCCACGTTTAATATTTTCGGTACCTTCAAACAATAAATGCTCAAAAAAGTGAGCAAATCCAGTACGTTCAGGATTTTCGTCTTTTGCACCAACATGGTACATCACAGCTGTAGTAACAACAGGAGCTGTATTGTCTTGATGTAGAACAACGTGTAAGCCGTTATCTAAATCATATTCTTCAAAACTTACTTTTTGTGCCATAATGGTATTGATTGTGAAAACACATAAAAGTATTAGGATACTTTTTCTCATATTAGAAATGTTTAAAATTATTAATTAATTACAAAAATACTACTTATTAAGAAGCAAAAAATAATAAATTGTTACAGGTTTGTTAAAGTTTTTTAACATTTTTTTTTAAATCTTAAAATCCATACAATTAACAGGCATAAAATATTTTGTATAGCTAATCAAAAAAATGTATTTTTGTCTAATAATTAAAAAAAAATAAAATAAAATTAAATGAGTCTACTAAAAGATAAAAATGTAATAATTACAGGTGCCACAAGAGGAATCGGAAAGGGGATTGCAGAAGTTTTTGCAAAAAACGGAGCAAATATAGCCTTTACATATACATCATCAGTAGATGCAGCAAATGCTTTAGAAATTGAATTGCAAAAATTAGGAGTAAAAGTAAAGGGCTATCAATCTAACGCAGCAGATTTTGAAGCAGCACAAACTTTTGTAGCAGATGTGTTAAAAGAGTTTGGTTCGGTAGATGTGCTTATTAATAATGCAGGTATTACAAAAGATAATTTATTGATGAGAATGAGTGAAGAAGATTTTGATAAAGTAATAGCAATTAATCTAAAATCGGTATTTAATTTAACGAAAGCAGTAATTAGACCAATGATGAAACAACGAAATGGTTCCATTATTAATATGAGTTCTGTTGTTGGCGTAAAAGGAAATGCAGGTCAAGCAAATTATGCAGCCTCAAAAGCAGGGATTTTAGGATTTACAAAATCAGTAGCTTTAGAGCTTGGGTCACGTAATATACGTTGTAATGCAATTGCGCCAGGATTTATTGAAACAGAAATGACTGCAAAATTAGATGAGAAAACAGTTGATGAATGGCGGAAAGCAATTCCGTTAAGAAGAGGAGGCAGCCCAGAAGATATCGCAAATGCATGTGTTTTTTTTGCAAGTGAAATGTCAGGTTATATAACAGGTCAGACACTTAATGTAGATGGAGGAATGCTAACTTAAAAAATAATGATTTTACAGCCTTGTATTTTTTGGCAAGGTTATTGAACTAAAGAAATTGAAAAAAGAAATAACCCCTTAAAGAAAAAAAATGAAACAAATTATTTTAATTGTAACTTTTATAATAATAACTATATCAGGATATAGTCAAAATATTAAAACAGAAAAATATGAAGTTTATTTAACAAGTATAATTGCTAATGAAGTTAATATTGCGAAAAGTATGTATATGACAGCTAGAAAGCAATATTTTTATGAAGGAGAAGTAGAAGTAAATATTATAGCAACAAACAAAACAGAAGTATATCTGTTTTACTTTACATCATGGGATGACTCATATAAAGAATTTATTGTAAAAGATAGAAACTATAATGAATTAAGTCCAGAATTAACTTTTAATGATAAAGTGACAGCAATAATTTTAAAAGATGGTAAAGAAGAAAAATATAAGTTAATAGATAATTCTGATGTTGATTATTCTATATTGTCATCAATCTTAGTTTGGTTAGAGCATAAAGAATAAATATTATTGAAAAATAATTTTCTTTTTAAGTAAAATTCATTTAAAATCTTATTTTTGTTATTCCTTAAAAAGAGAATAGCATTTTATGAACAAAAGTATTTTATTTTATATTTTATTAGCTGCAATTGTTTCAATAGCATTAGCAGCTTTTCATTATTTATATAAAAATAAAAGTAATGATAAAATTAAATTTTCATTATTCTTTTTACGTTTTATATCTTTTTTCTCATTATTATTATTGCTAATTAATCCAAAAATACGGAAGAATTTAAAAAAAATAGTTAAACCAAGCTTAATCGTTCTTGTAGATAATTCAAAATCAATCAATAGTTTAGGTCAAGATAGTGTTATTAAGTCTATTTCCGAAAAATTTAAAAATGATAAAGAGTTATCAGATAAATTCCAATTGGATTTTTTTGCTTTTTCAGATGATATTGAGCAAATAGATACATTTAGTTTTAATAAAAATAAAACAAATATATACCAATCTTTAAAAAGTATAAATACATTATATAAAAAAGCAATAGCGCCAGTAATTTTAATTACTGACGGTAATCAAACACTAGGGAATGATTATTCTAATTTTGAAAGTAAGCAACGTATTTACCCATTAATAATAGGTGATACTACAAAATACCAAGATGTAAAAATAACGCAATTAAATGTAAATAAATATGCATATTTAAAACATAAATTTCCAATAGAAGTATTTGTATTATATGATGGGGATAAGACAAATGTACCAATAAAGTTTACTTTAACAGAAGGAAATAATACTATTCATTCTAAAAAATTGATTTTAGGTAAAATTAAAAATTCAACGCAAATAGCATTTCATATACCAGCCAGTAGTGTAGGATTACACCAATATAAAGCAAAAGTATCTTACTTAAAAGATGAGAAAAACACAATTAATAATTTACAAAATTTTGCTGTAGAAGTAATTAATGAGCAATCAAAAATAGTAATAGTTTCCGATATATTACACCCAGATATTGCCATGCTAAAAAGAGCAATAGAGAGTAATAAACAACGCAAAGTAGTGTTTAAAAAATCAACAGATAATTTTATATTGGCAGATTATCAATTGGCAATATTATATCAGCCAACAGCAAAATTTAAAACTATATTTTCTAGACTAAGAGAAGAAAAGAAAAACATGTTAATTTATACAGGTTCCAAAACAGATTGGAATTTTTTAAATAATAATCAGAATTTTTTTAGTAAAAAAGCAATTAATAAAACAGAAGAATATCTAGCAAACTACAATTCAGGATATAGTACGTTTATAGTAGAAGATTTAGGATTTTCATCCTTTCCTCCAGTAACAGATTTTTTTGGAGATGTTAGTTTTAAAGTGCCGTATGAAACAATATTATACCAACAAATAGGAAATTACGCATCAAAAGAGCCATTATTAGTAACATTAGAGCAAAATAATAGGCGAGTAGCAGTATTTTTAGGAGAGAATAGTTGGCGTTGGCGAATGTCTAGTAAGGTAGAAAAGAAAACTTTTCAATCTTATGATACATTTTTAAATAAATTGGTACAGTATTTAGCATCAAATAAGCGTTCAAAATTATTGGAAGTTGAAAGCAATGCTTATTATTATGCCAATGAGCAAATTAAAATAAAAGCACAATATTATAATGCAAATTATGAATTTGATTCAAAAGCCAGACTTTGGATTACGGTAACTAATAAAGAAACTAAAAAACAAATTAAATATCCGTTTGCATTACAAAATAATTCATTTGAGGTAAATATGACAAATTTACAATCGGGAAATTATTATTATTCAGTTTCGGATGCATTAAAAAAGAAAACAGTAAAAGGTAGTTTTACCGTATTAAATTATGATACGGAACAACAGTTTGTTGGAGCAAATAAAAAAGTGTTAACAAATTTAGCAATTAACACTAATGGAAAGGCTTATTATCCAAACCAGTATAAAGCATTGATTGATGAATTGATACAAGATGAAAAGTATGTAAATATCCAAAAAATTAAAGAGAAAATAACACCATTAATAGATTGGAAATGGCTTTTAGGTATTATTGCTTTAGCATTAAGTACGGAATGGTTTATTCGCAAGTATAAAGGATATTTATAGGTAATGAATGTGTTATTTTATACAATGTAAAAATAGAAAAGATTAAAATAATAATGTATCTTTACAAAAAAAATATTGTAACTATTTATTAGAATAATTAACAAACCAAATATATGAGCTCAAGAAGACATCAACAGGAATTACCGAAAATGCCAAAAGGAATTTTTCCATTAATTTTTTTATTATTTATAGGAATAATTTTATTTTCTAAAGCAACCATAACCATTAAAGGTGGAGATAGAGGAGTTTTATACAAAACATTAGGGAGTGGTATTGTGACAGATAAACCAGCCTTAGATGAAGGGTTTCATATTATTGCACCATGGAATAAAGTAGATGTGTATAATGTGCGTCAGCAAAATATGTTTATTGAAGATATGGAAGTATTATCCTCTAATGGATTAGAAATTAAATTAGATGTATCTGTATTATATCAACCAAAGATAGAAGAATTAGGATTATTACATAAAACAAAAGGGAAAGGTTATGATCAAGTAGTAATAATTCCAGAGATACGGTCAGCAGCAAGAAGTGTCGTTGGTAGATATACGCCAGAACAATTATATTCATCAAAAAGAGATGCAATTCAAAAAGAAATTTTTGAAGAAATTAAAGTTAAAGCAGAGAGGCAACATGTACAAATAAATGATGTTTTGGTTAGAGATGTTACATTACCACCAAGTATAAAAGGAGCAATTGAACGTAAACTAAAACAAGAGCAAGAGTCATTAGAATATGAGTTTAGATTAATAAAAGCAAGTAAAGAAGCAGAGAAGCAACGTATTGAAGCTCAGGGTAAAGCAGATGCGAATCGTATATTAAGCGCATCGCTAACAGATAAAATTTTAAAAGATAAAGGAATTGAGGCAACATTAAAATTATCAGAATCTAGCAATACAAAAATAGTAATTGTAGGAGGAAAAGATGGAATGCCGTTAATTTTAGGAAATAATTAAATTTTATTTTTTGATGGATTGTTTAATCCAATAGTCACAAAGATTAAGATTTTCAATTAATTAAAGTTTGCTATTAATTTAATACGAAAAAAATAATTAAAAAACAATAGTAAAAACATTTTTTTATGAGAGATTTTATTTACATTTTTGTAGCGTAGAAAACAAAGAATATTTTTAGAGAAAAAGATTACCCCTTAACCAATTAATTAGAACCAAGAATGACTAAAAATGCGGACTCAGTATGGAGCAAATGTCTATCTTTTATAAAAGATAATATTAAACCGCAAGCTTATAAAACTTGGTTTGAACCCATAGTGCCAGTTAAACTTTCTGCAAGTGCATTAACAATACAAGTGCCAAGTAAGTTTTTTTATGAATGGTTAGAAGAGCATTATATAAAAATATTAAGGGTAGCATTAACAAAAGAATTGGGAGATGAAGCTAAGTTAATATACGATGTGAAAATGGAGAATGCATACAGTAGTAAAAAACCACATACTGTAAAATTTCCAAGTTCAAACAGAAAACCATTAAATTCACAAGGCATTACAGTTCCTTTGGATATTGATAAAAGAGAATTGAGAAACCCTTTTATTATCCCAGGAATTCAAAAAGTAAAAATAGAATCGCAATTAAATCCAAACTATAATTTTGATAATTTTATTGAAGGAGATTCCAACAGGTTAGCACGTTCTGCAGGAATTGCAGTAGCAAATAAACCAGGAGGAACATCATTTAATCCATTATTAATTTATGGAGGAGTAGGTTTAGGAAAAACACACTTGGCACATGCAATAGGTGTTGATATTAAGGATAAATATCCAGATAAAACCGTATTGTATATATCAACAGAAATGTTTATACAGCAATACATAGATTCTGTTAAAGGAAATACAAGAAATGATTTTATTCATTTTTATCAAATGATAGATGTGTTAATTGTAGATGATGTACAGTTTTTATCAGGTAAAAAAGGAACACAGGACGTTTTTTTTCATATATTCAACTATTTGCACCAAAATGGTAAGCAAGTTATTTTAACGTCAGATAAAGCACCTGTAGATATGCAGGAAATGGAACAACGTTTATTATCTCGTTTTAAATGGGGACTTTCAGCAGAATTGCAATCTCCAGGATTTGAAACAAGAGTTTCAATATTAGAAAATAAATTATATAGAGATGGTGTAGTAATGCCAGATGATATTGTAGAGTATATAGCAAAAAATATAAAAACAAATGTTAGAGAGTTAGAAGGCGTGTTAATTTCAATGATAGCACAAGCATCTTTTAATAAAAAAGAATACACTTTATCACTTGCAAAAGTAATCGTAGATAAGTTTGTTAAAAACACGAAGAAAGAAGTATCTATAGATTATATTCAAAAAGTAGTATCCAAATACTTTGAGATGGATGTAACTACATTACAATCAAAAACAAGAAAGCGCCATATAGTACAAGCAAGGCAGTTAGCGATGTATTTTGCAAAGCGATTAACAAAAGCATCACTTGCAAGTATAGGGTCTCAGATTGGTAGTAGAGATCATGCAACGGTACTACATGCTTGTAAAACAGTAAACAATCTTTCAGAGACAGATAGGCAGTTCCGCGTATATGTTGAAGATTTAGCTAAAAAACTGACTTTATAAATTCAAAGGACTTGAATTTTATAAAAGGATATTCATTATTTTTTTAAACAATAATTATTTAAACTAATAGTAAGCATGAAAAAAATACTAATGGTATGTTTGGGTAATATTTGTAGATCTCCATTAGCAGAAGGAATTCTTAAATCTAAAGTAAATAAAAATACAGTTTTTGTCGACTCTGCGGGAACTTCGGATTATCATACAGGAGAATCTCCAGATGAAAGAGCTATAGCTATTGCAAAAGAAAATAAAGTTGATATCACACAACAAAAAAGCAGAAAATTTATTTTAGAAGATTTTGATATTTATGATGTAATTTATGTGATGGACAAATCTAATTATAGCAATGTTTTGGTACTAGCCAGAAATAATGAAGATAAACAAAAAGTAAAGTTAATTCTAAATGAAGCATATCCAAATAAAGATAGAGATGTACCAGATCCGTATTACATAGGTGGTAAAGGATTTGTTGATGTATATAAAATATTAGATATGGCATGTAGTGTAATAGCATCAAAATTAGAATAATGATGAATACAGGAAAACTATACCTTATACCAACTACATTAGGAGATAATGACCCATTAGAGGTATTGCCAATATCAGTAAAACAAATAATAGAAAATACCACACATTTTATTGTTGAAAATGAAAAGAGTGCAAGACGATTTATTAAAAAAATTGTTCCAGAAAAACAACAAGGAGAATTAATAATTTATTTGTTAGATAAACGTACGCAGGAGATAGATACACAAAACTATTTAGATGTTTGTAAGAACGGTTTAAATGTTGGTTTGTTATCTGAAGCAGGAGTGCCTGCAATTGCGGATCCAGGAGCTACAATAGTAGATTTAGCACATGAAAAAAATATTAGAGTAGTACCGTTAGTAGGACCATCATCTATACTTATGGCAATGATGAGTTCAGGTTTTAATGGACAAAATTTTGCGTTTAATGGTTATTTGCCAATTGATTCTAAAGAACGTAAAACAGCTATAAAAAATTTAGAAAGATTATCTAAAGAAAAAAAGCAATCGCAGATATTTATAGAAACACCATATAGAAACGATAAAATGTTTGTAGATTTACTTCAAATATTATCACCAACAACAAAGTTATGTATTGCAGCAGATATTACGCTTGCAGATGAATACATAAGAACTTTAGAAATAAAAAGCTGGAAAAAGACGGCAAAGCCTAAATTGCATAAAAGACCAGCAATTTTTATAATTCACAAGTTTTACTAAACCTTTATATTGTAGGTTTTTTATTGGCAGGAATAAATGATGTATTGTAGCCAGCAAATTTCTTTAAATAATGCTCAATATTACTACCATAAGCATCTTTAAAGTTTAAACTACCATTACTACGTAAGTATTTTTTTACATTACCAGCACCAGCAAGATGTGAGGCGGCTAAAATACCAGATTCTGTAATTAAGATACCATTGATTTTTTTACCAACCTTGTGTTTAATATCTTTTCTTAGAATCCATTTGTTTACAGAGCATAATGCAATGAATACATCCTCTTGTAATTCCGAATCCTTTAAAAAACCTTTGGTATTATATATTTGAAATCTTTTTAATGTGGATTTACCAAATTGATATTTACCCAAATACCCTAAAGTGTTAACACAATTATAGTTACCTCTAGATTCTTTAAAACCCAAAGCTTCCTTAAAACCAATAAAAGATTTACCTAAATTTGGAATATCTATTTGATGTTCCATTTCTTGTGGAGTATGTACAGTAGCCACCGCAAATTCATCAGCAATATTTACTGTTATATTTCTTGTAGTACTTAATATAAGTATACCGCTTATTAAAAATAAGAAGAATACTATTAATTGATACTTTTTTTTACTTTTCATTTCTTTAATGTTTAAAACTTAATAAGCGTTGTTAGTTGCTTTTCAATTTCGGCGCAAAGGTACGACTAATAATTTAATAGTTAATTAAAGTTAATTAACTTAAAATCAATATATTGTAGAATTTTGTAAATATAAAATCACTGTAAATAATCAAAATTAGACATATTTTAACGAAAATATTTTTTTTCAATTAATTTTGCATTATTTATTATATCATTGGGATAGTTATATAACTCTAATATTTTAATAGCATTTCTTGTAGTAAGCTTTCCTTTTTTTAGTTTATGATCAAAAAATAATTCATTATTGGTTATTTTTTCAGTGAAATGAAATAAGTCAAAATCATCTATTTTTAGTAAGTCAGTTAATTCAATGTCATGTGTTGAGACAACTACTATATGCTGTTTTTTATTCAAATAGGATAGAATTGCTTTTCCACCAGAAATACGCTCAATAGTATTTGTGCCTTTAAAAATTTCATCGAGTACAAATAAACAAGGGTGTGAGTCTTTTGAAGCCTCAATAAGTTCTTTAATTGTTAGTACTTCTTTTAAATAATAACTAGTATCATCTAATAAATCATCTGTAATTCTAATAGAAGAATGAACTTTTAAAAATGGTGCATTATATTTTGAAGCAAAACAAAAATTTAAGGTCTGTGCTAAAATACTATTTACAGCCAAAGTTCTTATAAATGTTGTTTTGCCAGACATATTAGAACCAGTAAGTAATAAACTTTTATTGTCTAGAACTAAACTATTTTCGACACAATTTTCTATTAGAGGATGGTAAATACCAATTGTGTTAATATGTTTTTCTTTAGAGAAAACAGGTTTACAAATGGTTAAATTTCCAGATTTGACAGAAGCGATAGAAATGGCAGACTCAATTTTACCAATAAATTGATATAGATTATCAATACTTTTAATATCCTTTGTAATGGAGTCTATAAAACTATAAAACAAAATAGTACTTAAATTAAATTGAATTTTAATCAGTTCTACTGTGTACCATAATACCATTAAAAAGCCATTATCAATATGTCTATCTATAGAAACAAATTCTGTTTTTAGTTTTATTTTACTAATTTTTTTTAGAAATGACAATTCTTTAAAATGAGATTTTATTTTGTCAAATTTTGCTAATTGCTGTCCAACACTTAAACTTCGGTTAAGTTGATTTATAGCATTTATGTAAGAATTTACATTTTGTTTGTTTTTGTAGTGTAATGCTATATTAACAGCAAAAATAGGAAGGAGCATTAGAAAAAAAACAGGATTAATGAAACCAAGTAATATTGCCAATACCGAAAGAACAGATAAGCCATAGATATATTTAAGATAGTTGGGTTTTTCAATTGGCTTTTTATTGATTAGTAGCTCAAAATCATAATTACTGTTAGCGCTAATTTTATATAAAATTAACTGACATTTTAATCTTAAATCTTTATCTGTAGCAAATAAATTTGTAAGGGTATCAAAATTATTAAGACTGTCAATATTTTGTACCGTTCTTAATTTATAATATAAAAATTGTTGTCCAATTTTGGATACGGTTCTATCAATAAATTTAAAAACAGCATCTATATCTAAGTCGTTAGCAGTTCTATCTGATATAATATGGAAACTATCCTTTTTATGAAAATTGTTTTTAAAATACTGGCCAATACTATAAAAATTGAAATGTCTCTCCTTTTTTGGATAACCCCAAGTTTCACTGAAGTATTTTTTTAATCTTTTTAGCCTTCGTTTATTGTTGTAATTTTTCCAAAGAAAAAGTAAGGTTAATAAAAACAGTGTACCAATAAACCAATTCATAAGTTAAAATAAGTACTAACTGTGTTTAAAACACAGTTAGTTTTAAAAAATTATTTATATTTTTCAGCAGTTAACTCAGCTATTTTAACAATAACATTAGTAGCTTTTACTAAAGATTCGGCAGGAACATACTCAAAACGACCATGAAAATTATGACCACCAGCAAAAATATTAGGGCAAGGTAAGCCCATATAAGATAATTGCGAACCATCCGTACCACCACGTATGGCTTTTATTAAAGGTTTAATATTTAGCATTTTCATAGCTTCTTCAGCAATATCAACAATATGCATTACAGGTTCCACTTTTTCGCGCATGTTAAAATATTGGTCTTTAATTTCAACAACTATTGTATTATCACCATATTTTTCATTGAATTTATCAACCAATTCTTGAAAATGAACTTTACGAGCTTCAAATTTTTTGCGATCATGATCTCTAATAATATAACCAAACTCTGTTTTTTCGACAACGCCATTTAAGCCATGTAAATGATAAAAACCTTCATAACCTTCCGTAGTTTCAGGAGTTTCGTTCTGAGGTAAAGCCATAATAAATTCCGAAGCAATAGACATAGAGTTTACTAGCTTACCTTTAGCATAACCAGGATGTACAATTCTACCATTAACAGTTACTTTTGCGCCAGCAGCATTAAAATTTTCATATTCTAACTCACCAACTTGAGAGCCATCCATAGTATAAGCCCATTCCGCATTAAATTTTTCAACATCAAACTTATGAGCACCTTTGCCAACTTCCTCATCAGGAGTAAAACCAACACGTATTTCTCCATGTTTAATTTCTGGGTGTTCAATTAAGTATTTCATAGCACAGATAATTTCGGTAACACCAGCTTTATCATCAGCACCAAGTAGGGTAGTACCATCAGTAGTAATTATAGTTTGTCCTTTATATAATAATAAATCTTCAAAATAATCTGGGGATAATACAATATTCTCTTTTTCGTTTAAAAGAATATCTTTACCATCGTAATTCTTATGAATTTGAGGTTTTACATTAGTGCCAGTATAATCAGGACTAGTATCAATATGCGAAATAAAACCAATAGTTGGTACATTATGTTCTACATTACTGGGTAGTGTAGCCATGACATAACAATGATTGTCAATAGTTACGTCATGCATACCAATCTCTTTTAAATCTTTAACAAGTAAATTACCTAAATCCCACTGTTTTTCTGTACTCGGAAAAGCAGCTTCATTATTAGGATCTGATTGTGTGTCAATTTTTATATACTTAAAAAATCTATCTATTATATCTTGCATTTTGTATTAATTTTATGAAGTTCAAAAGTACAAAATTAATAGAGGAATTAAAAGATTAAATAACTTAAAAGAAAAAGAGTTTAAAGAAAAAAGTTATGTAAATAATCAGATTTTATTTTAAAAATTTCATTTCAGATAGTATAGCAATAGATTCACATAAACGTTCATCGAGTAATTCATTGCCATAAATTTTTGTAGTCATTTCATAATAATCCGTAGGACTATTTAATACAAACATTTGAAAATAATAATAATCCAAATCTTTCTTTTTCCCTTTAGAAACAAACCACAAACAAGACTTCTCTTTAAAAGTATCAAATTTGAATTTTAGGTTTTGTAATTGTTCCTCTTTTAAATCTATAATTATTTTATTTTTAAAATCATCATCTAGATGTAACTCACCACTATTAAACGCAATATCTAAAATATAAGTCTCGGATAATTGTTTAGTAGTATCCGCAGTATAAATTTGAGTCTGTACACTATCGTAGTAGAGATTGGTTTTCCAGCTATTTGGAGTAATGATACTAAATTGTTTTTTAAAATCACTTACCTCTTTGGTATTTGAAAAAGAACTAGTTTTACAAATAAAATCTTTTTGAAGATTACTTTGTTTTTTACAGCTAGTAAGGATAATAATAACAATTATTAGGTATAAATATTTCATTGTATTTTTATGTAATAAAGATGAAAAGTTAAAACGTAAAAGTAATGAAATTTATTATTCTCAAAAATAATAATTTTATTAATTGTTTAGAAACAAACCATTGCTGATAAAAGTATCAACAATGGTTGTGATTTGTAAATAATCAAAATCCGCATACAGCAAAGTATTCTGGGTAACAGGTTCTTCCGTAACAGCAATAACCTTCTCCACATTTACCATTGTTACACATCCTAAAACCACCATTAATACTCTGTTGTTCTATTTTGCTAAGAATTTTAGCACCTTTTAATTTTTTCATAATATAAAAATTATTTAATTTTTCTTAGAACGTTTTATGACAGTCTAAGCTTTTGTTATTTTACATAATTCAATTTAAATAATGTGATAAGATCATTAATTTGATACACCTACCATTAGAACAGACTTCACCTTCCCCACAAGGATTCCCCATGCATGATGATTCTGTAGAGCCACCGCTAATACTTTGTTGTTTTCTTTTGCTAAGAATTTTAGCATTTTTTAAATTTTTCATAATATAAAATTGTAATTAATTTACTTAGAACATTAATAGACAGTCTAAGTTTCTGTCTGCTTTAACTAGATTCATTTTGGATTCCGTTACGCACAAATTTTAAAATTTGATAAGAACGATTATATTGAGTATGTATATCAAAATTCAGCATCACATATTACTGACCCAATAGGATAACAAGCCCCGCCACTACAACATTCGCCTCTTCCACTACAATGACCTCTCATATCACACGCTCTTCTACCACCATTAATACTCTGTTGTTCTATTTTGCTAAGAATTTTAGCACCTTTTAATTTTTTCATAATATAAAGTTATATAATTAAATTTGCTTAGAAAATTTATAGACAGCCTAAGTTTCTGTCTACTTATATTAAGTAGATTAAATTTTACTATTATGTTACCCTAAAACTTGATAAAATATTTTATGGTAATGTATGGCTTTATCTATATAAGGTATTAACAATCTATTATTGTGTAGCAAACTCCACGAAGACAGACTTCATTTGGACCACAAAAATGTCTTGCATCACATGCAGCTTTACCACCGTTAATACTTTGTTGTTCTGTTTTGCTAAGAATTTTAGCATTCTTTAAATTTTTCATAATATAAGATTGTGTAATTAAGTTTGCTTAGAAAATTTATAGACAGTCTAAGTTTCTGTTTGTAGCTATTAATATTAGATATCGCCACTAATGCATTTTCCATTTACACACCTCCAAAGGCAGTGAATAAATTGGCAATTATCCCTAGCACCACCATTAATAGATTTTTGTTCATTTTTACTTAATCTTTTTGAGCTGTTTAAATTTACTAATTTTCTCATAATTAAAATTTAATAATTAATATTACTTTGAGTATTTACTGACGGTCAAAGATTTTATTTTAGAATAATTACAGTTTAACGTACTATTATACCGCAAGTTATGAAATTATTTTAACTATATATATTATTTATAGATAAAATGTTAAAAAATAGAAGAAGAAAGTATTAGTATACCATACTAATAATAAGAAATAGGGAAAGTTAAATTAGAAACCTGCTGTAAAAATAATTGCAACAGGTTTAATAGACAAATTACATCATGTAATAACATTTATGGCTATGACAATATGCAGTGCCATTAGGAATTTTAGGACAATTGGAACTTGAATTACAGTATTGACCTCCATTAATGCTTTGTTGTTCATTTTTAGTAAGAACTTTAGCATTTTTTAAATTTGATAAATTTTTCATAATGTAAGATTTTAATTTACCTTAAACATTTTAGGACAGTTAAGGTTTCTGTCGGTATCCAAAAATAAAATAGGATTACATTTCATTAAAAGCGATACACTTTCCGTTTACACACCTCCATGTGCAATACACAAATTGACATCTGTCAATGATGGCACCACCACTAATAGATTTTTGTTCTTTTTTGTTTAGTGTTTTTACACCGTTTAGATTTGTTAATTTTCTCATGATTTAAAATTTAATAATTAATATATTGATAATTAATACTTTTGTAAAGATTCGTTTAGCGTTTTTTATAGATTAGGATCTACTCGTATGCAAACACCCTTCTTATCACAACCATAAGGACAATAATAGAAATTACAAGGTTTTGCACCACCATTAATAGATTTTTGCTCATTTTTACTTAATACTTTGGTTCCGTTTAAATATTTTAAATTTTTCATTGGACTAATATTTTACAGGTTTTAACTTCTTTGAACATTTAATGACAGTCAAAGTTTCTGTCAAAATATAAATTGTTATTACTTAAAAGCTCCTAGTAAATAATACATAATACTAATCTGTTCCAATAAAAATAGTTTTGTTACCCAAAAAAATAAATTGATTAGTCTTATTAAAAAAATAAAATAGATTTTAAGCTTTAGACCTAAAATAAAAAGCAAGTAGAATTAATGTTAAAACTATTCCAATAAAGAGAATAAAATTATTAGAATTATTAACGTTTAATTTATCGGTATTTCCAATTAAAATAGACGAAGCCCAATAATAGGGAGAAGCTTCTGTAAGAATGTGATTTTTTAAATATTTAAGTTTTGCTTGTCTTAAAGATTCTGCTTTTGTTTTTCTGTTTTTTAAATTTTTATAAAAATCAACCATAATGCTAGCGTTTACTTTATCATTAATATTCCAAAGGGAAGAAATAACAGTATTAGAACCAGAATAAAAGAAGCCACGAGCTAAGCTTAAAATACCTTCGCCATTGACCATTTCTCCGAGCGAAGTATTACAAGCACTTAAAACTACTAAATCCGCTTGAGTTTTAGTAGTATATAATTCGGACAGAATTAATTTTTCATCCTTAAAGGCAATCCAAGGCGATTCTTGTTTACCAACATCGGCATGAGTGGCAAGATGTATAATGTTGTAGTTATCACATAAATCAATAAAATTTTGTTTGGTAGCTAATTCCCCAATATAATTATCTCCAGCAGTAATTGAATTTATTGCTAATAACTCATTTTTGCTATTGCTTAAGGAAGTTAAAGAATCATAATTAAAATCTATAGGAGCAAAACCAATGAATTTCTTTTTTGGGACTCTATATAATTGTTTATTTCTATTTAAAAAAGACATGGAGTATGTGTAGCTAATGGTACTTTTTTTGATTAAATATTCCAAACTATTTCTTTGAGTAATTAGGGATTCAAAGGAGAGGTATGAAAGATGATTATCTAAAGCAATAATTAGATTTTTATTTTCAATAAGTTCCTTAATCTCAGAAGTAGGAAATAAATTATCAAAAACATAGAAAGATAAAGAAGCAAACTGTTTAACATCCTCTAATTTGTCAAAAGGTTTTTTTAACAAAACAGTAAGTTTAGTAAGACTGTTTTTAACACTTTTAATATTTTTTAGTGGATAAAAAAAATAACTTTTATTTGTAATAAAAATAACAAATCCATCAGTATTTGAAATATTATATTCCACAAAAACATCGTTGTTAGTTAAGTTTTTTTGAACATTATCAATTGTAATAATAGGGGTTTTATGATGCCTTTTTTTGCCAAGATAGATACTATCCTGAAAAATATGTAAAGTTCTTTCTAAATCGACAGTTGCCTTAAACAAAGAATCTTTATGTAGTGTATTGTTATTTTTCAGTTTTATTAAATTGTTTTTAAGAATAGATTCTTTTAATAGTAGTTTTTGAGGAACAGTTAAAGAGAGTTTGTAATTTTGACTAATAATATCTTCCATAAGCAAGATAGCTTTATTCTTTTCCATAAAATAAAAAGCATCATTAATATTGTTACTTAGATAGCATACTTTAATAGCACTATTGTAAATTTCAGCACTTTTTTCGCGCCAAAATAATCTAGACTTAAATTTATTAGAATTTACCTTAACTAAATCAATTAGTTTGTCAGATAGTTTGTAGTAGAATGAACTTTGCTGTAAAAAAACTTTATTATTTGTAGCTTCATAATAATGTAAGTATGTTTTTGCATAAACAGGCAAAAAATGTAATAGTGTAGTTTGGTGTTTGGAATTGATTAAAATAAGATTATTCCGATACTCATTTTTGGTGAAATTAGTTCCAATTAGATATAGAATGGCTTTATTAAGTGTAGAAATACTTTTATTATAATTTTTAGTAAAGTTATGAGTAATAGCATAATTAAAATAGAGATTACTTAATAATAAGCTATCTTCTTTTTTAACATTTAGCCTTACTTTATCTAAATAATAAATAGATTTTTTGGCATTAGTGCTATTAAACAAATTACCAATAAGTAAATTTATCTCATTAATATTTTCAAAATTATTTTGAGATTTAGCAATTTTCATAGCCTCATGATAGTATTTTGAAGCAATATCAATATCAAGAGTTCTGTCGTCATTAAAAAGAGAGGCCAAAATAATTTTAATCAAATATTTTTTGTTTTTTGAGGTAGGGATAATATTTGAAATCGAATCTGCTTTTTTACAAAAATTGATACCATCAAATATTTGTTTTTTATTTTTAAAATAAAGGTCAGAAATATTGATATAAGAATCTCTTAATAAAGGAATGTTTTTTTGGTTTTTAAATAATAATATGGCAAGTTTATAATGGTTAATAGAATTATCGTAATCGTTAATACGGTTATATAAACTACCTAATTGAAAATAAGCATTTGCAGCTATTTTATTATTACTATTATAGTTAAAGATTTCATTAAAAAACGGGATAGCTTTAAGAGGAGAATTTATTTTTTTATGGAAATAACCTAACCAAAAAAAACTTTTTTGAATCAGCAAAGAATCTTTAAGTTCTTTTGCAATTATTAGCGCATCGTTACAAACATCAATAGATTTGTTTAGTTGCTTGTTTTTGTATAGCCAAAAAGCGTATTGGTCTTTATAAGAATATAAAGAATCAGTACGCTTTTTTTTAAAAGTAATAAAAACAGAATCTATTTTATTAATCTTGGTTTTGATTGGTAAACCAGAATTCTGGATATGTTTTATAATATCATTTTGTGATAAAAGAGAATAATTTGTAATAAAGAATAAACATAAAACAATTTTTTTAATCATTACATAGCGTTAGGGTTATTAAAATTTAAGTCAGGATCTTCATCAATTTCTTTATTTAGCCCACCATGACCAGGCCTTGTGCAACAATCATAGCATAGATACCATGTCTCAGTAATACTAGAAAGAGAACCTATAGAAGTTTGTATTGTTGGAAAAGGAGTGTATGTGGGTATTATTTGAATGCCATACTTCATAATATAATGATTTTGGACTTCCCGTATTTGAAAAAAGGTTAAATCATTAGCATAAAAAATCGTATAAAATGTTGGAACACAAGCCCCATCAATAGAGTTGATAGCTATGTTAAAACTGCTTTTTTTAATAGCCTCTTGGTCATTAATAGAAGTAAAGCTAAAAAATACAATAATAGAAAAAAGTGACGGGATTAAAAAATTGAATTTCATAATAAATAGGTTTTAAATTATATAATATAGTTCCTAATATCTAATATTGTTACCTTAGTTCAAATATAAAATATTATTTTTGCTTAGCAAATTATTTAATGAATGAAAGATAATCTATTTTACTTGAAAGCTTTAGTTGAAGGAAAATCTAGTATTATTCAAGAAATATATCAAAAAAATTTCCCGAAAGTAATAAAATTCGTGCTTCAGAATAAGGGAAATAAGTCAGATGCCGAAGATATATTTCAATTAGCATTATTACAACTTGTGGTAAGATATAAAAAAGAAAAATTTGAAATTAAGTCCAATTTCGAAGGATATTTATTTACAGTATGCAAAAATTTATGGCGAAGAGAATTAAATAAATCAAAAAAGAAGGTAACAAATACCAAAGAGTATGAACTTATAGATGATAGTGAAGATATGGCATTAGCATTAGTAGAACAAAAAAAATGGGAAATATTCTCAGAAAAACTAGAGTTAATATCAGAAAATTGTAAAAAAATATTAAAACTATTTTTTGCAAAAAAAACATATAGTAAAATAGTAGAAGCGATGCAATATAGTTCAGAAACAGTAGCAAGACAGCGAGTATTTAAATGCAAAGCGAAATTAACAGAATTAGTAAAAAAAGATAAACGATATAAATCATTAAAAGAATAATGAATTTAGAAGAAGACATATTAATACAAAACTATCTAACACAAAGTCTTTCAGAAAAAGAAAAAAAAGATTTTGTAAAAAGGTTAAATACAGATACTAGCTTTAAAGAAAAATTTACTTTAGAAGAAGAAATGTTTAAAAGTCTAAATAAAGAAGAATGGAGCTTTATAGAAAAAAAGAATCATGCAGAAGTAAAAGAATATGAAACAATATTTGAAAACGAAGAAACAAAAGAAATCAAAAAAATATTAAAAAAAGAAAATGAAAAATATCAAAAAAAACAAAATAAAAAGTCAACTAAAAAAAGAAGTTACTATATAGCAGCAGCATTGGTAGCACTAGTATTTTCGCTATATAACATAATTAATACAAAAGAAAGTACACAAAATATAGTAGCAAGCTACCTAAATGAAACAGAATTACCATCAATAATAGAAAGAGGAGAAAAGCAAAATGAATTAGCAAAAGCACAAAAATTATTTGAGAATAAAGAATACAGTAAAGCATTATTAATATTTGAAAAAGAAATACAAAATCCAAAAAATCCAAAAGCAGTAATTTATTTATATACAGGAGTATCACAAATGCAAATAAATAAATTAGAAGAAGCAAATAAAACATTTCAAAAATTAATAGAAAGTGAATTGTTAGATGCACCAAAAGGAAAATGGTACAAAGCACTAGTCTATATAAAAATGAATAAAATTAAAGAAGCAAAAGAAATACTAAACACAATAATAAAAAGTAAAACCTATAATTTTAAAAAAGCAAAACAATTATTAAAGGAATTAGATTAACTAATATTCATCCAAAGACTTTGGTTTTTAGCAATTTTCCTATAAGTAGCATTAATAGGAGCGTTTTTAGCTAACTCTAAATTAGCATCATCATTAATAATATCTTTAGCAGCTTCTCTAGCTAACTTAAGAATATTAGAATCATTAACAACATCAGCAATTTTAAGATTTAAAATACCACTTTGTTGAGTCCCCATTAAATTACCAGGACCCCGCAGTTTAAGATCAACTTCGGCAATATCAAAACCATCATTAGTAGTAACCATAGTATTTAAACGCAATTTAGCATTAGCACTTAACTTAAAGCTACTCATTAAAATACAGAAACTTTGCTCCGCACCACGTCCAACACGCCCACGTAATTGATGTAACTGCGACAAACCAAAACGCTCGGCACTTTCAATAATCATAACACTAGCATTAGGAATATTGACCCCAACTTCAATAACCGTAGTAGCAACCATAATATGCGTTTGCCCCGTAACAAAACGGTTCATTTCAAAAGCCTTATCATCAGGTTTCATTTTGCCATGCACAATACTAATTTGGTAGTTAGGCATAGGAAAATCTCTAGAGATACTCTCATAACCATCCATTAAATCCTTATAATCCATCGCTTCCGATTCTTGAATTAAAGGATAAACAATATAAACCTGTCTGCCTTTGGCAATCTCATCTTTCAAAAATTTAAAAACAGAAAGTCTATGTTTATCAAACCGATGAACGGTTTTAATCTCTTTTCTACCAGGCGGTAACTCATCAATAACCGAAATATCCAAATCGCCATAAACACTCATAGCAAGTGTCCTAGGGATAGGCGTAGCAGTCATTACTAAAATATGAGGAGGCAATTCATTTTTCAACCACATTTTAGAACGTTGAGCAACACCAAAACGATGCTGTTCATCAATAATAGCCAAACCAAGATTATTAAATTTTACTTTGTCTTCCAAAATAGCATGTGTACCAATTAAAATATGTAACGAACCATTTTCTAAATTTTCATGAATAACTCTACGCGCTTTAGTTTTAGTAGCACCTTGTAATAAAGCAACATTAATATCGGTATTTTTTAGCAAATCCGAAATAGACTCAAAATGTTGCGAAGCCAAAATAGACGTAGGAGCAATTAAAGCAGCCTGAAAACCATTATCTAAAGCAATTAAAATAGATAAAAGCGCAACAATGGTTTTACCAGAACCAACATCGCCTTGTAATAAACGATTCATGTGCGCACCAGTATTTAAGTCTTTGCGAATTTCTTTAAGAACACGTTTTTGAGCATTAGTCAATTCAAACGGAAGATTATTAGTATAAAAATCATTAAAATAATTACCAATTTTTTCAAACTTAAAACTTTTAAATTTAGATTTATGAATTCTATTTTTCCGTACAAGTTGTAACTGAATAAAAAATAATTCTTCAAACTTTAATCTAAATTGAGCTCTATTCAAAGCATCTTGGCTACTAGGAAAATGAATAGCAAACATAGCCTCGTTTTTAGAGATTAAGTTAAACTTAGTTAAAATATCCTTAGATAAACTCTCTATAAAATGACCTTTAATTTCCGAAAATAAATTCAGCATCATTTTAAGAACCACACGATTAGAAACATGTTTTTTTAATAATAAATCAGTAGAAGGATACACAGGTTGCATGGCAGTACGTAAACTAAGCTTGTAATCACTAAGTAGTTCCAAATCAGGATGTGTAATGGTAAATTTACCATTAAAAACAGCAACTTTACCAAAGCAAACATAAGTAACATTTGGCTTTAAATTATCTTTAATCCATTTAGCGCCTTGGAACCAAACCAATTCAATACTACCAAACTCATCATTAAATAGCGCAGTTAAGCGACTACCACGTTTCTGTTTAATTTCTTTAATAGCAGAAATTTTTCCAATAATCTGCACATCGCTATTGGTGTTAGAAAGTTGGTTGGTTTTAAAAAAGTGTGTTCTATCAATATATCTATTCGGAAAAAAATTAGCTAAATCCGCATAAGTTTTAATGCCGAATTCTTTTTTAAGTAGTTCGGCTCTATTTGGACCAACGCCTTTGAGATATGTAACAGGAGTATGCAGCTTGTTTATGTTTTTACAAATTTAAAAAAAAGGGACTTCAATTTAACCAATGAAATGAAATTTTTTTAAAATCAGATAAAAAAAAGACAAGATTGAGAAAAAAATATAGAGATTAGTAGATAGTTTCATAATATAGATTGTCCATTATTACTGAAATCTCTTAGCGATTCTTTGCGTGTTTTTTCTTTGCGCTCTTTGTGTGGAATTTTTTTTTTATTTCTCGCAAAGAGCGAAAAGTCAAGTAATAACTCTTTTTTACGTAAAGAATGCTAAGATAATTGCGTCTAAAGTATGAAACTATCTACTGACCTCTAAAAAAACATTTAATAAAGCAATAAAAATTGTAATAGAAGGACCATAAAACCGACACAAAACTAAGAATATATCTTAATTTGCTTAACTTTGGAGCAAAGTTAGAAGCAAATAGTTACTAATTAAAATAATAGAGACATGAAAAATAAATTTAATTTTACAGTAGTTGCGCTTATTTTAGTATTGTTATTAGCAAGTTGTAAAGGCGATGAACCAGATGTAAGAACAGTAAGTGATCTAAGAAATGATTTTGCGAATCTGTCGATTAATACAGGAACAAATGATATAACCATAGAATCTTTAAATGAAGGAATATTTTGGGATATGCGAATAATAGTACCAGAATCAGCAAGTAATACTAATAGAGTACCATTAATAATAAGTTTACATGGCGCGGCAAACACAAACACAAATTTATATAAAGACACACAATGTTTGTTGGAGCCAGGCTTTGAGAATTTAGAAGCTGTATTAATAAGCCCAAGCAGTAAAGGATATTTGTGGTTTGAAGGCGCGAGTCAACTTCAGATTACAGCAATAGTAGATTTAGCAAAACGATATTTACCAGTAGATGCATCTAAAGTAGCAATCACAGGCTATAGTGATGGAGCAATAGGAGCATGGTTCTATGCACAACATTATACCGATTTGTTTTCGGCAGCAATACCAATATCAGGTTTATATAATTCAGCCGATGGTAGTGGTGTAGTACGACCAATACAAACACCAATATATGTAGTACATGGTACGGCAGACCAGTTATTTAATTACGACGCATCAGCAGCATTAATCCAACAATCAATAGACGCAGGGTCAGATATAACATTTGTATCCGCAACAGATTTAGAGCATTATAACTCCTGTACCTATGTACCGTATTTGGTA